>Ga0184637_10000431_pt1 | contig 31345 bp, 24 predicted proteins | sample PLM3_127_b2_FD_133143 | JGI IMG/M metagenome (GOLD analysis project Ga0184637, IMG submission 133143) | Groundwater sediment microbial communities from an aquifer in East River, Colorado, USA - PLM3_127_b2 | ecosystem: Environmental > Terrestrial > Soil > Riparian zone | place: USA: East River... | reverse complement strand
GCTCTGGAACGCCGCGTAGTGGTTCGGATTGCCGAAGCTCCCCGTGGCGCGCAGGGCCTCGCTCGCCTGCCCGCGAGCGCTCTGGAGCTCCGAGAAGAAGCCGGCGACGCCGAGCACACCCGAAGCCGCTCCCAGCAGAACGAGACCGAGGCTCAATCGCAAAGCGCCTTCGCGAGTGCGGGCAGAGCAGAACGACGTGTAGAAGAGACCGGCGACGGCGAGCCAGATCCAGAGGCCGCGCAAGGATTGGTAGGGAGCGAGACTCCACGGTGCGGCGGATGGCTCGGAATCGAGGAGGCGCTCCGCTTCGGCGCGAAGACTCGCGGCCTCGGGCGAGAGGCTCGAGAGAGTGGGGCGGCTCAGCGGCACGAGTGAAAGCGCGACCCAGAACGTGAGCAGCGCGAGCGGCGCCAGGAGGCCCGTGCGCTTGACGGGACGTCCGAAGAGGAATCCTTCCCTCGCGAGGTCGAGCTCGACCGAAGCTCGTCCGCCGGAGCCCGGCAGGAGGATCTCCACGTCCGGACTCGACGTTCTCCCGGGGAAACCGCCCAGCGTGAAAAAGCGCACGACGCCCGCGAGCTCCGGATGCCTCACCCAGAACGGGAGCCGCCTCCAGGCCTCGAGTCGCGAGCGAATGGCCTCGGTCTTCTCTGGCGGCTCCCGAAAGTCGCGCGCCACGACGCCGAGCACCAGAAACGCCGAACCCAGCTCGAGGAGAAGCACCGCCCAGGGATCGTAGCCGCCCCAGTTCCAGGCGACGGCCGCGAGCAGCAGGACGAGCGCGACGGGAAGGACGCTCACCGCGCCTCCTTCGCGAGAAGCGACGTCAGCTCCTGACGCGCGGAAGCGTTCTCGGGCTCGAGTCGAATCACTTCTTCGTACCGCTTTACGGCTTCGAGGTCGTCGCCCGCCTGCCGCAAGGTCCGGGCGAGCCCAAGGAGCGCCGGCACGTAAGAGGACCGTCTCGAGACCGCTTGCCGAAAGAGCGCTTCGGCGGTGACGACGTGGCCGCGTCCCTTGTACTCCTCTCCCATCGCGCACAGGAGCTCGAGGCTTGCACGACTGGTGGCGCCAAACTTGGCCTCGACCTTTTCGAGCGTCGTTGAAAGCGCGTCGTAGGCCTCTTCCTCCTGGCCGAGCGCGAGATGCGCGCGAGAGACCCAGAGGACTGGCTCGAGCGAGCTCCGCCCGTCGCCGGACTCTTCCGCGAGGATCTTCCAGCTCCGGGCAGCCCGGAGGGCGATCTCGGGTCTCTCTCCCTCGAGACCCCAGTAGACGATTCGCCGCAGAACGTTGGGGTCGCGGGAGGTCAGCAGGTCCTCTCCGAGGGACTCCCAGACCGCGTCGAGCTGGCCTGCCTGGAAAAGCGCGTCGAGAAAGTGGGTGCGCGCGAGCGGATGATCGGGAACGAGAGCTCCCCACCTCGCAGGGGACACCCGGTTTCGGGAGAGCGCACGAAAGGCGGACCAGGAGAGCTCGGGCTCGAGCGCCATCGCCGCCTTCAAATGGAGCTCGGCGCCGGGGAGCGGATCGCGCAGGCCGGAAGGCTCTTCGGGACTGCGCCATCCGTCGAGGCTCGCGCGGGATTCCAGAAGCCACGTGCCGTAGGAGAGCTGCAGCCGACCGTTGGCCGGATAGCGCGCGATCGCGGCCTCGTAGGCGGCGCGCACCTTTGCCGGCTCCGAAAGGCGGCTCGCATGGAACGTCGCGAGGAGGAACGACGGCTGGTAAAAGGACGGCGCCTGCCTGAGCGCGCGGCGCACGAGATCGAGCTCTTCCTCCCGGAAACGGTTGGCCTCGAAACGAGTCTGAAGGAGCCCGAGGGCGGCCTCGGGGTTTTCGACCCGGTTCGGATCGACGGCCGCCGGGATCTCGAGAGCCCACCTCTCCTGAACGAAGAGATGGAAAGCGACGGCGCCGTAGAGCACGACGAGCGCCGCGAGTAGGACGGCGACGAGCCTGCGCATTTGCGAACGAGAGGAGCCTTCGGCCCTGAGCTGACGATGGTAACACAGGGTGCGAGGCTTGGCCCCGCGGGGCCGTCTCCATTATTCTCAGAGAATGCCAGAACCCTCTCCCGACTCCGGTGCCGCGACGCTCGGCAGGATCCTTTCCGGATTCGCGGAGGATTCGCTCATCGACTGGCCCGCTCTCGTGCGCCGCGCCCTGGACGAGCGAGTCGGACCGCTCCTCTTCTCGAGACTCGGCGGCGACCCGCGCCTCCCGGAGCGCGAGAGGAGCTTGCTTCGTGCCGAGCTCTACCGCGCGGAGGGTTCGAGCCTCATCCTCTATCGGGCGCTCGGCCGGCTGCTCGAGCAATCGGCTTCGGCCGGCCTTGGGCGTCCGGTCCTGCTGAAAGGCGGCGCCCTGGCCTCGAGTCTCTACGACGAGGTCGGACACCGGCCCATGGGCGACATCGACGTTCTCGTCCCCAGAGAAGAGCTCGACCGCTGGCTCGAGGCGGCGCGCAAGGCTTCCTTCCGGAGGCTTTCCCCCGAGATGAGCCCGGGGCTCGACCGCGCGATTCACTATCATGTCGCCCTCTCCGGAGGCTCCGGATGCAAGGAGAGCGAGGCCACGATCGAGATCCACTACGGGCTCATCGCCGGGGCATCGGATTGGAGGGCTCCCGATCCGCGCTGGTTCCTCGACAGAACCGAGGAGTGGTGTCCTCCTCCCGTCCATTGCTCGTCGTCCTTCAAGGGGCGCCAGCTCGACCCCACGGCCCATCTTCTTTATATGAGCGCGCACGCGATGCTGCAGCATGGGGGCGCATCGGCTCGAATGATCTGGTTCTACGACCTCCACCTCTTGATCTCGCGCCGCGGGGAGCAGATTCGATGGCCGGAAATTCTCGAACAGGCGAGGAGGCTTCAGTGGGACGCGGCGCTCGCCGCGGCGCTCGAACGATCCCGCACCCTGTTTCGAACGCCGCTCCCGCCGGGGCTCCTGGAAGAGATCGAGGTCGAGCCCCCTGACCGGGACGAGCGCGGCGCGCGGGAAGTCCGCCGCCGTCGCGATCCGGGGCGCGGCCGGGCGGACGTCGTCTGGAGCGAGCTCCGATCGGTCGGAATCGGGCGCGGCCTCCTGTGGGCGCTCGGGATTCTTTTCCCCCGGCCCGAATACATGAGGTGGCGTTACCCGGAAGCGGGCCGATTCTGGCCGGCGTTCTACCCCGTTCGATGGGCGCGGGTTGTTTGGGAGGGCTCCCGCGCCCTCCTCCGTAAAAGACCCGCGGGTTGACAAACAGTGTTATCTTTTGATGTTGTATAAGTACCGTCATATCTAACGTCTAACGAGGGAGGGCCTATGGGGCTTCGCCGGGCCGCTCACGTCGCCTGGAGGCGCGTGGGCGAGGAGACCGTTCTGATCCACCTTCGGAACAAGAAGATTTTCGTTCTCAATCCGAGTGGAGGATTCTTCTGGCATGGCCTCGATGGAGCTCGAGGAACTGAAGAGTTTCTAAAGAGCCTCACCCTCGACGATCCGCTTCCCGACGGCGCCTCCGGGCGACTCGAGGCGTTTCTCGAGGACCTTCGGGAAGCCGATCTCGTTGCAGCCGAAGGTTCGCCGGACGAGGAGACCCGCTCGCTTCCGGAATATCCGCTTCAGGCGTTCGTTCCCCCCGAGCTCGTCTGGCAGCAGGAGCTCCGGAACTTCGGTCAAAGCTGCGCATTCATTGCCGGCTCCGGCCCCACGTGCGACGCCGTCCCCACCACCTGACTCACGGCGCATGCTCGAAGTCGCGGAGGAGAGAGGGATCTCGCAAGCGAGCTTCGCTTTCGGCGAGATCCACCTCCGCTTCGAGAGCGTCGATCGAACGTGGCTCTCCTGCCTGGATCGGCGGTATCGGAATTTTTCTTCCGAGCCCCGGAGCGAGAGCTTCGTCTTTTCGTTCGAGCCGGCGTCCATTGCGCTTCCGGCGAATCTGTTGACACCACTCGCTCCCTACCTCGAAGCGGTCCACTGCGCGCCGGCGCCCCACGGCTACCGGGTGAGAACCGAAACCTCTAGTTGCGAGATCGACCTTCGCTCGCGGCGGGCGATTCTGCGCGGTCCTTCGGCCATGTATCCGCTCGACAACGTCCTGCGGCATCTACTCCCGCTTCTGTGGAAGGAAGGGCTCCTCGTTCATTGCGCGCTCGTCGCGGACAACGAGGGGAAGGGCGTTGTCGCCTGCGGCCCGTCGGGCGCGGGGAAATCGACGATCGCGAGGCTCGCCCACGGCCGCGCTCTCTCGGACGAGCTCGCCGCGGTACGGCTCGGGAGCGGAGGGGCGCTGGGGATCGCTCTGCCCTTCTGGGAGTCGCGGCCCGGGAACGCTCGTCTTCGAGCCGTTCTCCATCTCCGACACGGCGCCCGGAATCGGATCGAGCGCCTTCACCCTGGAGAAGCTCTGAGACGTCTCACATCGCAGGTGCTCTGGCCGGTCTGGGACGAGACCGCCATGGCGCGGTCATTCACCTATCTCACCGAGCTCGCTGAGACGGTGCCGGCTTTCGACCTGTCATTCGCACCCACCGGGGACGTCTGGGATTTCATCGACAAGGAGGTCTCGTGACCGAGCTCACCTATCTTCCGAAACTTATCGTCGAGGCGGGAAAGCGAACGATTCCCCTCGAGGTCGCCCTCGAGCTCACGCACCACTGCAACTTCCGGTGCCAGCACTGCTACATCCCGGACTTCTCCGCCCCGGACCTTCTCTCGACCGAGCGCATTTTCGCGCTCCTGGACGAGCTCGCGGAGATGGGAACGCTCTACCTCACGCTCACCGGCGGCGAAATGCTCTTGAGGCGCGACTGGTACGAGATCGCCTCCCGGGCGCGGAGTCTCGGGTTCAGCCTGCGCCTTTTCACCAACGGCTCCACCGTCAACCAGGAGAAAGCGGACCTCATCAAGACTCTCTACGCGACGGTGGAGGTGAGCCTCTACAGCATGGATGCCGAGATCTTCGAGCGCATCACCCAGAAGAAGGGGTCGCTCGAGAAGACCCTCCGGGGCATCGAGCTCCTCCGGGACCGCGAGATCGAGGTGCTCCTCAAGATTCCGATGATGGTCTACAACACCACGGGGTTCGAGAAAGTCTTCGAGTACGCCGCGCGGATCGGGGCCACGGCACGCGCCGACGCCCGCATCGTGGCGAAGAAGAACGGGGACCTCGTGACCCTGAAGCTCCGCGCCGAGCCGGACGCGCTCATGCCGCTCTACCGCTCCGGCTACACGCCCTGCTCGATCCCCGAGGAGCTCGGGAGCGACCCGCGCGCCGGCGGCCCGCTCTGCGCCGCGGCAAATCGCTACGCCAACATCGAATCTTCAGGCGAGGTGAGGGCTTGCAACATCCTCCCGGGTGCCGCCGGAAACCTGCGGGAGCAGACGTTTCGCGAGATCTGGGAAGGCTCCCCGTGGCTCAAGAAAGTCCGGTCGATCCGAAGGCACGACCTCGATCCCTGCAACACCTGCAGCAAGTTCTCGTACTGCGGGCGATGCCACGCGATGGCGATGGTGGAAGGCGGGAACATCCTCGGGCTGTCGCCTTCCGCCTGCGCCCACGCCGAGATCGTGGAGCGCATTCACGCCGAAAAGCAGCCGGTCTATGCGTAACGATCCCGTCTCCGTGCTTCGGAGCCTCGCCGCCATCGCCCGCGCGGTGGCGCGTGTGAGCTTTTATCAGAGGCGGAGCCTTCCCGAGATCGTGTCACACCTGAGATCGACACCCAAGGAAGCCTTCTGCGATCCGCGGCTCGCGCTCGCCGTCCTCGAGCGCCTCCTTCCCGTTCTTCCGCCCTTTGGAACGGGGCGCTGCGTGAAGCGGTCGCTCTTTCTCCTCGACCTCTGGTCGCGGGCGGGCCTCGCCCCGTCGTTCCATCTCGGTCTAAGGCGAGCCGCGGGAGATCGCGGGGGGCACGCCTGGATCACCACGCGGGAGGGAGCTTTCGAGACGTTCCGGCCCCCCGACGTCGTCGAGGCCTTCCGCGCTTGACTCAGGATCGGCTTTCTGCTGAGATCCCATTCCCCGAGAAAAGAGCCAGAAGATGAAACGAGCTCGAATATCCGCTGCCGCCGTCGTCGCCGCCTGGATGTTTCTCGCTGCCGCCCTTGATCTTGATGCCGTGGCCGTGGCTCAAGAAACCGCGGCCCGCGGAGGGGGCTGTCGGTCGGTGTGGGTCACGGCGCCCGCCTTCGGAAAGCCGGTGTCCCGCCTGAGGAAACCGCTCACCTTCTCGGCCGAGGAAGTGCTGGACCTCGAGTTCCAGGTATTGATCCCCGCGGACGCGTCTTCGGCCGGGCAGGGTCTCGAGCTCAAGCTCTTCACCCCGAAAGGTCATCTCTATCAGACGCTCGCCGTCCCCACGGCGCCCCAGAGTGCCGGCACGGCGCCCGCGCCGAAGCGAAAGGCGCGATTTCGAACGGTGACCGCGCGGCTCCCGGTCGCCGGAACGACCATCGTCAACAACTCGCTCTACGGGACCTGGAAAGCGGAAGCGTACGTCGCGGGCGAACGAACCGCTTGCGCGAAAGCCCGCTCCTTCGTCATCAAACCCTGAAGGACCCACCTGAAAACCTCCTAGCCTGGATTTCCCCACACCGTAGATGGGTTTTGGACCCCGCCACCGATTCCGTCTGACCCGCAACTTCTTGATTTGAGACCGTCTGCACGCCCGGCGGAGGGGCATGGGAATTGCTTCTCCCGAAGAGGAAGAAAACGAAGATGCGCACGACAAACGTACTTCTCGGTTGCACGCTGAGCCTTCTCGTCCTGGCTTCGCCGGGGGTGTCTTCCGATCGGAAGGACCCCGCCGAGCGAAAGAGCAACAACGCCTGCACCGCGATTCAGGTGACGGCGCCCGACGCGCCTCTCCAGACGAAGCGCCGCGCCAAGAAGAAGCTCCCGGCGTTCTCCGCGTCCTCGATCCTCGACCTGAAGCTCGAGACGACGCTCGCGGCAAAGGGAGAGCACCAGCTGGAATTCAAGGTCTATACGCCGAAGGGACACCTGTACCAGAGCCTCACGGCGCCGATGAGCGCTTCCGCGACGAAGGACGGCCGGCGGGAGCGCGAGAGCAAGAGGTGGACCGCCTCCGCCACCCTTCCGGTCGCGGGCACGACGATCGTCACCAGCTCCCTATACGGAGAGTGGAAGGTCGAGGCGTTTCTCGATGGTGAGCGCGAGACCGCGTGCGCGAAGCCTCGTTCGTTCGTAATCGAGCCGTAACCGTTAAATACGGCAAGGGGGATGGGGAGATGGGAGGAGATGAGGAGATGAATCAGGACCTATTGGACAATTTATCTACCTATCTCCTCCTGTCCCCGTATCCCCCTTGTATTGAATTTTCATTGTACAAACCCGAATCCGTTTCGTATACTGATAGCGTTAACTCGAAAATTAATTAGCGAAAGGCGCAAGGGTTCAACCCTCGCACCGCAATTACACCCTCCCCAACGGTTCGTTCTTTCGTCGCTTCCCCCGAGGCGCCTTGTGAACGTTGTGGAGGTGTCTCTTGCGGTCGCGAGCGCTCACGCTGCTCCTTGTCACACTCCTCTGGAACCAGACTTCCAGCGCCGCCGTAGAAATCATCAACGTCGGAGTCGATGCCTCTCTCGGATTCGAGATCCAGGGAGACTTCGTCGCCATTCGGACTTCGGAGGCGCGCTCCGGCAACACGGACTTGAACGGCGACGGCGACGCCGCCGACTTCGTGCTCCAGGTGTTCGACTGGTCCACGGGTCTCGTCCGGAATAGCGGCCTCGAGGCCTCGGGCGGGTTCCGCATGTCGGACCGCTACATCGCGTTCACCGTCCTCGAGTCGCGCCAGGGCGGCGCCGACTTGAACGGCGACGGCGATGCGCTCGATCTGGTCCAGCACGTGTTCGACGCCGAGACCGGCGTCGTCACCAATCTCGGACTCGCCACCTCGACGTTCCGCATCGAGGGAGATCTCCTGGCGTTCACGGTCATCGAATCCGCTCAGGGTGCCTCCGATCGCAACGGCGACGGAGACTCGAAGGACGGGGTCCTCCACCTTTATCGCCCGTCGTCCGGGACGCTGACGAACGTCGGGCTCGACGCCGCTGGCGGCTTCGTGTCGAACGGCACTCACGCCGCGTTCGCGGTCTCCGAGAGCAACCAGGGCGGCGCCGATCGAAACGGAGACGGCGATGCGCTCGACACCGTGCTGCACCTCGTGGACGGCTCGAGCGGCGCCGCAGCCAATCTCGGCTTCGCCACCCTTAGCCTCCAGTTCCAGCTCGATTCGAACCTGGTCGCGTTCGTCGTCCGGGAGAGCTCCCAGGGAAACCAGAGCCTGAACGGAGACTCCGACGTCAACGACAACGTTCTCCATCTCTACGACATCGCCGCCATGACGACGTCGAACCTCGGCCGGGCGGCCACGAGCTTCAAGCTCGCGGGCGGCGTCGTGGCTTTCGCTCAGCCGGAATCGGCCCAGGGCGCCGCGGACGCGAACGGCGACGGCGACGTCTTTGACGACGTGCTTCACTACTTCGAGGCGGCGAGCTCCACCATGACCAACCTGTCCTCCGCCGTCGAGGGATTTCAGCTCGACGCGGCGCACCTCGCGTTCGGAGTCCGGGAGTTCCGGCAGGCGGCCGCCGACCTCAACGGTGACGGCGACACCGCCGACCTCGTCCTGCACCTTCACGACATCGCCGCGAGCTCCACCGTCAACCTCGGCACCGACGCCACCCTTGGATTCAAGCTCGATGGCGAGACCCTCCTCGCGTTCGGGGCCTGGGAGCCGGGCCAGGGCGCCGGCGACCTGAACGGCGACGGAGACATCTCCGACTACGTCCTGCACGTCTACGACATCATCTCCGGCAACCTCATCAACCTCGAGGTGGACCCCTCGGGCGGCTTCCAGTCCTTCCAGCTCGACGGAAAGACGCTCACCTTCGGCGTCCAGGAGCAGGCGCAGGGAGCGACGGACCTGAACCTCGACGGTGACACCGCGGACATCGTGCTCCACTACTTCCAGGCAGGGGCGGGCTCCATCGTCAACCTCGGGTTCGACGTCAGCGCGGGCCATCAGGTCCGGAGCGATCGGATCGCGTTCGGGGTCACCGAAGCGAGGCAGGGCCTCACCGACCTCAACGGCGACGGCGACACCGGCGACGTCGTCCTGCACGTCGCCGACCTGCGTCCGGATGACCCGCGGAGCCGCATCGAGGCCCTCATCGCGCTCGTCCGGTCGATGGACCTTCCGCGACCGACCGAACGCCTCCACGTGATGTTTCTCGAGCTCGCCCTGCGAGCGCTTGACCGGGACAAACCCTGCAAAGCGATAGGATGGGTCGATCTCTTCAACTTCTCGGTGAGGGTTCACCAGAGCAAGATCCTTCAGGCGCAAGCGCAAGAGTTGGGGGGTGAGGCCTCGGCCATCCTCGAGGACATGCGCGCCGAGAACCCGAGCTGCAAGAGCGGGGCTCACATGCTGTGCAAGAAGGGTCGTTTCAAGCACTTCAAGAAGTACCACCACCACAAGAAGAAGCATCACTAAAGCGCGTCACGGCCGCGGGGCTGAACGCCCCCGCGGCCAGCGCTACGACCAAACGGGCCGGGTCCCCGGTTTGAGTTCCCCGGCTCCTCGTACTATTCAGAAGCTCCCACTTCTCCGACTCCCCGCCTTGCTTCGTTGCCTTCACTCAGCGATTCCACGCAAGCGCGCTCGCGGCGTGGCCCTCGCTCCAACAGGGCCTCGAACCGTGCTACCATGAGCGCCTCTGTCGCGAGAAAGGAATTCCGATGATAGCGATCACCGTCAACGGCAAGCGGCACGACGTGGACGTCGAGCCCTCGACCCCCCTTCTCTGGGTCCTCAGGGACAGCCTGGGCCTCACGGGAACGAAGTACGGCTGCGGCATCGCCCAATGCGGGGCTTGCACGGTGCACATCGAGGGCACGGCCACTCGCTCCTGCGTCACCCCCGTTTCCACGGTCGAGGGGCAGGCGGTCACCACCATCGAGGGGCTGGCACCTGGCGATACCCTTCACCCCGTTCAGGAGGCCTGGCTCGAAGAGGACACGGTGCAGTGCGGCTATTGCCAGTCGGGGCAGATCATGTCGGCGGCCGGCCTCCTGTCGCGAAACCAGAATCCCAGCGACAGCGAGATCGACGAGGCGATGAGCGGCAACATCTGCCGCTGCGGCACCTACGGGCGCATCAAATGCGCCATCCAGCGCGCGTCCAGGATGCTGCGCGGTGAGCCCACGCAACCGGTTGGGCCGGTTGGGCAAGTCGAGGAGGTCGGACAATGATCAAGACGAAGGACAACAATCTCGACCGCCGTGGATTTCTCAAGGTTACCGGGGCCGCCGCGTCCGGACTCGTGCTCGGCTTTTATGTCCCGGAGCGCTTCGGTCCGATCACCGTCAAGGCGGCGGGTCCGTTTGCGCCCAATGCCTTCCTGCGCATCCTGCCCGACGACACGATCACCATTCTCGTGGGAAAGTCCGAGATGGGTCAGGGTGTCTACACCGCCCTTCCCATGATGGTCGCCGAGGAGCTCGACTGCGATTGGAGCCGCGTCAAGGTAGAGTCGGCGCCCGCGGGCCCCGAGTATTACGACCCGATGATGGGAGAGCAGACGACGGGCGGGAGCACCAGCGTCATGGGCTCGTGGGAGCCGCTCCGGAAGGCGGGGGCGAGTGCCCGCGCCGTTCTCGTCGACGCCGCCGCCCAGACCTGGGGTGTCGCTCCGGGCACCCTGCGCACGGAAAAGGGCCGCGTCTACCACGACGCGAGCGGACGGAGCGCCTCCTACGGGGACCTCTCGGCCAAGGCCGCGACTCTCCCCGTCCCCGCGGAGGTCGCTCTCAAGGATCCCAAGGATTTCAAGATCATCGGCACCAACGTGAAGCGCGTCGAGGGACGGGACAAGGTGACGGGGAAGGCCGAGTACAGCATCGACGTCCGGCTTCCCGGAATGCTCACCGCTGTCGTCGCTCACCCGCCGGTCTGCGGCGGGACCGCCAAGAGCTTCGACGCCTCGAAGGCCATGGCCGTTGCCGGCGTCATCAAAGTGAAACCCATCTCGACAGGCGTCGCCGTCATCGCCAAGGACTTCTGGACCGCCCGCACAGCGCGCGAGGCTCTCGAGATCGTCTGGGACGACGGTCCGAACGGAAACCTCGACTCGGCGGAGATCCGGGAGCAGTATCGAAAGCTCGCGAACGAGCCCGGTCTCGTCGCGGAGAACGAAGGCGACGCCGACAAAGGGATGGCGAGCGCGTCAAAGACCGTCGAGGCCGTCTACGAGGTTCCCTACCTCGCGCACGCCCCGATGGAACCCTTGAACGCGGTCGCTCACGTGCAGGCGGATCGCTGCGACATCTGGGCGGGCACCCAGTACCAGACGATGGATCAGAAGGTCGGCGCCGCCATCACCGGTCTCGCGCCCGAGCAGATCTACGTGCATACGACTCTTCTCGGCGGAGGGTTCGGCCGACGTGCCAACGTCACCTCGGACTTCGTCGCCGACGCGGTCGAGGTGGCGAAAGGCGAGAACGTCCCGATCAAGACCATCTGGACCCGCGAGGAAGACATCCAGTGCGGCTACTTCCGGCCGATGTTCGTTCACAAGCTGAAGGCGGGAGTCGACGACAAGGGCATGCCCACCGCCTGGCACCAGCGCCTGGTGGGACAGTCGCTCGCGCAGGGCACGTTCCTCGAGCCCTTCATGATGAAGGAGGGAATCGACGCCTCATCCGTCGAGGGCGCGGCCGGGATGCCCTACTCCATCCCGAATCGTCGGGTCGAGTCGCACAACGCCCCGAGGACGCTAACCGTTCTATGGTGGCGTTCGGTGGGACATACCCATACGGGATTCGTCAACGAGAGCTTCCTCGACGAAGTGGCGCACGCCGGAGGGAAGGACCCCTACGAGCTTCGCCGCCAGCTCCTCCAGAACGAGCCGCGGCACCTCGCGGTCCTCGAGCTCGCGGCCGAAAAGGCCGGCTGGGGTAAGCCTCTTCCTGAAGGGCGCGCGCGCGGCATCGCGGTGCGGAAGTCGTTCGAAAGCTACGTCGCCGAGGTCGCGGAAGTGTCCCTCGAGCCCTCTGTGGATGGCGGCGAAGTTCGCGTCCACCGCGTGGTCTGTGCCGTCGACTGCGGAATCACCGTGAATCCGTGGAACGTCGTGGCGCAGATGGAGAGCGCCATCGTCTACGGGCTCACCGCCGCCCTCTACAGTGAGCTCACGGTGAAGAAAGGGCGCGTCCAGCAAAGCAACTTTCACGACTATCCCGTACTGCGCATGGATCGCATGCCGAAGATCGAGGTGCATCTCGTCAAGAGCACCGAGAAGCCCACGGGAGTCGGAGAGCCGGGCGTTCCCCCTCTCGCCGCTGCGGTGGCGAACGCGCTCTTCGCGCTCACGGGAAAGCGCGTGCGAAAGCTTCCGATCAAGATGAGCGAGGCGGTCTAACGAATCTCGACCAGGTTCGCGCGCCGCGCGATGGCGCGCCATAGAATCTGTCTCTGCTCGATGCTCAAGAGCTTCAGGTCCACCTCGTGGGTGGTGCCCCCGGCCACAGTGATGCGCATTGAGTGCCAGTCGGGGAGCGCGAGCCTTCTCTCGAACTCATCTCTTGGCATCTCGCTCGCCGATCCCATTCCCTCGACGTACATCTCCTCGATCGCGCCCCACGGGAGGGTCATTTCCTCTTCTGGAGGGATCGCAAGCGTAAGCCCCTCCCCCAGAACCTGCACGCGATAGCCGCTGAGCGTCGGATAGTCCTGGATCATGAGCCAGGCGCCCGCCCCCAGAAACACGACTCCTAACAGAATGGGGACGGCGTTCTTCTTCGAGCCCGCGAAGAGCCACACCGCAACGACCGCGAGGGCGCCCGAGCGCGCGAAGAGAATGATCCCGTTGAACTCGGTGTCGAAGTGGTAGGTGAGGTCTTCCCGGTCCTGACCCTCCTGCTCCGAGATCATGCAGCCGGAGGCCGAGAGCAGGAAGAGGCAGAGGACCCAGGCGAAACGGGGCTTGGACATGAGGGTCTCCTGATTCGAGAAGGGATTGGAATCAGGATACGGCCTGGTCGCGAGGCCGTCAACGAGGCGGAGGCGGGAGGGCCAAAGCCCTCCCGCCTCGGAACGCTAGAACTCGAAGCGGATGCCGATCATCGCCCGTCGTGGGGCCACGACCGCGAGCGACTGGCCGAAGTCGGCGTCTCCGGTGTCGGAGCTGTTGTTGCGAGCATCGGTGAAAGTATCCGCGTTGAACAGGTTGTAGATGTCGACCGAGAGCCGAAGACGCTGCTCTCCCGACCCGAACACGAAATCCTTGTCGATGCGGATCTGGAACTCGTTCACCGCCGGAAGGAAGTAGGAGGCTCGCGGCTCCGCCTGGACGGCGCGCACTCCCTGCCTGAGGCCGGTGACGTTGATGACCCTCGCGTAGGGGCGGCCCGACTCGTACGAGTAGCGGGCTCCAAGGTGGAAGCCCTTGGGAGCGGCGTAGGTGGCGGAGAGCCGAATGTTGTTGGTGCTGTCGGTCGGGAGCCGACCGAACGCGTTGATGAGGTCGTTCGGGTCGCGGCCGAATGAGCGCGGACCGAGGCCGCTGAACGACTGGGCGCCGATCCCGAGATTCCCGCTGGTGTAACCCTCCCCCTTTTGCCACTGGTAGGAGCCCTGGAGCTGCCAGTTCTGTGAAAAGCGTTTATACGCCTGGACTGTGAACGAATCGTACTTGTGTTCGAAATCGTCGCGGTTCGTCACCTGGAACAGGCTCTGGGAGCTCGGCGAAGTGCGATTGGACACCTGGAGAACCTGCGTGTCGCCGCGGAACGTGTCGGTGAACGGGATTTGCGCATACGCCCCTCGAACGTCCCGCACTCGCATGAAATTCTTCTCTTCTTTGTGGATGTAGGAAAACTCCAGCCCCAGGTCCGGAAGGATCTCTCTCTCCAGTCCGGCGTAGAACTGGTTCGTATACTGGTTCGTCAGATCCGGGTCGATTCCATAGCTGATGTTGGGGTCGACGCTGTAATAGGGAATGTCATAAGCCCCGGTATCGGGATTGAAGAAAAACGCATTCAGACTGGTGTTTCCGGCGGAGGCATTGCGGAACATGTTTCCGAGAAGCTTCCCGTAGAAGATACCCCAGCTCGCTTTGGCCACGGTCTTCGCCGCCTCGTCGAGAGTCACGGTGACTCCTAGCCGCGGCGAGACGTTGTTGAAGGAGATGAGACCCTCCTGACCGGGAAAGGTCACTCCCGTCGTCCCCGTCAGCGAGCTATCGGGCTGCTCGACCTCAGGAATGCCCCCGGTGGTGTGGTCGAAGCGCACCCCGAGATTGAACGTCACCCGATCGTTCAGCGTCCAGTTGTCCTGAGCGAAACCGGCAAAGACGTCGGAGCGCGCGTCCATCGCGTAAGGCTCGCGGAAGAGGGCGTAGTACGGCCCGTTGTAGTCGTAGTACAGGACGTTGTTGAAATAGGCCTGTTTGTTGATGGAGTTGGCGCGCTCGAACTGGACGCCGAACTTGAAGTCGTGGGAGCCCGCGAAATTGTCCGCGTAGTGGGTCACGGCAGCCGCGACCTGCGTCTTGTTCTGATCGCTCTTCCACGTGTAGAAGCTGTTCACGGCGTAGGCGCCGGTGGTGAAGTCGTATCGACCGGAGGTGTCGTAGTCGCCCGAGAGTGGGTCCTCGCTGTCGCGAATGTAGATGCCGCCACCCTTGACCTCGAGCAGCGTCGCCGAGCTGAAGGTGTGAGTCCAGCGCGCGGAGATCGTGGGGTTGTGGCCGTTCTCGACATTGATGGTCTCGGTAGGCTGGGTTCGCGAGGACTGATTCGGTGAATCAAAATTGTTGTCGTTGAACATGAACTCGACGTTGTCGGCGTCCGTGAACTGCGAGTTCACCTTGAAGTACGGGCGCCAGACGTGGCGTTTGGGGGCGAGCTCGGGGTCGACGCCCACCTGGGAGTTCCGGTTCCGGGTGAGCTCGAGGGCGCCGAAGAACCACAGCTTGTCCTTCATGATCGGCCCGCCGACCTGCTGGGTGAACGTCTGCTGGTAGTCGATGTAGTAGGGGAACTCCTCGTCGGGAGTGTTGTTTCCCGTGAGAGCGTCGTCCTGGATAAAGAAGGAGGTGGTGCCGCCCCAGTCATTGCTTCCCGACTTGGTGATGATGTTGACGACGCCTCCCTGGAATCCCGTGTGCTCGGCGGAGGCCCCGGCGGCGAGAACCTCGACCTCCTGTATGATGTCGAAGTTAGGAAAGTCCCAGGGGGAGCCGTACGAAGGCGCGGAGACATCGACGCCGTTGTATTGGAACGCGTTCTGATCCGTCGTCGATCCGTAGACGCTGAAGTTCGACGCGTTGGTCACGGCGTTGGTCCTGACACCGGGCGCGTAAGTGATGAGATCGAAGTAAGAGGCCCGCGTCGTCGGGACGTTCTCCACCAGCTCGTTGTTGAACCGGGTGCTGTAGCTCGCGCGCAGGGTGTCGATGACCGGCGACTCTCCCGTCACCGTCACCGTTTCCGCCGTCGTCGCGAGAGACAGGTCGGCGTCGAGCTGCACCGTGCGGCCTACTTCAACGCGAACGTTCTCGCGCTTGAGGGTCGTGAAGCCCTGTAGGGTGAACGTCACGGTGTAGACGCCTACGGAAAGCCCCTGGTAATGATAGAGACCCTGGCCGTTGGTGATGGCAAGTGCCGCGCCGCCGATTCGCGCCGGACTCTCGGCCTCGACCGTGACCCCGACGAGAACGGCGCCGGTCGCGTCCTTGATGATCCCCCGGATGCCGCCAGTCGAAATCTGCGCGAAGCTCGAGCCCGCGATCGAGAGAGCCAGGACGAGCGCGGGAGCGATCAGGCTCGGTTTCCTCATGAACACCCTCCTTGGGGAACGACGAGGCGATGAATAAAATTCGCCAGTTGCCAGGGCTTATATCCCCGTCGCCAATGGACAGTCAACCAAAATATTGAGAGGCTGAGCACGCGACGAAGGAAAAATTCCCGATCGTTTGCCTTTCAAGCAAGCATGGTGTCCAAGATTTTGGAGATTCAAAAACTCGGAGGAGTGCAAGCACTGACGACTTCGCAAACGCCGCTGCCGACGTTGCGGAATCGATGAGGAAGCCGGCTGACAACAGTGCTCATAACCTCGGCTCCTGGGGGAAGCCTCTCCGGCCGGCAGACATTCTAGTACAATTCGGACCGGTCGCGTTCCGACCAGAAACGGGAGGCCGTCCGATGATCGCAACCATACTTTCCCTCCTCCTCTCCGCCGGGGGAGTCGCTCAAAGCCATACGACCGCGGGCGAGATCGAAAAACTCGTGATTGCCTTCAACCAGGCGTACGAACGAAACGACCTCGAGAAGTATTTCTCCTACTATGCCGAAGACGTCACCCAGTGGTTCGCGACCGGACGGGTGAGCCTCGCCGACTACAAGAAGGACTGGTACGCGCTCATTCAGGGCGGAGGCGGGGTCGAGAAGAACGCGCTCTCCGACATCCAGGTGCAGGTCTCTCCCGAAGGCGACGCCGCCGTCGCCACCTACGTGCTGGACGTGGTCACCCGTCAGGTCGGCGGAAAGAAGACCAAGGAGCGGGCCTTCGAGACCGACGTCTGGTACAAGCGCGACGGGAAATGGAAGATCGCCCACATCCATTACAACGCGAAAGAGGTGCCGTGACGCTGGACCTCGACGAGTCCGCACAGGACACGTTCGCCCGAGGATGGGAGACCCTCGACCGCCTCCCTCTCCGTTCGAAACGGAGCGAGGACGAGAAAGCGACGGCGGCGCGGGCTCGGGAATCTCTCCTCGCCCTCTCGCAGCGACTCGCCCGCGCGAACCGCCGCGAGATCTACGACCGGGTGACGGAGAGCAGAACGGGGCGCGTCCGCGTCGACGAGCTCGTGTACCGGGCCGCCGAGCTCTGGCCCGGCCTCGTTCCCACGCGCGAGGAAGTCGCCCGTGAGGCCGAGCGAATGCAGATGGACAAGGACGGCCGCGAGATCCAGCAGGGCATCCTCGTCTCCGAGCTTCTGAGCGATCCCGAGATCGGCGCTCACTTGGTCTCGAGCATGCTCGCTCCGACGGAGGAGGCCCGGGCGAAGCTTCCCGAGCTCGAAGCTCGAGGAGCTATCGATCTCGGCGCCGCTCGCGTCGAAGCGCGGGGCGAGGTCGGATACGTTTTCATGAAGCACCCGCGCTTTCTGAATGCCGAGGACGACGAGACTCTGGGACCGCTCGAGACCGCCATCGACCTCGTGCTCCTCCACCCCGGCCTCAAGATGGGAGTGCTGAGAGGCGAGCCCGTCGACCACCCGAAGTACGCGGGGCGGCGGATCTTCTCCTCGGGAATCAACCTCACGCGCCTCTACCACGGAAAGATCTCGTACCTCTTCTATCTCGTGCGCGACCTCGGGCTGGTCCACAAGCTCTATCGCGGTCTCGCTCTCGAGCCCCAGAGCCTCGACGGGCTCGAGACCACGCTCGAGAAGCCGTGGATGGCCGTGGTCGACGGTTTCGCCATCGGAGGCGGATGCCAGATTCTCCTCGTCGTCGACTACGTCGTCGCGGAGAAGGGCTCGTACTTCAACCTCCCCGCCCGCAAGGAAGGCATCATTCCCGGGGCCGCCAACCTGAGGCTCCCGCGATTCATGGGAGAGCGGATGGCCCGCCAGGCGATCCTGTTCGATCGTCTCTTCCGGGTGGAGGAGCCGGACGCGAAGGCGCTTGTGAACGAGGTGCACCGGCCGGAAGAGATCGACGAAGCCGTCGAGCGCGCGGTCGCGAACGCCCTCGGCTCGGGGATGGTGAGCGCCTCGGGAAACCGGAAGGCGCTTCGCGTGCAGCTCGAGCCCCTGGACACGTTTCGGCGCTACATGGCGATGTACGCGCGCGAGCAGGCCTACTGTCATCTCAGCGAGCAGCTGATCGAAAATCTGGAAAAACACTGGCAAGCGAAGAGTCGGAGGTTATGACGTGAAACGAACGATCGCCGGGCTGTTGTTGAGTTGGATGGGATTCGCTGCCTCGGGAAGTGAATGGAGCTACTTCGGAGCCGATCGAGGCTTCACGAGGTATTCTCCTCTCGATCAGATAGGACCGCAGAACGTTTCGAAGCTAACCGTCCTCTGGCGTCGGCCGGCAGTCGACTCGAAGCTGAAAGAGGCCTACCCAGAGCTCAAGGTCTCAGGGAACTTTCGATCGACTCCGATCTTCGTCGACGGCGTTCTCTACGCGCCGAACGGCGTCGGCCTGGTCGCGGCGATTCATCCAGGGACGGGCGAGACGATCTGGGAGCAGGAGCCCTTCGCGCCGAACCTCGACGAGGCCGCGGGCCAGAGCCCGCGCGGTCTCGATTTCTGGCGGGATGGAACGGAGATGCGGCTCATCGTCGCCCGGGGTGAATACCTCTACGCCGTCGACGCCAAAACGGGAAAGCTCGTTTCCGGCTTTGGCGATCGGGGACGCGTGAGCCTGCACTTCGAGGCTCCGCTCGCCGGTCTCTACAACTGGACCGCGGGTCCGATCGTGGTCTCGGACGTCGTGGTCGTCGCCGGGATCACCGGCGGTGCGGGCGACGGCGGAGTGAAGCGTGAAGCGGCGCCCGAGGACGTGCGAGGGTTCGACGCGAGGACCGGCCGTCTCCTCTGGACTTTCCGCGTGGTCCCGCCTCCGGGGGAAGAGGGAAGCGAGACCTGGGGAGAGGAGTCGTGGAAGTTCTCGGGAGATCTCGGCTCGTGGTGCTGCGCCTCCGCCGACGAAGAGCTCGGCTACGTCTACGTTCCCTTGACCGCGCCAACCGCCGCCTACTACGGAGGCCATCGTCCGGGAGACAACCTCTACTCGAACACCCTCGTGGCCCTCGAGGCGAAGACGGGGAAGAAGGTCTGGCACTTCCAGATGGTGCACCACGACGTCTGGGAGTACGACACCGTCGGACCCGCGACCCTCGGAGACATCACTGTAAACGGGAAGCGAATCCGCGCGGTCATGCAGCCGAGTAAGACCGCGTTTCTCTATGTCTTCGACCGGAAGACGGGGGAGCCGGTGTGGCCCATCGAGGAGCGGCCGGTGCCCGCCTCCGAGGTCCCGAGCGAGCACCTCTCAAAGACGCAGCCCTTTCCCACCAAGCCCGCGCCCTACGACCGGCAGGGCTTCACCGAGGCCGATCTCATCGATTTCACTCCGGAGCTCGCGCGCCGGGCGAAGGAGGTCGCGAGCCGGCTCGTCCTCGGCCCAATGTTCACCCCGCCGTCGGTGAAAAGCACCGAGCCCGGGGGGAAGATAGGCACGATCGCGAACCCCGGCTGGTGGGGCGCGGGAAACTGGAACACCGGGGCGTTCGACCCCGAGACCGGCGTCTACTACGCGGTCTCGCACACCTGGCCTGCCGTCTATCACCTCTCGCAACCCACGGAGGCCGATGCGACCCTGGACTATGCCGTCACCGGCGAAGAAGAAGACGACTATCCCCTCATCGACGGCATCCCCATCGTGAAGCCGCCCTACGGACGCATCACCGCGATCGACATGAACCGCGGAGAGCATTTGTGGATGACGCCGAACGGCGACGGGCCTCGCGATCATCCGGTTCTGAAGGATCTGAACCTCCCGCCGCTCGGGATTCCGGGACGCGGAGCGCCCCTCCTAACCAAGACGCTCCTGTTTCTCGGCGAGGGTGGGGACGCGATTCCCGGGATCAAGGATGGGATGTGGGGGACGAAGTTCCGCGCGTACGATAAAACCAGGGGCGAGGTGCTGTGGGAGACTGATTTCCCCGCGGGCACGACCGGAGCGCCCATGACGTACCTGTTCGAAGGCAAGCAGTACATCGTCGTCGCCATCGGCGGCAAGGAGGTTCCAGCGGAGTGGGTCGCACTCGGGCTTCCGTGAAGCGAGGTCCGGGCTCGCTCTACCGGAGTCTCAAGTCTCTCGAGTACCTGGCGACCCGGGATCGGAGCACAGCTCTCGAGCTCGTGCTCGCGAAGGATTTCCCTTCGATCTCGATCGGCGCGCGGCTCGGCCTCATCCGCCGGTTCGTGCGCGCGACCAACGCCGTCCGCGGCTACCACACGCTCAGGGAAATGCTCCGGATCGCGCGGGCCATCCTCGCCCGCGCCGGGACGAGCCCTGTGGTGCTCGAGGCCGGATGCGGCTACGGCGCGAGCACCGCGAAACTGAGCCTCGCGGTGCGGCTCGCGAGGGGCTCCCTCGTCGTCTGCGATTCGTTCCAGGGCATCCCCGACAACGACGAGAGGCACGAGCTCCTCGACGGCCGCAAGACCGAGTTCCGCCCCGGGGCCTTCCGCGGAAGACTCGCCTCGGTCCGCCGCACCGTCGAGACCTGGGGCGCCCTCGACGTGTGCCGCTTCGAGAAGGGCTGGTTCGCGGACGTTCTCCCCACGATCGAAGGGACTCTGGACGTCGTGGTCCTCGACGTGGACCTCGCGGACTCCACGCGCACCTGCGTGAGGGAGCTCTGGCCGCGGCTTCGACCAGGCGGAGTTCTCTTCTCCCTCGACGGCCAGCTCCGCGCGACCCACGAGCTTCTGGCCGACGCGCGGTTCTGGCGCGAGGAGGTCGGCTCGGAGCCGCCTCTCGTCGAGGGTCTCGGAGAGTCGAAGCTTCTCACCCTGGTTCGGAAATGATCCTCCTCGCAATCGCTCTCGCGGCGCTCCCGCGGGGAAACGTCGTCCTCGTCACCATCGACACCCTTAGGGCCGACCACGTCGGCGCGTACGGTGCTTCGCCCGGCTCGACGCCCACTCTCGACGCCCTCGCGTCCGAGGGCCTTCGCTTCGAGAGCGCGATCTCCCCCGTTCCCTTGACCCGGCCCGCGCACGCGAGCCTTCTCACCGGGCTCTACCCGCCGGAGCATGGAATCCGCGACAACCTTCCCGCGAAGCTCGACCCCTCGATACCGACTCTCGCGACCCGGCTGAAGGCCGCCGGTTACCACACCGCGGCCTTCGTCGGGAGCTTTCTTCTGGGACGAGGGAGCGGGTTCGAAGCGGGGTTCGACCTCTTCGGAGACGGTTCGGTCGGAGGCGCCGGCGACCGCATCGGTTCGAAGGCGGAGCGGCGGGCGGAAGAGGTCGCGGCGGAAGCGCTCGAATATCTTTCGACCGCGCGCGCTCCGTTCTTTCTCTGGGTCCATTTCTACGATCCCCACGCACCCTACGATCCGCCCGGGGCGTTCTCCGGCAAGGGTTACGCTGGGGAGATCGCCTATACCGATTCGCAGGTGGGCCGGCTCATCGGCGCACTTCGCACACGAGGGCTCCTCGACTCCACAATCGTAGTCGTGACCGCGGATCACGGCGAGGGGCTCGGAGACCACGGGGAAGACGAGCACGGCGTCCTGGTGTACGAGGAGACGCTCCTCGTGCCGCTCATCGTTCGAGGACCGCGGATTGCCGCGGGCCGGGTCGAGCGCGAGCCGGTGAGCCTCGTCGACGTCGCACCGTTTCTTCTCGAGGCGTCTTTCCCGGCGCCGGAGCGAAAAGCGATCTACTTCGAGTCCTACTACGGAAATCTTCATTTCGGCTGGGCGCCGCTTCGGGGCGTTCGAGAAGGCCCCATGAAGCTCATTTTCGCGCCGAGCTCCGAGATCTACGACCTCGACTCCGATCCCCGGGAAGCGCGAGACCTTTCGCAGAAAAAAAGGGACGTCGCCAGGCAGCTGTACGCGGAGCTCCAGAAGGTCGGAGAGAGGAAGCCCGCTACCGCGGCGGCCCTCGGTCCAGGCGATCTCGAACGGCTCGCGAGCCTCGGCTACGTCGGGGCCGCGTCGAGCAAGAGTACCGGCGCGGACCCCAAGGACCAGATCGCGAAGTTCTCGGACTTCGGCCGGAAGCTCCGGGACGCCATCACTCGCTTCGAGCGCGGCGACTATCGATCGGCCCAGCCCCTCTTCGAAGAGCTCGCGTCGCGGGACATCTCGTCCTTCGAGGTCCACCTCTATCTCGCGCGCTGCCACCGTCTCGAAGGCAAGCTCGCCGAGGCGATCCGCGAGTACGCGGCCGCGGACGTCATCTACGAAGGCTACTCGGTCCTCCACCTCGAGCACGGACGAGCGCTCCTCGCTTCTGGGAATCTCGAGGGCTCCGCCGCCGCTTTCGAAAAGAGCCTCGCGCTCTCTCCTTCCGCCGCGGCAGAAGCCGGGCTCGCGACCGCCGCGAGAAAGCTCGGAGACGCGCCCCGCGCCATCGAAGCACTCCGCCGCGCCGTCGTTCTCGATCCGAAGGACGCCGACTCGTGGAACGAGCTCGGCGCCCTTCTCCTTCAAAGAGACGAAGTCGACCCCGCCATCGCGGCCTTCGAGCGGGCGGCCGCGCTCCAGCCGGAGGACGAGATGTTCCGCCGCAACCTGGAATTCGCGCGTCAAATCAGAACGCCTGATCGCCGCGAGTGAAACGAATGCCCGGGCACACGCGTTCCCTGGTTTCTGAGACTCTCCGGGGCTGGCGACGGACACAAGGGAGCGTGTCTATAGCTTTGAGGTATTCTGCTCCCCCTATGAGCAGGCTCGAATTCGACTCGGAGGCGGAACACAAGACGTCCGTCCGCACTTTCTGGGGGCGATTGTTCTCGACCACGTACGGCAACCCATGTCCCGCATAGAGGCCGGCTCGTTGTGGATGGTCAACAACGCCCGACGACGCTGCAGCTTCTGCTTGAGGCAGCAAGCGACATCTGCGCACAGTGGGGGTGGGAGAAGTACCGGCGGCCTGGTTGAGCGCGATGCACCATCACCCGAGGTGTCGACGAAGCGCATCCGAAAGGGGAAGACCGATGCTTGAGTATCTACAACTCTATAAGCTCAGCTTCACCACCGAGCAGTGGCCGGAGTTGCCACGAGGAACAGATGAGAATTGAATCGATCCGCCTCAAGAACTTCCGCGCATTCCGCGACGTCCACATGAAAGACATTCCGCCTTTCTGCGTGCTCATCGGCGCAAATGGCACCGGTAAGAGCTCGCTCTTCTCCGTGTTCTCGTTCTTGCGCGACGCGATGACCACGAACGTCACGGCTGCGCTGGGGCGTTTGGGAGGGAGTCGGGGAATCCAGGAGGTCCGCTCGCGTGACTGCGAAGGCGCTATCGAGATCGAGCTCAAAATACGGGCGGACCTTGGGCGCCCCCAGCCAAGCCTCATCACCTATTCACTGACGCTTGCCGAAGAAGGAGGCCGGCCAGTCGTCGAGCGTGAGGTCTTGAAGTACCGGCGCGGCAGCGGAGGGCAGCCCTGGCACTTCATCGATTTCAGCCTAGGCACCGGTCAAGCCGTGACCAACGAGATGGATTCCGTTGTTGACGAGACCCAGCTACAACGGGAGACCCAGACGCTCAAGAGCCCCGACATTCTGGCGATCAAGGGGCTCGCGCAGTTCGAACGATTCCCTGCCGCGGTAGCGCTGGGTACCCTCATCGAGAACTGGCACCTGTCCGACTTTCATATCAGTCGCGCGCGGCCTGAGCAGGAGGTCGGATATGCCGAGCACCTATCGCGCGAGGGCGAGAACCTTTCGCTGGTCATCGAGTACCTTCACAAACAGCATCCGAAGGTCTTCAGCGAGATCTTGCAGAAGCTGGCGAGCCGCGTGCCCGGGATCACGAGCGTAGAGTCCAAGATTACCGAAGAGGGGCGCGTTTTGCTCAAATTTCAGGATGGGTCGTTCCAAGATCCATTCCTTGCGCGCTACGTCTCGGATGGAACCATCAAGATGCTGGCGTACCTAGTGCTTCTTTTAGACCCCAAGCCGCACCCACTATTGTGCGTGGAAGAGCCAGAGAACCAGCTCTATCCAGCTTTGCTGAGCGAGCTCGCGGAGGAGTTTCGAAGCTACGCGACGCGAGGGGGGCAAGTGTTCGTCTCCACCCATTCCCCCGATTTTCTCAATGCGGTCGAGACCGACGAAGCCTTTTGGCTCGTGAAGAGGGACGGCTACACGGAGGTTCGGAGGGCGAAGGACGACGCGCAAGTCGCGGCCTACATGGCTGACGGCGATAAGCTCGGTTACTTGTGGAAGCAGGGGCTGTTCGAAGGAGCCGACCCGCAGTGAAGCGTCTCGTATTCCTCCTCGAGGAGCACTCGGCGAAGGACCTCCTGGAAGGGTTGTTGCCGAGGCTGCTCCCCAAAGACACGGCCGTCTACTACCTGGTCTTCGAGGGCAAGCAAGATCTGGAGCGCCAGCTCGTCGGAAAGCTGCGTGGCTGGCGCCTCCCAGATTCGGCGTTCGTCGTCCTTCGCGATCAAGACGCTGCCGCGTGCCGTGTCGTCAGGGAAAGGTTGACGAATCTGGTCGCCGAGAGCGCGCGCCAGCCCACGCTCGTGCGCGTGGCGTGCAGAGAGCTGGAGTCTTGGGTCGTGGGCGATTGGCGGGCAGTTGCCCAGGCTTTCGACCGACCGAACCTGATCGCGCAGTCCTCGAAAGAGGCTTATCGCAACCCGGACCAGCTCGTGCGGCCCGTGGAGTCGCTCCGGAAGTTTATTCCCGAGTACCAGAAACGTGATGAAGCCCGACGCATTGGGGTATTGCTGGACCCGAAGCGGAATCAGTCCAGGAGCTTTCTGACATTTTGTTCGGGCGTTCAAAAGCTCGTCGCTGAGGCTACCTGATGCATCCGCTGCACGACTACGTCGTCAAGCAACTCGCCGAGAAGGTGAAGAGCAAGAAGCTCGTCGTCTGGTACGACGCGTGAGGCGAAACTAACTAACTAGTTTGACTCCGCCACTAAGGCCGAACCGGATACCGTGAAACTGGATAGTACAACCGCCGGCCGACACCTCTGGAAGAAGAACCGCATCAAGTTCGAGCTTGAGGGTATGGAGGGGGACGTGATCCGTATCGAGTTCGAAGACCAGGGGCTCTTCCGGCCTCGCCCAAAAAGAGACCCGGGGCGTCTACGAAGCCATTATCGACGGAAAGGGGAAGGCCACCGCCAAGATCCCGGCGACGTTCTCGTACATCCACTCCCCCACCGAGCCGGAGGCTTTCTCCATCGGGTTCACCTCGAAAGACCGCGATTCTAAGCTCCCCGATCGGCGGATCAAGATCACCTCGGATGCGGGCAATGATTTGGCCCCAATCAATCTTGAATTCGCGCGTGATATAAGAACACCTCATCGTCGGGGGTGAAACGAATGACCAAGCACACTCGTTCCGAGTTTCTGAGACTTTCCGGGGCCTGCATCGCCGGCCTGGGATTTGCGGCTTCGTCAGCGCGCTCGCAGTCCGGTGGAACCGTGGACGCCACCCGACCCGACCTCATCCTCGTCAACGGGCGCGTCCTCACGATGGACGCCTCCCTTCCGCGGGCCGAGGCTTTCGCGGTGAAGAACGGCCGGTTCGTCGCCATCGGCTCGAACGGGGACGTACGGAACCTCGCGTCGCGCGAGACCACGATCGTCGACGCCGAGGGGATGACCGTCACTCCCGGGTTCATCGATGCCCACTCCCACCCGGCGTCGGGGGGAGTCCGGGAGCTCGTGTCGGTGAACCTCGATCTCCGGAGCCTCGGCGCCATCCAGGATGCGATCCGGAAGCGCGCCTCGGAAACCCCGCCGGGAGAGTGGGTGCTGGGGTTCAAGTACGACGACACTAAAGTGCGCGAGGGCCGACAGATCACCCGCAAGGAGCTCGACGACGCGGCGCCCAACCATCCGGTATTCATCTCCCACCGCGGAGGGCACGTCTACTGGTACAACTCCAAGGGCTTCGAAAAGGCGGGGGTCACCGCGAACACCCCCGACCCTCCCGGCGGAAAGATCTACAAGGAGAACGGAGAGCTCACGGGGAAGGTCGCCGAGCGCGCGAACGAGCTCTTCAGCGACGTCGTCCCCTCAGGGTCGACCCGCGAGCAGAGGAAGGCGGGCGCCGAGCTCATCTCCCGGCTCATGACCGCCTCCGGCCTCACCTCGGTGCACGACGCGAGCTGCGGCACCGACTCCGCCATCGCCTATCAGGATGCCCTCCATGCGAACGAGCTCCGTATGCGGGTGTACATGATGGTCCGCGGGGCGATGTTCGAGGGCTGCAAGGCCGCGGGCCTCTACACCGGCTTTGGAAACGAATGGCTCAAAGTTGGGGGCGTGAAGTTCGGTGCGGACGGATCGGCTTCGGGGCGAACCATGGCGATGTCGACGCCCTACGTCGGCCGCCCCGACGACCACGGTATCCTCACCATGACCCAGGAAGAAATCTACGACGCGGTCGACGACGCTCACCAGCACGATTTCCAGATCGGAATTCACGCGAACGGGGATCTCGCCATCGACATGGTGCTGAAGGCTTACGAGCGGGTCCTCGAGAAGTGGCCGCGGAAGGACGCGCGGCACCGACTCGAGCACTGCTCGCTCGTCAACCCCGATCTCCTGCGACGCATCAAAGCCACGGGCTCGATACCGGCCCCGTTCTACACCTATGCCCACTACCATGGCCGCAACTGGGAGGAGTACGGGCCGGAAAAAATGGAGTGGATGTTCGCCCACCGGTCGTTCCTGGACTACGGGATTCCCGTGGCTCCGGCGTCGGACTACGTCCCCGGTCCGTTCGAGCCGATGATGGCGCTACAGAGCATGGTGACCCGTAAGGACGTCGAGGGCCGCGTGTGGGGTGCGAGCCAGAGGATCTCCCTCGACGAGGCGCTTCGCATCTGCACCGTCAACGGCGCCTACGCTTCGTTCGAGGAGGACGTGAAGGGCTCGATCACCGCGGGAAAGTACGCGGACTTCGTGATCCTGGGGCAACACCCGAGCGACGTGGATCCCGATAAGCTCAAGGAGATCCCGATCGTCCGTACGGTGGTCGGGGGAAAGACGATGTACTCGAGGGCGTAGGGGTCAAAGGCCAAGCAGAACTTGAATTTTCCTCACCAGATCCTCGAACTCTGACCGAGCTTTGGCTACCGCCTGGATCTGCCCGCCGCCGATGCCGTCAGCTTGCTTCAAGTCGAAGATGGGCTTCCTTGCCAGTTGCGCGACGGGCACGAGGCTCGCGAAGTGTTTCAGCATCGCAATGCAGTAGGGGTCTTCCTCCCGGGTCTTGGGCCATCGTGCTTTCGGCTCATCCAGGACCTGCTCGTGAAAGACGGCCGGGATCTGTGTCGCCCATTTGTCGTAAGCGGTGACAGGCCGATCCGCCCGGGCCAGATGCTGTTGAACGATGTACCCCCGCGGCTCGAACTTATGGCTTTTGACTCCCGCGGCGCGCTCTTCGACACGGCCCCAGTCCTCGCGCCACTCCCGGATGGTAGGCCCGATGTTGCGCAGCCCTTGGAGGCTGAAAAGATCCGGCGCAACAGGCATCAGCACCGCATCTACGGCGAGGAGGGCTGCCCGATTCAGCGCTCCGAGGTTTGGTCCGACGTCGAGGACGACGACGTCCGCTTTTGCTTTGTTTCCTGCGAGCTCGGACAGGCGCTGAAGGGACGTCGTTACATGAATGGCCCGCTCGTTATCCATTTGATGGACCTGCCCCCAGGCTTCTGCCAGGGCCTGCTCGAACCTGCCGAGAGCCAGGTCCCCAGCAACAAGCCAGAGGTCGTCGGCGATAGCCTCGAGCGCCGGCGTTCGCACGTCTCCCTTGCCCCTTCGGACAAGATCGATTGAGCGGGCAACAGTCGTTCCATCTCCAGCATCCCCGCTCTTCTCCCAGATCTCGAACAGGGTATCTTCGCTCAGTGCGACCGCGGATAGGTTGCACTGAGGATCGTAATCCAGCATCACCGTTCGCAGTCCCTTGCGCGCCATCATGTGGCATATGTTGAATGTCAAAGTTGTCTTTCCGACACCCCCTTTGTTGTTGAACAGCACGAACGACTTCACGGGCGCCTCCGGATTGTGACCGTCGTGAACCCGTCGGTTTCGGCCTCCAGCGGTGGGCTGCCCATCTTTTCCAGCTGACTCCGAACCAACCGAATGCCGCGACCAAGTCGTTCGACATAGCCGAGCTCCACCAAGAAGCGCGTGATCGTCGGATTGCGGTAATCCGAGTGCTCCCCAAAGTCCCCTTCGCCCGCTCGTCCGAATCGAGCCCCGGGGTTAGTGAAGACGACGCGATCGTCAAGCCAGGCCACCCTCGCGGGAGCGTTCGTCTCCGCATAGAGCCGGTGCTGCACGAAATTGCGTGCGAGCTCCTTGAGTCCCTCGAGTGGATACAAGGGTACGAACGGCGAGCGTATGCCTTCGTCTCCCGCCGGAACCTCGGCGATTTGGCTTTCCAGTTGCGCCCAAAGAGTATCCAGTTGAACGGGTAACGACCCGGTTATCGTCCTTCGTCTCGCAACCGGCGAGTCGAAATCAGTACCGGCGTAGCGCACGAACTCGACGATGGCGCCGGGAATGAACCGATGCGGACTGATCCCGAACACCAGCATTCCAGCAACCGTGGGAGACCACCCGGAAGCAGAACGCCTGAGGATCTCGCGTTGGCCGAGCCATGCCTCGAAGTCCGGGAAGCTCTCTGGAGCGGTGTCTCCACCCTTCTCGACCAGATACGGCTCCTTCAACGCGACGCTCAGATCCTCCACACCCGCGCCCGGTGCGGCGCGCTGGTCGAAAGGGAGTCGATTCTCTGGGCGACGCTCCTGAAGTCGAGTGAGGTCCGCATCCGTGGCCCTGCGTGTCGTTGTGCCTACTCGCACCCAGGCGATGCCATCGACCCTCACGACAGGCGGCACGAGATAGGGAGCGACCCGGACCGCAAGCAGCTCCGACTGGTCGCCCTCCCCTTTGAGTACGGAAATCGAAGGAGTCGGCTGAATCTTCGTCGACGAAAGACGGTTCGTGATTCGCTGGATCGCTTCATCGGAGGTGTCCGCTCCGACTAGAGTTCCATCATTCCGCACACCGAGAAGTATGAACCCGTCGCGCCCGCTACCGCCAAGGTCGTTCGCCAACGCGCAGGCCGCGCGCAGGAGCTCTTCCGCTTTGCGGTCGGTCTCCTTCCACTCGACTCGTTCACTCTCCCCGCGGAGAGCCTCGGCCCATTCTTGGGGTGTCATGGATTGCTTGCCAGAATACTAGATCATTCCCCTCGCCCGCAGCAGGTCCTGCACCGCGCGGTGAGCGGCGTCGATGGCGGTGTTGGTGAAGGCGGCCGCCTCGGAGTCCGAGTTCGCGATGGCGATCCGCCCGAGGGGGCGGCGGCCCACGACGTGCGGCTGCTCTTCGAAGGGAACGCCGGCATCGCCCAGCGTGTCCGGAGTGTAGGCGTAGCCATGCGGCCAGCGGTTCGCGGTGATGGCGAGGATGTCCTCCGCCGGATCGAATCCTCCGCCCCCGAGAATGCGCCCGAACTCGCGGCGGGTCTCGAGCTCGATCGTCTCGAACGCGGTCGCGAGGAGCTCCCTCATCCCCGCGCGGTTCTGCTCGCGGCGGGAGAGACCCGGAGTCGTCGGATAGCGAACCACATGCGCCACGATCGGCTCCTCCGGGTTCTTCGGACATTCGTAGCCCCCGATGGATACGGGAAAATCGAGCATCCCCGAGCTGTGGTACATCCCCGGAGCCTGGAAGCTCGAGATGCCGAGCTTCTTCCATGCCTCCCAGTTTCGAAGAAAGACGTTGGTATACATGAGAGGGACCTTCACCGGATTGCGGAGGGCGTCTTTCTGCGACTGCTGGAGCTCGGGCGCGAGATAGGGAATGGCCGCGTTGTAGCAGGCGAGGACGACGTGGCGAGCTCGCACGCCGCGCGTCTCGTTTCCGCGGACGTAGGCGACGCGCAGGCTCCGCGCCTCGTCGAGGGCGCCCTCGTGCTCGACGCGGACCACGGTGGAGTCGAGGCGGATGCGGACATCGGCTCCCTTCTCGTCGAGCTTCCCGTAGTCCGCTTTCGCGAGCACGATCGACTCCGGCGTCTGCTCCCCCGGGAACACCCCGGGCACGAGCCTCTTCACCAGAAGCCTCGCGAGGGTGGCGTTGCCGTCCGGGAAGTGGAACTGATAGGAGCTCTCGTCGAACCCGGGCTCGAGGTCGAGCCCCATGCCCTCGAAACCCGGAAGGTGATGGCGGGCGACGTGGAGCGCGGGGGCCGTGTCGATGTGCATCGCGTTCCGGAACACTTGCGAGCGGAAGAAGGGTATGGCCTCGGGCGTCACGCCGACGAGGTTAACGAGGAAATCCTGGTAGCTCATCCTCGCGAGACGTTCGCGCTTCTCTTCCGCAGCGAGGCCCGGCAGGTAATCCTTCCTTTCGGTATAGAGGCGAATCAGGTCGCGCTTCGCCCGCTCCGAGAGGCACGCCTTCTCGAAGAACTCCGGCCATGGAAGCTCTCCAAAGCCGCGGACGAGACGGTCCTCGCCGAACGTCTCGCGGTCGAAGAACATCCCGCTCTCGAGGCCGTCATAGACCTTCCAGTCCACGTACTCCTGGTAGCGCTCGACCCGGACTCCCAGATCCTCGATGAGAGCCCGCGAGACGTAGCTATAGGGAAAGGGCGTCGAGATGAGCATCGTTCCGCCGTAGCCGATGGTGAGCTTTCCCTGGTGGCGGAACTCGTTCCGCTTGGCGTGCCCCCCGAAGTCGTCGTGGTTGTCGAGAATCAGGATGGTCTTGTCTTCTCCGAAGGCCTTCTTGAAGAAGAGAGCGGCGGCGAGGCCGGAGAGGCCTCCTCCGACGACGACGAGATCGCATTCCTCGGAGAGATCCACCTCGGGGAACCGGGAGAACTCCCCGTCCCGGAGCCGATGCGCCGCTTCGAACGAGCCGGGGTGGCTTCCGCGGAGTCCGGTGAGGGCGGGTGGGTAGACGGACGGAGCGCCTTCTTGCGCTAGAGCCCAGGGTGCGGTCGAGGCGCCTATTGCGACCGCGACTCCGTTCAAGAAATCCCGTCGGGTGATCGCTCGATCCATGCCGAGCAACTGGTAGTCGCGAGGTCGAGTCATTCGGAGGTCCCCCGCGGGCGATTATACCCGACGGTCCTGGGCCTTCTCCCACCGCGGAGTCAGCATGAGCGGGAGCCAGAATCGGGATAGAATCTCCGCGGTGAACAAAACGCGCGCCCTCCTTCTCGTTCTCGCCTTCGCGGTCGCCGGCGAGGCCGCGGCCCAGACGACACGGCTGTCTCTCAAGGAGCTGAAAGACAAAATTGCGGGCGGCTGGGCCGGCCAGACCATCGGGGTCACTTACGGAGGGCCGACGGAGTTCCGTTACAACGGAACGATGATCCAGCCCTACGAGCCCATTCGCTGGTACGACGGCTACCTTCTCGAGACGTTTCAGAAAATCCCCGGGCTCTACGACGACATCTACATGGACCTCACGTTCGTCGAAGTCCTCGAGGAGAAGGGGCTCGATGCCAAGGCTTCCGATTTCGCCGAGGCCTTCGCCCACCGCGACTACCTTCTGTGG
>Ga0184637_10000430_pt1 | contig 31530 bp, 22 predicted proteins | sample PLM3_127_b2_FD_133143 | JGI IMG/M metagenome (GOLD analysis project Ga0184637, IMG submission 133143) | Groundwater sediment microbial communities from an aquifer in East River, Colorado, USA - PLM3_127_b2 | ecosystem: Environmental > Terrestrial > Soil > Riparian zone | place: USA: East River... | reverse complement strand
AGGACGGCGTGCCCTATGTGATCACGGCGTGCGATGAAAACATCAGTCTGGACTTCTTTGATATTTGTCCGGTGGCCGGTGGTGAAGATGTAGTCGCATTCATAGGTTCTTTCGAATGGATGTGTCCTGCCGACAGGAGATTTTCGGAGATTTTCACGGTAAGTGAGTTCTTTATGTGGGATCAGCCGAAAGCAAATGAAACGGGCATGGCACAACTTTACACGTTCTGAAATGAGAAGCCCAGGGAATTATTCTTTGAGGTAAGACTCGGCGGTTGGGGGGACCGCCGGGTTTTTTTGTGCCATTTTTGTGTCCATCAGTTGTCAAAAGAGGCAAAACTTCATATATTTGGACAAAAGTATACAATAGAACTAATCCAAAGTGTCATTTCAGGTTGCGCCGTAATGCATTATAGCTTAACAACTTCCGAAATGCAGACATGGGAGTCCCTGTCTCCCAGCATTTGATTTTCTAAAAAACTTAAACGATATTCTCAATAGATTCCTATCTGTCTTTGCACCTCATGAGAAGTTTTCTGGCCTGTGCCTTCGCTACCGCATTATCCAGTGCATGGAAATGATTTTTTCCAGCGGGGGCGTTGACGATTGCCTGCAGTGTTACCCTGTAACCTTCTTGGTCACCGATTATAAATTGATAATATCTGGCATAGGCCAGTCTGGCAGGAAGAAATTCACCTTGGCTGATGTCGATGCCTTTTGCTAAATAACTTTTTGCCAGATCGATATTCTGCCCCAATATCGGCGGCAGACATGCGTAGAACGCACCCAGGAATGTGTGTGCTTGTCCAGCGAGCCCAGAATTATTTAACTGTAATACTCGCTCCATCATCATCCGAACTTTGATTAAGTGAGTCAGCAGACTGCCACTGATAATTTGAAAGCGTAACAGGTTTCCCCAGGCGAATGCAGTCCAGTACAGTGCTTCGGTGTCAACCGAGTCCAGCTGTTGCAGCAGGTTTTCGAAGGTGGTCAAATCGCATGTTTCGAAAGAAGCACATTCGGATATTCGGCATAGCAGAGCACGTACTCCATATTCTTTTGCACGCCGGTAAAAGTCAGCCGCTCTATTGGAGTTTATTGACGCATCAGCCGTGTCGCCGTCGAAATGGGCCTGTTCGATTTCTGGCTCAAGGAATCCCCAGGTATATCGTGAGTATCCCCGTGCCGCTGCCGTCAGCAGTGATACGTTTTTCGAGTCAGATATTATTGTTCCCTCGAGTAATTTCAGGCTAGTTGCCAGGGTCGTACGGGCGAGTTCCACATCGGTTTCCCGGTCATATACCGAGACGATATCCAGGGTCATCCGAGCCATTTGCCGACGAGCGAGATGGTCCAGACTGCAGCCAGGCGCAAAAATAACGATGAACATCATCATAGTAAGCTGCGTTTTCAAAGCTTCGTCTCATTCACCACAAAGTGGTCAGATAGCGGAGAAGTTATTTTGGCAGCGCCCGCTTGCTTTTGAGAGGGAGATGATTTTCCGAATTCTGGGAGCTCTGTAAGCGAACCGTCCTGTAAATAAAAGATCCGGTCAGCATAGTCTTTTAGTCGAATATCATGACTAACAACAACTACGCATGATCCTTCGTTCTTAGAGCAACCTATAAGGTGGTGAATTACATCCTGACCTTGTTCAGTATCGAGGCAAGCCGTTGGTTCATCGGCAAAGATGAGATCCCCGCCGTTGGCCACAGCGCGGATGATTGCAATGCGCTGCTTTTCCCCCTGACTAAGATTACCCGGATACCGATTGCGGAGATACTCAACATCATAATGATTCAGGAGTTGTTCAATTCGCCTGCGAATATCCGTTCGATTCCAGCAGGCGAATTTGAGTACGAGCTCAATGTTTTGATAAACCTTTAGTGATTCTATTAGCCGGAAATCCTGAAAGACAAAACCGAATCTTTTAGCTCTCAATTGTTGCAGTTCTGCCGACGCGTAGTCTTCGACCGCGCGTCCAAACAGAAGTACACGGCCTGATGTCGGTGGCTGAAGGCCTGCCGCAATAGTAAGGAAAGTTGTCTTGCCGCTGCCGCTCGGCCCGAGAATTAGAGACAATTCGCCCCTGTGGCCGGTAAACGAAACATCGTCAAGAGCCGCGCGACGGTTTACATCCAACCCGAAAGCTTTTTCAACTTTGGTTAGTTGAACTACGAGTTCATTGTCTGACGGTGACTTTTTCATCAAAAGGCCTCCAGGGCATAAATTCGCCGCAGTCGCGACATGGCAATTAGCGAACTAACAACGCCAACGCAAACTGCGACAACTGCTACTTCTGCAATCTGCAGGATGGACAGCTTGATGGCCACTTCCGGCGATACTTTGTGAATTAATCCTGCCAGCAAGGGAAGCAATACTATGGCGACTTTTGTTCCTAGACCAACAGTCATTAGGGCCTGACCAACCACCATACGAAATAGAAATTTGGCTGGAGCTCCAAGTGTCTTCATGACGGCAAAATCGCGTCTTCGCTCGATAATACTTATGGACAGCAAAAGACTAAGGATTGATGTCAAGACGATTGAGCCGAGAATGGACAAAGTGAAGACAAACGGCAGAAATCCCGCCTGCATCTCGCGAACGTTATTCTGAACGAATACATTATGTTTGAAGGCCTTGGTTCTCGGGTTGACACTCTGGATGTCACTAATGACTGACTCGGCTGTTCGTGAGCTGTCAAGATTCACTAAGAAGCAGGTTACTATTCCGGAATATCCTGCAAGCTGCCAGCTGCGCTCCAAGTTTACGAATGCATATTGTATGACAAACGCATTCGTCCCCCCGCTGATGCCGACCAGTTCAAGCCGGCAGCCTTGCAGTATTACGGTGTCCCCGACCTTGTAGGCGTACTTGGCAGCGAAAGCCTGATCGAGCACTATTTCGCCCGACGATCTGATATGACGACCTTTTTCAATCCGGGGCGGCTTTCCGAGTCCAGTTTTGGGATCATATCCAGCCAGATAAACAGTCGCGGCATTATCACCTTCGCCCACAGTCGACAGCATCAATAGCAATGGCGCCACCGATTCCACACCGGGTATGTTGGCTATCTCATTCGCAGAGTTGTTCCACAGCACGGAGGAACAGCGGAGGATATTGGTGGCATTACCCTGCAGAACCCAGAGGTCTGCGCGGTTATGATGGATGAATTCCATGGATCCTTCCTCTACGCCACGATATACACCCAATAGAAACAGCATAAGAAGAACACAGAGAGCTATTCCGCCGATGCTTAGTATCATTCTAAGCGGTTGCGATCGCAGACTCATGAGTGCAAACATTTCCATTACGCTGCCTCCTGTCCGATTTGACAGGTCAGAAACTGGTCGTAGAAGAAGCTGCGGTTGAGGGTAGGACACTTCGCCATCACATCTAGGTTGTACTCAAGCTGTTTTTTTAGTGCAGTTGGCACCATGCGGTCTGCGAACAATGTCCAGTATGCCAGGCGACTTCCCGGTCGTGATACCCGGATGATTTCTCCGAGTGTCTGCTCCACTTCAACTTCGGACATATACTCGAACACATCGGAGAGATTGAATTTAGAGAAAGCACCTCCCCGACGGGAAGACAGCCAGGGAAGAAGGCTTGTACAAACCAGGTCCATTCGGTCGAGTCGACTTTTGATAGTGTGGAAATGGACAGGATGCAGATAGGACGGAGCGTTCTCGAGATTTCCGTAATGACCTGTCAGAATATACTCAACAAAGAAGTTTTCGCCAATGGGTACGTGGGTGAGTCCATTTTGGACCCGGTAGTACAGCGTGCGAGCGATATTAATGTTACCTATATATCTGAAAAATTCAGCGCGGCGACCTAAATGCGACATTAAAAAACGTCCGAAAAACACTCGAAAAAGCCATTGCCACCGACGAGTATTCCACGTTTCGCGGTATACTTGTAGCTGTTGTTCCAAAGTCGATGATGAAAGTAGTTCCTGAATGGTGTGAGAGTCATGAATCAGCGGCAGCACAAAGCGCCGGAAAGTTCTAAGGTAAAATTCGAACTGCCCGCATCCGATAATACCCTCCTGCACGTTGGTCAAATGTTTTAGCCAGAAGTCTGCGGTCAAAACACTAAGATGTGGAATCAATTCATGGAAAATGCGCAAGCGATCTTCGCATGGCCTCGCCCCCACAAATTGCACGAAGTTTTGGTAGTTAAGGTATTTCATGGCGGTCATTTTCAGTTCAACCAGGTGGATCTGCGCGGGATTAAAGTCGATAGCGGTTAGTGTTCGTGGATTTGCAAGTAAAAGTGCAAAGCTGTTGTCGCCGCCTGAAGCAATTGACAAAACGTCATCATCGGAATTAATCTCTAGCGCCTGTCTCAACAGATTCGGGTCTTCCCAGCATTGTGAGTAAGAAATGGTCAAGCGTGCCTCCAATCAACACAAGCGGTGCGTCCGATCGAATCACCGCAACGCACGCGCGTTTCAATTCCCTGGTGTGAGTACTTCAGGAGTTCGGTGTCTATGTTAATAGCACCCTGTTGAAAGACCAGCACCACAGTTGACCCCCCCGGTTCGAACCGCCCTTTTTCCTCGCCACGTTTGACATTCACCCCCGACTTATATATTTGCACGATTGAAGCGACGGTAAAAGCGCCAATTTCCACCATGGCCACGTCGCCGAAACTTTTCGAATTTATTTTTGTTATCATTCTGACATTTTCGGAATAGAACGGTACCTGTGATGTATCATCGTACGGCCCGCCGGCATAACACCTGCCGTCGATTGCAACTGCCTTATCGGGCACTCCGGAGACAGGGAAATGGATTCGGTGATAGTCGCTCAAGCAAAGCCGGAATATTACTGCCGTACCGCCATCGAACTTTTGTGCAGTGGCTCGATCGTTAAGAAGGCGCGACAGGTTGAAGATGCAGCGTTTTATACGCAAAGACTCATCTGTCTTCAGAGCCGGTATGACATAAGCCTTGCCATCCACTGGTGATACGCATACCAAATCGTTACCGGCAATTGTTCTTTGCCCCAGGGCCATACTTCGAGTAAAAAATTCACTGAAGGATTGAAACTTAGCCAAATTGCACGGAAGATCAGTCGAATCAAGCTGCGACCATTTGGCAAACGGACAGATGATATGACGACTGAATCTTCTGTGGCACAGCCAGCCGACCAAACGGGACACGGCCCGTCTTGAAAGAACCATCTGCGTTAGCATACGACCGAACCGGGTATTGTAAGACCAGTTCAGAAAGGAGGCGGCGAAGACTTTTTCCTGTTTAATTTGCCCGTCGTAACGGTCATAGTAGTGGATGTCAAAAAGCGGTTTCATAATGTCACCTCAAACAATGCATACTCGCGCTGTGGCTTCGGAGAGCCGCGAGCAGCCAGAGCATGTGCGGCGTTCCCTTTCAACCGAAGAGTTAACATAATCCTGTCATATTCTGCGTCGAGGGCCGCGTTTATTACAGCAAAGAACCCGGCCCTTCCGAGACCACTTCGGCGAGCGATCTCTTCGGGATTTATCCCCCCGATATAAAAGTTGACGCAATCAGCATGACGGCGCTTCCTCATAAATCGCACTCGGGCACGCCAGTCGGTGTGACCGCGCATTGAGCGGACGGCATCACCGAGCTCAAGAAACCCTGCGGCAAAACCGGCCAACTCTCCTGAATCATTGTGTACAAAAATGAACATTTCGGGCTTGATCCCCTGTCGGGCCAACTGGAGCAGTCTCAACAGTTCGGAATTAGAAATGGGCGTATAACCTAGGAATCCGGAGAAGCTTTTGGACATGACCTCTTGAAGTTTTGTCACCTCGTTATCCCAATCGTTGGGGTCGAAGGGTTCAAAGCGATACCCACGCTCTTTGAGATACCGGTGACGATCGGCGCCGCGTGCGATCATCTTCTTGAGAATATCGCGACCGTTAACCTCGACCGTATCCCCCTCCGCTTTCAGGGAAAACCCGTAACGGGCAAATATTTCGGGATAGTAAGGTTTGTTGTAAGGTTCACCGTAAAACGGGTCTTGATCGAAACCTGCTGTCATAAAACGATAGCCATGCCAGATATCATAGTTCATCGGTCCCCAGATTTTCCTGACATTGCCTTGTTGGCGGAGCCAACCTACTGCGTCATCAAGCAGATCCTCCACGACACGATAGTCATTGATCGCTTCAAAGAAGCCGATCGTCCCGACTGGCTCACCATCTTTGTCTTTAAGGTCAGAATTCAGACAGGCCACAGCACGTCCTACTGCCTGGCGACCTGAAAGAGCCAAAAAACAGCGGTGCGCGTTACCATTGATCTGATGAAACTCGAACTCCGGCGATAGTAAGCGCCGAACTTCGGACTCGAATGGAGGAATCCACTTTGAATCGTCGGCATACAAGTCATAGCCAAAGCGCACGAATCGGTCAATTGATTCCGAATCAAATGTAAAACTCGTCATCGACACACGACCTCCCCGGTTTCGCCGTTGATGCACAGGCGGCTGCCCTGACGAATGACTGTGGTTGCTCCTTCGACTCCGACTACCGTGGGAATGCCGAGTTCACGACCGACAATAGCCGTATGCGAAAGCAGACTTCCTTTTTCAACGACTATGCCCCGTGATTGAATCATTAGAAAAATCCAACCGGGATCAGTTGAGCGCGCTACCAGAATGCAATCATCGTAAGGCGGCAGTCGGGACGGATCCGTCACGACCCAGGCGGTGCCTTCGGCGATTCCCGATGCACAGCCGGTGCCCTGTAGTTTACTGGCAGGGGCCGACTTTTCCGGAACAGAAGCTAAGGACTGAAGGTACGGAATTCCGTTGGTGATTATTCTGCTGTCCGGCTGCTGTTCGGTGAACTTGGTATATTCATAGCGCCTTAGGTCGGCCACTGCCTGCAAATGACGGGTGACAGATGCCCCGCGAATGAAGTCAAATATCTCTTGAACAGTCAGGTAGTACAGATCTTCGGGTGACCGGAGTACACCGAGTGACACCAGGCGCTCGGCCATTCGACGAAATAGGCGCCGCATAATTCCAAACAGTCGTGTCCTGGCAAAGCGCATGTTCTCGCGGCCGGCAATTGCCCCCCGGGCGTTGGCGAGTACCACTCCGAACAATAGACGCTGCCATGGCCGCCTAAGTTCTTTGCGAACGACTTGCTCGGCATCATCCCGAATATGTCTTTCATTTTGGTGCATGTCTTGGAAATTGAGGTTGCGGCGACTGTACTCGCGGAGGAGAGTTATCAAGGACTCCGGACATTCCCTAAATGAGTGGTTCTCAAGCTTAAGTTCTTCCAATCCGCGGTCGCCAAACCGATCCAGATAAGAATGAAGGGCGGTTTTCAAAACTACATACCGCTGATCGGATTGAATTTTCGAAAAGACGCGGTCGTCATCGTTTTCTTGAAAAAGCAACTGATAGCGCTGGACTTCTTTTATTTGAACTGCGATTGAAAGCAGCGAGGAGATGGGCTGAACGCTTTCGACTTCATTTTCACCACACAGCAGGTCGTTGTAGAGGTTGGGGCCACCCTGCGGAATCCACTTTTGACACAGGCATTTCAGCCATTCGTAATACTTCATGGCACAAAAGTCGTTGTACAGGGTCAGATGCCACTTTTTTGAGAACTCGTTCTTGAGCGTTTCATAGACTGTAATTAGCTCAGCTTCGTTATATCTCTTATAGTCTAATTGTCGAAACTTTCCGTAGGCGCGGTCGAAGTGACGGAAGAATCGCCTGGCATTCGCACGAACGGTGGCGAGGCGAATGAACACCATCAATATGGAATAGATTCTGTTTATCAGTGAGAGGCGACTCGGTGCATAGGAGGACTTTTTTGAGACGCCAATCATTTGGTCCCAGGACGCCTTGTGCTTTTGAAAACCAGGCAGAAAAGACAGCATCTTGTACCAGTTCAGCAGGCAGTAATAGACGCGTCCATCGAGCAGACCGACCATATTCCTAAAAATATGCAGGTGTTCAGTTAATTCTTTGCGTTTGATTAAAAATCCCAGCGTGGCCTTGCGAAAGCTTGTCTCATAGCATTCTCTGATAAAGCTGAAGGTGAGAGGTAAAGTTAAACCGGGGTAGCTTTCGACTATGTTTGAATTGTCCCAGATCGTGGCAGGCGACTTTTCCGGCTGATGAGCTGTGAAAATTATCGGACGAGACTGGAGAATATGGAGTCGTCCCCGTTCATCAAATGCCCATTCGATATCCTGCGGGTGTCCAAAACAGCGCTCGATATCTTTACCAATTTCGCGCAATTGCCGCACTTCACGGTCATTCAATGTGGACCCGTTTCGCAGGGCAGCGGTTCGTGTTCCATTTCCGTTTCCATTTCCCTTTGCTTTCCCATTGCTATTTCCATTTGACCCAATAATTGCATCGAATTGATGCTCCTGTCCGTGGGGGATATGGTGGAAATTGGCAGCGCTCCAATCCATGCGATAAGTGTCTGTATCGGCGCTGCCATTTACTACGCCTTCACCCAGTCCCCACGCTGCAGAGATAACACACACCTGTTGGTGCATTTGTGGGTCACGAGTAAACATAACGCCAGCGCGTGTCGCTTGAACCATCTCCTGGAGAATTACTGCAGTCTTGATTGAGCTGAAATCCAGCCCTTTGTGATGGCGATAACAGAGTGATCTGGCTGAATACGCCGACGCCCACACCTTCTTGATGGTATCAATTACTTGTTCAGGTGCGACATTTAAAAAGCTGTCCATCTGTCCGGCAAAAGAGTCTGTATGTGAATCTTCGTCCGCAACAGATGATCTTACTGCCAGTGCGGGTGCATGCTCAAAATAGGAATGGAATAATTCTTGCAGTTGCTGCTCAACTCTATGGGGAAATGAAGCCCCTGTAAAAAGAACTCTAAATTGAGTTGCAACTTTTTCAACGGAGCGATTGTCGGTAAAGTCAATACTGTCCAAGAGTCGTTTTATTTCGTTTCGAAATTCAGTTGATACTTCTTCGAATACTGAAGTGGACACTACCAGCCAGCGAGGCACACAGAATCCGGCGCGTTGAAGACGGTACAGGTTCAGACCTTTGCCCCCGACCTTTCTCCTGGTTAAAAATGGAGACCATGATTCACTGCAGCAGATGCCGTTTCTAAAAGGATACATTTTCAATTATTCCTTTTACGAGCAGATCGATTAGCGGCGCCGACATCACTATCGCGGCGTACCGTTCCGAAGCCAATTTGAGCTGCCGGCTGCTGGGAAGTTCCAATCGAAGAAAGCGCACATAGGTAATCACCAGCGTAATGAAGCCAATCAAAAGGACGCCGACATAAATCGGTGACAGACCGAAGTGATACGACAACCAGAGACCGGCCCCAAAACTAAATGTCTGGACTAATCCCGATATCAGGGTTGCGCCGGTTCGACCGAAAATCCGGGAGTAGGTCACATATTCATTTTCCTCGTGACTATAACGGATCTTGCGGGAGATTTCCCATGATAAGAAGAGCCCCCAGTACATACCGACGAGCACGATAGATTGAAATTGAAATATTGTTTCGGTTTTCGGGCTGTACCACGAAGCATGTAAATGTATGAAATAAAGCAATAGCAGCGCTACTACCGGATTATGGGTCGTCAGATTAACCAAAAGCTTTCCGCTTAGTTTGCTCGGCATAAAGAAGTACCTGAACATGAGAAAGCTGTACGTTAGCAGACCGAGCGCTGACCAGAAGGCCGTCTGAACAATAGCATTCACCAGCACGAACAGGACAACTGCAATAATCAAACTGAACTTGATATCCGATTCCTGAACTTTGCCGGAGGGGACCGATCTTTCGCAAAACAAGCGACGGTCGATGTCGAGATCTTTAAGTTCATCCATCAGGCGCAATATCAGTACAATGACAAAGGCATTGAAACTGCCGACAAAAATCAGACGCCAATCAAACTCTGCCGATATGCCACAAACTATGGTGAGCATGGTACTGAAACTGATGAACAACAAGACTGCATTCAGCATTCTCGCGGGCAGTGGAAACATTTCACGAAAATAGACACGCAGCCGGTGGATAAATCCAATCATTGCTATTTGGGCATTGTAAGTTGGCATCATTAATCTCTTCCGTCCTGTTCGATTCAATTTCCTTGTTTTCTCTTTCTCTATAAAAAGTAATAGCAACGGCTGTGCCGTTAATACCAGGGAGACTCTTGTCTTCCACAACGTATTGTCATTCAATAGAATCATTCACAGATGTTGAATCAAACTGACGGAGAGCGAATGATTACTTGCTAACCAGCGACAACTTAATATCCAGGGAAACTAATTGATTAGAACGAAAACGGATGAAAACAAGCTGGTCAATTCAAGGACAGATGACATTGATCGCCCGTGGGACCACTTCGATGTAATACGAGCATGCCCGGAGCTGCATTTCGCCATCCCCAAAGAATGTTGTTTCCTCTTCAGTATGAACAGCAATGCGACTGGCACGAAACAACTCTACACCCGGATTTTTCGCATGAGTCCCGCGTATCGTTCCAAGAATGTTTTGGAGGATATTGGTCTTTGATTTGGTGTCGCCAAACAAACAAACGTCTAATTGCCCATCACAGTTGTCGGCGCCTGGCGCAACGCAAAATCGTCTGCCGAATCGAGGTTGATTGGCAATGATAACCGTGTGAGCAGCGACATTTCGATTAATCTTTTCAGTCTCAATACAGACCTGCATGGATGATACCACACCGTTGAGCAGGCGGTACGCCGCCGCAGTTGCGTAAATTGCTGCGCCGCTGCGACGACACAAAGTCCTTAAGAGGGGATTGCCCCGCCGCAATCGTTCCACGAGCCTGATGACTTCACAAGGAAAGCCAATGCCACCGCACGTGAGGAAATGCCAGCCGTTAACTCGAATCATATCTATCGGTCGAACAACTGCTGCCAGTATGACCGCGGCGGCGGCTTCTATCTTCAATGGAATACTGAAGCAACTCGCCAGATCATTGGCCGTGCCAAGCGGGACAACTCCCAGGCGACAGCCGGTACCTGCAAGACCGTTAGAAACGGCATTTACGGTTCCATCGCCTCCGACAGCAACTACGGTGTCAGCTCCCGCTCTTGCAGCGGCTCTCGCTAATATGGTTGATTGTTCGCTTGATGACGTCGTCACCAATTGGACCAGATGATTCCCCAGCGCTTTTCTTAGGCTCGTTAACGCTGCGGCGGCCCTGCCTCGGCCCGCCAAAGGGTTGGCTATGACTGCAATTTGCATGCGTTTAATTCTCTTTCATGCCGTTTTCCTTAGCTTCTTACCCCAGTGAGTGCGTAAACAGAAGTCCAGAATTGTATCGAGGTAGGCTGCAGGTCGCGGACATTTTATGCCGCTTAGCCGGAGGGCTTCCCGCGTATTGGAATCGTCGAATGCCCAATTATTCGACATGTATGGCGAGAAAACGCCAAGTATCCGGTAAATAAGACTAATGTGATCGGGCAGTTTTCCGGGGAGCCTAGAGAAAGGTATCGCGGAAATGAATCTGACCTTACCGGCATAGATATTGCGCGATTTCAGATAACCTTGCACCCCAAAAACGAATTTTTGGCAGGTGATGGTATTTGTTCGGCTGGCGACTAAATGAAAAGTTTGGCCGGCGTTTGACTTTTTTCTCATGATGTGACAAATCGAAGCAACAACATAGTTCGTAGGCACAATGTTCAGAGATGTGTCGGCTTTGCCGGGCAGCCAGCATGCTTGACCGGAACACATATACTTCATCGGTACGTTAGCGATATTATGACCGCCCGTGTAGCCGGTAATAGCATCTCCCAGGACTATGCTGGGACGGAAAATCATCACGGGCAATGTATGCATCATTGAGCGGACATAGCGTTCGGCTTCCCATTTGGACAGTTCATAACTGTTGAAAAAATGAGAGCGTTGAGCCAGCACATTTTCTTGTATCAAGGTGTCGCCAGGGCTGTTGACATAGGCCGTGCTGACATAACCAACACTCTCCAAGCGGCCAAGTTCATGACACTGTCTGGCCAGCGTCAATACGTTGACAGTTCCGCCATAGTTGTTCTTGAGAGCTTCCGGGCTCGATTGAACAAACGAAGTTACAGCCGCGCTATGGATGATATGAGTGACTCGGTGAATCAATTCGTCATAATCAGTTATTGACAGTCCAATTTGTTCACGTGTAATGTCACCTGCCAAAACCACAATTCGGTTTTGCCAATCTGGCGGCAGAACACCCTGGGCCGTCTCTTCAATAATCTGAACAGCGCGCCATCTGGCGTAGTCATCATTGGCTCCCCTAACAAGCAGGGCTATGCGCTCAATTGCGTCATCCTTCAATAATTCAACAACGAGTCTCGCACCAATATTTCCGGTGGCGCCGGTTAACAGGATGTATCGGGACATGTATTCCTCGATGATTGCATTAGCGTTTCCATTACATCTCCGCCAAGTCTATTTGCAATTCCGATGCCGAAAAGTTATTGCCGTTACGTAGCACCATATCCAATAAGAGATTATGATTGTTTCCCAGCGATGTGTTGACCCTCAAAAGTGGCTACCTATTACCCACTGGTGGTCACACACTAATCAGTCAGCCCGCACTTTTCGCCGCCGCATTATCGGTTTGAAGTTTTTTTACTACTTGCAGGCAATAGAGCTTTTGGGTAATTTTCTTTCCTTGTTGATATTATCTCCAGCATTATGAACGAAGACGCCAACGAAACCAGTGAGTTAATCCCGTTCGAGAGAGAGTTCTCGCACTATCGGATATTGTCTAAGATTGGCGCCGGCGGAATGGGCGAAGTTTATCTGGCCGATGACACCAAACTTCACCGGAAAGTGGCCTTGAAGTTTCTCGGCGAACAGTTTCTCAATGACCCTACTGCCAGAAGCCGCTTTGTTCGTGAGGCCCAAATGGCGGCAGCTCTAAATCACCCCCGAGTTGTAACTATTCACGACGTCGGTGAATACCAGGGACGTCCATTCTTTTCGATGGAGTACTTGGAAGGGAAGTCACTGGCTGATGCTATCGCAGACAAACAATTGGATATTGCCGATGCCATCGCCGTGGCCATACAAATATGCGATGGATTACAGGTGGCGCATAAGAAGGGATTGGTACACCGCGACATAAAACCCGGGAACATAATGATTGATGACAACCGGCAGGTAAAAATTCTTGATTTTGGCATAGCCAAAGCGCTGGGCCTGGCAACGGAAACCCAGATGCATGTGACTCCCGGAACTCCCAGCTATATGTCACCGGAACAATTGCAGGGCAGGGAATTTGACCAAAGGGCTGATTTGTTTTCCTTTGGAGTCGTGCTTTATGAGATGGTCAGCGGCCAGCGTCCTTTCGCCGGAGATTACATTGCCGCCGCGACATACTCAATTATCAACGAATCGCCACCCCCTCTTTCAAGTCTGGTTAAAGGGTTGCCAACAGGTCTTGAGGAAATCGTCAATCGCCTCCTCGAAAAAGATCCACAGAAGCGTTATCAGAATGCCGATGAAGTGTGCGAAGACCTGAAAAAAATTGTCATCGACCGAACAGAAGGAGCATTTAGCTTCTACCAACGATGGCAAACCCGGCGCCGGAAAATGATAAGTGCTGCTTTTCTGTTGCTGCTTTTAAGCGCCGCTTCTGTAGGGTTTTTCGTCAAGAGCTGTCCACCATCACCCACCTATATGAAGCTGGCCGTGCTGCCGTTTCAAAACCTTGGCCTGCCTGCCGACGAATACTTTTCTGACGGTATTACGGATGCTATTACGGTTCATTTGGCGCGCAATCGCCGTCTTGAAGTCATCAACCGAGAAAGCAGTATGTTGTACAAAAATACTAAGAAGAGGACTCGTCAGATCGGCGAAGAGCTTGGGGCCGGCTATCTCCTGCAAGGGACCATTTATTGGGAGAAAGAATCCGGGAACCGGCTGCGTATAAACGCCAAGCTGGTCCGAGTGGCTGATGATGTAAACGTCTGGACCGAATCGTACGACCGGAACCTGAAAAATGTTTTCGATTTGCAGCAAGAAGTGGCCCTGGCGGTTGTGGTCGCTCTCAATTTGGCGATGGACTCTGACTCAACTGCTTCGCCACCGATTTCACCGACTACCAGTCTCGCTGCCTATGATTACTACTTGCGGGGTAATGTGTACTTCTACCGCGGCTGGAACCGTAACGATATTGAGATTGCCGCCAATTTTTACCGGAAGGCGGTAGAAATCGATTCCACGTTCAGCGCCGCTTATGCCATGCTCGCCCGCAGCGAAGCCAGTTTGTTCTGGGAATACTATGACCGATCTGAACAGCGTTGCAAAAACGCTTTTGCCGCCGCCAATCGCTCGCAACAGCTGCGGCCAGACTTGCCCGCTGGATACGAAGCCTTAGGTTACTGCTACTATCACTGCGACCGTAATTTCATCCAGGCGTTGGAACAGTTCGAACAAGGGCTTCGGCTTGACCCCGGCAATAGCGATCTTATAAATGCTGTTGCCGCTGTCCACCGTCGGCAGGGTGACATTGAGAAAGCCGTCATCGAATTCTCTAAAGCGCTCGAACTCGATCCTCGCTCTCATTTGAAAGCTTTAGATGTGGCTCTAACCCATGCGATGATGGGTCAATTTGTCGAATCTGAAAAATATGCAGAACAGGCGGCCACACTGGCGCCGGATGACGCTTTCATTCAGGTTTTTCGGACTTGGCTGCCGATTATTCATAACGGCGACGTAAAGGCCGCGCGACGAGTATTTGAAAACGCCTCTGCCGTGACTGACCTGACCCAGTCGAAATTCTACTATTGGCTTTTGAGATTTCTATATCCGGATAGTGACTACACCGGCTTGAATGTCACTCCGGCTTCAGACACAGTGGCCTACCTGCTTTTCCTGTCTCAAACTAATCGCCTGAAGCATAATGAACTATTGGAGAGGGTATACGCCGATTCGGCAAGAGTCATCCTCGAACGAAAGATAATGCAACGTTCCGATGATCCTCAGTTCCTTAGTTCGTTGGGTCTGGCCTGGGCCGGACTGCATATTAAGCAGAGATCATTGGAAAATGCGACTCGCGCTCTCGAACTCCTGCCACCTTCGAGTGATGCCTTTGACGCCCTATTTCTTACTCTCAATCTGGCAGAAGTCCTGGTAATTTTTGAGCAATATGAGGATGCCATCAAATTACTGGAGGAATTGCAGAAAAGTTCCGGTCTTATGTCTCCTGCCTTCTTTAAGATGGACCCCTTGTGGCAACCGTTGCATAATCATCGTAGATTTCAGCGGCTTCTCGAAAGTGGCGATCACTCGGAATCTTGAGCTGATATACCGTAACGAGCCATCTTGTCCTTTAATCCCTTGCGAGTTAGTCCGAGTAAGCGGGCGCTCTTCTGGATATTGCCGCCGTTTTCCTGCAGAGTTTTAACAATCATCTCCTGTTCCAGTTTCTCCACTGCGCCGCGCATCTGACCGCCGTCTCCTGCCGAGACTGTTTCGCCGGCGCCACGCCGCACTTCTTCCGAAAGGTCCAAAACGTCAATCAGTCCACCAGTGTCGCAAATCAAAGTGGCCCGCTCGATTTCGTTTTCAAGTTGTCTGATATTCCCGGGCCAGGAGTATTGCCGGAGCATTTTGAGAGCCTCCGGCGTTATTGACAAGTTTTCGATTTGCATCCGAATGCTTTGTTTTTTCAGAAAATGCTCGACCAGAAGTGGGATGTCGTCACGACGTTCTGTCAGGGGAGGCAAGTTGATCGTTACTGCGTTAATTCTGTAAAACAAATCACTCCGGAATTCTTTACTCTCCATCGCCTGTTTCAGATCGCTGTTGGTGGCGGAGAGTACTCGCACATCGACGTGCTCCGGGCGGGACGCGCCGACGGGCCGGATTTCGCCGTCTTCGATAACGCGTAAAATGGCCATCTGGGTGGACATTGGCGCATCGCCGATCTCATCGAGAAATATGGTACCACCGCTGGCTTCGCGAAACAGTCCTGGTTTATCACGGTGGGCTCCGGTGAATGCTCCCTTGACATGACCGAACAATTCTGATTCAAGCAGCGTATCGGTTTTAACTCCGCAGTTTTTTACTACAAAGGCTCCGTTGCGGCGGCGGCTATTGTAGTGTATAGCACGGGCAATGAGCTCCTTGCCGGTTCCCGTCGGCCCGGTTATCAATACGGGAGAATTGTTGCTGCATACTTTGGAAGCCAGAGCCAGCACGTTACGGATGGCTTCGGAATGACCAATTACTCCTTCAAATGCAAAGCTGTCGGCGATAACATCTGTCAGCCGCACGTTTTCTTCTTCAAGACGACTTTGAGATTCTTGCAAAAGTTCGTTCTTTCTGGCCAGCTCTTCCATTAAAAGGGCGTTGGCTAATATCTGTGCCGACTGCGAACTTATGATCCCTGTCTGTCGAACATCAGCATCACTGAAAGGCGCTCTGGCACTCCGTCTAACCAGGCTGGTTAGTCCAACCACATCTCCGCGGACAATCATCGGGGCGCAGATAAGGGACTTGAACTGTCCTCCTTCCGATGACAGATTACTAAACCGGTCATCGCGGTCCAGATCATTTACCAAAAGCACAACTCGATGTTTCAGCACCCAGCCTGACAATTGTTCGCTGACACGATATGGCAATTCTTCCGGAACTTGAGGGCGGGTCCGAACGATAGTTCTCCCACTGGTCTGGTCACCTGATGGCAGCAGGCTGATGACTCCCTGGTCGGCCTGGGTTAGCTTGACTAATTCATTTATAATAATGGACATGATGTGATTGGTCTCACGTACGGAGCAGATGCGTTCTATGAGTGAGTTGATAGCTTGTAATTCATTGACCGCAACTTGAAGATGGTCAGTTTGACCGCTGTTTGGCACAGGCATTACTTTCCGGAAATCAAATTTCTTCTCTAAAATACTCTAATTAACCAGTGGCGTCAATCCGAAGCAGCTCAATCGTTCTATAATAGTTAGGTTCTAATTACAAACAAAGGTTTTACTTCTGCAAAAGCGGCGTGGTTTGACGTCATTCAGACTCCGAAAACGCTTGATTTTTTGTGAATCGCAGCCTAAACTCAATGTTATCTAAGAAGCAAATCAAAATCCAAAGCAGAGACTTCAGTTGCAGTACTTTAATTCTTGGACAGCTGCGTCTAAAACGGTGAAGAGGGTGATCTAAAAGGGCGTATGTTCTTCTATAGAACAGGGCTTGGTATTATTACGATTGTTGTCATGGTCATGAGCATACCTGTTCTGATTGTAACAGCGGAAGCGGCCACTATCTCTGGACAGATTACGAGTCAATTGGACGGCACAGCACTCGGCAGAGCTACGGTCACAGTTCGACCGATTGAAGGCGGAGCAGAATCAATAACTGCGGCGGCCGACGATACAGGTAATTTCATTTTGTCTAATTTGGCGGCAGCAGAGTACGTCGTAACGGTCACGTTTGTCGGTTTTTCTACCGGCTCCTTCCAGGTGCGAGTCACAGCTGATGAAAATTTGACGCACGATGTCTCGTTGACAGCGCTGGTGATAGATTTGCAAAGCATCTCTGTCACAGCTTCTCGAACGCCTGAAAAACTTGTGGACGCACCGGCGGCTGTCCATGTGGTCAATGAAAGCGAGGCAGGCACGCGAGCGACACTTACGCCTACAGAACATATAAAGGGTATGCCTGCAGTCGATGTTGCTACGACCGGCCTAAATCAATCCAACATAGTAGTCCGGGGTTTCAATAATATATTCTCCGGCGCTTTGCTGGTGATGGTTGACAATCGTATCGCCAGCGTACCGTCTTTGCGATTTAACGCTTATCACTTCATTCCCACTCCCAACGAAGATATTGAGCGCATTGAAGTCGTCAGCGGGCCGGGCTCGGCGCTATACGGTCCCAACGCGGCGACCGGCGTGTTGCACATGCTATCAAAGTCACCGTTTGCCGAAAACGGAACTACTGTTTCGATGGGGGGCGGCGAACGTGGAGTTCTCACCGGCTCATTTCGCCATTCCGGCAGTTACAATGGCCGTGTAGGATACAAGGTCACGGGACAGTATTACCGCGGGCTTGATTGGAAGGAACAGGATCCGCTCGAGCCGGACTCGATACGATTTTTCCGACCGAGTGTTTCGGGACCAATTTTTGAAAGCGATACCATACCGAACGAGCGTAACTTCAACCTTAAGAAGATTTCCGGGGAAGGACGGGTCGACTTTCTCCTCGATAATAATACTTCACTCATTGTTAACGGCGGTTTCAACCAGGCCAACAACATTGAACTTACCGGGATAGGCGCCGCCCAAGCAATTGACTGGACCAATTGGTATACCCAGGCCAGAATGAAATACAAGGACCTTTTTATGCAGACCTATGTTAATGCCAGTGACGCCGGCGACACGTACCTGTTGCGTTCCGGCCAGCTTGTTGTCGATCGGTCCAAGCTGTGGGCTGCACAAATCCAGCACCGCTACAGCCCATCCGACAGACTTGGCTTCACATATGGTCTTGATGCCCTCTTTACTCGTCCGGAAACCGAAGCTACCATCAACGGCCGGAATGAAGAGAGTGACAACACTGACGAAGTGGGCGTGTACACTCAAGCGGACTACAATCTTTCTGATATGTTCAGATTAGTCGGCGCCTTGCGTCTTGACCATCACGATAGACTGGACGAAGTTTTCTGGTCGCCGCGCCTGGGACTTGTCTGCCAGCCCAACAGAGACCAAAGCCTGCGTGGTACTTACAACCGGGCCTTCCAGACGCCGGACAATAATAGCCTGTACCTTGATGTTCTCCAGGAACAGGATCCTTTTAAGGTGGGCGCCGCATTTGAGTCGGAGCTAGGGTTTAGCCCGGCCATTGATATTCGCGTGCAGGGCGTTCCCAGTACGGGGTTTCACTGGAGCTTTGATGCTAACGGGAATCCGCGTTTTCGCTCTTCGTTCGCACCGCTGGATCCGCGGGGACTATCGTCAAATGACTTTATTGATTTCAACGATCCGGTCTTCACCAACGTTATGTGGCAGCTTGGACGTGGGGTGGTGATCTCCAGTTTACCCGACACTCTGTCTAACTGTGGTTTTGACTCGGCAGGGATTGACTCTTTTATAACAGCAGTGGAAAATGTGGTAAATACAACTGTCAGCGGCGTAAACAACAGTCTAATGACTTTTAATCCGGACAACAAGGCATTTGAACCGACTACACGGGATGATATTGCCGATATCGATCCCTTGAAACCTACAATCACAGAGACTTTCGAAATCGGTTACAAGGGGATTGTCAATGATAGAATTCAGATTAGCGCCGATGTGTACGCTACCAGGAAATTTGATTTTATCGGCCCTCTTACTGTAGAGACGCCTAATGTCTTTCTTGATCCGGTAACGTTGCAGTCCGTATTGGCGGGCAATTTTGCTAACGCATACGACAGTGCCAGTGCTTCCGATCAGGCAGTCCTCGACCAGCTGGATCTGGCGTCGTGCGGCGGCAATGGCAATGGTACGCCAGTTGATGAATTAACGGTGATGTTTACTTCGGGTGCGGCCGCTATTCCCTTTGGAACCGCCAACCCAATTGAAGTGCTCGACCCGTCGGCTGTTTTAATAACGTACCGCAATTTTGGTGAAATTACATTCTACGGTGCTGATTTTGCAGTGGACGTTCAGTTAAATCGCTTCCTGGCATTTCGCGGCACATATTCATATGTGTCAAAAAATTTCTTTGCCAAAGGAACTGACCAGGTTCACGACATCTACCTGAACGCTCCAAAGCATAAATACGGGATTCAGTTACGTTACACCAATCAAAAATGGAAGTTAATGGCGGATTCTCGTTTGCGTTGGGTCGATGCCTTTGATATGGTCAGTCCGTTTATCGGCAGCTCGGTTGGATCATTTGCCGTCCTTGACGCCAATTTTGATTGGCAGTTTCTGCCGGCCACTCACTTAACACTAACGATTCAGAATATTCTTAATAACCAGCACAACGAGTTTGTCGGGGCGCCCAGACTGGGACGATTGGTAATTGGTCGCCTGACGCATTCTTTCTGATAACGAAGCCGGCGCCAGTCGCGCTCCGCTCTGCTCCGCTTGCAATGCAATTACACTGCTCCTTTTTTGTCACAATCGTTGATTAGTGAATATAATGAACCGAGATTCACAAAGGAATTCAGTCATTTCGGCCTCAATTTTCTAACCGTTTTCTAACCACGATACTCACATAACTTGACGCAACTTAAAGCTTGAAGATTCAACGAATTGCGGCTATTTTGTTGAATGTCAAAAGGCAACAGAAAAGGCAGGTTGTAGAATCCCTGTCTCCCAGCTGGCATAGTCAAGTTTTCACTGGCGGTCGCATTAAACAGTTCTGAACCATATTATGAATTCAGCAAATAAACCAATCGATCCCCGCGTAGACATCGGCCACGTTCACTTGAAAGTGGCAGATATCGAGCGTTCACTCAAATTCTATTGTGACATTCTTGGTTTTGAATTGACCCAACGCTTTGGCTCCGAGGCGGCCTTTGTTTCTGCCGGAGGATATCATCATCATATAGGAATGAATACCTGGGAAAGTAATGGAGGAACACCTCCGCCTCGTGGCACTACCGGACTCTATCATTTTGCCATTCGCTATCCCACTCGTGCGGCATTGGGCGATGCGCTTCGAAGATTACGCGATGCCAATATAAGTTTAGAAGGCGCCAGCAATCACGGAGTAAGTGAAGCCCTTTATTTGCGCGACCCCGATGGAAACGGTCTGGAGCTGTATTGGGACCGTCCTAAAATCACCTGGCCAAAGACTCCCGATGGAGAAATCGATATGTACACTCGGCCATTGGATTTGAAAAACTTGCTTTCAGAAAAATAGAAACGGAAGAAATATGTTCGAGAAGGAATTCCTAAAAGATTCTCTCATCCAACTTCGCAAATACAAAAAAATGGGAGAGGATGCCATCGCTCAAATCAGCCACAAAGATTTCTTCAAACTGCTTGATAAAAACGCCAACAACATTGCTCTGATTGTCAAACATATGGCCGGCAATATGCGCTCACGCTGGACTGATTTTCTGACATCGGACGGCGAAAAACCAAACCGGAATCGCGATACCGAATTTGAAATATATGATGACGATTCCAAAAAATCACTAATGCACCTCTGGGAAACTGGCTGGAAACTGGTGTTTGACGCTATCGAGCCGTTAAAAGAGGATGAGTTAGGCAAGACCATTCTTATTCGAGGCGAACCGCATACTGTTTTGCAGGCCATCAATCGTCAACTAACTCATTACGCTTATCATGTCGGCCAGATTGTTTTTCTGGCCAAGCATTTTGCCGGAGCGAAGTGGAAATCTTTGAGCATTCCCAAAGGGAAATCGAAGGAGTTTGAAGTTTCCATGCACGGTAAGATATTGAAAATGAAACAGGCTGGGCAAAAGTCGAAAAAGCAAGGCAAACGAAAATAAATTGTGAGATTGCTTCACCTCGACGGAATCGAGGTTCGCAACGACGGGTGTTCGGTGCTGTCAGGTGTCCTCACCTGACAGCCAGTGCCCAATTGCAGCAGCTGTCGGGTGGGGACACCCGACAGCACAGTCATAATCTGATTTCAGTTCGACATTCTGATTGAAACCGCCTTAAAGAATTCTGTTGAATAATATTCCACATAAGGCATATTTGGACGGTCGGTTGAATGAAAATATTGGAAACTTAATGGAGCTAAAATAAATGGAAGAGCTTTACCGGAAAATTATCGAGGGCATCGGCGAAGACCCCAATCGTGACGGCCTCAAAAAGACCCCCAATAGGGCCGCCGAGGCGATGAAGTTTTTGACCAAGGGGTACACGGAAGACATTGCCAAGATTGTCAACGACGCCATATTTCCGTCGGATACTAGCGAAATTGTATTGGTTAAGAATATAGAGCTGTACTCACTCTGCGAGCATCATTTGCTGCCGTTTATCGGTAAGTGCCACGCCGCTTATATTCCAAAAGGGAAAGTAATTGGTTTATCCAAAATTGCACGAATAGTAGATGTCTTTGCGCGGCGGCTTCAGATTCAGGAAAAGCTTACTAAACAAATCGCCGAGACTATTCAAAAATTCACTGACGCCTCCGGCGTGGCAGTTGTAATCGAAGCCCAGCATTTGTGCATGATGATGCGCGGTGTGGAGAAACAAAACTCGGTCATGACGACATCGTGCGTTTTGGGAGATTTCCGCAACGACTCCAAAACCCGTTCGGAGTTTTTCAGCTTGTTGCGCTTGGGTATCCATTCGGAGTAGCCGCGATGCATTTACTGCTTAACAAGCGATTCCACTTCTCTTCTTCGCACCGGCTTCAGACAGCGGGCTGGTCGAAAGAACAGAATCGGCAGTTTTTTGGCGATGAGGCCGGCGGAGCGCACGGACATGGCCACAATTTTGTCGCCTGGTTTGGGTTTGTCGGACCGGTTAATGAACAAAGCGGCATGATTGCCGAACTCGGCACGATTAAAGAAAAAATCAACACGCTCATCGAATCGCGCTATGACCATAAATATCTCAATGTCGATACGCTTCCGTTTCACCGGGTCAATCCGACGCCTGAAAACATTTCCAAACAACTGTTGGACGAAGCCTCCACATTGTTTACCGATTTCTCGGCCAAACTCGAGCGCTGTCATTTACTGGATTCCCCGGACAGCGCCGCCACGGCATTTAGTAATAAGACTATACTAAGACATTTCACCGGGAGATTCTCGGCGGCGCGTACAACTTATTCACCGCATTTGTCCGACAAAGAAAATCAGGCCATTTTTGGTTCGGCGGCATCGCCGCATGGGCACGGCCATAATTATCGGGCTATTGTCACTGTCGAGGGAACCCCCGATGCCAAACACGGACTTGTGGTCAGCGAAGTCGAGGCCTGGCGGGCTCTAAACGAAATCATGGAGCGCTGGAATCACAGGAATCTGAATAAAGAAGTAACCGAACTTCAAAATATTCCCATTACCACCGAATGTTTGGCGCGAACTATTTTTCACGAACTTTCCGAGCAAATGCCCGTCAAAAAAGTGCGGCTCTATGAGAAAGATGATTTCTTTGCCGAATTTCACAAAGGCGGCCGCTTTACGATGGGCATCAAATCGTTTTTCTACGCGGCTCATCGCTTAAACAGCGCCAGTCTCAACAAAGAACAAAACGGGAAACTGTACGGCAAATGCAACAATCCCGAGGGGCACGGCCACCGTTATGATGTCGAATGCGTCATTACCGGCCAGCTCGATGAAACTTCCGGCGCACTTCAAAGTCTTGAGGAAATGCAGCGCGAGCTGGATTCGGCTTTAAGTCTCTGGAATTACAAGCATCTCGATGTTGAGACCAAAGATTTCGCCGAACGCCCCAGCACGGGTGAAAATATTGTGCAATCGTTGTGGGACCGGCTCTCGGACTCGATGGCTGCTGAACTTTGGGGACTGCGGCTGTGGGAGACAGAGAATAATTTGTTTGAAATACAAAAGGAGCTGTAATCTTATTCTTAAACGGCTTTCAATAAGTCATTGCGAGTCCCGATTCTTATCGGGACGTGGCAATCTCGTCTTGTATTAGAAAGGAAAATGCAAGTCATTGCGAACCTCGATTCTTATCGAGGTGTGGCAATCTCTCTTTGGGAACGTCAAAACTAAGTCATTGCGAGTCCCGATTCTTATCGGGACGTGGCAATCTCGTCTTTCCGATATGAATAAACAGGGGTTCGTCTATATATTGACCAACAAAAGAAACAAAGTGCTTTATACCGGTGTCAGCAGCGGCTTGGTTGGAAGAGTATTTGAGCACAAGGCAGGTATTGGGAGCGATTTTACCTCTAAATACAAGGCGAACAAGTTAGTATACTATGAAGTCGCCGATGATATACAGGTAGCCATTGCGCGAGAAAAGCAGATAAAGTCATGGAAGAGGCAGAAAAAGATAGACTTGATAAATCGATTTAATTCTGAATGGAGAGATTTGTCGTCTGAAATCTGAAAGACGAGATTGCCACGCCCGCCTTGGCGGGCTCGCAATGACTTGAATCAACTCCTTACGTATGCAAAATATTCTGATCACCGGCTCCAGTAAAGGCATTGGCAAAGCAATTGCACTCAAATTGGCTTCCAAAGATTCTCACATCTTCATTCACGGCCGTGACCAAAAGGGACTGGCGGATACCTCGAGAGAGATTGGGAACAAAGGCGGCCAAGCCACTCAAATCATCGCCGATATTAGCACACCTGAAGGATGCGAGAAGTTATTTCAAGGAGTCGGACAAACTTCTCTTGATGCACTAATTAACAATGCCGGAATTCCCATGAAAAAGCCATTGTCGGAATTGACACTTAATGATTGGAACAAAACTGTTGCGGTCAATGTTACCGCGCCGTTTTTGATAACGCAGAAGTTCCTGCCTCGACTTAAGAAGGGCAGCGCCATAGTGTATATTTTGTCAGGTGCGGCAAAGCATGTTTTTCCGGACGCCACCGCCTATTGCATGAGCAAGTTCGCCTTGCGCGGATTTGCGGAAGCTCTCCGTGAAGAACTTCGTCCAAAAGGAATTAGAGTAATCAATATTTTCCCCTCTTCAGTTGACACTCCGCTTTGGGAAGCGATGCCCGGCAATTGGCCCCGCGAGAAAATGATGGTGCCAAATGATGTCGCCGAAGCTGTTGCTTTCGCCCTCTCTTGTCGTGATGTGGTTATGGTGGATGACATCACGATTGAAAATATTGCAGGGAGGTTGTGACGAGTAGGTCGAAATCCGCCGCGGCGGATGGTTTCGACAAAATGGGGCAGTAGTGACGTAGGTCAGGAGGCTTGCCCTCCTGACTACTTGCGCTAGTCAGGAGGGCAAGGGTCCTGACCTACGAAGACTGTCCGAATGACAGTCATTGCGAGTCCCGATTCTTATCGGGACGTGGCAATCTCATTATTCGAAGTCGCCAACGCCTGCACCAGCCGTTTCAACTCCTGCATTTCCGATTTCAGAGATGTTATTTCTTTCTGCTGTTCCTTCACCGCCTCCACCAGCACCGGTGTCAACCGGCTGTAATCGACAGAGTAAAAGCCGTCGCTTCCCTGCGAAACCAATTCGGGAAGAACTTCTTTCAACTCCTGTGCAATGAATCCAACTTGCTCTGCATCGGAAAATCTCTTATCAGCAAATTCGTCGGTGCGCCAATTGAAATTCACACCGCGCATTTTCTCAATCAGTGCTAGTGCATTGGTAATTGTCTCAATGTTTTTCTTATAGCGTTCATCCGAGCAGGCGCCGACAGTGCCGGTAACACAAATATTGCCCACCACATCCAATGCTGCAGCAGGAGAATCGGTATTGATGCCAACTTTCCCGCCGGAATTATCGGAAACTAACACAATCGATGCTTCCGTCCCCGGGGCGGCGCCGAACATTTCTATTTTGGCGTTGACCGTGTCAACTTTAAGATTTATTACGGCGCTGTCGCTGGTTCTACCGTCGTCCGGTGGGGGGGTGGCGAAAATGCTCATCCCCGCCGCGGCGCCTTCGGAGAAAAGGCGCATGCAGGGTACTATACCCACTGCCTCGGTGTGGTGCAACATCAGTTCGCTTCCCATATTGCCATTAACGGTAATTTCAACATCGGAAGATTTCATTTCTCCGGCCGGGCCGGTGGTAGTGTGCATCAACTTGCAATTTGGGTCAATTACGTCCGTGCCGCCATTCATTTGAATTGTGGGAGACTGGAGAGGCCCCGGGTTGGCCTCGGTATTAAACATTTCCAAACTGGCGCCCATGGCGGCATCGACGTTCACGGAGAAGACTGGATGGTCAGGGTCAACCGGGGGAATAAACATCTCCATTAATGGACCTATACCGTCAGGCATTCCGCCGTTTAAGCGAAGCGTGGGCTCGGTGGGAGGCCCCGGATTACTTTCGGTATTAAACATTTCCAAACTGGCGCCGCCCATTTCGCTGGCCATCAGCGAAAGCCACGGGTCGGGTGTCCCCGGCGGCTCCGGCTGGGGGTTGAACATCACCAGACTGGCGCCACTGCCAATGCCGGTGCTCATTTTCATCGCTATTGGCGTTGGTTCATTTCTATCTCCCGAATGTTGAAGTAAGATCGAAGAAGAAACTGCATCCGCCTCCGCCCAAATATCTGCCCCCCGGTGGTGGGATTTCAAAGGATCTGGATCTACACCGAATAGCTGTAACATGGCCATAGTAGCATCGACCGACATATTTATGGCCGGCTCAACGCTGTCGACAGGTGTAACCGGGTTGGGCGGAGCAAGATGCATATTGGTACTGAACCCATCCACTTTCAATTCCAACGGAACATACGTGCAATCATTGACCGGAATGTACGGTTTCATTCTTATTCTGGTGACACTTGAGTCCACCGCCATTTCCAGCGGCACATAAGTGCAATCCGAAACCGGTGGGCCGGGCACCATATATATATGACCTTGAGAGGTGAAGATATGTCCGGCCAGACCATAGGAAAGTACTGAAAAGGGAGATGAATATAGCCGGGTGCGGGGCATTATGGGCAAGCCCACTTCCACCTCTACTTCAAGCCATAATTCTAAAGGCTCGGGAAGGTCTAAAGGCTCGGCAGGCTCAGACGGTGTAAACGCTGGATGAATTAAATTAAAAGGAATTACTACATTTAACAGATTATTAGTTACTACAACGCCTATCTGTATTTCTTCCCAGAGCAAATTTCCGCCGACGGCGCTGTCATAAATGCGAAAGGTCATGTCAAATGTTCCATTAACGGTACCTCCGGCGGCATCGGTGAGCCGACCCTGATAGCTGAAACTTAACGGTACTGTCTCGAGCATGGCGGAACTTGCCAGCAGTGAAACAGCGATTACAATAACCAGTGTTTTTTTCATAGCACAACTCTCCTGTTTATGAATGTTATTCGTGGGCGGCAGACGCCCCCGTCTGCCCCTCGTTGTCGAAACCACAGGGGTTTCGACCTACTCAACGACTCAAAGCTGTCAAGGCAATAGAGGCAATATACTCTAAATCAACACAATTTTTAGATTTTATGCCAGTGGATAATTGTTAGCTGGAGTAGGTCGAAACCCGCCGCGGCGGATGGCTTCGACATTCTTCATCGTAGGTCAGGAGGCTTGACCTCCTGACAACTTGCGCTAGTCAGGACCGCAAGGGTCATGACCTACGAAGATGAGATTCCGCTTGTCCCAAGCAATGTTCAGCGGTTTCGACACGCATCATCGTAGGTCAGGAGGCTTGTCCTCCTGACTACTTCTGAATATTCTACTTCCGAATAGTCAGGACCACAAGGGTCCTGACCTACGAAAATTGATTCCTCTGCTCCCCCTTCCCGTGTCGGGAAGGGGGTTGGGGGGTTAGGTTTTTCTTCCCCTCTCCCTTCGGGGGAGGGGCCGGGGGAGGGGTCTCTTTAAAAGGGCCAGGGGGTTAGGTTCCTGTACTATCGCTCAACCGCCGCATGACCTTTAAGCGATTCCATCTCCCTCTGCAATTCCACCAATTTGGAATCCAACGACTCTATCTTCTTCTGCTGCTCCTTCACCGCTTCCACCAGCACCGGGGTCAATCGGCTGTAATCGACAGAATAAAAACCGTCGCTTCCCTGTGACACTAATTCGGGAAGAACTTCTTTCAATTCCTGTGCGATAAATCCAACCTGCTCCGCATCAGAGAACTTCTTGTCAGCAAATTCATCAGTCCGCCAGTTGAAATTCACTCCTCGCATTTTCTCAATCAATGCCAACGCATTGGTAATCGTTTCAATGTTTTTCTTGTAGCGCTCATCGGAGCAGGCACCAACCGTACCGGTAACACAAATATCACCCACCACATCCAATGCTGCAGCAGGAGCATCGGTATTGATGCCGACTTTCCCGCCGGAATTATCGGAAACTAACACAATCGATGCTTCCGTCCCCGGGGCGGCGCCGAACATTTCTATCTTGGCGTTAATCGTATCAGCTTTAAGATTAATTACGGCGCTGTCACTGGCTCTTTTGAGGTGCGGAATTGGGTCGGAGAAAATGCTTATCCCCGCTCCGGCGCCTTCTGCGAAAAGGCGTATGCAGGGGATTATCCCCACTGCCTCGGTGTGGTGCAACATGAGCGAACTCCCCATATCGCCGTTTACTGACAGTTCCGCCTCGGAAGTTTTGATGCTCCCACCGGCATCGGTCTTGGAGTCCATCAATTTGATGCTTGGGTCGCCGATGGCCGTGCCGCCATTCATTTGAATTGTGGGAGAACCGATAGGTCCCGGGTTGACCTCGGTATTAAACATTTCCAAACTGGCGCCGCCCATTTCGCTGGCCATCATCGAAAGCCACGGGTCGGTTGTCCCCGGCGGCTCCGGCTGGGGGTTAAACATTAACAAACTGGCGCCGCTGCCAATGCCGGTGCTCATTTGCATTGGAGGCGGATAATCAACTCCGTCACCGGGATGTTGAAGCCTGATAGAAGATAAAACCGCTTCAGACATCAGGGTAATCTCCGCCTCCCGGTGGTTGGCTTTGAATGGTTCGGGCTCAACGCCAAAGAGCTGGAATATGGACCCTAGTGCATCGACAGCCATGTTTATGGCGGGCTCAACGCTGTCGGGCATTACAGGGTCGGGTGGATGAAGGTGAATACTAGTGGCAATTGCATCTACTTTCAATTCCAGCGGAACATAAGTGCAATCATTGACAGGAATGTACGGTTTCATTCTGATTCTGGTAACAGTCGAGTCCACCGCCATTTCCAACGGCACATAAGTGCAATCCGAAACCTGCGGGCCCGGTATGAGCATGACATGCCCGGGCGAAGTGAAGATATGACCGGCGAGGCCATGGGAAAGCATTGAAAAGGGAGATGAATAGATCCGAGTGCGGGGCATTATGGGCACACCCATTTCAACTTCAACTTCAAGCCAAGATTCGATAGGCAGAAAATTCTGCAAAGGCTCCTCAAACCCCGCCGCACTTAGTGGAAACTCATAGGGCGGAGGCAGAATAACATCGAACAAACTATTAGAAACTACAACGCCCGCATGCGTTTCTTCCCAGAGCAAATTCCCCTCGACGGCCATGTCATAGATGCGAAAGGTCATATCAAAGGTGCCATTAACAGGCATTCCCGACGCACCTAAAAGCCGCCCCTGATAGCTCATCATCAACGGCACTGTCTTCTCCGAATGCGATGACCCCATGAGGAAGAAAGCCAACACGATTACAAGGGATTTTTTCATAGCACAACTCTCCTTTTTAATATGTTATTAGAATTTCATAATGTCTGACAAAAAAACCGACGACTCAACGCTGTCAATTTCGTGGGCGGCAGACGTCTCGTCTGCCCCTCGTTGTCGAAACCACGGGGGTTTCGACCTACTCAACGTCACAAAGCTGCCAAAGCAATAGAGGCAATATACTCTAAATTAGCACAATTTTTTGACTTTATGCCAGTGGAAAAAGGTCGGGCCGCTCATCCGCCACGGCGGGCTGTGTGTTCCCCCAAAACTTGCACTTCTGCACGAAATCTCTACAAGTTCATATCAAAACACTTTTGTGCTCAATTATTATATGAAATCGTCATGTTGCCAACAGATCAATCAAATCCAATACAATTACGGAGCGAATTCTGCATTTTTCCGGCCCGGGGAATACAAAAATAAAGATGTTAAATATGACAAAACGAACCCAATTTTCTTCGTTTTTGCGCCAATATTAAGGGTGCCTCACTCCGCCGTGGCGGACGGTGGCGATCGTCAGTGCTGTCGGGCGCCCTCGCCCGACAGCTGCTTGGGACTTCACATGCTGTCAGGTGGGGACACCTGACAGCACGATAGATTACACCAGTGCGTCCGTCTTGGCCGCCATAATGAAATCATTCATTGACAATCCGCCGATGTCGTGTGTCCAGTAAATGACTTTAACTTTGTTCCAGCCATACAATAGAATATCGGGATGGTGCTGCTCTTCCTCGGCGATAGCGCCAAGTTTGTTGACGAACTCCAGCGCCTGCTTGAAATTCTTAAACTTAAATTCGCGTTCAATCTTTTGGTCGTTTACGACCGACCAATTATTGATTTGGTTCAACAGGGGCGTAATGTCAGCGTGCGTTAGTTTGCCAATGCCCGAGCAGGGCTCACACTTTTTGTGCGCGAGCGAATCCACCCGAAGAATATTCCTTGTCGACTATCTTAAGGCCGTCATTGATGAGCTTGGTGACTTCTTTTTCTTTTTTGGCGGTCTTTTCCAGAAACTCCTGAATTTCCTCACGGATTTCCGGATACAAATCGTTTTGCGTCAGGATTTCCAGAAGCTCCATTGGCGCCAGCCATTCATGCGGGTGCTCGACTTGAAGTTTCTCCCAGATTTGAGGAATCTGTGAGTGGTCGGCGCGGCCGTCACGGACATCACGAATAAGCTGGTACAGTTTATAAAGTTTCATGTCTTTTTCTGTACGAGTTATTTTGGAAGTACGTGTGCGAGAGACCATCGAAGGCTGTTCATAAGCATCTTTGTCGGCGGCGCCGTTAAAGACAGAGACGATTTTCTGCCCGACAGCCATATCATAAGTGCCCCAAGATGGTTCGAACAGCACTTTGCTCCCCTTGGTAACTTTACAGTCGCTGAAAGTCATTATAATGATTTTGCTGTTCTTACGAACAATATTGTCCAGATGCCCGTTGACTGTAACACCGCTTTCGAATTTTAATGTGGCGGCTTTGCCGGTCTTGATACCGATTGACTGTAGGTCGCCATCGGACATCTCTTCAAGGGGATTGGAACTGCCGGCTAATCTACCAACTGGAGAGCCGAAACCATCTTTGTGATAATTCTTGTCGTGCCCCGGTAATTCAATGTTGTCGTATGCCAAACTTGTCGGGCCGGTGGTTTTCAAATAAGCCGGCTGACCGGAATCGTCGGTTATGACATCAGTATACACTCCCGATACTTGCAAACCGGAACTGTACTGACAGGTGCTGGGGTTGTTGCACTCTATTGCTTTATGGATACCTTCGACTCCGCCAATTCTGAACGCCAGGTTTTCCGTAAACTGATCGAGCACTTCATTTAAGTGTTTGAAACTCGGTGTGACAAATAACTGCGGTTGAGTGGTGGTGATATCAAAGGCGTAGTTGGCCGTGTCCAAATTGTACCAGAGTTTTTTCACTTTGGGGGAGAGACAGCCGTACGATTCTCCTATCGATGACAAAATGCCCGCGCCGTAAATTTTGAAATTACCCAGGTCGCCAATCAAGCCGTACTCAACCGTCCACCAATGCAGGCGGCTCAAAAGCCCCATTTCCGACGGTTCGCCGAGGTTCTCCTGTTTGTATAGAACATCTTTTTCCGATTGTTCAACTTCTTTGGGGTCGGCATCGGGGGTTTCTTTCAAAATCGAAAGGGCGCGAATGGCCTCATATAATTCGAAATCCTTTTTGGATGACATCGCTTTGGAACCGACATCACCAATACGGCGCAAGTACTCGGCATATTCCGGATCGGCTATAATCGGAGCATGACCGGCCGCTTCGTGAATAATATCCGGCGCCGGT
>Ga0184637_10000429_pt1 | contig 31573 bp, 25 predicted proteins | sample PLM3_127_b2_FD_133143 | JGI IMG/M metagenome (GOLD analysis project Ga0184637, IMG submission 133143) | Groundwater sediment microbial communities from an aquifer in East River, Colorado, USA - PLM3_127_b2 | ecosystem: Environmental > Terrestrial > Soil > Riparian zone | place: USA: East River... | reverse complement strand
GAGAGTCGCCCCGGTAGCCCCGGAATAGACCAAAGCCAAACCGGCGGCGAAAATCCCGCCCGGGTCGGCGTAGGGAGCGCCAACGATAAAGTCGGCTCTCCCGTCCCCGTTCACATCCCCCGCTCCGGCCGCAGACAACCCCTGCCGGTTGTCCAAAGCCGAACCATCCTTCACGTAAAGCACACTCTGACCAGATGCCAAGGAAACAAATGAAAACAAAAAGAAGAAAAAGAACCAACTGAAATGGCATTTCCCGGGAAAAGAAATGCGATTATACATACTGCTTCCCTGTTTGGTGATTCCAGGGGTGGTTGGTTTGATTGAGCCTCTACCTTCCACGATAACCTCCTTTGTTAAAGAAAAGTGATTCGATATTACTTCTCCGCCTTGATTATTTCCGCGGGCGGCGCGTTTGGTTGCTCCCCTTATTTTCACGAGAACCTCCTTTTTTGATTGGTGAGTCCGATGTGCAGGTTTCAGCCAAAAAGCACAGGGTGGCGATTCACCACGCCGAACTTCCTAAGTTAATGCCTGTGAAACCTGCTGCTGACTCGTGCCAGCCAAACCTACTGCTTCACTGCTCTTACGTATCGCCAGAGGCCGGCCCAAACTTTAGATGTATTTTAGGAGGATTGAAGTTGGGGTCCATTCTCAGCGTTGTCCATCTGCCCACCCCTTTGCTTCATTATATAAATTGTTAGGATTCCTCGCGCATCCTATGTCTGCCACCCATCACTACTTGAGGATACTCCGCGTATCCTGCTTACGAAAAACTATATTAATATGTGGGGTTAGATTTGTCAACTACTTTCACATGTTTTTTTAAAAAAATGAAAAGGGGCTTTCACGAGGAGGTTGGAAAGCCCCTTTCGGCCCGGGAGGAAAAAAGACAGTGATTAGTGAAAAGTGATTAGTGATATAAAACCAATACTCATGGATTTTTCTCCTTTTTAACGATGGACAGAATATTCTGTAAAGATGTGGTGACATTAGAAAGCACTTTGGAATAGCGCTTGAGAAGTTCCGTATATTGCCAGCGCATCGAAAAAGCTTTTTCGGGAAAGTCGAACAGCTCCAGCAAGGCTTTTTTGTAAATCTCTTCTACGTATTTTAAAACAAAAAAAGGAAAGTCGGGAATATTCGGGTCGGGGGTCTCCCCTTTGGCCAGCCGCTCTTTATAGATTTCCACTCGCTCCAAAACCACCGTGCCGAAGCACCAAGGGGACATCACCACCGCCAGATTGGAAGTTTCCGGATAAAAGGCATACACCGTTTTCAAAACCACGTCTACGACTACTTTGCGCGCCCGGTAATAAGCGATGGTCTCCGACATTTTCGGGTCGGTTGCCGCCAGCTTGGCATTCAAAGCCCTTTTATCTTCCAAGCAGCGCTTCTCCACCTGCTCCAAAAAATGGTAATAGTCGGAAAAATAAACTTTGACGCTTTCATTGACCGAAAGAATGTAGATTCCCCCCTCATCTCCCCCTACCCGCGGGTCGGATAAAAGGCGTAACTTTTGTTCAGTAAAGCCGGCCGCAATTCCATTGGAAAGCAACTTCCATTTCTCCTTTTCCCTCCGTCTATCTCTTTTTGCAACCCCTGTGCCATTGAAGGAAAAATGCCCGCGGGAAACCGGCCCAAAATTTCAATCAAAAAAAATATCTTAACCGCTTGTTGGTAAGTTGATTAAGGTATGGGAGAAATCCCATACTCTGCGAAATCTTCTGAAGATTCTAAGTGCCTAAAATTCGCTCTGAAAATCGCTATGCAAACGCAAACACAAAACCCGCAGAAAAAACGTAGGAGCGAATCTTTACTTGTCCTGAGCGTAGTCGAAGGAGATTCGCCCGGGTGAACCCGTTCGGCAAGCTCAGGGCAGGCCTGAAGGTTCACCCCAACGTTCTTTTATGATTTAACGGTAGCGGAGGACTTTAGTCTTCCACCCGTGGAAACCTAAAGGCCTGCCCGTGCCGGGCTTCGGCCAGGGTTTCCGCTACCAAAACCGATGGCGTATGGCCTTACTCCCTATTTACTGTTCTTCGCCCGCTCGGCTATCAGTTGCAAACCTTGCAAGGTTAAATCCGGATTCACTTCTCGGATTCGTTTGGACAACCCCGCCACTACTTGCGCCAGTCCCCCGGTCGCTACTACTTTGACTTTTGCCCCCAATTCTCCCTCGATTTCTGCAATTATCCGGTCAATCGCCCCCGCCGCTCCAAGGAGGATACCGGAGCGCATCGCCTCTTCGGTGCTCTGGCCAATCGCTTTTTCCGGTGGCGTCAAAATCATTTTGGGCAGCTGCGCCGCCCGGCGAACCAAATCCAAGGATGCCGTTTCCACACCGGGGGCAATCGCACCGCCGAGATATTCCCCTTTTTTCGAGATAACGTCAAAAGTAGTCGCCGTTCCTAAATCCACGACTACTAAAGGCCCCCCATACAGTTCAAACCCCGCCACCGAATTCGCCAGCCGGTCGGCCCCCACCTGTTCCGGATGCGGATACGCTATCACAATTCCCAGAGGCAGAGTCGGAGAAACCATGATGGGATTGATTTCAAACTCCGCCTTTATAGTGTCGCAATAAATTGAAGTAAGCGCCGGCACAACCGAACAAACCACCGCTTGGCCAATCTTAGCGCTACGAGCTAACTTTTTTTCCAGCAAGCTTGAAAGAAAATGAGCGCATTCGTCTACTGTCAAATTAAGATTGGAGGCCAGCCGAAACGAAAACAGAAGCTTCGCCCCCTCAAAAACACCCACCACGGTATTGGTATTCCCGATATCCACCGCCAAAAGCAGCTTGGCCATAGGCGCAAAGAAGTGTTTCCAATCTTTCTTTGTCAAAACCTATTTGTTCTTAACCCTTGTTTTTTGTCCCCCGTTAACAAGGGGGACGCCCCCGCTAAAAGCGGGGCAGGGGTCGTAGGGGCGAACTTTATGTTCGCCCTCCCCTTCCCACTTCGGGAAGGGGAGAAACGCAGGGGCGAATCTAAAGATTCGCCCAGGGTGAACCTAAAGGTTCACCCATAGGTTAAGTTTTTTCTCCTATTTCTATTCTCAAAACAATGGAATTTTGAGTTATATTAAATAGCTATGGCTTTTAAGCTCCAATGGCTGCTCTTTCTAACCCTGACTCCGGCGATAGGCCTTGGCCAAATCAAAAAACCTCCGGCCGACTCGGCCGACTTTTACTACAAATGGGCCCACGCGCTGTGCGATTCCGGCAACTTCCGTATGGCCATCTTGAAATACAAAAAAGCGGTCATCTTGCGCCGCGACTTTCCCCAGGCCTGGACCGAATGGGGGGTGGCTTTGGCCAATGTTGGCCGCCGGGACGAGGAAATCGCCAAATATAAAGAGGCGCTAAAAATCGACTCAACCTATGGCGAGGCCTACTTTAACTGGGGAACAACGTTAAATAAATTGGGTCAAGTTTCGGAAGCAATTAAAGTTTTTAAGAAAGGCATTGCTTCATCCCCTAAGTTTGCCAGAAACTACGAAGGGCTGGGGAAAATCAATGCCCAGATGGGGGAGTATCAACAAGCGCTGACCAACTTTCAAAAATCACTCAAAATAAATCCCGAAAACCCCTGGGCCAACTACTGGGCCGCCGGCTGTTGGTCCAACCTGAAAAAGAAAACCGCAGCGCTCGCCGCCCTGCAAAAAGCTATTTACCACGGCGGCGACTTTTACAAAATGGAAGCTAAAAAGGATGCCGCTTTTTTCTGGATGAAAAGCGATACCGCTTTCAAAAAACTGATCGGCCCATAAAGAGGAACAAGAGTTGCCGAAAAGGGCGTTGAAATAAAAGCGATGTCCAAGTTTCAAGTAGTTTCAAATTACGAACCGAAAGGGGACCAGCCCCAGGCCATTGAAGCCCTGGCCAAAGGAGTCCAAGCCGGCGAGCGTTATCAAACCCTGCTGGGCGTCACCGGCAGCGGCAAAACTTTTACGATGGCCAAAGTGGTCGAGGCAGTGCAAAAACCGACTTTGGTCATCTCCCACAACAAAACTTTGGCCGCCCAGTTGTATGGAGAGTTAAAAGGTTTCTTCCCCAAAAATGCGGTTGAGTTTTTCATCAGTTACTACGACTACTACCAGCCGGAAGCCTACATGCCGCAAACCGACACTTACATCGAAAAAGATACCTCCATAAATGAAGACATCGACCGTTTGCGTTTAAGAGCCACCAGCTCCCTTTTGGAACGGGAAGACACGCTGATTGTCGCCTCGGTCTCCTGCATCTATGGCTTGGGCTCGCCGGAAGATTACCGCGAGATGATGGTCTTTATCGAAGCCGGCCAGAGGCTCGAACGCGACAAGCTCTTGAAGCTGCTCATCGACATTCACTACAACCGCAACGACTTCGACTTTGGCCGGGGCACTTTTCGCGTCCGCGGCGACGTGGTGGAAGTACATCTGGCCTATGAAGAAACCGCCGTGAGAGTTGAATTTTTCGGTGATACGATTGAAAAGATTTCCACTATCGATATTTTGCGCGGCGAGCTCTTGGAAGAAAAGCAAAAAACTTCCATCTACCCGGCCAAACATTTTGTAACCACGATGCCCAAAATTGAGCGTGCCATTGTCGGCATCAAAGAGGAACTGGCCGAGCGCTTGGAGCTTTTCCGCGCTCAAGGAAAATTGCTCGAAGCCCAGCGCTTGGAATCCCGCACCCGCTTTGACATTGAAATGATGCGCGAAGTCGGCTACTGCACCGGCATCGAAAACTATTCCCGTCATCTCTCCGGCCGCAAAGCGGGAGAAAAACCTTACACCCTGCTCGATTTTTTCTCCAAGGATTTTTTGTGCATTATTGATGAATCGCACCAAACCGTCCCGCAGGTCCGCGGAATGTACAACGGCGACCGGGCCAGGAAAGAAGTTTTGGTGAATTACGGTTTCCGGCTCCCTTCCGCTCTGGATAACCGCCCCCTGGTTTACGCGGAGTTCGAAGCGCTCATCCCGCAATTTGTTTTCGTTTCCGCCACCCCGGGAAATTTTGAACTGGAGGCCTCCAAAGGGGTGATAGTGGAGCAAATCATCCGTCCCACCGGCCTGATTGACCCCAAAATCACCGTCAAACCGCTGGCCCATCAAGTGGACGACCTGCTGGAAGAAATTCGCATTCGCACCGCCCGCAAAGAACGAGTGTTGGTAACGACTTTAACCAAACGTATGGCCGAAGACCTGGCCGATTATTTGGGCCAAATGGGTATCAAAGTCCGTTACCTGCATGCCGAAATCAACGCCATCGAACGCACCGAGATTCTGCGCGACCTGCGCCTGGCGGAATTCGATGTTCTGGTCGGCATCAATCTTTTAAGAGAAGGATTGGATTTACCCGAAGTCTCCCTGGTGGCGATTCTGGACGCCGACAAGGAAGGCTTTCTGCGCTCCGACCGTTCGCTAATACAAATCGCCGGCCGCGCCGCCCGCAACAAGGCCGGTGAAGTGGTAATGTATGCCGATCGGTTGACCGAGTCGATGAAAAAAGCGATTTCCGAAACCGAGCGCCGCCGCAAAATTCAGGAAGAATACAATCAGGCCCACGGCATCGAGCCGCAGACGATTTACAAAAGCCGCGAAGAAATCTTGAAAGCCACCGTTTTTGCCGACTCCAAAACCCAGCCCGAGCCAAAGGAAGAAAAGCTCAACTTTTTCGAAAAAATGGAGCTGGAAGAACGCCTGGCCGCCCTGATGCGGGAAATGAAGCGCTCCGCCTCCCAGTATGAGTTTGAAAAAGCGGCCCTGTTTCGGGATGAAATCGCTAAGCTGAAAGCCAAGGTCAAAAAGAAGCGCCCGACGTAAGCTTTCTTCGTATATTCAGGTAGGAGTTATGTCAACCGCAAAACCGCCCGTTCAACGGACCAAAAAAATTCTTTTCCTATCAATAATCGGAGCTTTTCTCCTGTTGTTTTTTTTCACAACTTTCAACTGCCGGCGCTCCACCAGGCCAATCGTCACAAACCGCGACATCATCTTAGATTTTATCCGCTCCTCCCCCGAGCTTTTTTCCAATTCAATCTTAGACACCACTGGATTTTCTCTGGCCGGAAGCACCATCTCCTTTGGCCGCAACTTCCGCGTAGGTGCTCCCCGCGATACCGTCGTAATCATCAACAGCCTGGACACGGTCGGCAACGTCATCCAGTCCAGATCGGTCGTCGAAGCCGGCATTGACCTGCTGGACACTTTGATTGGCACCCTGCGCTCCTCCGACAGTGCCGGCACACACTCCCGCAACTTCCAGCTCTTGGTTTCCAAGTTTGCCTACTTCCAAAACTTAGGCAGCCTAGTCCCCACCAACCGCGGCTGGGTTCTCCGCAGCGTCAGTCAAACCTATATGGGGGGCGCCAATTTATTGGAATCGGTAAGCTTACGCGCCATAAACAGCCAAAAGGATACGGTCTTTGTGCGCCAGCCCCGCTCCAGCGACCCGGAAACCGACCCCCAGCTGGTACAGGTCTTGTTTAATCCTTTCCAGCTCAAGTTTGGAGATTCGGTCGAAATCACCGCCTACGTTAATATGTTCAACCCCGACACCAACTTTTTCGTCATCTGCCATATAACCGACTTAAATTCCACCCGCCGGGTGCAGCTTTTGCCCGATTCTTCAGGCCGATTATTCGGGGGTTTCAAGCTTTCGAGCGAAAGCGGCCTTGACCATCGCTATCGCCGTCTGGCCATAGACGTTATTACCAGGTCAGCTTTGACCAATCCTTCCGCTATTCCTTTCCAGAACGAAATCTGGGGAATAATTTACCAATTGGTCCCGTAAACTATAGGCGGAATTATGCGCACAAAAAATCTAACGAAAAATTTTTTCCCCCTGAACCGTAGGCGGCATTTCCAATGCCGCTTTTTTCGTATTATAATGCAGGGGCAGGTTGCACGTGCCCTAGATTCTTTTAAGATGAAGATGGTTTGTGGCGCAGGCCTGCCCGTGACGGGCCTTTCGGCCAGGGATAAAGTTCGGCGGCAGCCTTAACGTATCCTGCGTTTTTGGTGCAACGCAGGTTGGCCTGCCCGAGCCCCTGGCCGTAAAAGCCCGTCTCGGGCAGGCGAGCTTGGAGTTCGGCCAGGGGTGAAACTTAACCTGCGCCACAGAAAACTATTTTCTTTCTAATGCGGCTTGGGGATAACAGCCCAGAGCCAGCATCCACTCTTTTAGCTTCGGGACGCGAATTTTGGGGTCAACCGGCAGATTGAACGGACGCCCGCGGCCGTCCAGAATGATGCCGACCACCCCGCCGGAGACCTCGGTCTCCAGCTTTTTCCCCGGCCCGGCTTCAACGTCAAAGTTGCGCGCCGGTTCCAGAACCGCTTTCGCTTTCAGCGGCAACCCCTCTTTCCCAAGGCCGAGCGGAAAGAGCTTGATTTCGCCAAATTTCAACTCGCCCGATTCGACTTTTCCATCCGGCAGCGTAATGCTGAAATTCAAAATCCTTTTCCCCTCTTTTTCCACGCCCGCCGGCACCAGGCAGGTTCCGAGGTGAATCAGGCAGTCCTTGTTGAACACTTCCAAGGCCGCCTGCGGATGCACTTCGGTCAGAACTCCCAATTGCGGCATCATAAAAATCGAATCGACCGCCAGCCGCGTTACTCCCTCCGGCATAAAAGCGTCGATTAACATCATCGCCGCCTGATTGCGCCGGGGGGCGTGGGACAAAACCCCGCCGGAGCCGATGAGCATATCCAGAGCCATCATATTGACGATGGTCTGGCCGGAAGCGGTTTGGTCGAACGCTTCCGCAATCGTGCGCTGCTGTTGCACCCCTTTGAGGGTGGTGGCAAACGATTTATGCTGGATAAAAGCCAGCCGCAAGGCCTCTTTGGCAATCGCCTGCTCAAAAATCAACTCCTCCATTTCCTGCGGAATGGTGGTGGGGCGAATCATTTTGTTTTTCACCCGATTGCGCAAATCCCGCTCATCCATTGGGAATGGCATCCAGCGCAAAACGTTTTCCAGCCCCGCTTCGGCAAAGACGTTGGAAATCGAATAGCTCATTCCCAGATTGGCCGAGACGGTGCGGTTGAAAACTCCCTGAAAGACGGAGAAGATGTCGGTTGTCGCTCCGCCGATATCCACGCCGACCACTTCGATATGCTCCAAATCGGCGATTTTTTTCATAATCAAGCCGACCGCTCCGGGAGTGGGCATAATCGGGGCGTCCGCCCAGCTCATCAGCTTGCGGTAGCCCGGCGCCTGCGCCATTACATGTTCCATAAACAGGTCGTGAATCTTCTCCCGGGCGGGGAGAAGATTTTCGCGTTCCAAGACCGGACGCAAGTTGTCAACGATGTCGAGGTCGGTCTTGTCGCCGAGGGCCTGTTTGATGGCCTCCCGCGCATCTTTGTTTCCGGCAAAAATTATTGGCAGTTTGTATCCGGTTCCGAGGCGGGGACGAGGGTCGGCGGCGGAAATCAACTCCGCCAATTCCGCCACGTGGGTGGTCGTTCCCCCGTCAATCCCCCCTGAAAGCAAAATCATATCCGGCCGCAAGTGGCGAATGCGTTCGATTTGCTGATGGGGCAGCCGTTTATCGTTGGAGGAAATAACATCCATCACGATGGCGCCGGCGCCCAAGGCCGCCCGCTCCGCCGATTCGGCGGTCATCGAGCGCACCACGCCCCCCACCATCATCTGCAGGCCGCCGCCGGCGGAGGAGGTGGAAATATAAATATCGGTGCCGACGTTCCCTTTGGCCGGGGAAATGATTTTACCCGACTCGTCCAAAATTTTGCGCCCGGAAAGCTCTTCCACCTCGGCGATGGCGTTCAAAACCCCCATCGTTACGTCCTCAAAGGGGGCCTCCACCGTGGTCGGCGCCTCCCCGCGCACTTTCAGGCGATAGGAGCCACTTGTGGTGAGCGAAGTCGAACCATCCGCCTCTTTCTCTATTAAAATCGCCTTGGTGGTCGTTGACCCGCAGTCTGTGGCGACGATGACTTTTATATCTTCCGGCTTTAAATTTTTCATATTGAACTTCTTATCTTTACCTCAATCAGGCTGCGGAAGGTAAAAAAGGAGTAGAAAAAAAGCAAATTTGCAATAACAAAACAAATTCGGGCTTGACAAAAGCTATAAGGCATGTAAATTGCGCCGTTGATAGTGGCCGCGCTCTTCCGTGTGCGACGGCTCATACCAAAAACCTATAAGGTTTAGGAGGAAGTCATGAAAAGCACTACCCAATCGTTCACGTTCCCAGTAGTAGAAGTTCGCTCAATCAAAGATCCTGTTCGTGAGAGCATAAAGACTATTTATGCTCTCATCAAGGTCAAGGATCTGCCGCCAGGACTTCCCACGGACCCGAATCCTCGGGACCAGATTTCCAAGTCCAAGGTTACTGAATACATCAGAAAAGAGCTGGTTGACGACGACGTAGAAAGAAGGTTTCATCTACTAAATCGTGGGATTACGATATCTGCCCACGATACTTCCTTCAACTCGGATAAAAAATTACTAACGCTCTTTTTTAAGACCGGTGATGAAAGCTATGGTATTGTTGATGGCGGACACACCTACAAGATTATCTTAGCAAACCTCAACGAAATCGACACCGACCAGTTCGTGCGATTGGAAATCCTAACTGGAATCGAGGAATTTATTTGGGATATTGCCAGGGCAAGGAATACCTCAATGCAGGTTCAAGAAAAAAGCCTGGCAAATCTGGCCGGTAAATTCGATTGGATCAAAAACCGGGTTGAAAAGAGCTTTAACAACAGCCACGACCTCATCTCATATAGGGAGAACGAACCCGGTGCGGTCGACATTCGTGATGTAATAGGACTGTTAACTCTTTTTAATACGAAGCTTCCCAATGCCAACCAACCCACGGTGGCTTACACCTCGAAATCGAAGTGTGTTGACCTGTATCTCGATAACCTGCCTACTTACAAGCGGCTCGCACCGATCTTGCCGGACATTTTACAACTCTACGACCGTATTCAACTTCGGGCCCCTGAAATCTGGAACGGAGGCAAAACTGGGAAGGAGGAGGAAAACGAGGTTGACGATTCAAAAGCCGGCAAATATGGTCGAATTCGCGGAGTGAAAAAACTGAAAAAGTCGGAAAAGTTCCTGCCGTTTATAAACGAAAATACCAAATACGTTACACCCGACGGCTGGACATACCCAATTATGGCCGCTCTCAGGCATTTGTTGGATGACAGCAATGGCACGGTTTCTTGGAAGTCAAGTCCATCTGATTTTTTTGACAAACATGGGCGTAAACTTCTTGAAATTACCAAAGAGACCAACGACAAACTGGGCGGCAACCCCAATGCCGTAGGAAAGTCCTCGAACCATTGGGACCAACTCCTCGACAAGGTTAAAGTGCTGCATGCGGGTTTATAGTCGCCTCTCTGATTGACAACCTGTTCAATGAAGCCCCGGTGCTAAGCCGGGGCTTTTTTTTAGCTTCTATGAAAGTGAAAAACCGCCCTTCTTTTGCTCAAATCTTGAAACGAACCAGACGGCAAGGGGTAGGCTGTTAAACTCCGAGCTAAAAGTGGACAACACGCTCCCACTTTGGTATAATTTAGGCAACGATGGTTAAAAGATGGCTCGGTGCTGTTGCTCGGATAATTCTGGGGTTGGTTTTTATTGTCGCCGGAGTCGCCAAAGCAATCGACCTGAATTATTTCTACTATCAACTAAAGGCCTATCCCCTTGGGCTGCCCGACCCGGTGGTGCTTCTGATGGCGCGAGTGTTTATCGCCTTTGAAATCATTCTGGGCATAGCGCTTTTGATAAACTTTTTGCCGCGCTGGACCCTTTCGATAACTTTTGGAATTTTGGTGCTATTTCTGGCCACCACCGGCTGGGCCGCGGTCGGCGGCTTTTCCGAAGAATGCGGCTGCTTTGGCAAACTGGTCAAACGAAGTCCGGTCGAGGCCTTAATCGAAGACCTCGTTTTGCTTATTCTCTCAATAGTGGCCGTAAAATTCACCAGCTCCGGCGCTTTGACCAATAAATTCAAAGGCACACTGGTCGGTCTGGCGGTGATAATCGGCGTCGGTCTTCCCTATCTTTTTCCGGAAACCAGGCCGAAAGTTTTTGCCAGAGAAGGGGTCGGCTCCTACGTGGGAGATTTAAAGCCGGACGGTCTGAATATGGAATTCGCGAAGGGGGATTACCTTTTGGCGCTGATAGAAACCGACTGCGAGCATTGTCAGGGGTCAATGCCCCGGCTGAACGAATTGGCCCAAAGCCGTTCAGTGCCCAAGCTGGTTGGCATTTGCCCGAATACACAGCAGGAGATGGACTCGCTCAAGGCTAAAATGGCGGTGGATTTTCCGGTCGGCTTCGTTCCGGTTCGCAAGTTTTTGCTGATGAATCCGGAAGTGCCGGCGCTTTTGTGGGTGAAAGACGGCATCGTCCGCCACACCTGGCCGATTGACTCCACCCCCACCGTGCCGAAGATGATGGAAGTTCTGCGCGAAGGCGGAGCCATAACAACAAAGCCGGGCTCCTAACCGAGCCTCTTTCCTTTTTGTTTCACCTCGATGGAGGTGAATCATTCGGGCAGATTATTCGCTGGTCAAAAAAAACAGCGTTCAATTCAACAACAACATCCGAGGTGCTCAAGCTCCCATCGCAATTGACATCGGTGCCGCCCAAGGAGAAAAGGGAATTGGGTGGAAATTTTTTATCAAAAAATACCGCATTGAGCAAAATCGCAACGTCATAAATAGTTGGAATGGTATCGAGGTCAAAGCTACCTTTTATACTTCCGGGCACTGGGAGGTCCATCGGCAAGGGCATATTAGGTGCCTCAAAGGTTTGTTTTGACGTTGAAGGTGGAGCCACTGAGTTCCGCTCTGCTATATCAAGGAAATTTATCGTAGCGCTATCGGTGGCGACAATGTTTGTTCTCACGAATGCATACACTTCACTAAGGCCATAACTTGCTGAAAAGCTTTGCCCGCTGTCGGAGCTGATAAAGCGGGCTGGAATAAAAGTTGATTCGGGACTCGCTTTTCTCAAAATAGTAGTAATAACAATTTCGCCGACGCTACCCGAGATAAAAGGTTTTTCCCACAGGGTTTGGGGGGTTGGGTTTTTGTCCACCTAAACGCCGGGATTGAAATTTTTTCCGCTGTCGGTCGATTTGGAAAAGTAAATGTGGCAGTTGTTTTCATATGCCACAAAAACTGTTCCATCCGGATTTTTCTTGATTGTGTGATTTGAACCTTCCGGCAAGTTCTTTGGCATCTGCCCAAAACAAAAATTAGAAACGATGAAAAAGATACCGGCCAATGCTATGAGTTTGCCTATCTTACAGAAGGTTTGCTTCATCCTGAATACAAGATAAGCAAAAAAAAGAAAATGTTTTTACAACTGTTCGATAACGAAGCTGGCGGCCAGAACTAACAACACTCCAACAGCTGCCCAGGCAAACTTTTTTTCTCGCTGACGAAAGAAGGCGAGCGCTAAAGTTAAAACTCGCAGAGTGGGCGTGGAAAGCAAAGCCCAAAAGCCGATTTTTATAAAAAGAGCCGGATTAAACCAGCCCGACAGGTAAAAAATAAAGCCGGCTCCAATGCCCGCCAGCGAGACGGCAAATCCGGTTTCCAAAACTTTCCGCGCCCACTTTTCCGCCGTGCTGTTCATTCAAAATCCTTTCGAAAGCATCTCGTACGACACAAACAAAAGCACCAAAACGAAAACGATACGCAGCCATTGGGATGGAACCTTTCTAACCGTTTTGGCGCCTAAATAGGCCCCCGTCGCCGTTCCCAAAACCAAAGGAGCGGCGGTGACCAAATCGACGTCTCCGCGGGAAAAATAGACCAAAGCGCCGGCCGTGGCGGTTACGCCTATCATCAAATTGCTGGTGGCAAAAGCGATGGAGAGCGGAACTTTCATAATCAAATTCATCGCCGGGATTTTTAAAACTCCACCGCCGACGCCCAAAACTCCGGATAGAACCCCGGCCAAAGAGGAAACCGCCGCGCCCCAGCCCCAGTTGCGGTATGCAGCGCCCAGGTGGTTCTTGTCAAAATCCGGCTTCTCTTTGGAACGCGACATTTGAATGGCTACAAAAATCAAAAGAAACCCAAAAAAGATGTAGATTGCCTTCTCCGGCAAAAAGCCGGCGGCAATCCCGCCCGCTAAAGCCCCCGATGTGGCGAAAAGTTCCAAAAAGATGCCCAGGCGCACGTCACAGCGGCCGGACTTGAGATATTCCTGGGCCGCGCCGGTTGAGGTGGTGATAACGGTCAAAAGACTGGTGCCGACCGCAATTGTAACCGGCAGGCCCAGAACCAGCGTAAGAAAAGGAACGACTAAAAGGCCGCCGCCCAAGCCGAGGTAAGCGCCAAAAATGCCAACGCCAATCCCAAAGGCAAAAATCCCCAGGTCCCCCAGCATCCGGCTATCGGGCCGAGGCTAAAAGTTTTTTATACTGTTCCTGGGAAACTAAAATCTCCTTGGCCTTTACCAGCTCCGGATGAGTCTTCATCCAGACCAAAGCATATTTCACTTTATCTCCAAAGGCTTTGGTCAGAATCGACTCTTTCAATCCTCGCCGGATATAATCCAAAGACGCTTGGAACTCCTTTTCCTTCTCGTTTTGCAAAGCGCTTCTCAATTCTGCGAGTTTGCTCCGGGTCGCATCCGAAAACTGATTTTCCTTGGCCAGGCTGTCTAATTTCTTCAGCTGTTCTTCGGCCGCCGAGGTGTAGCTGAACTTTTTATCTTTCAAGAACCGCCGAAACTCGGCTACCACTTCCGGAGTGACTTCAAAATTTTCTTTGAGGTTCGGATGGGCCGAAACGTAATGAACCCCGAATTCCCAAATCAACCCCCGCCGCCCCAGTTCGAACTCCAGGGCCGTGAACTTTTCATCCGGGGTAACTACATCGGGAAGAATGCCGCCCCCGCCGAAAACCGTCCGGCCGGAGTTTTTGGTCACGAACTTTTCGGTCTTGGCCGAATCGGCTTTCAAACTTCCGGCCCGCTCCGGTTTCTGGATGGAGCGCCCGCTGGGAGTGTAGTAACGCGCCGTGGTGATTTTCAAGGCCCGGCCGTTCGGCAGGTTGACCAGACTCTGCACCAATCCCTTTCCAAATGTCTGTTCGCCGACTACTACGCCGCGGTCCCAATCCTGAATGGCTCCGGCGACAATTTCAGAGGCGGAAGCCGAGCCTTCGTTGACGGCAACGACCAAAGGAACGTTGGGGAGAACCGGCGGCCGCGCGGAAACGATCTTTTTATTTTGGTCCATCCGCCGCCCGCGGGTCTCGACGATTAGCTGCTGCGGCTCGAGGAAAAGCTCGGAAACCGCAATGGCTTCTTCCAAAAGCCCGCCCGGATTGGAACGCAAATCCAAAATCAAACCCTTTAGATTTTCCTTTTTCAATTCGCTGACTGCATTGGCAACTTCTTCCGAGGTTTGATCTGAAAACCGATTGACCCGGACGTAACCGATCCCATCCCCGACCATTCCATAAAAGGGAACGGCTTTGATTTCGATTACGTCGCGCTTCAAAGTGAAAGGCAACGGTTCGCCTGCTCCATCCCGCATGATTTCAACTTTCACTTCCGTGCCCCGCGGCCCGCGTAAAAGCCGGGCGGCATCTTCGGTGGTCATCCCGGCGGTCGGTTTTCCTTCGATGGTCACGATCCGGTCGCCGGCCAAAACTCCCGCGCGAAAAGCTGGGCTTCCCTCCAAAGGGGAAACCACGGTCAAAGTATCGGCTTGAATGGCTATCTCCACCCCAATTCCCTCAAATTTCCCGCGAGTATCTTCCATCAATTGCCCCAGCGGCTTGGGCTCCAGAAATTCGGTGTAAGGATCCAATTTATCCACCGCGGCGTAAATCCCGGCCGTTACCAAAGAGTCGGCGTTCACTTCCTCAACATAATTCTCGCCGATTTTAACGATTACCTGGTCAAACAGCTGCAGATTGGAAAGAAAATCGCCCGAACCGGCCAGAACCAGGCTGAAAACTATCAAAAGTCCGAGCATTGCCCCGAATAGCACGGCATAAAATTTTTGGCTTTTCATACGCACTCCTTCATCCTACACTTTTCGACTTTTTTAAGTAACCATCCATAACTTTTTTCACCGCTTTAGCCACTTCCGGCGGCACAGGTGTTCCATTTATTATACATATTCGGCGGTGTCTTTTAGCTAATTGATGATAGCCTTTAAAAACTTTTAGCTCGAATTTTTTCCCCTCCCTTTCCAATCGGTCTAAAAGCTTCCCTTTTTTGCGCGCCAAACCGATTGAAACCGGAACATCGATCAAGAAAGTCAAATCGGGGAGGATTTGCGAACTTCCCCAGCTGTTAAGCTTTTCTACCCAGGTTGGATCAAATCCTCTCCCATACGCCTGGTAAGCGGTCGTTGAATCAACATAGCGGTCACAGATAACCAATTTTTTGGCCTTTAACGCCGGGGCAATTTTTTGCTCGACCAGTTGCGCCCGGCTGGCGATGTAGAGTAAAATTTCGGCCCGGGGAGCAATCGGCTCCGATTTTTCGTTAAGCAGGATGTCGCGCAGCTTTTCGGCCACAGCCGTCCCGCCCGGTTCACGAAACAAAACCACCGGCCAGCCTTCTTTTTCCAGGTTCTGAAAAAGTAGTTTAGCCTGGGTAGTCTTGCCGCTCCCGTCGATGCCTTCAAAGGTGGCAAAAACCCCCCGCGCCAGGCGAAGGGTTCTATTTTTTTCCATTAAACGGTTTACTTCTGAGCCGTAGCCCGCAGTTTGCCGCGCGCCAGCTTAAGGGTGGAAGGTTTAGACTTTTTCTTGCCGTATTGAGCGATAAACTCTTCGGTCATCCGCCGCGCCTCTTCATCGGTGTACTGAATCGGCGGCGATTTTTTGAAGTAGGCGGAGGGAGCGGTGAGGGCCCCGGAAAGCCCGTTGTCCAAAGCCAACTTGCAGCAGCGCACGGCGTCGATTACAACCCCGGCCGAATTTGGAGAATCCCAAACTTCTAACTTCAATTCAAGGTTGAGCGGCACATCGCCGAAAGTTTTCCCTTCCATCCGGATGTAAGCCCACTTGCGGTCGCTAAGCCAGGCGACGTAATCGGAAGGGCCGATATGCACGTTCTCTTCGCCCAAGTCGTAATCCAGCTGGCTGGTAACCGCATTGGTTTTGGAGATTTTTTTCGATTCCAAACGGCTGCGCTCCAACATATTCAAAAAATCCGTGTTGCCGCCCACGTTGAGCTGATAAGTTTTTTCCAGTTTAACCCCGCGAACGCGGAACAAATGGGTCAATACCCGATGCACGATGGTGGAGCCGACCTGCGATTTGATGTCATCCCCAATCACCGGCAGCTTCCGGTCGGCAAACCTCTTTTGCCAGTATTTTTCACGGGCAATAAAGACTGGAATGCAATTGACGAAGCCGCAACCCGCTTCCAAAACCTGTTCCACATACCATTTGGTCGCTTCCTCGCTGCCCACCGGCAGATAATTGACCACCACATCCGTGCCCGTGTCTTTCAGTATCTTGACGATATCCGCCGTCGGCCCCGGAGCTTTCTCGATAATTTTGGAAAGGTAATATCCCAGTCCATCGTGGGTCATTCCCCGCGCTACCTTGATGCCGGTCTTGGGAACATCCGTAAATTTAATCGTATTGTTCGGCTTGGTAAAAATCGCCTCGGCCACGTCCTTGCCGACTTTATTCTTATCAATGTCAAAAGCGGCGGAAAATTCAATGTCGCGAATATGGTAGCCGCCCAAATTGACGTGCATAATTCCGGGAATAAAATCCTTTTCTTTGGCGTTCTTGTAATAATGCACCCCCTGCACCAGAGAGGAGGCGCAATTGCCCACGCCAATTATTGCCACTCTAACCTTATCCGCCATCTTTTCTCCTTAAAGAACAGTTCCTATCGGAAAAACTACTTTTTTGACAAACTCGCCCCGGACCGTTCAGGGCGCTTAATTTTATCCAAAATCTCCGTCCGGCGCAAGGCCTCTTCCCAGCTTAAAGGAAAATCGGGCCCGCTGTTTTCCACCATAATGGAAGCGACCGAGGAAGCGAAGAGCCCCGCTTTGCGCAGCGGAAAGCCTTTTACAGTGGCTGTAACGAATCCGCCGGCGTAAGTGTCCCCCGCGCCGGTGGCGTCCACCGCTTTGGTCTCGTAAGCCGGTATTTCGAAAAATTCCACCCCGTCATAAATAACCGAACCGAGCTCGGCTAAAGTTATGATTACAACTTTCGGCCCCCAGCTTTTTATCTCTTTGGCGGGCGTGTAGGGGTCAATGCGCGGGTCAATACCGGTTAGAACCTTCGTTTCCAACTCATTGGGTTTAACAACGTCGACTTGAGAAATTATTTTTTTCACTTCCGGCGTCGATTCGTGATAAATTTTGCCGCCGCGAACGCCGCGCAAAAGCCCCTGCGGGTCCAAAAAGATTTTGGCGGCAGAATTTTTCTTAATCCAGGCAAAAAGCTCCCCATCAATTTCCCGCAAAATCGGGCCCAACATAATCCAATCCGCTTTCAAAAACTCGGAGGAAAATGTCGCAATTGGGTCGGCTTCTCCTAAAAGCGTAAGCTCGCGTTCCCCATGGTCTCCATAATACCGCAGTGAAAACCCCCCGGTTTGGCGGGAAGGCAACAACTGGTAGCAGATGCCAAATCTTTTTAAATCATCTTCAAATTGGCCGGCAAAATCCTCCCCGGCGCTGCCAACCAAACTGACCGGAATTCCCAGCTTGGCCAAAACCAAAGCAAAATTGGTGGAACAGCCGGAAAGCACCCGGCCGTTCGTAGAAACGTGCGGCGTAACGATGATATCATAAACCGGATTGCCGACGGCCGTAATCATTCTCCCTCCCTTCGTTCCCCCAGCTGTTTTTTGGCAAAAATCAGGCGCTGGATGGAGGTGACGTAGGAAATCAGCCCCATCAAAATCAAAGCGTAGAGCAAGGGATTATACTGGGGTACGAAGTTCTGCAAAATAGCCCCGGCAACCAGGAGAACGAACTTTTCCAGTCTTCCGGCGATGCCTACCGCGCAGGTCTCCATTTTTCCTATCGATTCCGCGGCCGCGCGCGTGTAGCTAGCGATGATTATTCCAAACTGGGCAAAAAGCACCCAGCCAGGGGCAACCGCGCCCGAAAGCAGAATTCCCATCAAAACAAAAAACTCGGCATAGCGGTCGGAGACATGGTCCAAAACTCCGCCAAAGATGGTACCCATCTTCCCGGCCCGGGCGGTGGCCCCGTCTAACATATCGGTCAGGGCGTTCAAAAGCAACGCCGCCGTGCCCAGCAAAAATTCCCGTTTCCAGAACAACACCCCCGACAGAATGGAAAAAGCAAAGGAAAGAGCGGTCAGGACGTTGGGCGTCAATCCCAGCTTAACGCATACTCGTCCAAAAACTTCTGAGCGGGCTTCGTACCCCGGCCGGCGTTTATAATGCATTTGTCTTCTCCACCTCCAAAAGACGGCTAAAACTTGAATATAGGGCAAATCGTCAAAAATGGTCAAGCACAATTGAGGCAAACATCGAGAGTAAAAGTTTTAGAATTAGAAATGGCAGAAACCGGTGGCGTTAATTCTAACTAATTGATTCCTTCTATTTTTAAGGAGCATTCCCCGTTTTTCTTCAACTGTTTCAACATAATCTCCTCCTTGAGTTTATTTGGTTTAAGGGTTTCTATTCTTTATCCAATAAATTCCAGTTAGAGCCAAAACCGTTCCTAAAAGCAACAAAAGCTCTTTTCTAAGACTGGGAACTTTTGGCACGATTATTCGCTCGGCTAACCAAATGTCAGAATTGCCCGGCGGGTTTGGACCACCCGGGCGGCCGGAGGAAAAGTAGAGGTTCTTACCATCCGGTGTAATACAGGGGTCACTACTCCCATAAGGACTATTTATGGAACTATCGAGCTGCATTGGTTGGCTCCATCCGCCCATTTGATTCTTTTCGGTCACATAAATTCTTGGAAAGTAGTTGAACCTTACGAAATACATAGTATTCTCGTCTGCCGTAAGGGAAGGTCGCTCCTCCGTGCCAGTATAATTGATATTTAGAGGAAAGGGCTCTGGAACTCCCCAGTCGCTGCCGTTCCAGCGGGAAACGTAGAGAGCCGGGCCATTTGGGTGTCCCTGGCCACTGCTCATATAGTAAAGAGATTGGCCATTCCGAGAAATTTCCGGGCACCAATCAACGTTGGGAGTGTTTATAACCGGTCCTAAGTTTTGGGCTACTCCCCATTGTTGGAAAACGGAATCCCAACTCGACATCCACACGTCCCAGCCCCCTTGGCTTCCGGGCCGGCCAAAGGCTATAAAGTAGAGCTTTTTGTTGTCCGGAGAAACGGACGGGCTCCACTCAATTAACCCGCTGTTCACATTTGCTCCTAAATTGACAGGTGGATTCCAACCTGTCCCGCTCCAGGTTGACATCCAGATATCCATATCACCGTCGGGATAATTCGAAGTGAAGAAAAGCTTTTGACCATCTGCTGTAATATACGGGTCCCTCTCGGTAAACGAAGTATTGACCGGCGGGCCGAGGTTTACGGGGGGTTTGAATTTAAATTCTCCGGCCTGGGTTTTTATCACCCCATCGAGAAAGAACCAAAGCATAACTATCAAAAACCGTCTCTGCATTTTATAACTCCCGCACTAAATATACGCACCAAATCCGGCACGTGTTAAAATTAATCCAATTGAAAAAAAATCAAGCACTTTTTTTACCCATATAACCCGTTGATATACAAGGGAATAGCTCCTCTGCTCGCTTTCTGTCCGCTTTTGCCGGGCTTTTTCTTCTGCAAATTTACCCCTTGCTGAAGGTTTACTACTGATTAAAAAAACTTGCCGTTCCCCAATGGGCTAAAAATGCCGAAACCCGCCCGGCTCAATTTTGGCCAAGCGGCCGTCTTTCTTTTTCATTTTCACACTTCGCCCGCCTTGAACCGTATGGCCGATGACCGAAAAGCTAACCCCTTTGCCCCGGCTGTTCCAAGCTAAAAGTTTTTTAACCTCCGAAGCCGGACAGGTGAACAGCAGTTCGTATTCCTCACCGGAACGTAAGGCTAATGCGGTGGGCGATAAGCCCAGCTCTTGGGCTTTGGTAACGAGCAAAGGGTGCAGGGGGAGTTTTTCTTCTTCGATTAAAAAGCCGATGCCGCTTTCTTTGGACAGGTGATGAAGCTCGGAAGAAAGGCCGTCGGAAATGTCAATCATTGCCCCGACCCTAACGCTTTTAGCAAGGTAAGCGGATTCTAAAAGCCGGGGATAGGGGCGGAGATGTTTTTCGGTCAACTTGGACAGAATGCGTTTCTTTTTTTTGGAAAGAATTTTGAACCCCAGAAGTGAACGGCCCAAATCGCCGGTGACTACAACCAGTTCTCCGGCTTTGGCTCCGGAACGGGTGAAAAGTTTTTTCCCTGCCACTCCCAGCATCGCCATATCGACAAAAAGTTCGGAAGAGCGAACTATGTCACCGCCGACGATGGGACAATTGAATTTTGAAAGCAAGGCTTTCATCCCTTTGTACAATTCCAGAAGATTTTTTTCAGAAAGTTTTGGCCGAACTCCTAAAGTTACCAGCGCCGCCAGCGGGCGGCCGCCCATAGCGGCGATGTCGGATAAATTGGCAGAGGCAACCCGCCAGCCGACTTCAAAAAAGGGGAAATACGACAGGTTGAAGTGGACCTTTTCCACCACGCAATCGCAGGTGAAGAGCAAATCTTTTTTAGGAGTTGCTAAAACGGCGGCATCGTCACCTATTCCCCGTTTCAATGCCAGAGAACCGGTCCGCAGAAGCTTTCGGAATTTCTCTATTAAACCAAATTCCGAAAGCATCTATTTGCGCAACTGCGGGGCGTTCCAGTAAAAACGCGTGGCTCCTGCGTCGGTCGCAAACCAGACATAGTCGCCAAGTGGAACAATTTGATTTACCTGGTTGGAGGCTAAACCTTCCTGTTCCGATAAGAAAGTCCATTCCTTGTTGGCCGGGTCAAATTCATAAACGCCGGAAGGCACCGCCGTCCAAACCAAACGGCCGTTGGTAGCCAGGGCATAAACGTCCAAGTCGGCCGGACCGGCCGGTATTCGATATCCTTCAGTGGAATCGTTGGTAGTGTAAATTTGCAGAAGACCCCGAATACCCCCCGCCCAGAGAATGTTTCCAGAAACGGACAGAGAGCGAATGGTGGATAGAGCGATTTGGGTCGGGTCGGAAAAGCGCGTCCAGTTTTTGCCGCCCGCCGCCAGCCGGTAAAGTCCCCGATTGGTGGCCGCCCACAAATAGCCGCCGGCCATCTTCAAATCGTTTATCACCGCTCCGGAAATGGAAGAAGAGGTCAAATTCCAAACCGAGTCGGTTTTTGGATCGACTGCGTAAACTCCTGCTTTGGTTCCGGCAAAAAGTCCGCTTTCGGTTGTCAAAAGCGAAAGCACGGGTTCCTGCCGCAAACCCCCTCTGCGGCCAGCCGGACGAAAATAACCGCTTTTGCGGTCGTAGCGAATAATGCCGTTGTCGGTGCCCAAAAAGATGAAGTTGCGATTGCCCACAATGGAATAAATTTCGCCGGGCGAGAAATTGGTGACCAAACCGGCCTCAAAGTAGTTCCATTCGTCGGAGGGCAACTCCCAGCGTACCAGCCCGCCCGATTCGGTTCCTTTGCGCAGACAGGCAAACCAAATCTCGCTGGAATCGAAAAGCATGGCGCCAACCCGCGAGGTCAAAAGGCCGTAGGGAAGCCGGGCCAGCTCGCTGGAGCGCAAATTGGCGTTAAAAACCCCCAACCCCCAGCTTCCAATCCAGAGATTGTAGAAACCGTCATCGGCCCAATCGGTAAAACGAAAGCGGCGGAAGTTATTATCCCCCACAATTCCATCCCCCAGATAGCGCAAATTGAAGTCTTTGGAAAAGAAGAAGGGAAGTTTGGGGCGGTCGCTTTTGACCAGGGTATCGGGGAAAGGGGAGCGATACCATTCGCCGAAAGCGGGCTGAAAGTAAGCCGAACCGAGCTGGGTCGAAGCGTAAACCTGATCGCTCAAGCGGTCGTAGGCAATCTTGCGCACGTAATTATCCGGCAGGCCATCGGCGGTGGTGAGCGGAGTTTCAAAAATCTGACGGTTTCGGTCATAGCGCAAAACCCCTCCGGTCGTGCCAAAGTAAACATAATTAAAACCAACGGCGACGGAGGTGACGTAGCGGAAATTAGACCAGGTGACCCAATCGCCGGGGCGGTAGCGGCCGCGAGCGGAAACGGTCGCCGTAAAAACAAAAAAAAGAATGAAAATCTTCTTCATCAATAGTTATACGCTGGACGGATTTCTATGCTTACCACAAATCGACCGGTTGGTCCAGTTTTGGCTCAATGGGAACGAGTTCCAACCGTTTGAAGGCCTCCGGCAAGGCGGCCAAAATATCGCCGGCAAGCATACTTCTTTCGCCCAGTTTTTCTTTGGCAACATCCCCGGCCCAGCCGTGCAAAAAAGCGGCGGCACAGGCCGCTTTCAAAGGCTCCATCGCTTGAGCCAAAAGCCCGGCCAGAAGTCCGGTCAAAACGTCCCCCGAACCGGCGGTTGCCATACCGGAATTTCCGGTAGGGGAAATCCAGACTTCCCCATCGGGAGTTGCGATAACAGTCGGCGCTCCCTTCAAAAGCAAAATCGAATGTAATTCTTTTGCGCCTCTTTTGGCCGCCGCGATTCGATCGGCTAAAATTTCTTCCATTGAAATTTTCAACAACCGGGAAAGTTCTCCGGCGTGGGGCGTCAAAACGGTTGGAAATTTCCGCTCCTTCAAAACTTCCGGTTTTTTGGCCAGAGCATTCAACCCATCGGCATCCACCACCAATGGTTTTTCGAGATTAGCAACAAAGCGGCAAACCAATTCTGTCGTCTCGTAATGCAGCCCCAAACCGGGGCCAACCGCCACTACATCTGCTGGTTGGGCGTATAGGCGAACTTCTCCCAGCGAGCGAAGCGCAATCGCCAATTTTTTCCGAATCTCCGGCAACGGTTGTATTACGACTTCGCGCAATTGAGAGGCAATCATTCCGCATAAACTTGTGGCCGTGCCCAAAAATACCATTCCGGCGCCGGAGCGCAAAACCGCCTCGGCCGCCATTGCCGCCGCGCCGGTCATTCCCAAAGACCCACCCAAAAGAAAAACTTTGCCAAAAGTTCCTTTGTGCCCCTCTGGATTTCTTTTGGACAGCCAGTTTAAAACTTCCCGCGGCGTCACCAGATTCAAGTCAATTTTTTCCTTTACCGCTTGGGGAGGAATGCCGATATCGACCAGCTGCAACCGGCCAACGACCTCCCGCCCCGGATAAAAAACTTGCGCGACTTTCGGGTAGGCAAAGGTGACCGTAGACGTGGCGCAAAAGACTTCCTGCATCGGTTTTTCGGCTTGAGCATCAAAACCGGAAGGGATATCCACACCCAAAACGGGAATTTTTTCTTGATTGACGGTAGAAACTAACTCTTTAACTTTCTGTGGTAATTGACCGGTGAAGCCGGTGCCAAAAAGAGCGTCTACAATCAAATCCGGCGCGAACTTCAAGACATCGTCAGACCTTCCATCCCATTCCGTCAATTGCCCTCGATATTTTTTCAAATTGGCAAGAGAAGCCCCTTTTAGCTCTTTCTTTTTAACTAAAAGAAAAACTTTCACCTTCGCTTTTTGTTTCAAAAGCAACCGTGCCGCCACCAGCCCATCGCCTCCGTTATTCCCCTTGCCACACAGGACTGCCACTTTTTTTCCAGAAACCTTTCCCAGAAGTCCTACTGCCGCCAAAGCCGTTCCTTCTCCCGCTTTTTCCATTAGTTGTAAAACTGGAATGCCTAAACCCTCAATAGCTTCCCGGTCAATCGCCTGCATCTGGCGCAAGGTGGGCAGCAACATTTTAGTTGGTGACTTTGGCCGTTAAAAGTGAGTCGATTTCAGATTTCACCTTTTGCAATTCAGCTTGGGCTTTTTCTTTGTAGTCCGAGCCGGATGAAGCATACAACACCGAACGGGAAAGATTGACCAGCGAGGGAATTTTCCCTCCCATCGTGCCGTAGCGGATGGCGTCGGACAAACTTCCCCCCTGCGCCCCGACCCCCGGAATCAGAAACGGCAGTTCTGCTGCCGCCTCGCGGACGAACGCCAACTGCTGCGGATGAGTAGCGCCGACTACCAAACCGATATTTTTGTTTTTATTCCATTCCGCCGCCCGGCGGGCAACTCGCAAATATAAAGGGTCGGCCGGAGGGAAAAGCTGAAAGCTTTCGGCGCCGGAATTGGAGGTTAAACACAATAGGTAGGCCCCCTTGTCCGGGTTTTCGGTAAAAGGAGCAAGCGAATCTTCCCCCAGATACGGGTTGACGGTCAAGGCGTCGCCGCCCAATTCGTTAAACATAGCCCGGGCATACATTCGCGCGGTATTGCCAATGTCCCCCCGTTTTCCGTCCAGAATGATGATTTTATCCTTTGGAACCGCCTCGCAGGTTTTTTTCAAAATCTCCCAGCCGGTCTTTCCCAAAACTTCATAAAAGGCCAGGTTCGGTTTAAAGGCAGCGACTAAATTGGAGGAGAGCGCAATCATTTCCAAATTGAATTTCAGAATGGAATCGGGAGTTTTGGAAAACGGAACCGGAAGCTTCTCTATCTCCGTATCCAGCCCCAAACAGAGGAACCCGCACTTGGAGACGGCGGATTTAAGTTTGGACTCGAAGCTCATCTAATTTGGGCAGCTCTATCGTGGCGGGCGCTTCTTCAGTTGGAACTTTGAGTGTTCCAATCAAATCTCGAACCGAGGCAATTTTTTGCTCTTTTAAGTAGCTTTCTATGCCCGCCATTACTTTTGGAGCGGCAAGCGGGTCGATAAAATTGGCTGTGCCGATTTGTACTAAAGAAGCGCCGCAAACCATAAACTCCAACGCATCCTGCGCATTACAAATCCCTCCGATGGCCATAATAGGAATCTTTATTTTCTGCGCGACTTTATAAACCATCGCCAGGGCCACCGGTTTGATGGCCGGACCGGAAAGGCCCCCGGTGACATTGGATAAAATCGGTTTTTTCGTTTTCAAATCGACCGCCATCCCCACCAGCGTGTTGATAAGCGAAATGCCATCCATTCCAGCATCTTCCGCCGCTTGGGCAATGGCGGCAACATCGGCTGTGTTGGGCGAAAGCTTGGCGACCAAAGGCAAACTCGTGGCTTTGCGCACGGCGGAAAGCACTCGATAAGCCGGTTGCGGCGTGGCCGAAAACTCCAAACCGCCTTCTTTCACGTTGGGGCAGGAGATATTCACTTCCAGCATATCTATCCCCTCTACATCCGAGAGGCGGCGAGTTAGCTCGACGAACTCTTCTATCGTTGAACCAGCAATGTTTACAACCAATCGAGTCCCAAGGGTTCGCAAAAACGGCATCTTCTTTGACAAAAACTTACCGATACCCGGATTCGCCAGCCCGATGGCGTTTAACATTCCCCCTTTGGTTTCATAGGTGCGCGGATAAGGATGCCCCGGCCGAGGTTTTAGGGTAATCGATTTGGTGACGATGCCTCCCAACTTCGACAGCGAATAAAAGCGGGCCATCTCCTCCCCGTAGTTGAAGGTGCCGGAAGCGACCAGAACCGGATTTTTGAATTCCACTCCGGCAAAATTTATTTTCAAATCCGGCTTCACGCCTGCCCGGCCTCCCCGCTCAACACACCGGCCAGGGCCCCCTCCCAAACCACTTGTTTTCCGTCAAAAACCGGCCCGTCGATGCAGGCGCGCTGGTAAATGAAACCGTCCGGCGTTTGCGGAAACTCGCTTTCCTTTGAATTGGGAATTGATTTGACGGCGCAGCCGATGCAAATCCCATAGCCGCAGGCCATCGCGGTCTCCAACGAAACCTCGATGGGCAAATCAAACTGTTGAGCTATTTCGACTGTTTTGGCCATCATTGCATCCGGCCCGCAGGATAAAATCCGCATCGGCTGGCCATTTCGACTTGTGTGCAAATAGTTTTCCAGCAAGGTGGTAACGCGCCCCTTAAATCCGTAGGAACCGTCGTCGGTGGAGATTTGTAAGTTGGCCGCTTGTTGCATAAGTTTTTTCAGCGCCAAAGCTTCCGCCCTATTGCGCACGCCCAACAAAAGCACCGTATTTTTGCGTTTGGCAGAAGACAACGCCTGCTGATAAAAATAAAGCGGAGCCAGGCCGACTCCGCCGGCAACCAGAAGCGTCAGTTCCTTTTTTTTCGCTCGGCTAAACTGATTCCCCAAAGGTCCCACCAAACGCAAAACATTGCCAAACTTTTTCTCACCCAAAAGCGTGGTGCCAAAGCCGTAGCTTTTGCCTAAGATGGTCAGTTTCCCCTTCTTCGGTTCGCTATAAAAGACCGAAAAGGCCCGCCGCAGAAAGGGGTCGGTTCCCGATTCCACTTGAACCATCACAAACTCCCCCGGCCCGCATTTTTTGGCCAATTCCGGCGTGGCAAACTCCAAAAAAAACATCCGCCCCGGCAGTTTTTGAGCTTTGGTTACTTCCGCCTCGTAATCTTTAAGCATACTTTATGCAATGTAGAAAGATACCCCTGCCAAATCAAGCCGAAAACTATTGACAATTTTAATCCCCGGCTGATATATTTAATTGAAAACCCGGGCTCCCCACGCCCGGGAAAGCAGGAGGTTGTATGCGGCTGGTTAAAAAATCTTGGATTATCGGAATTGGATTTGTCTTTTTACCTGTTGTCTTAAGCCTGGGTGCCCGACTCGAAAGCAAAAAGTCCCCTTCCAGTTCGACGGCAAACATAATTTGCACCCCCTCCCACCGCTCGTCCGACATTTTGCGGTTCACCGGGGATGAAGGGGAAATTGTTTCGCCGGAGATACGGCTTCCAATAGTCTATAACGCGCAGGCGGCCTCGCCGTACATTTTGATGCACGTGGGGGCGCGCGAAGTGGATAACAACGGTGCCTGGAAACGCCACGCAGTCTATCGCGGCAGCGTAGCCGCCGGGCGAACCATCCACGTGCTGTATCCGGTGTTTGACGGTGTCGCCACCACCAATAACCGAAATCAGTATAACTGTCTGGCTTCCGGCGCTACAGTAATGACCTATAACGATCCAGAAGGAATGAACAACGAGCCAAACTCCGGGCAAAACGACCAGAATGGCGGCCTGCACGCTTCGTTTGGCGATGCCACCACCGCCCAGGCGGTCTGGGCGGGCCGCGGCATTGGCGCCAACACCGGCAGCATTTATGTTGAGGATGCAGCTTCTTGCTTAGGATTAATTACCGTGGCCAACACGCCGGTAGTCCCTGCGCGGGGATTGGACCCGGACGTGCGCGTGGTCTCCGCGGGAGTTTCCCCGGACAGCATCGGGGTTTTCCTTAGCTACTTCAACGCCCTGGCCACAATAGGCTTCACCCGTTCGTTGGACGGCGGCGTGACCTGGTCGGTCCCGATAGACTGTGCTATTTCTTCGTTTTTGAACATTGCCGTAGCGAACTCCGCCTCCAACCCGAAGGTTCTGCACCTGTTTTCGATGGGAACGCCCGACAGCTCTTCGTTTGACGACGTGGAAGAGATTCTCTACGTCAAATCAACCGACGCCGGGGCTACCTGGTCGCCGACTATTTCGGTTAGCGGGCCTTTTGAACTCCCCACTTACGAGCCGCAGTATAACGGCAGTATTACCAGCCTTATGATTGGCGACACGGCGCACGTGTTCTGGGCTGACCATACCCACTCCTACATTTTGCCGGGCGGGCATATCCATCATCTGGCGGTGGAGCCTTCCGGCGCCATCCAGGGGCCGCACAAAGTGGCGGACATCAACATCTACTACGATATAAACTACGATTATACCTCCACCGGGTTAGGCCTGGGCCACGGCCTGTGGGCCGGCGGTTCCGGTCCTACGGTGGCAGTCAGCGCGACCACCGGCATTATGTACGTGCTCTGGGGCGCTCCACCGGAAGATCCTCTGGTTCCCGGAAAGGGGGCGGACAGCACCGCCGCCGCGGCGGCGGGCGGCCGGGTGTTTTACAACAACGACATCTGGATGTGCGCTTCGGCCACCAACGGACGAAACTGGGATGCCAAGTTCAATGTGACAAAAACCAACCATCCCGGCTGTGACGGAACAACCGTTCCCTGCGAACACGAGTTTTACATTTCCGCGGCGGAAGTGGCCGATTCGGTCATTTACGTAGTTGCCCAAGTTAACAAATTTCCCGGCTTCCAATCTATCGGTGACCCTGGGCCGGACACCCGTCTTTCCGACGAGTGGCGGCTGTATTTGGTGCCGGCCCGGCGAATCTGTCATTGCTCCGGCTGTGACTTTCGAGTTACGAGCAATGATAATTTAGGCGCCCTGCAGGTTATTCCGGGAAGTCTGAAAAATGTCAATTTAAGCTATATCAACTCCGGCCTGACCGATTTGCGGCTGGACTCGATAGTCTTTACCGGAAACCTGAACGATGGGTATCTGGTAACCAGCCGCACGGGGGGAACGAACATAGGAGACCCGATTCCCCAGTTAACCAGCGCGCCGCTGACGATTACCTTCAACGCCGCCGGGGTGGGCATTTCCCAAACCGGCTTGCGCAGCGGGCAGATTAAAGTCTGGACCCACAGCGACTCGACAACTCCGGGAGTCCCGCCGGTCGCCCTCTGTCAAATAGGTACCAACGTTTACGTGGTTCCCAGTCTTTGTTTGAATTCCGCCGATACCGTTCATTCGGCAGCGAATTTCACGGAAATTTGGTCGCACAGCGTGGAAGTTTTTGCCAATTCACTGAACGGGATGTTCTACTTTGCCACCGGCGAGAATTTTATCTTCGACGGCGGCGTGGCAATTGTCAATCCAGCTTTGGCCGGCCCGCCCGGCCATCCCCGGGGATTGCGCAATTATTTTGATGACCAGTTTTTGCGCTGCCTGACCGCGATTACGGTGGATTCTATTCCCGATCCAACCGATTCTTTGAAGTCCTATGCGATTTTTGCCAAGACGCTCTCCACGGGCCGGCTTGACTCCACGATTATCTGGGAAACGATTTGGGAGCAGTCTACCAACCCGGTTTATTCCGACTTTTTGGCCAAGACGGTTCGAGTGGTGAATATCTCCGGCGCCGATATTCCCGACGTGATTCTGGGCGTCGCTAATGATATCGACGTTCCCACCGAGGGATGCCCGTATAACGGCCCCCGCAACTTATCATTTGATACTTCCTTTGCGGCCACTTCTGACGGGAAAACCTACACTATGCTGGTTTCTTCCGGCATCTTAGACCCGTTTTCGGACACCCTCCCGCCGGTCGGCTGCACACCTAACGATAAGTATTTTGGCGCAATTACCATTCCAAATGGCAACGCTTCCGCCTCACCGGTAAGCCCACGGGGAGCAGTCGCCTTTAGAAACCGCTCTTTTTTGCCTGCAAATTCCTGGCAGGATTCCCAGTTTGTTAACCGGATGGATGTCATCGGTTATCACCCTACTCGCAATCTGGCCGATACAGGTCTAACGGGAATGGGGCCCGAATATTATCCGCCCAACCCCTGTCCCAATGTCGGCTCAGCCGATATCGGTTTTGTCATTGGCGCAAAGAAAGTGACCTTGCCCAAAAACGACATCGTTGGCAAATTAGCCACTCGTTACGGACTGCAAGGTTTGGCCGCCGGTTTTGACACGTTGACTTTGGAAGGGCCTTCCGAATCTTTTACCGTTCTTTTTGTGGCCGGGTTAAGCGGCTTGGCCGATTTTATGGCAAACTGCGACGCGGCGGTTTCCTGGTATAACCTGAATGCCAACCGGCAAGTTGGAGGCGAAATCGGCCCTTTTCACCGGGGAGATTTGAATAACGACGGGATTTTGACTTCAGCGGATGTGGTGAAGCTCTTGAATAAAGTTTTTCTTGGCGAGCCCATCATCACCTCGGATTGCGCCGCCGACCTGAACTTTGATAATATCCTGACAGCCGCCGACGTGGTCAGCGAACTCCACTATGTTTTTATAGGAACGCTGCCAACTCCGGCTTACCCGCCGATGCCAAAACTTATGGATTGTTTCACGCTTTAAGCTAAAGATTCCAAACAAAAAAGCCCCCCGCACTCGCAGGGGACTTTTTCTTTTAGGCAAAATTTAGAAAAATATCTGCAGCCACTCTTTCATAAACTCAATCCGCCCGATGAGCAAAGAAAGCCGGGCCATAACCGTGTAGCCAAAGGTGGCGCCAAAGCCAATCATCAAAAACCAGATGCCCACCTGCGCCGTGGCGCCAAAGTAACCTTTGTGCTCCTTGGAAAAGAAAAAGTAAGCCAGGCCGGAAAGAGAGCCGATGATAATCAAGAGATTATTGAACGCCGCCTGGCCGGCAACTGAAAAGAAGGGTAAAGGAAAAGCGCCGAAGGAGAGGACATTTCCTTTCAACTGTTCGTACATATAGGTTTGAACGGACAGCGGAATTAAAACGCCGGCCGAAATTCCCAGAATGGCGGCCATTGACCAGCGCGAAAGCAAAGCCGCCTTGCCGCCTATCAAACGCAGGAGCATAAAAACGCTGAAAACCAAAGAAACCAGAACAAAAATGGTAAGTTCGGCGGAGAGTCCCTTCCCGGAAACCAAAGACCAGGCCGGATCCAGCCAGAGCGGCTTGAAGGTGTCGCGGAAAAGCAGAATCACCCAGTAGCCGTTGGAAACGCCGACCACGATATGCTCGGCGATTTTGTAAAACGGATTGTCCTTGTACAAAAAGGAAAAGATGCAAAGGGACAAAAAAGCGGCCAAGGTCGTCCAGACGGCGGTAACCAGGGAAATCTCCGGCATCCTACTTTTTCCCCCACGTGGCAAAGTAGGCGACGTTCCCCAAAATCACGAAAAAGATGATGACCAGATGGGCGAAGTTCTGGATGTCCATCCTTGCTGTCGCCCGGTTGTACTTTTTCCCTTCCAAACCGACCAGCTGCTCCATCTCCGCCGCCCCCTTCATCCCGCCGACCAAAGCGAACAGCTGTCCCGATTGCAGATAGGTGTAGTAATCGGTCGCCATAACCGCCGTGACCCCCAATCCCAGGGGGATGTTGTAGCGTCCGTGGGCGGAGCGAATCCAGTAGTCGGCGCCGGAGGTGGCGTTGATGGAAATGATCATTTTGGTGTCGGAGTAGTTTTTCAAATTCCGCATCATCGGCAAAGTATCCACCAAGTTTCCATAGTAGTCCTTGGGGAACGACTTGCGGAAATCTTCCCCCATATTCAAAATAACCGTCTCGGGATACGGCTTGTATCCCAAATAGACGTAATCCACTCCGTATTTTTGGTTATACTCCTTGGCAATCAACGTTAAATCCTGCTCCGCCTGGGCCGGGCCCAGCTGGAACAGGCAGACCGCCACTATTTTTATCCCCTTGGAAAAACATTGCCGCAAAAAAGCGTGGCACATCGGCTGCAGCTCCGGGATGGTGCCCGGGTCGTACTCGGGAGCAAAAAAGACCACGTCCCCCGGCTTCAACCGCTCCACGGAATCGTAAAGCACTTTTACTTCCGGCGTGACTTTGATGGGCAGCCCGATATAGAAGAAAAAGGGAAGGATGATGGCAACGCCGACCGCCAGAAAAATCCAGCGCCGGTCGATTT
>Ga0184637_10000428_pt1 | contig 31601 bp, 30 predicted proteins | sample PLM3_127_b2_FD_133143 | JGI IMG/M metagenome (GOLD analysis project Ga0184637, IMG submission 133143) | Groundwater sediment microbial communities from an aquifer in East River, Colorado, USA - PLM3_127_b2 | ecosystem: Environmental > Terrestrial > Soil > Riparian zone | place: USA: East River... | reverse complement strand
GGCGGCGCGCCAGCGCCGGATCTCGAACAGCTCGGCGGTGGTGCCGACGACGCCGACGTTCCAGTTGTCGAGCTCGGAGACGAGCTGCGCGCCCGCGCGGAGCTGGGGCGCGGCGCGGGCGACCGACGAGAGCTCGTCCTGGATCGCGCCCAGGTCGTCCCAGGTGAGCGTCGAGGCCGAGCCCGTCCCGCCGCGCGCGCCGCCGGAGGTGGACGAGCCGGGGAGCACGACGAGCAGGTTCGTGCCCATCGCCGCGAAGGTCTCCGCGACGCGCGCCTGGGCGCCGGCGCCGATGGCGACGGTGGCGATCACCGCGGCGACGCCGATCACGACGCCGAGCGTGGTGAGGGCCGAGCGGGTCTTGTTGCGCAGGAGCGCGCGGAGCGCGACGCGCAGGATCACGAGCGGGGTCACGGCGCGACCTCCTCCCGGCACGGGCCGGGCTCCGCGGCGCGCGGGCGCTGGCGGCGGTCCGACGCGAGCCGCCCGTCGCGCACCAGGAGCACCCGGGAGGCCCAGGCGGCGACCTCCGCCTCGTGCGTGACCAGCACGACCGTGATGCCACGCCCGTTCAGCGCCGCGAACGCCGCCATGATCTCCTCGCTGGTGCGCGAGTCGAGGTTGCCGGTGGGCTCGTCCGCGAGCAGCACCGCGGGGTCGTTGACGATCGCCCGCGCGATCGCGACGCGCTGCTGCTGCCCGCCCGAGAGCTCGTTCGGACGGTGGCCGGCGCGGTCGCGGAGCCCGACGAGGGCGAGCGCGTGCTCCGCGCGGCGCCGCCGCTCGGGCGCCGGCACCCCGGCGTAGACGAGCGGCAGCTCCACGTTCTCGCGCGCGCTGGTGCGGGGCAGGAGGTTGAAGCTCTGGAACACGAACCCGAGCGTGCGGCCGCGGAGCGCCGCCAGCTCGCCGCGGCTCCAGGCGGAGACGTCCTGCCCCTCCACGAGGTACCGCCCCGACGTCGGCCGGTCGAGGCAGCCGAGCAGGTTCATGAGGGTCGACTTGCCCGAGCCGGACGGCCCGCTGATGGCGACGAACTCGCCGCGGTCGATGCGCAGGTCCACGCCGCGCAGCGCGTGAACCCTCGCCTCGCCCGCCGCGTAGGTGCGCGTCACCTCGACGAGCTCGAGGAGCCCCTGCGTCGCGTGGCCCATGTCAGAACACCCTCGGCGGCGGCGGGGGGCCGCCCGACCCGGAGGACCGGCGCTCCGCGCGCGCCGCGGCGGCGCCCACCGCGCCGGTCGCGACGCGCGTCCCCGGCGCGAGCTCGCGCGCGGCGACCTCCGTGAACGAGCCGTCGGAGACGCCCGCCTCGACCGGCACCGGGCGGAGCCGCTCGCCCTCGACGACGTGGAGCACGCGGCCCCTCGCGCGCGCGCCGGCGCCGGGGGCGCCGGGCGCGCCCGCCTCCGCGGCCGGCGGCTGGAACCGCAGCGCCGCGTTGGGCACGCGCAGCACGCCGCGCCGCTCCGCCACGGTGAAGGTCACGTTGGCCGTCATGCCCGGCTTCAGCCGCAGGTCCGCGTTGTCGACGTCGAGCACCACGTCGTAGGTGACGACGCTCTCGACGGTCTCGGCGGCGTTGCGGACCTGCCGGACGACGCCCGCGAGCTGCTCCCGCGGGTTCGCGGCCACCGTGAACGTCGCGGCCATGCCCTCGCGCAGCCGGCCGACGTCGCTCTCGGACACGTGGGCCTTCACCTCCATCGAGCGGAGGTCCTCGGCGAGCGTGAAGAGCGTCGGCGCCTGCAGCGAGGCCGCCACCGTCTGGCCCACGTCCACGTCGCGCGAGACGACGATGCCGTCCACCGGCGCGGTGATCGACGTGGAGGCCAGGTCGAACCGCGCCTGGTCGAGCGCCGCGCGCGTCTGGGCGAGGCTCGCCTGCGCGGCGCCGACCTCCGCGCGGGCGATCGCGACGGCCGCCTGCGCGGCCTCCCACTCCTCCTCGGCGATGAGCGACCGATCGAGCAGGGCGCGCCGGCGGGCCGCCTGGCGCTCCTGGTCGGCGGCGGTCGCCCGCGCCTTCTCGAGGTTGGCGCGCGCCGCGGCCGCGCTCGCCTCCGCCTGCGCGACCTTGGCCGTGAACGGCCGCGGATCGATCCGCGCGAGCAGCTCGCCCCGGCGGACCGGCGCGTTGAAGTCGACGAGGACGGCCTCGAGCCGGCCCGAGACCTGGCTCGACACGGTCACCGTCCGCCGCGCGGCGACGGTGCCCGACGCGCTCACCCGCGCCACCACGTCGCCCCGCTCCACGGTCGCCGTCTCGTACCGCGGCTCCGGAAGCGTCGCCGCGGGGTGGCGCAGGGTCGCGCCGCCCGCGAGGGCCGCCATCAGCGCCGCCGCACCCCAGATCACCCTTCGTCGCGTGAGCCTCATGAGCCCTTCCCGTGCACGTCCTCGCGCACGGGAGGGAGCCTGGCGCCGCGATGTTCCGCCCGCTTCGCGCCACCGTGACCGATTGTTACGGGCGTGGCGGGGGCGTCCCGGCCGGCAGGCGCAGGGTGAACGTGGTGCCCTCGCCGGCGGCGCTCGCGGCGGTGAGCGTGCCGCCGTGGGCCTCGGCGATGCGGCGGGAGAGCGCGAGCCCGAGGCCGACCCCGCCGGTCGCCCGGGCGCGGCTCCGGTCCGCGCGGAAGAAGGGCGTGAAGAGCCGCGCGAGGTCCTGCGGCGCGATCCCCTCGCCCCGGTCGATCACCTGGAGCTCGATCCCCCCCGCGCACGGGCGGGCCTCGAGGCGGATCGGGGCGCCCGGCGGCGAGTACTTGCGCGCGTTGTCGAGGAGGTTGTCGAGCGCGCGCCGGAGGAGGACCGCGTCGCCGTCCACCGGGGGCAGCCCCGGCGCGAGCGCCAGCTCCACCGACCGCTCGGGGTGGCGGTGGCGGAGCCGCTCCGCTGCGCCGTGCGCCACCGCGGCGAGATCGAGCTCCGCGCGGCGCAGCGAGGGCGCCCCCGGGACGCCCGCCTCGCCGGCGAGGTCGATCCGGGCGGAGGCGAGCACGTCGTCCACGAGCCGCTCGAGCTCGGACAGGTCCTCGCGGATCTCGGCGAGCGACTCGCGCGCGACCGCCGCGTCGCCGTCGGCCGCGAGGTCGAGCGCCACCCGGATGCGCGCGAGCGGCGTGCGGAGCTCGTGGGCGACGTTGGCGATGAGCTCGGTCTGCCCGCGCAGGAGCCCCACCACGCGATCGGCCATCTCGTCGAGGGCGTGGGCCAGCGCGCCGACCTCGTCCCTGCGCGCGACGCCCGTGCGCGCGGCGAGGTCGCCCGAGCCGAGCGCCCGCGCCGTGCGCGCGAGCCGGTCGAGCGGCCGGGCGATCGAGCCGCCCAGGAGCGCCGCGGCGACGCCGAGCCCGGCGAGCAGGAGCGCGATCGGGAGCAGCTCCGGCGGAGGCGGGCGCCGGCCCTCGGGCGGGCCGGGCGACTCGACGAGCACGTACCCTGCCGGCGCGCCGTCCCGCACCACCGGGTAGGCGACCGCGCAGACGCCGCGGAAGCAGTCGCCGCGCCGCTCGACCACGCCCTGCGCGACGAGCGCGGCCCGCTCGGCGGCGGAGAGCGTCGGGGCGGACGCTCCCGGCCCCGCGGCGAGGACGCCGCCGTCCCAGCGGTGCGCGGCGGCGCGGAGCCGTCCGTCCCGCGCGAGCGCGAGCAGCTCGTCGCGGACGCCCTCCTCCGAGGGCCAGCGCGCGGCGATCCGCTCGCTGGCGTAGCGCGCGAGGTCGAGGAACGGGTGGTCCGGCGGCGGCTCGCGCCAGAGCCGGAGCACGAGTATCAGGGCCGCGCCGGTGGCGAGCACCGCGGCGGCGGTGACCACCCAGATCCGGAGCGCGATCCCGTACGGCGCTCGCGAGGGCCCCTTCACGTTCCGTCCTCGCCAGAGGCGACCAGCATGTAGCCCGCGCCGCGGATGGTCTTGAGGAGGCGCGGGTTCCGCGGGTCGTCGCCGAGCTTGTGGCGCAGCCGCGACACGTGCGCGTCGATGGACCGGTCGAACGCCTCGTCGGCGCTCCCCTTGGTGAGGTCGAGGAGCTGCTCGCGCGAGAGGACGCGCCCGGCGCGCTCGGCGAAGACCCGCAGCAGCACGAACTCGGCCGTGGTGAGCCGGAGCGGCACGCCCGCGCGCGTCGCCGTGTAGTCGCGCGGCGAGAGCTCGAGCTCGCCCACCCGCAGCCGGTCCGCCGGCGCGCCCAGCGTCCCGCGCCCGCGCCGCACGAGCGCGCGCAGCCGGGCGAGCAGCTCGCGGGACGAGAACGGCTTCGGCAGGTAATCGTCCGCGCCGGTCTCGAGGCCGAGGACCCGGTCGGCCTCCTCGCCGAGGGCCGTCAGCATGATCACGGGCACCGAGGTGCGCCCCCGGAGCTCCCGGCAGATCTCGAGGCCGGAGAGGCCCGGCAGCATGAGATCCAGGATGAGGACGTCGTGCTGGCCCTTGAGCGCCTCGACGAGCCCCTGCCGCCCGTCGGCGACGCGGGTCACGACGAGCCCGTGGGTCTCGAGGTAGCGCGCGGTCATCGCGGCGAGCCGGTCGTCGTCCTCGACGAAGAGGACGCGGAAGCGCTCGGGGTCGGAGGTGCTGGGCACGCCCGGCAGTCTAGGCCGGCGCGGCGCCGCCCGCGCGTCCGAACCACCCCGGGACAGGCCCGGCGAACAATCCGTCACGCGGCCGGCACCCGCGCGCGCGCCCCTCGCGCCTAGCCTCCGCGGCCATGCGATCACGCCTCCGCCCCACCCTGCTCCTCCTCCTCGCCACGTCGCTCCCGCTCCGCGCGCGGGCCGCGACGCTCACCCTCGGCGACGCGCTCGTCTCGCGAGCGCAGTGTCTCGCCCGCGCGACCGAGGAGCTCACGCTCGAGTGGGACCTCGGCAGCACGGACGGGAGCGCGATCGAGCTCCTCGGCTCGGACGCGTCGGGCTGCTCCGAGACGGACGCCACGACGGAGGTGCTGGTGGACGGCCTCGGGATCTCGCGGACGTCGTACCCCGCGACCGGGGAGGCCGCGATCACGATCGCCGAGGTGCTGTCCGCGGCCGGCGCCTCGGCGGGGACCTGCGACGGAGGCGACTTCCGCGTCTACGTCTGCGTGCGGCTCGTGGACGACGCCGGGGACGTGGTGGCGACCGCCTCGGCCGCCCTGAAGTTCGAGCTCGAGCGGCCGCCGCCGCCCGTGGACGTGGCCACCACCTTCGGCGAGAACGCCCTCTACGTGAGCTGGACGGCGGGGACCGCGACGGCGGAGGCGCCCGCGGACGCCGAGACGTATCGAGCGTTCGCGTCGGCCGGCGGCACCGTCGTCCAGTCGGACGACACGACCGGCACCACCGTCCGGCTGGGCGGCCTCGAGAACGGCACCACGTACGACGTCTGGGTGATCGCCTACAGCGCGTCGGGCACGGCGAGCGAGCCGTCCGAGCTCGTCGCCGGGACGCCCTCCCCGACCGACGACTTCTGGCAGGTCTACGAGAAGGCGGGTGGGCTCGAGCAGGGCGGCTGCAGCCAGCCCGGCGGCGGGGGGCTCCTCCCCGGCATGGCCGCCCTCCTCCTCGTCGGCCTCCGTCGCGCGCGCCGGCGGGCGCTGGCCGTCGCGCTCCTCGCCGTCGTCGCGGGCGCGAGCGGGTGCGCCTCCGGCCCGCAAGCCGCCCCGCCGCCGCCGCACCTCCCGCGCTCCAGCATCGCGGCCGTGCTCGCGCGGGCGCACGAGGCCGACCTCGGCGCGGAGCAGGTCTCGAGCCTCGCCGCGCTCGACGAGGAGCTGGCCCTCCGGGTCGAGGACCTGCGCGCTCGGCTCGGGGCGCCTCCCCGTCATGCCGGAGGCGGCGATGCGAGGAAGGATCGCGCCGGACCCGCGGGCGAGCCCTCCGGGCGAGCCGGTCCGGACGCTGGAGGAGGGCCCGACGGACGCGGCCCACCGGGCGGCGGCGGCCACGGCCCCGGCGGCCCCGGCGCGATGGGAGGCGGGCGTCCTCCGGCGCGGGAGACGGCGGATCGCGCCGCGGAGCTCCAGCAACGGCTCGACGACGCGGACACCGCCGCCTGGCTGAAGGCCGAGGCGCTCCTCGAGCCCTCGCAGCGCGAGCGCGCCCGGGAGATCGCGTCCGAGTACCGCGCCGCGCGCTACGACCCGCAGCGGTCGGCGGCGCGCGGGCGCTGAGCCGGACCCGAGGCGCCTCGCGACGCGCTCGCCTCGCGTGGAAGCGGCAGGCGCGGCCCGCCGCCGCCGTTCACCGCCACGGCAGCGCGGCGCGCTTGCGCCAGTAGGCCTCCGGCGCCTCCGCCGCGGCCGCGAGCGCGCCTCCGTCGAGCGCCCGCGCGAGGGCGGCCGGATCGAGCCCGACGCCCCGCACGTTCGAGCGGAGCTGCTCGACGGTGCTCGCCCCGAGGAGCACGACGTCCGCCCACGGCCGCGCCAGCGCGGCCGCGATGGCCACCGCGTCGGGCGTGGCGGACAGCTCGGCGGCGAGCGCGGCGACCGGCCCGGCCCGCCCGGCGTCGCCGCGCGCCGTGAGCCGCCCGTTCGCGAGCGCCTCCTTCACGATCACGGTCCGGCAGAGGGCGCGCGCCTCGACGAGGGCCGGCTCCGCGCTCCGCTCGAGCACGTTCCAGGTGGCCTGCACCGACGCGAAGAGCGGGCGGCCGTCGCGCTCGATCGCCAGCGCGCGCCGGATCGTTCCGGCCTGCCCCGGCCCGCTCGTCGACAGCCCGACCTCCACGCCGCGCGCCCGGAGCTCGGCGAGCCCGTCGAGCACCGCCGCGTCGTCGAGCACGCCGCTCTCCGGCGTCGCCGAGTGGATCTGGTAGAGCGCGAGCCACGGTCCGAGGAGCGCCTCCGACTCGGCGAGCTGCGCGCGCAGCGCCGCGGCCGAGTGATCCTTCACCTCGTGGCGCTCCGCCTCGAGCCGCCAGTCGCCCACGTACCGGTAGCCCCACTTCGAGCCCACCACCACGGCGCCGGGAGCGATCCCGCGCGCGACGAGCCACGAGCGGAGAAAGGCCTCGGCCTGCCCGTACGAGCGCGCCGCGTCGACGTAGCGGATACCGAGGTCCCACGCCGCGTCCAGCACCACGTGGGCGTGGCGCTCCATCGCCTCCGGGGTGCGCCCGCCGGGGAAGTCCTCGCCGTGGCCGAGGTTGATGTACGCCGGGCGCCCGAGCGCGGCGAGGCCGAGCCCCAGGCGCGCCAGGGGTGAAGGGTCGGGACTCACGCCGGGAAGCGTAGCCTCGCGCGGCCGGCGGCGCAGCGGATCGACGCACCGTGAGGGAGGTCGCCCGCGAGGGCTCGTCCGTCCGGGCCGGCTCGACCGGACCGGGCGCGCGAGCCCCGCGCTCCCCCATCACGCGAGCGGAGCGCTCGCGAGGCGCGCGTCGTGCCGGTGCATCGCCGAGAGGACCACGACCCCGAAGGCCGGCGCGGCCACGCAGAAGAGCGTCACCGCCGCCAGCACGGCGACCGCCCCGAGCGCGGTGATGGTCGCGACCGCCACGGCGTGGGCGAAGAACCAGGCGAGATCGCCGAGCCTCCTCGCCACGAGCTGCACGGGCGTCAACGTCAACGTCTGCGGCGGTAGCACCCTCAACGTCTGCTGCGTTTGCACCGCGATCGCCGAGATCTCGTCGTCCATCTCAGCCTCCTGCCCCCGACCCCACCGTTCGCGGCTGGGGATTCGTTGGGTCTTGAGATGGTGGGCTTGCGCGCCGGGATCGTCGCTGCGACAGAATGTCCTGATTGCTCAATCGTGTCCTGTAGTTATCCTCAACAGATTGATTGAGATCAGAGGCGTCCGTAGGCCGCTCCGGGTGAGAAACCCTGTCTTACGCGAACGTGGAGCGGAGCGGTCTTCGTTGACTGCATGAGTCCACGTAGTCACGACGGGGCACGCGAAACCGAGCGTGGACGTGAGGTGGACGCCCCGAAATAGCGCGTGCATCCGCCTCCGCGGGCGGGCGCGGAACCCACGTCCACGACGAGGCTGCCCTCAGCGTGACGCGCGCGGCTGCGGCGGCGGCCGGGGCGGACCGCCCACGATCCGCTTCGCGACGGCGCCGGCCGGCAGCGTCCCCCCCTTGTCGACGCCGTTCACGAGCGCGACCTCCTCGACGGGCGCGCTGGAGGGGAACTCGGCCGCGAACTGCTCGATCGTCGTGTCGCGCGAGAGCTTCACGAGCTCCATCCGCGCGGGCTGAACCGCGAGCGCGGCGGGATCGGTGAGCGTGGAGAAGGAGCCGATCACCTGGCGGAAGGTCGGGTCGTAGGACGGCAGCCCCGCCGCCGGCGTGAAGCCGACGATCTGGAACGTGGTCCCGCCGTGGGCGACGAACGCGACGAGGCCGCGCAGCACGCCCTGCTCGGTCTGCGCCTCGAAGTAGCTGCCCGCCTGCGGCGCCGCGCCGCCACCCGCGAGCTGCGCGGGCTTCACCCCCTCCTGCGCGAAGAACTGCTTCCTCGCCTCCTCGGGCGAGAGCTTGCCGGCGACCGTGAGCTGCACCGCCGCGTCCTGCTTCGGGCTCACCGCCCCCACCGCGGACGGCATGTTCTGGGCCTTCCAGCCCTGCGGCAGCTCGAGCTTGAACTTGAGCGCGGGATGCAGGAACGCGTTCCCCTGGAAGAACCCCTGGCGCGGATCGTCGCCGAAGACCATGCCGTCGAGGTTCGCCACGAACTGCTCGCGCCCGACCTGGAGCTTGGCCGGATCGCTCCCGAGCTTCGCGGACCGCTCGCGCGCCTTGTCGGCGCGGTTGCCGGGGTCCGGGTGCGTCGAGGCCCACTCCGGCACGCGCCCGCCGCCGGCCAGGGCGCTGGCGCGCTCGAGCGTGACGAACATGTGGGCCATCTCCCGCGGGTCGTAGCCCTGCCCGACCATGTACTTGAAGCCGAGCTCGTCCGCCTGGCGCTCCGCGTCCCGCCCGTACTTGAGGAAGAGGAGCTGCATCCCCACGATGGCCGCCTGGCCGGCGTTCCGCAAGTTCTCGGAGAGCACCATGCCGACGCCGAGCCCGAGCGTCGCGAGCTGCTGCTTCGAGAGCTGCTCGACCGAGTGGCGCGCGGTGATGTGGCCGATCTCGTGGCCGAGCACGCTCGCGAGCTCCGCCTCCGAGTTCATGTGCGTGAGGATGCCGCGCGTCACGAAGACCGGGCCGCCCGGCAGCGCGAACGCGTTCACCGTCGGATCGTCGAGCACGGTGAACGACCACGGGAGGCCGGGCCGCTCGGACTTCTTCGCCATCTCGAGCCCGATCCGGCTCACGTACGCCTGGATCTTCGGATCGGGGTACTCGCCCATCTGCGCCTTCACCTGCTCGGCCGACTGCTTCCCGAGCTCGATCTCGTCCTTCTCCGAGACGAACGCGAGCTGGCGCTTGCCGGTGACCGGGTTCCTCGCGCAGGCGAGCGCGAGCAGGGCCACCGCCACCGGGGCGGCCATGCGGGCGGCGCGACGGGCGGCAGTCGACTGCGAGTGCATGCGGACGATCTCCTCGGCGAAAAGCTACGCCGGGGTCGCCCACACGGGGACTGCACGGACGGGGCTCACCCCAGCCGGCGGAGGACCTCCGCGGCCATCTCGCCCGTCCCGAGCGTGCCGCCGAGGTCGCGGGTGCGGGCGCCCTCGGCGATGGCCCGGTGCACCGCGCCCTCGATGGCGGCCGCCTCGGCGGGCAGGTCGAGCGAGTGGCGCAGCAGCATCGCCGCGGAGAGGATGGTGCCGACCGGATTCGCGATCCCCTTGCCGGCGATGTCCGGCGCCGAGCCGTGGATCGGCTCGTACAGGCCGGGCCCGCCCGCGCCGATCGAGGCGGACGGGAGCATGCCCATCGACCCCGCCAGCACCGAGGCCTCGTCGGTCAGGATGTCCCCGAACATGTTCTCGGTGACCACCACGTCGAGCGAGGCCGGGCCGGTCACGAGCTTCATCGCCGCCGTGTCCACGAGCACGTGGTCGAGCGCGATGCCCGGGTTCGCCTGGCCGATCGCCGTCGCGATCTCGCGCCAGAGCCGGGACGACTCGAGCACGTTGGCCTTGTCGACCGAGGTGACCTTCTTCCGCCGCGAGGCCGCGAGCCGGAACGCGAGCTCGACCACGCGCCGGATCTCGAAGTCCTGGTACTCGAGCGTGTCCACCGCGCGCTCGTGGCCGTCCTTGCGGTCGCGCCCCTTGGGCTGCCCGAAGTAGAGGCCGCCCGTCAGCTCGCGGATGACGAGGATGTCCACCCCGGCGAGCCGGTCGGGCTTGATCGGCGAGGCGTCGACGAGCGCCGGGTGGACCGTGACCGGCCGCAGGTTCGCGAAGACGCCGAGCCCCTTGCGCAGCGCGAGGAGCCCCTTCTCCGGCCGCTCCTTCGCCTTCGGATCGTCCCACTTCGGCCCGCCGACCGCGCCGAGCAGCACCGCGGAGGAGCCCTGGCACTCGGCGAGCACCTCGGGCGTGAGGGCCACGCCGTGCCGGTCGATGGAGCAGCCGCCCATGAGCCGCTCGGTGAACTCGAAGGTGTGGCCGCCCTTGCGCGCCACCGCCTGGAGCACCTTCACCGCCTCGGCGGTCACCTCCGGCCCGATGCCGTCGCCCGGCAGGACCACCATCCTCGCGTGCATGTCCCGTTGCCTTTCTAGTGCGACGCCTGCGCCACCGTGAGCCCGTACTCCAGGGCGTCCACGAGCGCGCGCCAGCTCGCCTCGATGATGTTGGTGCTCGCGCCCACCGTGCTCCAGCGGCGGCCGCCGCGCTGCGTGTCGATGAGGACCCGCGTCACGGCCGCGGTGCCCTGCTTTCCGTCCAGGATGCGGACCTTGTAGTCGGCGAGGTGCATCTCCGCGACGGAGGGGTGGTGCGGCTGGAGCGCCTTGCGGAGCGCGGCGTCGAGCGCGTCCACCGGGCCGTCGCCCTCGGCGGCGGTGTGGAGCGTCTCGCCGTCCACGTTCACCTTCACCATGGCCTCGGAGAAGATCCCGCGCCCCTCGCGGTGCTGGACGGAGACGAGGAAGTCGAGGAGCTGGAACGGCGGGCGGTAGCCCGGCTCCTGCCGCTTCATCATCATCGCGACCGACGCCTCCGCCGCCTCGAAGCTGAAGCCGCGCGCCTCGAGCGCCTTGATCTCCTCGAGCACGCCCGCCATCTGGGCGCCGCCCGCCGCGAGACCGAACTCCTCGGCCTTCGCGACGAGGTTGCCGCGGCCGGAGAGCTCCGAGACCACGACGCGCATCTCGTTGCCGACGAGCTCGGGCGCGACGTGCTGGTAGGAGACGGCCGAGCGGCGCATCGCCGCCACGTGGATGCCGCCCTTGTGGGCGAACGCGGAGCGGCCGACGTACGGGAGGTGCTCGTCGGGCGCGAGGTTCGCGACCTCGGCGACGAAGTGCGAGACCTCGGCGAGCGTGCGGAGGTGGCCGTCCGGCAGGCAGCGCTTGCCGAGCTTCAGCTCGAGGGCGGGGATGATCGAGCAGAGGTTCGCGTTGCCGCATCGCTCGCCGTATCCGTTCACCGTGCCCTGGACCTGGATCGCGCCCGCCTCGATCGCCGCGAGGGAGTTGGCGACGGCGGTCTCGGAGTCGTCGTGCGCGTGGACGCCGAGCTGCGCCTGGACCTTGCCGCGCACCTCGCGGACGATCTCGGCGACCTGCCAGGGCATCGAGCCGCCGTTGGTGTCGCACAGGACGAGCGTCTCCGCGCCCCCGCGGACCGCCGCGCGCAGCGTCTCGAGCGCGTAGGCCGGGTCGGCGCGCCAGCCGTCGAAGAAGTGCTCGGCGTCGTAGATCACCCGCCGATCGCGGGCCCGCAGCCAGGCGAGGCTCGTCTCGATGATGCGCAGGTTCTCGTCGAGGTCGGTGCGGAGCACCTCGCGCACGTGGAGCGTCCAGGTCTTCCCGACGACCGTGCAGACCGGCGCGCCCGAGTCGAGGAGCGCGCGCAGGTTCTGGTCGTCGTCGGGGCCGCCGCCGACCCGGCAGGTCGAGCCGAACGCGGCGACGAGCGCGTGCCGCCACTCGACGTCGCGGGCGCGCGCGAAGAACTCGGCGTCCTTGGGGTTCGAGCCGGGCCAGCCGCCCTCGATGAAGGCGACGCCCAGCTCGTCGAGCCTGCGGGCGATGCGGAGCTTGTCGTCGCACGAGAGGGAGATCCCCTCCCGTTGCGTGCCGTCGCGGAGGGTCGTGTCGTAGATCTGGATCATGGCCGGCCCTTCCGGTCGATCGAAGGCGTGAACGCGGGAGCATACACGGACGCACCGCGCGCCCGGAAGCCCGCCCCGCCCGGAAGAGGACCCGCCCATGCGACGTGCGCCCGAGGTCGTCCCGCCGCCGGATCCGCGCCTCGACCGGCTGCGGTGGCTGGCGCGGCTGCTCGACGAGGCGTTCGAGATCCCGGGCACCGGCTGGCGGATCGGCCTCGACCCCGTCGTCGGGCTGGTGCCCGGCATGGGCGACGTCGTGGGCGGCCTCGCCGGCGTCTACGCGCTCCTGGTCGCCTGGCGGCTCGGGGCGCCGCCGAGCCTGCTCCTGCGCATGACGGCGAACCTCGGGCTCGACGTCCTCGGGGGCGCGGTGCCGCTCGTGGGCGACGTGTTCGACGCGGCGTGGAAGCCCAACACGCGGAACGTGCGGCTCGTGGAGCGGTGGCTCGCGGCGCCGGTCCGGACGCGGCGCGCGAGCCGCCTCTTCGTGGCGGCGCTCGTCGCGGGCGTGGCCGCCGCGGCGGTGGGGACGTTCCTCGTCGCGTGGGCGGTCGTCGCCTGGGCGGCGTCGGTGATCGCGCGCTGAAGGTCCGCGCTAGACCCGCTTGCCGCCACCCGTCCGCCAGCTCGCCGCGAGGGCGCGCGCGGCGCCGACGGCGCCCGCGATCTGCGCGAGCGGGGACGCCCGGACGTGCCGGTCGATCGTCGCCTGCACGGTGGCCTGGATCCGCCGCGCGACGGCGGTCGAGGCCTCCGCGTCGAGGAGCCCCGCCTTGCCGAGCGCGGACACGTCGACGGGCGCGTGGAACACCACCTTCCAGCGCGCGGGGAGCGGCACGAGGGAGAGGGGCAGCCCGAACTCGGAGCCGATCACCCGCCGCAGCGCCTTCACGGTCCACGCGACGGGCAGGCTCTCCTCGCCGCCGAGCACCGCGGCCGGGACGATCGGCGCGCCGCGGGCGATCGCGACGCGGACGAAGCCGCGGTTCCAGTCGCGCATCCGGTAGGCCTGCCAGAACGGCTTGGTGTTCCCCTGCACGCCCTCGGGGAAGACGCCGAACGACTGGATCCCGGCCGGGAGCTTCTCGGGGCGGCGGAACCAGGAGGCGGGCATCGAGCCCACCCGCCGGAGGAACGTCCCCAGCCCGGGCACGCGCAGCGCCGCGTCGGCGGTCGCGAAGACCGGCTGGCGGTGCGGCCCGAGCTTCTCGCGCACCGCCAGGCTGAGGAAGAACGCGTCGAGCGGGAACCAGCCGGCGTGGTTCTGGGCGAAGACCACCGGCCCCTCGCGAGGGACGTGCTCGAGCCCCTCGACCTCGAGGGAGAAGTACTTCAGCCGGAACATGGCCCGCGCGAAGGGCACCAGCTTCTCGAACCACAGCGCCTGGTCGACCCCCGGCGCACCTTCGCCGGCGACGGGAACGGCGCTGTTCCGCGCGGCTCCGCCCGCGCGCTCCACCTGCGATGACATCGAGGTTCCCCCTGAGGACGGGATCTACCGTGCGCCATTCGGGCCTGGGTTGGTAGCCCCCACGGAGGGGACGTCCGACACGGGTCGCGCGCGGCGGCGGGGCGCGTTACGAGATCGACTCTCGTCGCTCACCCACTTCGAGACCGGCTTCCCCCGCTGGAGGAAACGATGATGCCCCAGGCGATCGACTTCAAGCAGCTCTCGCTCCAGGACGCGCTCGACCTCGCGATCCTCATCGAGGAGGAGGCCCGCGAGCGGTACGAGGAGTTCACCCGGATCGTCGGCGGCCGCTACTCCGGCGACGCGTCGGACATGTTCCGGGACATGGCGCACAACGAGGAGAAGCACTACTCGGCACTGCTCGCGCGGCGGACGGCGATGTTCGCCGACGCGCCGCGCAAGATCTCGCGCGAGCAGCTCGACGACGTCGAGGCGCCCGACCGCGGGACGCCGCGCGTCTTCATGTCGGCGCGCCAGGCGATGGAGGTGGCCCTCGCCTCCGAGCAGAAGGCGCACGACTTCTTCGCCGAGGCGCAGAAGCACGTCCTCGACCCCAAGGTGAAGGCGCTGTTCGAGGAGCTCCGCAAGGAGGAGGCGCAGCACCGGCTGTACGTGAAGTCGCGCCTGGAGAAGCTCCCGCCCGGCCCCGACGTCGAGGAGGACGAGGCCGACGCGCCCGGCACCGACCCGGGGAACTAGGCGCGCCATGGCCAAGCCGAAGATCGACGAGCTCGTGAAGGGCCAGGGGCCGGAGGCGGTCCGCGGCCAGACCGTCGAGGTTCACTACACGGGCTGGCTCGTGGACGGGACGAAGTTCGACTCGTCCGCGGGAGGCGCGCCGTTCTCGTTCAGGCTCGGCGCGGGCGAGGTGATCGAGGGGTGGGACCGCGGCGTCGCCGGCATGAAGGTCGGCGGCAAGCGGAAGCTCACCCTCCCCCCCGAGCTCGGCTACGGCGCGCGCGGAGCCCCGCCGGACATCCCGCCCGGCGCGACGCTGGTGTTCGAGGTGGAGCTGCTGGCGGTCTACTGAGGCGCGCGGCAGCGGCCCAGCCGCTCCGCGGTCCGCTCGTCGATGCGCAGGAACCGGTACTCGCGCCCGCCGCGCTGGACCGGCCGGACGCGGCCGGTGTCGTCGAAGAGGACCGGCACGCCGGCACGGCGCCACTCCGGGCGCGTGCCCACCGCGTAGAGGATCCGGGCGATCGAGGGCGGCGTGGACGGATCGTCCACGCCGACGAGTTGCCAGCAGTCGCCGGGCTCCGCGGCGGGCGGCAAGAGGGACATGGCGCACCTCCCAGGTGAGGAGGCGACGTTAGCAAGACGGCGTGCGCCGGCTCGTGGCCCTCGATGAGGACTCCCCATCGGGTGGCGTGCGGCCGGGCCGCGCAGCGGGACGCTGCAGGCCTCGGGCGGCTCAGTCCCGCAGCAGGAACGCGATCGCGCCGAGGACGGCCGCGAGCCCGGTCGCGACGTAGAGCACGCCGGCGGCGACCGCGCGCCCACCCCGCAGAAGCCCCCCGCTCGTCCGCAGCTCCCGCCGGACGAAGCCGTCGCGCACGCCGATCCACGCCGCGGCGAGGCCGGAGACGAGGAGGACGGCGACGACGAGCCAGTGCAGCGGCTCCGAGCGATCGAGCAGGGCTTCGATGCCGGGGAGTGTACCCGCGTGACGCTGCGACGAGGTCACGCAAAGTAACCCCCGCCTGGGGGCCGCTCCGGTGACGCGGTCCGGCTAAGAACCGCCTTCGCTTCCGCACCGCGGCCGCGGGCGCTCGGCGCCTGCCCGCACACGACCCGCCCGACGCAGTGGAGGACACTCGAATGAGATTCTCGAAGCCAATGGTGGCCGGCGCCGCCCTGCTGTCCGCTGGCCTCGCGCTCGCCGCACCGCCGAAGCAGCTCGGGAAGAGCGAGGGCAAGCTCAGCATCATCGCCTGGCCCGGGTATATCGAGCGCGGCGAGACCGACAAGAAGTACGACTGGGTCACCGAGTTCGAGAAGCAGACCGGCTGCAAGGTCAGCGTGAAGACCGCCGGCACCTCGGACGAGATGGTCGCGCTCATGAACCAGGGCGGCTTCGACCTCGTCACCGCCTCCGGCGACGCGAGCCTGCGGCTCGTGTTCGGCAAGAAGGTCCAGGAGATCAACACGGACCTCGTCCCGTCCTGGAAGAGCCTCGACCCGCGCATCAAGGACGCGCCGTGGTTCACGGTGGACGGCAAGCACTACGGCACGCCCTACCAGTTCGGCGCGAACTTCCTCATGTACAGCAGCGAGGTCTTCAAGACGGCGCCCACGACCTGGGGCGTGGTCTTCGAGGAGCAGCCGCTCCCCGACGGCAAGTCGAACAAGGGCCGCGTCCAGGCGTACGACGGGCCGATCTACCTCGCCGACGCCGCCCTCTACCTCATGACCAAGCGGCCGGAGCTCGGGATCAAGGATCCCTACGAGCTCACCGACAAGCAGTACGCCGAGGTGATCGCGCTCCTGCGCAAGCAGCACCCGCTCATCCACCGCTACTGGCACGACGTCACCGTCCAGATGAGCGACTTCAAGAACGAGGGCGTGGTCGCCTCGGGCGCCTGGGGCTTCCAGGCCAACGCGCTGAAGGGCGAGGGGCGGCCGATCGCGGTCACCATCCCGGCCGAGGGCGCGACCGGCTGGGCCGACACCACCATGCTCCACGCGCAGTCGAAGAACCCGAACTGCGCCTACCGCTGGATGGAGTGGTCGCTCAACCCGAAGCTCCAGTCGTCGCTCGCGGAGTGGTTCGGCGCGAACCCGGTCACCCCCGCCGCCTGCAAGGAGAAGGCGCCGGGCGACACCGACTTCTGCGCCACCAACGGGCACGGCGACTTCGACAAGATCCACTTCTGGACGACGCCGGTCGCGAAGTGCAAGTCGCAGGGGACCTGCGTGCCCTACTCGCGCTGGACCACCGACTACATCGCGATCATGGGCGGCCGCTAGGCCGCGCCCCGGCCCGCTCCCCGCCGCCGGGAGCGGGCCCACCTCCGCCCGGACACCCGAGATGAGCACCGCGGTCGAGCTCCAGCAGGTGAGCCGCCACTTCGCGGCGGTGAAGGCCGTGGACGAGGTGTCGTTCGCCGTCTCCGACGGCGAGTTCTTCTCGATGCTCGGCCCGTCCGGCTCCGGCAAGACCACCTGCCTCCGGCTCGTCGCGGGCTTCGAGCAGCCCACCTCCGGCCGCGTGCTGCTCCAGGGCGAGGACGCGACCTGGCTCCCGCCCTACGAGCGCGACGTCAACACGGTGTTCCAGGACTACGCGCTCTTCCCGCACATGAGCGTGCTCGAGAACGTCGCCTACGGCCTCCTGGTGAAGGGGGTGGACCGCAGGAAGCGGCTCGCCGAGGCGGAGGCGGCGCTCGAGATGGTGGCGCTCGCCGGCTTCGGCGCGCGCCGGCCCGGCCAGCTCTCGGGCGGGCAGCGGCAGCGCGTGGCGCTCGCGCGGGCGCTCGTGAACCGGCCGCGGGTGCTGCTGCTCGACGAGCCGCTCGGCGCGCTCGACCTGAAGCTGCGCGAGCAGATGCAGGTGGAGCTCAAGTCGCTGCAGCGCCGGCTCGGCATCACGTTCGTGTACGTCACGCACGACCAGGGAGAGGCGCTCTCGATGTCCGACCGGGTGGCGGTCTTCAACCAGGGGCGGATCGAGCAGGTGGCGAGCCCGCGGGAGCTCTACACACGGCCGCGGACCGTGTTCGTCGCCGGCTTCGTCGGCACGGCCAACGTGCTCCAGGGCGAGCTCGCCCGGCGCGTCACCGGCTCCGACCGCCCGTTCTCCGTCCGGCCCGAGGTGATCCGCTTCGCGCCGCCGGGCGCGGCCGCCTCGGGGCCGGTCCTCGAGGGCAAGCTCGTGGACGTGCAGTACCACGGGCCGACGTCGCGCTTCGAGGTGGAGGTCGCCGGGGGGCAGCTCCTCACCGTCAGCCTCCCGAGCGCGGACGACCAGGCCGAGCGGCTGCCGCGCGCGGGCGAGCCGGTGCGGCTCACCTGGCCCGAGCACGCGATGATCGCGCTCGAGCCCGCGAGGGCCTGAGCGGTGGAGCCGCCCGTGGCCCTCACCGCCGCCCGCCCGCGCACGTCGCTCCTGCGCGGGCTGTCGAACCTGCTCTACCGGCGGAGCACCCTCTACCTCCTCCTGCTGCTCGGGCCGCCGCTCGCGTGGTTCGGGCTCGTCTACCTCGGCTCGCTCGTCGCCCTCCTGCTCCAGAGCCTCTGGACGTTCGACGACTTCACCATGGAGGTGACGCGCGACCTCACCACCGCCAACTACCGGGCGCTCCTCGACCCCGCGAACCTCGACATCGTGCTGCGCACGCTCGCCATGGCGACGGCGGTCTCGATCGCCTCGGCGCTCGTCGCCTTCCCGATCGCCTACTACATGGCGCGCTACGCGCGCGGCTGGCGGAAGGGCTTCTTCTACATCGCCGTCATGCTGCCCATGTGGGCGAGCTACATCGTGAAGGCCTACGCCTGGACGGTGATCCTCTCCCGCGGCGGCGTCTTCTACTGGACGGTGGACCGGCTCGGCCTGCGCCCCGCGCTCGAGGCGGTGCTCGCGCTGCCGTTCGTGGGCGGCTCGACGCTCTCCACCTCGAACCTGGGGCGCTTCCTGGTGTTCACCTACGTCTGGCTGCCCTTCATGATCCTGCCCATCCAGGCGGCCATCGAGCGCGTCCCCGCGAACCTGCTCCAGGCCTCCGCGGATCTCGGCGCGCGCCCGGCCCAGACCTTCCGCAGGGTGCTCCTGCCGCTCGCCTTCCCGGGCGTGGTGGCGGGCTCGATCTTCACCTTCTCGCTCACCCTGGGTGACTTCATCATCCCGCAGCTCGTCGGGCCGTCGGGGCTCTTCATCGGCACGATGGTCTTCACGCTCCAGGGCTCGGTCGGGAACGTGCCGCTCGCCGCCGCGTTCACCGCCGTCCCCATCGTCATCATCGCCCTCTACCTGCTCGGCGCGCGCCGGCTCGGAGCGTTCGATGCGCTCTGACGCCACCCGTGGGCGCCGCCGGCGCCGGCACGACCCCGAGCGCGCGCCGCTCTGGCTCCGGCTGCTCGCCTTCGGCGGCGTGGTCTTCCTCCACTTCCCGATCGCGATCGTCGCGATGTACGCGTTCAACACCGAGGAGTCGGCCTTCACCTTCCCGCCGAAGGGCTTCACGCTGCGCTGGTTCGAGGCGGCGGCGGCGCGGCCCGACGTGATCGAGGCGATCCGGCTGTCGGCCCAGGTGGCCGCGCTCGCGACGGCGGGCGCGCTCGTGCTCGGCACGCTCGCCGCGGCGGCGCTCTACCGCCGCCCCTTCTTCGGCAAGGACGGCATCACCCTCCTCTTCGCGCTCCCCATCGCCATCCCCGGCATCATCACGGGGATCTCGCTCCTCTCCGCGTTCAGGATCGCGGGGTGGGAGCCGGGGGTCGTCACCATCGCGGTCGGCCACGCCACCTTCTGCGTGGTGGTGGTCTACAACAACGTGATCGCCCGGTTCCGGCGGATGCCCCACAGCCTGCTCGAGGCGTCGATGGACCTCGGCGCCGACGGCTTCCAGACCTTCCGGCGCGTGATCCTGCCCCAGCTCGCGACCGCGCTCCTCGCCGGCGGCATGCTCGCGTTCGCGCTCAGCTTCGACGAGATCATCGTGACCACCTTCACGGCGGGCCAGGAGCAGACGCTCCCGCTCTGGCTCCTGAACCAGCTCGGGCGCCCGCGCGACGTGCCGATCACCAACGTCGTGGCGCTGATCGTGATGCTCGTCACCGCCCTGCCGATCCTGCTCGCCTGGCGGCTCACCGCCGGGACCGAGGACACCGCCGGGGCGGGCAAGTAGATCCCACCCACGCGAAGGAGAGAGACCATGGAAACCAGGCTCTTCATCGGCGGCGAGCTCGTCCCCGGGCAGGGGGCTGCGCTCGACGTGCTGGACCCCGCCACCGGCGAGCCGATCGCCAAGGTGAACGAGGCCTCCGAGCAGCAGGTGGGGACGGCGGTGGCCGCGGCGGAGCGGGCCTTCCCCGGCTGGTCGCGCACCGTGCCGCGCGACCGGGCGTCCGCCCTGCTGAAGCTCGCCGACGCCATCGAGGCGAACGGCGAGCAGCTCGCGCGGCTCGAGTCGCGCAACTGCGGCAAGCCGCTCGCCGCGGTGGTGAACGACGAGCTCCCCGCCATCGCCGACGTGTTCCGGTTCTTCGCCGGCGCGGCCCGCTGCATGACCGGGGCGGTCTCCGGCGAGTACATGCCGGGCTACACCTCGCTCGTCCGGCGCGACGCGCTCGGCGTCGTCGCGTCCATCGCGCCGTGGAACTACCCGCTCATGATGGCGGCCTGGAAGCTCGGGCCCGCCCTCGCCGCCGGCAACACGGTGGTGCTGAAGCCCTCCGAGCAGACCCCGCTCACCACGCTCGCGCTCGCGGGCCTGATGGCGCCGCTCTTCCCGGCCGGCGTCGTGAACGTCGTCACCGGCCGCGGCCCGACGGTCGGCGCGCCGCTCATCCACCACCCCGCGGTCCGGATGATCTCGCTCACCGGCTCGATCGCCACCGGCCAGAAGGTCCTCGAGGCGGCGCAGGCGGGCGTGAAGCGGACCCACCTCGAGCTCGGCGGCAAGGCGCCGATCATCGTGTTCGACGACGCCGACCTCGAGCTCACCGTCCCCGGCCTGCGCGCGTTCGGCTTCTACAACGCGGGCCAGGACTGCACCGCCGCCTGCCGCGTCTACGCGGGCTCGCGCATCTACGAGAAGCTCGTCGCCGAGCTCTCCTCCGCCGCGTCGAGCATCAAGGTCGGCGCGCAGGAGGAGGCGGGCGTGGAGATGGGGCCGCTCATCACCGCGCAGCACCGGGAGCGGGTGGCCGGCTTCGTGGATCGCGCCCGCGGGCAGGAGCACATGGAGGTGACGACCGGCGGCAAGGCGCGCGCCGGCAAGGGCTTCTTCTACGAGCCCACCGTCGTCGCGGGCGCCCGGCAGGAGGACGAGATCGTCCAGAAGGAGGTCTTCGGGCCGGTGGTGACCGTCACCCGCTTCGACGAGACCGACCAGGCGATCGCGTGGGCCAATGACTCGCAGTACGGGCTCTCGTCGTCGGTCTGGACGCGCGACGTGTCGAAGGCCATGAAGGTCGCCGCGCAGCTCCAGTACGGCGCCACCTGGATCAACACGCACTTCATGCTGGTCTCCGAGATGCCCCACGGCGGCGTGAAGCAGTCGGGCTACGGCAAGGACCTCTCGATGTACGCGCTCGAGGACTACACGCTCGTGCGCCACGTGATGGTGAAGCTCTAGCGGGCGGTCGCGGTCGCCCGCTCGAGCGTGACCTGCTGCTCGGGCAGCGCCTTCGCGACGTCGCGACTGGACGGAGGAGCGATGAGCACGAACGCGGAGCTGAAGGCCCGGCGCGAGGCGGCGACGCCTCGGGGGGTCGCGGTGATGGCGCCCTTCTCGGTGGCGCGCGCGGAGAACGCGGAGCTCTGGGACGTGGAGGGGAAGCGCTACGTGGACTTCGGCGGCGGGATCGCGGTGCTCAACACCGGGCACCGCCACCCGAAGGTCGTCGCGGCGATGAAGCGGCAGCTCGACGCCTTCACGCACACCGCCTACCAGATCGTGCCGTACGAGTCCTACGTTGCGCTGGCCGAGCGGCTCAACCAGCTCACGCCGGGCCCGGGCCCGAAGAAGACCGCCTTCTTCTCGACCGGCGCGGAGGCGGTCGAGAACGCGGTGAAGATCGCGCGGGCGGCGACCGGCCGGCCCGGGATCATCGCCTTCGGCGGCTCGTTCCACGGCCGGACGATGATGACGCTCGCCCTCACCGGGAAGGTCGTCCCCTACAAGACCGGCTTCGGCCCGTTCCCGGCCGACGTCTTCCACGTCCCCTTCCCCATCGCGCTGCACGGGATCACGGTCGAGCACACGCTCCAGGCGATCGAGCGGCTCTTCAAGGCCGACATCGAGCCGACGCGCGTGGCTGCCTTCGTGATCGAGCCGGTCCAGGGCGAGGGCGGCTTCTACGTCGCGCCCCCCGAGCTCCTGCGCGCGCTCCGGGCGCTCTGCGACGAGCACGGCATCCTGCTCGTCGCCGACGAGGTGCAGACCGGCTTCGCCCGGACCGGGAAGTGGTTTGCGATGGAGCACCACGGCGTGGTCCCCGACCTCATGACGCTCGCCAAGTCGCTCGCCGGCGGCGTGCCGCTCTCGGCGGTGACCGGCCGCGCCGAGGTGATGGACGCGCCCGCGCCGGGCGGGCTCGGCGGCACCTACGCCGGGAACCCGCTCGCCGTCGCGGCCGCCCACGCGGTGCTCGACGTCATCGAGGAGGAGCACCTCGTCGAGCGGGCGAACCGGCTCGGCGCCGCGCTGCGGGGCCGGCTCGAGGCGCTCCGGCCCCGGGTGCCGGAGCTCGCCGAGGTGCGCGGGCTCGGCGCGATGCTCGCGATCGAGCTCACCAAGCCCGGCGCGCCGCGCGAGCCGGACGCCGACTTCACGAAGAAGGTCCAGGCCCGCGCGCTCGAGCAGGGGCTCCTGCTCCTCACGTGCGGCGTCCACGGGAACGTGATCCGGTTCCTGTTCCCGCTCACCGTGCCGGACGCGGTCTTCGAGGAGGGGGTCGGGATCCTGGAGCAGGCGCTGCGGGGGTGAAGGTCAGCACCTGCGACTTGAACTCGGCGTAGGAGACGTCCCTCGCCCGCTCGATCGCCTTCGGGAGGACGGAGCGCATCGGCTGGAGCGCATCCACCTTGCCCCCTGCCCTGGCCAACAGCACCCGAGGTCGAACACGTCCCGCGCCTGGACGACGCTCCGAACCGCGAGCGCCCCGACCTTCTGGCGCAGGGCGAGTTCGCCTCCACGCCGCCTCCACAAACTCTTGTGATTCGCGGTGGCGCGTGGCACCGCTCGGAGGGGGATCCACGGTGCGAGCAGCACATCCGGGGAGATCAGGGAATGCGGGGGAGTCGGCGGATCGTCTCGATGGCGAGGCGGCGGTTTGTGCCTGGGAGTTCCTGCTGGCCGTCAGCGCTCCCTCATGGCTTGACCGCTGAGCTTCAGTCCCTTGATGCGCTCGAAGTGCTTCCGGTTGCGGGTGAGCAGGACACCGTCGGCCGCGATGCATGTCCCGGCGATCATGTAGTCGGCCATGCCGATCGGCTGGCCCTGGCTCTCGACCTGCTCGCGGAGTTCGGCCGCGACGCGTGCCTCCTCGGGACCGAACGGGAGGATCGTCATGGCCTCGAGCAGGGTGTCGACCGACTTCTTCTGGCGTGCCGTGCGCGCGCCCGACCTGATCTCGAACGCGGTGATCGCGGTCGTGGCGAAGGACCTCGTCTCGAGCTCGATGGCGACGCGCCGCGCCCCCTCGCCCTGGCCCCGCAGGAAGTCGATGAGGACGTCCGAGTCTGCGATGATCATCGCCACTTTCCCCGGAGCTCACGCACGGACGCCTCGAGCGCGTCGGCCTCGTCGTCGCTGAAGCTCCCCTGAAGCTCGAGCGCCTGCGCGACCAGTTCCCTCCTCGCACGGTGCTGCCGGATGTAGAGGTCCAGCGCCTCTCGGATGACCGAGGAGAAGCCCTTCTCCCCACGCTGAGCGGCGAGCTTGAGCAGCTCGGCCCTCTGGGCGTCATCGATCTCGACCGTCGTTCTCATGGCAGGAATCTACATGCATGTGCATGCAGGCCGCAAACGCCGCGCGGAGCCAGGGGGAGCCGCCGAGGCGTGCGGCCGAGGTCGCGTCACCCCCTCCGGCGATTCCGCGTTGCGGCACGGTGAGGGGGCGCTCGAGTCTCGGGGATTCCCGATGCCCCGCGCCTGCCGCGTGATCACGCGTGATCAGGTGGTGATCGCACAGGATCAGACCCTCCTGGTATCCAGGCCCAGCCATCGACACCGGGAGCCCAGATGCCCACCGCCGCCTCGCGCGTTCCGACGCTCGTCGACCATCTCACCCCAGAGGTCCTGTACGGCGCCTTCCGGGAGGAAGCGCTCGGCGAAGGGCGCGAGGCGGTCGAGCAGGGGCACGTCTCGAGGCCGGACTTGCGGCCGAGCCGTGCCGACGCCGTGGTGGTGGGTGTGGATCGTAGGGCCCAGCGTGCCCGCCTCGCCTTCGTCGACGGCGGCCTCCTCTCCTCGTGCACCTGCGGGGCCAACCGCTGCGGGCACGCCGCTGCGCTGGGGCTGCTCCTCGTCGGCGAGGCGCGACCGGCGGAAGCCGACGAGCGGACGGCGGCGACCTCGCCCCGGGAGGTGGAGCGGCAGCGCCGTGCCTCGCGCGGCGCATCCGAGCTGTTCGAGGTCCGACGACGGCCGGGCGCGCGGCAGGGCCTCCTCGGCGAGTACGAGGTCGCATCCCCGTCGTCGCGTGCCTACCACGTCACGCTGCGTTCGCTCGACGCCGCGCACAACGGCTGCGACTGCCTCGACTTCGGGACGAACCTGCTCGGCACCTGCAAGCACGTGGAGGCGCTGCTGCACCACCTCCGCACCGATACACCTCGCCGCGTGAAGCGAGCGCTCGAGGGTGGGCCTGCGGCGAGCTACCTCCATCTCGTCTTCGAGCCCGAGCCATCGATCGGCATCCGCCTCCTCACCGGTGCGCGGCCGGTGGAGCGGCGGGCGGCGGCGCGCTTCTTCGGGCCGGACGGCGGCTTGCGTGGCTCGCTCACGGAGGCCTGGCCCGAGCTCGAGCGCGCGGCGACGGAGGCGGGCATCGAGATCCCCGCCGAGGTGGCGCGGGTGGGCGAGCGCGCCGTCGAGGCCGAGCGGCTGGAGCGGCGCCGCCGGACGGTCGAGGCGGAAGTGCGCGCCGCCGGCGCGGAGCCGCCGGGCCTGCGCCGGAAGCTCTATCCGTACCAGGTCGAGGGCGTGGCCTTTCTCGCCTCGCGGGGTCGGGGGCTCCTCGCCGACGAGATGGGGCTCGGCAAGACCGCCCAGGCCATCGCCGCCATGGTGCAGCTCGCCCGGCGCGGCGAGGTGCGGCGGACGCTGATCGTCTGCCCGGCGTCGCTGAAGCACCAGTGGGTTCGGGAGATCCGGCAGTTCACCGGGCTCGGGCCGGAGGACGTCGCGGTGGTGGCCGGACCGCGCGAGGTGCGACGGGCGGCGTATGCCGACGCAACGCCCGTGCTCGTCACGAGCTACGAGCTCGTGCGCGCGGACGAGCGCGAGCTCGCCGATGTGGCGCCGGACCTGCTCGTCCTCGATGAGGCGCAGCGGATCAAGAACTGGCGGACCCGCACGGCGTCGGTGGTGAAGGGGCTCAAGAGCCGCTTCGTCTTCGTCCTCACGGGCACGCCGCTCGAGAACCGGCTCGACGACCTCTACAGCCTCATGCAGGTGGTGGATCCCCACCTCTTCGGGCCACTCTGGCGGTTCAACGAGGAGTTCACGACGCTCGACGGTGGCGGGAGGCCGACCGGTTACAGGAACCTCGACCGGCTCCGCGCCCGGATCGCTCCGGTGGTCCTGCGCCGTCGCAAGGAGGAGGTGCTCGCGGATCTCCCGGACCGGATCGTCTCCCGGCTCAGCGTACCGATGACCGCGGAGCAGCAGGACATCCACGCTGATGCCGAGGAATCCGCTGGTCGGCTGCTCGCCATCCTGAAGCGGCGCCCGCTCTCGCCCATCGAGGAGCAGCGGCTCATGCGCGCCTTCCAGCGGATGCGCATGGCGTGCGACGCGGCCGGGCTCGTGGACAAGAAGACGCGCGGGGCCCCGAAGCTCGAGGAGCTGGAGCGCCTCCTCGAGGAGATCTGCCTTGGCGACGGACGCAAGGTGGTCGTCTTCTCGGAGTGGGAACGGATGCAGGCCATGGCGGCCGAGGTCTGCGAGCGGCTCGGTGTCGGGTACGTCCGCCTCCACGGTGGAGTGCCGTCGGGCGCGCGCGGCCGCCTCATCGACCGCTTTCGCGAGGACCCGAAGTGCCAGGTCTTCCTCTCCACCGACGCCGGCGGGGTGGGTCTCAACCTCCAGGCGGCGAGCCACGTGGTGAACCTCGACCTGCCCTGGAACCCGGCAGTGCTCGCCCAGCGGATCGCGCGCGTTCACCGGCTGGGCCAGCGCGAGGCCGTGAACGTGGTCCTGCTCGTGTCGGAGCTGAGCTTCGAGCAGAAGCTGGAGGGGACCCTCGACGGGAAGCGTGCCCTCTTCGCCGCGGCGGTGGGCGACGACGAGGAGACCGTGGAGCTCGAGCGTTCGTCGATGGCGCGGCGGATCGCGACCTTGCTCGCCGGCGAGTTCGCGGCCTCGACCGGGCGATCCGCCCCCGCAGTGCCGAAGCGGGATCCTGTCGCGGAGCTCAGGGAGCGGGTGGGCGAGGCGCTCGAGCAGGTGATACGGCTCCCGGACGGACGTCTGGTGGGCGTGGTCCGCGGCGAGGCGCCCGTCGCGGCCGCGGACGGCGCCATCCTGCTCCCCGCCCATGCAGCCAAGGCGCTCCATCCGCTCGGTAGCGCGTCGCCGCTCGCCGGCGCCGAGGTGCTGTACCGCGCTCCACCGGGCGACGGTCCCGCCGATCCGCTCCTGGCCGCACGCCGGGATCTCGTCGCCCTGGCAGAACGAAAGCGGACCGGCGGCAGCGCGCTCCTCTCGGCGGGTCAGCCGGCCGAGGCGCTCCGCCTCTTCCACGAGGCGATGGCGCTCGCCTGCCGTGCCCTGGACCCGCGCGGCGATCCGGGAGCCGAGCCTGCCGCTCTCCTCGCCGCGATCCACGGTCATCTCGTGCCGTCGGGGCTCCTCACTGGCGAGGAGGCGGGAGCGCTCTCGCGCGCCGGAGAGGCGTCGCGCGCCTTCGCGGCCGTGGCCATCGCTCCGCCTGACGCACTCGTCGCCGCGATCGCCACAGACGTCGGGGCCTTCCTCGCGCGCGCCAGGGGTGGGATAGCGAACGCCCAACGGGGATGACAGGCACGACGATGCTGCTCGCCACCTTGGGGATGCGTGATCCGACGCGGTTCAGACGCGGTTCCGCCTCCACGCGGCCTCCACGGAATCAGGCGACGGGCGCGGATTGCTGCGGGCTGGTGAGGAGAAGGAGCGATGAAGAACCGGTACTCGAAGAGCTGCCCGACCGCTTCGCGGATGGCGGCCCCAGGACCGCGGCTGCCGGGGATCTTCGCTTCGAAGATGACTGGGACCGGCGCGGTCATGCGCAGGTCGACGGGGTGAGGCGTCGGGTGACCGTCGCCTTTCGCAACAAGAGCTCGCCCGCAGTCCTGACGAGTGTGCTTCCTGGACCGCACCTGGAACCCAGCTGGATCTGCGCGCGATGGCCGTCCGCGCTCTTCGGCCGGAACACGCCGGGGCGCGGCGCGTCGGGGAGCTTCGGCGGCATGACCTCGCCGAGCTCCTCGAACGTCGCGCGCGTGCTGTCGAGCGCGCGACGAGCTGCCCGAGCATCGAACGACTGGAACGCTCGTCTCTTGCGCGCCGAGTGCCGAGTGACGAGTCTCCGCCTCACGACGACGCCGCAGGACCACCACGAGCTCACCTCCCGCCGCCTGGACGTCGCGGTCCGTGGCGCCCCAGGGACCGTTCGTGTGCGGGCGCGGAAGGGTCTGAAGCCATGACCGAAGTTCCACAGCAGACCGGCAGTGATGAGACGGCCATTCGTGCGGGCAGTGATAAGACCGCAGATATTCGTCCGTTTCACGTAAATGTTCCGGAAGCGGAACTTACTGACTTGCGCAGGCGCATCAACGCGACAAAGTGGCCCGAACGAGAAACGGTTACAGATGCGTCGCAAGGAGTACAGCTCGCGACGATTCAGGCGCTGGCGCGCTATTGGGCGACAGATTATGACTGGCGCAAGTGCGAGGCGAAGCTCAACGCCTACCCACAGTTCATGACCGAGATCGATGGGCTAGACATTCATTTCATTCATGTTCGTTCAAAACACGAAGATGCGTTGCCGCTCATCGTCACGCATGGATGGCCCGGCTCGATCATCGAACAGATGAAGATCATCGATCCGCTGACCCATCCCACCGCACACGGCGGAAATGCATCCGATGCGTTCCACCTGGTGATCCCGTCAATACCGGGCTACGGATACTCAGGCAAGCCGACCACCACCGGGTGGGATGTTCCCCACATCGCGCGTGCCTGGGTCGTGCTGATGAAGCGCCTCGGATACACGAAATTCGTGGCGCAAGGCGGCGACTGGGGCGCGGTCATCACCGATCTAATGGGCCTGCAAGCGCCTCCGGAGTTGCTCGGCATTCACACCAACATGCCTGGCATCTTTCCAGTCGACGTTGACCAGGCGGCTTTGTCCGGGGCGGCGGCGCCATCGGGTCTCTCAGCCGACGAGAAGGTCGCTTACGAGCGTTTGCAGTTCGTATATCAAAAGGGAATCGGCTACGGGTACCAGATGGGGCTGCGACCGCAGACATTATACGGAATCGTGGATTCACCCGTCGGCCTGGCGGCTTATTTCCTTGATCACGACGCGCGCAGCTACGAGCTGATCTCACGCGTCTTTGCGGGAGCATCCGCCGGCCTCACGCGCGACGACATCCTCGACAACATCACGATCACCTGGTTGACGAACACGGCGCTCTCTGGCGCCCGTCTCTATTGGGAGAATTGGGGCAAATTCGGGTATTTCAATGCCAAAGGCGTCTCCATCCCGGTTGCCGTGAGCGTCTTCCCTGACGAACTCTATCCAGCCCCGCGGAGCTGGGCGGAGCGGGCGTATCCCAAACTGATCCATTACAACAAGCTCGACAAAGGCGGTCACTTCGCGGCATGGGAGCAGCCCCAACTTCTTTCAGAAGAGATTCGCGTGGGCTTCAGATCGCTGCGGGGCGCGCAGGGCTCGCGGCCCACCGTGCACTAAGATGGGCGCCGAAAGCACCCCGCTACCTCCGCTCCATCCAACGCCCCGGTCCGCCGGGGCGTTTTCATTTTCAGCCGGCCCATGTGCCCCACATGTGCCCCTGAGACGGCGCTCAGGGCGTCGGGCACTCTCGTCCGTTCGTGGCGAGCGTAGGCGCGCGCAGCGCGCCGGAGTCGAGCCACGCGGGTCGAGGTGAAGGCGCCGAACGGACTGTGGACGATCGACATCAAGGGGTGGTGGCGGGCACGGAACGGCGAAAAGTGCGAGGATCCGTTCGTGGACCGTTTCGCCGCCGTGCCGGAGGAGATGGAGCGCAGCCTGCGCGGTCTCCTCGGCCGGCGAGCGCGAACGAAGGGTCGTCGAGGAGATTCCTCGTACCGCCCCGCATCCGAGCCGCCCGCCCCCTTCGCCCGGCGCGCTCGCCGCGCGCTCCTGGGCGCGCTGCTCGCCGCCTCGTCCTCGGCCGCGCTCGGCGACGAGCCGAGGAGCCGGTGGAACGACGCGGAGCCGCGTCCGTTCCTCTCCGCTGGCGTGGACCTGGGCACCTCCGAACACGTCGCCGTCGCAGCGGGGTACGGGAAGCCCCACGCGCGCTGGGGCGGCCTCATCGCCCACGGCTACCTCTCGCTCGACTGCGCCGCGGCCCGCGTCGGCGCCAAGATCGACCTCGAGGCCCTCGCGCTCGAGGGAGGCGTGCGGTGGCTCCGCACGTTCGAGCACCTGCCGCTCGCGATCCAGGACCGGCACACCGAGATCCCCGGCGGCGACGGGCTCGAGTCCCGGGTCCTCGACCTGTCCGCGAAGGGAGGGCTTCCGCTCGGCCCCGGCTTCGCGATCTACGAGGTGGCCGCCGTACGCCAACTCTCGTCACACGGGGACGTCCACCTGTACGACGAGCTGTACAGGATTGTGTTCCGTCCGGACTGGCTCGGTATGGCGAGCGCGGGCTGGCTCGCGTCGCTCCGCGGCGGGGCGCTGCTCCTGGGCGGGCGCGCCCTATGGGCCTTCGAGACCGGTCGTGGCGGAGACCCGCTGGTGAAGCTCGGGCCCGTGATCTACTGGCGGCTGTGGCCGCACATCGCGCTCGCGGGGGAGCTGCTCTACCCGGTGTCGAGCCCGGACAGCCTCGGGTTCATGGACTCGATGGCCGCGTTCGCGGTGCTCTCGTTCCGAGCGGCGACCGGAGAACCGCCCCCGCGGTTCCCCTGACGAGGGCGCGCGGCCCCCCGACCCGCGACGTTGCGGGCGACACCGTCGAAGTGCTCGCGATCGTCGCGAAGTCGGAGGCAGATGCATGGCTCGCCAGGTTCGGAAGTCCGAGCCGAGCGCGCCATCGAAGAAGAATCGCAAAGCTGACTGGTTCATGTGCCCTACATGTGCCCCGCCGCCGCTCCGAGCGTCGGAACGGGGCGGGACCACGTGGAACGCGAGGGAACGGGAAACGCGAACGGTTCCGCGGCGATGAAGGGCAACGGCGCGTCCTGCCAAGAATAGTTCACCCACCGTCTAAACCGTTCTAATCCCTTTTCCCGCTCCATCTGTTGCGACCTCGGACACCGTTGCTCACGATACGTGAGGACGGGACCGGTCTCGGCGTGATGCTGGCGCGCGCGGTCGTCGCGCAACACGGGGGAACCCTGAGGTACGAGAGCGAGCCGGGAAGGGAACCACAGCCTGGGCCACGCTCCCTCGCTGCGCGGCTGCCGCCGCGAACGCCGCTACACGTCGTGAACCGCGTCCTCCACGTCTCGATCGCCCTGTCTCCGGCGAGACGTCGCGCCACGCGGGAAGTCTGATCATCCGCCGGGAGGCACCGTTTCGCTGGCGCGGGGGCGTGGCCACTCGCAATGACCTGAGGCGTGCTGCTCCCGCGGCCGAGTCCGGGTTCGCACGCGACCGGCGTCTCGCGCCCGTGGCCCGCCGTCCTCGTCACCTGGGGACCCGGCGGCGCGACTCGCCTGCACGCGCACCACTGCTGGCATCTGATCGTCGGGCTCGACGAGGACCTGGCGGTCACCACGCGGGCGGGCGGGCCCCCGCGTCGCGCGGGCGCGCTCATCACCGCGCCGGATGCGCCGCATGCGGTGGACGCGCGGGGCACGCGCGCCCTCATCGTGTTCGTCGTGCCCGAGAGCGACGCCGGGGAGCGTTTGCTCGCCGCACGAGGCCGCGGCTCCGTCGATCTCTTCCGCGACGCGGAAGCGGAGCGGCTTCGTGCCGTGCTCTCGCCGGAACGTTTCGCCCTCGGCGATCTGGAAGGCGCGGTGGCGCGCGCGCTCTCCCTCGGTGGTGAGTTGGTGGCCCCGCCGCCCGGGCGCCACCCGGGCGTGCGGCGGGTTCTCCGGTACCTCCGGCAGGCGCCGCCAGAGACGAACACGTCGCTCACGGCCCTCGCGCAGATCGCGGGGGTGTCGCCCGGACGCTTCATGCATGCGTTCACCCAGACCGTGGGGATTCCGCTGCGCCCATACCTGCGCTGGCTGAAGCTCGAGCGCGCCGGCGCGGCGCTCGCGGCGGGCGCGTCGCTCGGCGAGGCGGCATACGGCGCCGGGTTCGCCGACGCTGCGCACATGAGCCGCACGTTCCTGCGCATGTTCGGGGCGTCTCCGTCCGACGTGCGACGGCGCAGCCAGTCCGTTCAAGACGGCTGAGGTCATGCGCGGCATCTTCGCGCGCATGACACCGTTCATCGTCCTCGTCGGTTCCTTGCTGCTGTTCCGGGCGCTCGGCGCCCTCGTCACCCCGTTCTTCCGTAGCTGGGTCACGTCGCTCCGCTGGGCGCTCGCCGTGATGTTCCTCCTCACGGCTTCCGCTCACTTCGGCGCTCGCCGCCCCGACCTCGTCCGGATGGTCCCACGGTCGTTCCCGGCGCCGGAGCTGATCGTGACCCTCACTGGCGTGGCGGAGATCCTCGGCGCGGCGGGGCTCCTCTTCCCGCGCCTGGCTCCGTGGGCGGCAAGCGGGCTCGCGCTCCTCCTCGTGGCGATGTTCCCCGCCAACGTGCACGCCGCGCGCGCGGGGCTCAGCATCGGAGATGCGCCGGTGACGCCGCTCGTCCCGCGCGCGGTGCTGCAGGTGATGTTCCTCGCGGCAGCGCTCGTGGCGGGATTCGGCGCGTCCCGCTGCC
>Ga0184637_10000427_pt1 | contig 31629 bp, 43 predicted proteins | sample PLM3_127_b2_FD_133143 | JGI IMG/M metagenome (GOLD analysis project Ga0184637, IMG submission 133143) | Groundwater sediment microbial communities from an aquifer in East River, Colorado, USA - PLM3_127_b2 | ecosystem: Environmental > Terrestrial > Soil > Riparian zone | place: USA: East River... | reverse complement strand
TGAGATTGCGCCCGGGTGTCAGGGAAGGCGGTGCGAGTCCGCCACGACCCCGTCACTGTGATCGGGGACGAAACCCGCGAAAGGCCACTGAGGCCGACATGGCCCTGGGAAGGCGCGGGGAGTAGGAAGATCCGAGAGTCAGGAGACCTGCCCGGGAGGCCCGAGAGTAAGCCGGTCTTCGAGGGAGGACAGGGTGACGATCCTATCGCCCGGTAATCCCCACCCGCGAGGCGGGCCGGGGATTTCTCGTTTCATCCCTCGGGGTCTCCTCCGGAGTCCCCGGTGGCCTCGCTGACGTCTCTCCTGATCCTGGGCGGGGTAAGAAGCGGGAAGAGCCACTACGCCCTGGAGCGCGCGCAGACTCTTGGCGGGAGGATTGCCTTTCTCGCCACCGCTGAAGCCCTCGATCCCGAGATGGCCGAGCGGATCGCGCGTCACCGCCGGGCCCGCCCCGCTGACTGGCTCACGGTCGAAGAACCCGTGGAGATCGCCTCGGCCCTCCGTGGTCTCATGGGGCGCGCCGACGTGGTGATCGTGGATTGCCTGAATCTCTGGGTGAGCAATCTGGTCTGCGGCGAAGAGCCCGGCGAATCCTCACTCTTCATACGCGCAGAAGAGCTTGTGAAGGTGGTGGGAGCCCGGCCATATCATCTCATCCTGGTCTCCAATGAGGTCGGGATGGGGGTCCACCCCGAGGCGCCCGTCGGTCGTCGCTTTCGCGACCTCCTGGGCCTGGTGAACCAGCAGGTCGCTGGGGTCTCTGACGAAGTCGTCCTCCTGGTAGCCGGCCTTCCTCTCTGGCTCAAGAGTCCATGACGCTTCAAGAGGCCCTTTCAAGGATTCACCCTCTCGATTCTGACCTCATGCGTCGGGCGCGAGCGCGCCTCGATTCCTTGACCAAGCCGCGCGGGAGCCTGGGGCGGCTGGAAGCGGTTGCTGCGCAAGTCGTGGCGATTCACGGGGGGCCACGACCATTGGAGCGCAAGGTGATTTTCACGCTTGCCGCGGATCATGGGGTGACGGGTGAGGGCGTGAGCGCGTACCCCAAGGTGGTGACGCGGGAGATGGTGGAGAACTTCTGCCGTGGTGGGGCGGCCATCAACGTCCTCGCCCGCCACGTGGGAGCGAAGGTGGTCGTCGTTGACATTGGCGTGGATGGCGATTTGCCGCCACTTCGAGGTCTCGTGACTCGCAAGGTTGCTCATGGGACTCGAAATTTCGCTCACGGCCCTGCCATGACCCAAGAGCAGGCCGATCAAGCCATTGCGATCGGGATTGCGCTGCTGGAGGAGGAGTATCACCGTGGCCTCGACCTCGTCGGGACCGGCGAGATGGGGATCGGGAATACCACCGCGGCCAGCGCCGTGACAGCCATGTTGACCGGTCACCCTCCGCAGACGGTCACGGGGCGGGGAACCGGAATTGACGACACGACCTGGAATCGGAAAGTGGCGGTCATCGAACAGGCCTTGGCGGTGAATCGGCCTGATCCTCGCGATCCCCTTGATGTGCTCGCCAAAGTGGGGGGATTCGAGATCGCAGGACTGGTCGGCGTCATCGTGGGGGCGGCAGCCCGTCGGATTCCGATCCTCGTGGATGGATTCATCTCCGGAGCCGCCGCCCTGATCGGGGTAGGGCTCAATCCAGCGGTGAAAGACTTTCTTCTTGCGAGCCACCGCTCGGCAGAGCCCGGGCACCGGGCGATTCTCTCCCACCTCGGCCTCTCGCCGCTCCTTGATCTTGAGCTCCGTTTGGGGGAGGGGACCGGGGCCGCCCTCGCCATGCCGCTGGTCGAGGCGGCGCTCGCCGTCTATCAGGAGATGGCGACCTTTAAGGAAGCCGGGGTCTCGGAGAAGGAGTTTTTTTGACGGCCACACACACGCCGTGGCGAGAAGCGAGCAGATCGAGGCCCGAGGGAGGAGCCAACCGGAGCGTAACGACCCGCCTGACGGCGGGTGCCCGCAAAGGTATGCCCGACGACCGCGGCTCTTCGAGCGCGGGCTTTGCCCGCGCAACACCGGGGGGAGGTTCGGAAGGGGGGCGTGCCCCCCTCCGAGTCCAACGAAGAGATGCGATGCTTATCGGCACGGCGCTAGGAGGAGACACGCATGAACTGGGAAGCTCTGGCTGACAAAGCCCTGGCGGGCGAGGTGATCACACGCGAGGAGGCCCGGGCGGTTCTTCGAGCCCCTGACGAGGAGTTATTGCGTCTAATCGCCGCCGCAGGGCGGGTCCGTCGCGCGTACTACGGAACCCGCGTCAAGCTGAACTACCTCCTGAACGTCAAGAGCGGGCTCTGCGCGGAAGACTGCCACTACTGCTCCCAGTCAAAAATCTCCACGGCGGACATTGACAAATACCCGCTCCTCTCTGGCGAGAAGATCGTCAAAGCGGCTAAGCGCGCAGTCTCGGTGAAGGCGGCGCGCTTTTGTGTGGTGGCAAGCGGGCGGGGGCCAACTGACCGGGAGGTCGGGGAGCTTTCCGAGGCCATCAGCGCGGTGAAGACTACCTATCCGCATCTTGAAATCTGCGCCTGCCTCGGGCTCCTCAAGGATGGGCAGCCTCAGGCCCTCAAGGCGGCCGGGGTCCACGCCTATAACCACAATTTGAATACGAGCGAGGATTTTTACGGCGAGATCTGCTCGACCCACACCTTCCGTGACCGGGTCGAGACCGTGAAGCGGGCCAAGGCAGGCGGCCTCTCCCCCTGCTCCGGGTGCCTCTTTGGAATGGGGGAGAGTGAAGACGATATCGTAGACGTCGCGTACGCCCTCCGCGATCTCCAGGTGGACTCGATCCCGATTAACTTCCTGATCCCCATTGCCGGAACGCCGTTTGCGGATCGGTCGCACCTCGGGCCGGCCCGGTGCCTCAAGATTCTGGCCCTGTTCCGTTTCCTGAATCCCACCCCGGAGATCCGGATCGCCGGAGGGCGCGAGGTCCAGCTTGGCTGGCTTCAGCCCCTGGGGCTCGAGATCGCCAACTCCATCTTCATCGGGGATTACCTCACAACGAAAGGACAGCCGCCCGAGGCTGACTTCGCCATGATTCGGGACCTCGGCTTTTCTATCGTGGGGGACGATGCCCGCTGACCACGGAGGAAACGTGCGGGTCCTGGCGGAAGAAGCCGGCTTGCCGGCCGCCGCGATTCTTGACTGGAGCGCCAACATCAACCCCTTCGGCCTTCCGCCGCGCGTCCGGGCCGCTCTGCTGCAGGGCATGGAGAGTATTGTCCACTATCCCGATCCGGACGCGATCAACCTGCGCGAGTCCCTCGCCGCGTTCCACGGATTGCCCCGGGAGTCCGTCTTGGTGGGGAACGGCGAGACCGAGTTGATCTACCTCACGGCCCAGGCCTTTCGCCCGAAGCGGGCGCTGGCGGTCGTTCCGGCGTTCAGCGAGTATGCGCATGCCCTTGAGCTCGTGGGGTGTCAGATTGAATCGTTCCGACTCTCGGAGGCGAGTAGCTTTCTGCCCGATACCGACTCCGTTCTGAGCGCCCTGGAGGGCTGTGACGCCCTCGTGCTTGCCAATCCGAATAACCCGACCGGCAGCCTGATTGATCCGGCGAATCTCCTCACGGTGGTTGAGGCGTGCGAGGAGCGAGGCATCTTCTGCGTCTTGGACGAGGCGTTTATTGACTGGGTTGAACCGCACTCGCTCAAGGCTCACGCCGCGCGGGCCCGGAATCTCCTGGTCCTCCGCTCTCTTACCAAGTTTTACGCCTTGCCGGGGCTCAGAGTCGGATATGCGATCGGGCATGCCGATCGAATCGCTCTCCTCCGCCGCTGGCAACCCACCTGGTCGGTGAACGCGCTCGCCCAGGTGGCAGGCGTCGCCGCCATCGAAGACACGAACTATCGAGAGCAATCTCTTGAAGTGATTCCACGCATCCGTGAGGCGTTTCGATCGTCGCTCGCCACGATCAACGGCATCCGGGTCTTTCCATCGGAGGCGAACTTTCTTCTCCTGAAGTTGACGGCTCCCGGTTGGAACGGGCCGACCCTTCGCGCCGCCCTCCTGGCCAAAGGAATGGCAGTGCGCGAGACGAGCTCGTTCGAGGGGCTTGGACCTCTCTATCTCCGCGTGGCGGTCCGCCTTCCTGAAGAGAACGCCAGGTTGGTCGAGGTCCTGAAAGGGCTCCTCGGATGTGGCGCGTCGTGATCTCTCGGCTCTACGCCCTTCTCCTAGCAGGATGCGGAAAGACACCTGTTAGCCGCAGGCTGGTCAAAAAGGTCCAGATGCAAGGCGGCGAGGAAGCGAGGAGTGAGGCGTACTTGGTCGTACGTTGCAACGACGAGCGACGAAGCCAACACCGCAGATGGGCCTTTTTCAGCAGCCTGCTATGCGTATTCCTGTCGGCCTCGGCCGACGCGGGGAGTGTCAGGGACATGCTGGGGCGCGAGGTCTCCGTCAATGGCCCCCCGAAGAGAATGGTCTCTCTTGCCCCCAGTCTCACCGAGATTGTCTACGCCGTCCAGGCGCAGGACGCGCTGGCTGGAGTCACGACCATCTGTGACTACCCCTCTGAGGCCGTCAAGAAACCCAAGATCGGGGGGATGGTCAATCCGAGCCTTGAGAAGATTCTCACGCTCCGCCCGGATCTGGTCCTGGCCACTACCGAGGGAAACCGAGAAGAGACCGTCCACCAGCTTGGCGCGCTGGGAATCCCGACCTACGTGGTGAGCCCCCGAAGCTTTGCCGAAGTTCTGGAAAGCATCGCGCGGATCGGCGAGCTGGTGGGGCGCGAAGAGGCGGCTCGTCGCGTCGTGGCCAGCCTGAGGGAGCGCCGAGATCGGGTGGCCGAGGCGGCCCGAGGTCGGCCGAGACCAAACGTCCTCTACCTCGTTTGGGCAGAGCCGGTCATCGTCCCCGGCCGTGACACGCTGATCACCGACCTGATCCGCATCGCGGGCGGAACGAGCATTTCGGCGGACGAGCCAATCCAGTGGCCGCGGCTGAGTCTCGAGCACGTGGTGGCGAAGGCCCCCGAGGTGATCGTCGCGGCGACCACTATGGCCGCTCACGTGGAGGAGGCGCTCCGTCGCTGGCGGGAGCAGAAGCTTATCCTGCCGGCGTTCGGGACAGGGCGGGTCCACATGATTGATGGAGACCTTCTCCACCGGCCCGGCCCGCGGATCGTGGACGGCCTCGAGGCCCTGGCTCGAGCCATCCATCCGGGGGCGATTCCATGATCACCCCCCGGCGACTTTGGGGAGTGTTGGCCGGGCTCACCGCCTTGGCCCTTCTCGTGATGGTTGGCGCCTTGGCGGTCGGCCCTGCGCGGTTGAGTCCTGGCGAGATTGCTGCGGCGCTCCTGGGGCGCGGTCCTGCGTCTGAGAGCCTGGCCCCCACGGTGGTCCTGCAACTCCGTCTTCCGCGAATCCTCCTAGCAGCCCTGGCCGGCGCGGGACTTGCCGTGGCCGGGGCCTCCTTTCAGGCCCTGACCCGAAATCCGCTTGCCGACCCCTCGCTCCTCGGGGTCTCCAGCGGCGCCGCCTTTGGCGTGGTTCTGGCCCAGGTCCTGGGGCTCGGGCCAACCCCTCTCGGTTTCGTTGGCCTCACGGGCTTTGCATTTCTCGGCGCCCTGCTCGCGGCGTGCTCGGTTTACCTCATTGCGCGTATTGGCGCGCTCTTGCCGATCCAGACCCTTCTCCTGGCCGGGGTGATCGTCGGCCTCTTCTTTTCCTCGGCGATCACCTTGATGATTTCTCTCGTGGACTTCATGCGACTGGGGGCCATCTTGAGCTGGCTCATGGGGAACTTGGCGCCCACGAGCTACCGGTCCCTCGGGTTTCTTGCCCTGGGCCTCGCGGTGGGCATCGGGGTCGTGCTGGCCCAGGCCCGGGCCCTGAACCTTCTGACCGCGGGTGAAGAATCTGCGCTCCAGCTCGGGGTGGAGTCGGAGCGGGTCAAGCGGATCATTTTTCTCGCGGCTTCGTTCCTGACGGCGCTGGTCGTGAGCTTCTCAGGTCCCATCGGGTTCGTCGGGCTGATCATTCCGCATACCGTGCGGATGCTCTTCGGAGCCGATAACCGCCTGCTCATCCCGGCTTCAACCCTCGTCGGGGGTGGGTTCCTCGTCCTGGCCGACGCGCTCTCCCGGACCGTGATCCAGCCGTCCGAGCTTCCCGTTGGCGTGATCACGGCGTTCTGTGGCGCCCCCTTCTTCATCTACCTCCTTCGAACCCGACACGGAAAGACGCTGTGACGCCGTTGGTTGACGTGGAGAACATTCGATTCTCGTACGAAGTGACCCCGGTCATTGACGGGGTAAGCCTGAGGGTGGATTCCGGAGAGATCCTGGGCGTGATCGGTCCGAACAGCGCGGGAAAGACTACCCTCCTGCGCCTCCTGAGCAAGGTCGTCGTTCCGCAGTGGGGGACGATCCGGCTGGCCGGGAGGGATCTCGCCGGTCTCAGACGACCCGATCTCGCCCGCGTCGTCGCAGTGGTCCCCCAGGATGTCTCCCTCGCCTTCCCGTTTACTGTTCGAGAGTTTGTCCTCATGGGCCGCTACCCGCATAGCCCGGGACGATTCTTCGAGGGGCCTGCGGATCTGGTCGCAGCCGAGGAGGCGCTGGAGACTGCTGAGGTCGCCGGTCTGGCGGAAAAACCAATTCACTCGCTGTCAGGCGGCGAGCGACAACGCGTCCTCGTGGCCCGGGCGCTGGCCCAGCGCCCATCGCTCCTTCTGATGGATGAGCCCAATGCCCATCTGGACCTTCACCACCAGGTCGACCTTGTGCGGCTCATCCGGCGACTGAACCTGGAGGAGGGGACGACCGTGGTCCTGGTCTCCCACGATTTGAATCTGGCCGCGGAATTGGCCGACCGGCTTCTCCTCTTGCATCAAGGGCGGGTCGTCCACATCGGGAAGCCCGAAGAAGTCCTGGAACCAGATCTCTTGGCTTCTGTATATCAATGCCCACTGGAGGTAGGACGAGGATCGAATGGGAGGCGCTGGGTGCAGATCAAATGGTCCGAGGGGAGGTGAGAATCGAAAGCTGATTCAGCGGGAAGCCTCGGATGTAAGGGAAGCCGGTAAGGCCAAGCGCGGCTGAATCCGGCACGGTCCCGCCACTGTAAGTGGGGAGTGGCTCCGCATGCATGCCACTGGAGGGTGACCCTCTGGGAAGGCGCGGCGCCGCGATGATCCATGAGTCAGGAGACCTATCCGAGGCGTGAACACACCACTTGCGCGAGACAACGGAGGTGCGTGATGAAAGGCTGGCGAATAGTGGTTCAGGTGGGGGTCGTGCTCGGGTTCTTGGCGGAGGCCAGCCAGAGCTTCGGGCAGGACGTGCGGCGCGTCGAGCCGGTGACCGTGACGGCGACCAGGATCGAGGAGCCGCTCGAGCGGATCGGCGCTTCCGTCTCGGTGATCACCGGGGAGGAGATTCAGACGCGACAGTACAAGAGCGTCGAAGAGGCCCTCCGGACTCTCCCCGGGGTCGAGATTCAACGGTCAGGGAGCCTCGGGAAGATTACGACACTCAAGATCCGTGGTGCCGGGGCGTCACAGGTCCAGGTGCTGCTTGATGGTGTCCGGGTCAAGAGCACGACCTCCGGCGACTTCGACTTTGCCGATCTTCCGATTGACGCGATCGAGCGAATTGAGGTCGTGCGCGGCCCGCAATCCACCCTCTATGGGGCTGACGCCATCGGCGGTGTGGTCAACATCATCACCAAGAGAGGGAGCGGCCGGCCCTCGGCCTTTGCCTCGGTAGAGGCGGGGAACTTCGAGACATTCCGCGAGCGGGTCGCCGCGTCCGGCGCGCTTGATCCAGTGAACTTCACCCTCGGCGCCTCCCGCCTCGACTTCGGCGGGCAATTCAGGAATGACGAGCATTCCAATACCTATCTGGTCGGGCGTGTCGGGGTTGACCTTCCCAACAAAGGGGAAGTGTCCCTTGTTGCCCGATACTCCGATGCCCACCGGGGGATTCCGTTCAAAACCGTCTTTCCTAACTTCGACCCCAACCGCGAGCAGAACGACACCTTCACGCTCTTGACAGGAGAGTGGCGTCAACCGTGGGGCGAAATCTATGAATCGCAACTCCGTCTGTCAACCGTCGCCACCAAACTCCTGTTCCGAGACCCTCCGGACCCGGGAACGACCGGCGTGACGAGCCGCTCGGAGATCGAAGTGAAGCGGCGGGAGGCTGACTGGCTTCAGCATTTTCACTTCGCAAAGGCCGACACGCTGACCGTGGGGGTGGAATATCGGGAGGAAGAGGGGAGGAACAAAGACACCTTCTCCAGGACGACGAACACGAAGTCCGCCTTTATCCAGAATGAGCTGCGGCTCTTTGACCGTTTTTTTCTGACTGCCGGGGTCCGCTACGACGACAATAGTGTCTTCGGATCGGAAACCACGCCCCGCATCGCTGCCTCTTACCTTCTCCGATCGACCGGCACCCGCCTCAAGGCGAGTTGGGCCGAGGGGTTTCGCGCGCCGACCTTCAATGATCTGTTCTTCCCTGCCACCTTTCCTCCCTGCCCGGCCTTTGGCAACCCTGACCTTCGGCCGGAGTCGAGCCGGAGCTGGGACGCGGGGTTCGAGCAGAAGCTCTGGGAGAATCGGCTCCGCTTCGGGGCTACGTATTTCCGCAACGACTTCAGGGACTTGATTGCGATCGCGCTCGTGGATCCAGTGAACTTCTGCTTCCAGGCCCAGAACGTGGGGCGCGCGCGGAGCCGCGGCGTGGAGGTGGAGGCGAGCCTGGAGCCGACCGACCAGTTGCTCCTGACCCTCGCCTACACCTATACCGAAACGGAGGATCTGACGACCGGGCAGCCCCTCCGACGCTTCGCCCCGAACCGCTGGAGCCTCGCCGCGGTGTGGACGCCGCTCGACCGCCTCACGCTCACCGGTCAGGTCTTCATCGTCTCGAGCCAGTTCGAGAGCGCGGCCGTGGGGCGGAACCCGGGGTACACCCGCGTGGACGTGGGCGGGAACTACCGGCTCCTCAGCAAGGCCGGGCCGCTCGAGAGCCTGGAGCTTCAGGTCAAGATCGAGAACCTTCTGGACGAAGACTATGAAGAGGTCAGGGGCTTCCCGGCCCTGGGGACGTACTACACGGTCGGCCTCCGCGCGACTTTTTAGCTTGAGGACGCGATGATGGAGAAGAAGGTCGTCCGCGAGGGAAAGAAGAAGGGGCTCATCATTGTCAACACGGGAAACGGCAAGGGGAAGACCACGGCCGCCCTCGGTGTCGCCTTCCGGGCCATCGGCTCGGACTTCAAGGTGTTTGTGGGGCAGTTCATCAAGGGAAGCCGAGAGTACGGCGAGCTGGTGACGGCCGACCGGCTCAAGGAGAAGGAGTGGGCATGGAGACGGTTGCGGTGCTCTGTCTCGCGCTCGGCTTTGATTGGATGCTTGGGGATCCGCCGAACCGCTGGCACCCAGTGGGTTGGATGGGGAGGCTGATTGCCTCGTGGGTCCGTCCGACACTCGGTGCGCCCTGGCTCGAGCTTTTCTTGGGAGCAGCCGCGGTGTCGACCGGACTGATCGTGGTCGTTGTCCCCATCGTTGGAGTGGAGAAGGGATTGGCATTCCTTCCCGTGCTCCCACGCGTCCTTCTCGAAGCGATCCTTCTCAAGCTGGTGTTCTCTCTCAGGGGTCTTTGCCAGGCCGCGTGGCGCGCGCAGAAGGCGCTGGAAGCGGGAGACCTTGAGCTGTCCCGTGAGCACGTGGCGCGGGACCTCGTGAGCCGCCCGACGGCCACGCTCTCTGCGCATTTGGTGGCCTCCGCGGCGGTAGAGTCGGTGGCGGAGAATCTGACGGATAGCGTCGTGGCCCCCCTCAGCTTCTATCTCGCCTTCGGCTTGCCGGGGGCTTACGCCTACCGCTTCGTGAATACGGCGGACGCGATGGTTGGTTACCGCGATGCGGTCCACGAGTATCTCGGAAAGCCGGCGGCGCGTCTCGACGATCTCCTGAACTTCATTCCCGCGCGCCTCGCGGCCCTTTCCCTGGTCGTTACCGCACCCCTGGCCGGAGGTCGAGCCCGAGGCGCATGGCGAATGGCCTGGAGTCAGCACGGGCGAACCGCGAGCCCGAACGCGGGCTGGACGATGGCAGCCATGGCGGGAGCCCTCGGGGTGACGTTGGAGAAACCGGGCCAGTATCAACTCGGGGTCGGCCCATTCCCCGGCCCTCACACGATCGGGCAGGCCGCGAGATTGATACAACTCGTGACGCTGCTGCTCGTGCTCGTGGCGGCATCCGTGGCCTTGGGGCTGGCCGTGTATGACTAAGCGGGCCCGAGCGCTGATGGTGCAGGGGACGGCGTCCCATGTGGGGAAGAGTCTCCTCGTGGCCGGACTCTGCCGCCTCTTCCGTGACGGGGGATGGCGGGTGGCCCCGTTTAAGGCGCAGAACATGGCGCTGAACGCCTATGTCACACGCGATGGACGCGAGATCGGCTGGGCCCAGGCGGTTCAAGCCGAGGCGGCGGGACTCCCGCCCTCCGTGGAGATGAACCCGATCCTCCTCAAACCCCACGCCGACGCGGGGAGTCAGGTGATCATCCACGGAAACGTGTGGGGGAACTTGACAGCGCGGGAGTATTACGCGCAGAGGCCTGTCCTTTGGGAGGCGATCCGGACAAGCTATGACGGTCTTGCTCGTGAGTACGACCTGATCCTGATCGAGGGGGCCGGGAGCCCTGCCGAGCCCAACCTGATGGCCCACGACATCACCAATATGGCTGTGGCGCGGCTCGCCCGGGCCCCGGTTCTCCTTGTCGGCGACATCGACCGCGGGGGTGTCTTTGCGGCGTTGCTTGGAACCCTCACCCTCCTCCCGCCGAAAGACCGCCGGCGGATCCGAGCCCTGATCATCAACAAGTTCAGAGGGGACAGGAGCCTCTTGAGCCCGGGGATCGAATTCCTTGAGCGAAAAGCCCGATGTCCGGTCCTTGGAATTGTGCCGCATCTCCATGGTCTGGCCATCCCAGAAGAGGACAGTGTGTCGATTGAAGAGATAGAAAACGTCAATACTTACGCTATACCACTTGAGAGCCGACATGAGCCAAGGCCGTTCCGGGTTGTGGTCGTCCGCCTTCCCCATATCGCGAACTTCGCCGACTTCTCCCCCCTCGAACAAGAGCCGGGAATCAGCCTCGGCTACACGGCGAATCCTGACGGACTCGGCCAGGCGGATCTTCTCATTTTGCCCGGCTCCAAGAACACGATCGGGGACCTTCGATTCTTGAAAGAGAGCGGCTGGGCGAAACGCATCCTCTCCTACCATCGTGACGGCGGGCTCGTGGGCGGGATCTGCGGTGGGCTCCAGATGCTGGGCCTCCGCGTGGAGGACCCGGAAGGCCTGGAGACGGGCGGGGAAGAAGACGGGCTCGCGCTCCTCCCCCTGGTCACTCGGCTCGAGGCGCCCAAGGTAACGCGCCAGGTGAGAGCGACGCTCTTGCTCGGGCCGTGGGGGGCAGCCCAGGAATTTGAGGCGTATGAGATCCACATGGGGCGAAGCTGGCCGATCGGTGAATGTTCTCCCCTTTTTGAGATTCTCGCCCCGGAGTCTTCGGAACCAGTGGGCTATTGCTCGTCTGATGGCCGGGCCTGGGGGTCCTACCTTCATGGACTGTTTGATTCCCCCGGGCTTCGCCGGGCCCTCTTCTCCTGGCTCGGGGCGAATCGCCCCGTCGGTCATGAGCCGCTCCCCCCCTCGCTGGATTACCGCGCCCTTCGTGAGGCCTCGTACAACCGCCTGGCCGAGACCCTTCGGGCCCACCTGTCGCTGGATCTCCTGTGGAACATCGTCGGCGAGCGATGAAACAATTCGTCGTCGCCGGGCTCGCTTCGCTTCTTCTCCACGCGGCGGGAGTTCTCGCCTTGTGGAAGATCATCGGCGCTCCACCCGACGGACTTCGCGCTCTCCTCGTCGAGCTTGGGCCTCCTCTTGCTGAACGCCTGCCTCCACTGCGAGTTCCTGTTCAGAAAATCCGGTCGCGGCCCGACGTCCTTCGGCCTGTCCTGCCATCAGACACTATTCCTGCCCTCCCGTCTCTCGATGAAACCCTGACCGCTTCACGAGGCGGGGCCGGAGCCGCTACCATTTCTCCCAGGGACGAGCCGGCGGAAGCGACGCCACCGAATGCGACCCTGCCAGCCCACGCCCCCGTTGATGCCGGGAGCATCGGGGTGAGTCTGGAGCCGATTCTTTCGTTCCCGGGGCCACCGGAGAAGGCGCAGGGGACCCCGGTCACAGGACTGGGCGCGCGGGCGAGTTCTGAACCGGCATTCCCTGCGGGGTTCCCGGGGCAGGGAGGCGTTCCTAATTGGGGGTTTTTGACCCTGCTCCGATCAAGGATCGAAGAGAGCTTGGTCTATCCCCCCACGGCCCGGAGGCGCGGCCTCGCCGGTCTGGTCGAGGTAGAGATCCGGCTGCGCTTCGACGGCAGCGTGGAGAAAATCACAGTCGTTCGCTCTTCGGGTCATGCCCTCCTGGATCAGGCCGCGGTCCGAGGCGTGGAGGAGGCGGCGCCGTTCTCCCTTCCGCGTGATCTGCCGCATCGGCCGGTTACGGTCCTCTTGCCCATCGCCTTCGAGCTTCGGTAGTGCGGGGCCAATTGTCGTCGCCATACTTCGTACTCGGTCGTCACCAATCCTCACGTACAAACCAGTACGCTCCGGTTGGCTCCTCCCTCGAGCCTCGTCTGGCTCGTCACTTGGCCCCGCACGGTCCTCAGCCCGAGGCTATGTCGCGCAATTCGTTCGAGCTTCGGTAGGCTGAGATGCGTCCTGCGCGTCACCCGCTGCTGAAGCGAGAGCTGTCGCTCCTCCCGCTGGCTGCTGTCGTTTTTTTCAACGTGAGCGGCGGTCCCTATGGGATCGAAGAGGCGGTCCCGTCGTTCGGCCCCGGTCTGACGCTCCTCCAGCGTGCTGGCCTTGTTTCCGTTTACCGATCTCGTTGTCCTCGACGTCTGGCTCTACTCGTTGGCGCTGCTGGCGGAGCTTGGCGCCTTTCTTATCATTCGCATTCGGGAGCCGTCCCTGATCCGCCCGTGGCGGGTCCCCGGCGGACTCACCGGGGCGACGGTCGTCGTGGGGTTTCCGAGCGCGATGGCACTCCTCGCTATGGCGACTAGCGGGCTCACGAATACACTCGTTGGAATTGGCGCCGCGCTGACCGGCCCGCTGGCCTACGTGGCCTTTGCCCGCCAGGCCCGGGTTCCATCGCGGGGATGACGTTCGCGTCCCGCCGGATCGGGTATAATTAGGACCAGAGACTGCTTGCTCGCCATGAGCGCCACATCTATTCGCCTTTTAATGGCCGGGAGCTGGCGGGCCGTCCAGCGCATGGTCTGGGCGCTCGTTGTACTCCTTCTGGTCGTGGCTCCAGCCCTAGACCTTGGGTGGGCGGAGCCCACGCTCAGCCGAGGAGGCTACTGCCAGCTTCACGCCAACCCGGGGGTGGCTCTCGATCCGACGGCCCCGATCATTGTGCTTGCCGCGGAACTCCTCCTTCCTTTCGAATCGCTCGCCCGATTGCCTTTTATCGCTTCCACAATCTTTATTCCCCCTCGCATTTGAGCTCTGCGGCATCGTCTTGACCTCGCCGGGTCCTGGGGTCACTAAGACAGGCCCCGGCCAACACCCGTAACTCTCGGGAAAGGATCCGCGTGGCATTCTCTGTAGCCGCATTGGCTGTCCCCAAACAATACGGCCCGGTATCGTGGGGCCTCCTCGGCGTCATGGCCATCGGCTCGCTCAAACGGGCGATCAAGCGCGTCACCCTGGCTCTTGGGGTATCGGTGTCCGTCTTTACCGTCGCACCCGGTGACGTCCAGAGTTTTGACTTTTCGCGATATCGCCCCCTCGCGATCGGGGAGCTGGTCAAGAACTATCCAGCCCAAGAGGGACTCGCCATCGTTCCCGATATCCCGATTCGGGCCAAAGTCTTGTATTTTGCTGAGCTTCGAGACCTCCCCGACGATAGCCGTCGGTTGATCGTCGCGTGGGCCGAGTCCATGAATCTGCTTCGGGTGCCTCAGGTCTTCCAACGAGAGATGAAAATCAGCGAAGCTGGAATTGAATACTGGGTGCCCGTGCAAGAAGTGCTCGTCCCGTTCTTGAAAGCGGAACTCCGACCTGGGGAGGAGATCGAGCTATTCATGATCTACATCGGGCAGGTCTATGGCCGGCACGTGTTGCTCGTCAACGAGTTTGAGCACAAATCTCCGCATAGGGGTCGGGTCCATTGACTCCGAAGGGTGAAGGAGAGGAATTAACAGGGTGCGTGACGGAGTCATTCCGCTCTCAGGCGTGAGGCGATGAGTTCTTCGCGACACTTTTTCGGGGAGACCCGTACAGCCGCCAGCCGTCACACAGCTCGACTGATCTGGGTGCTTGGGTTGACGAGTGGTTTCCTGGTCGTGGAGGTGGTCGGAGCCCTCTGGACCGGGAGTCTTGCCCTCCTGGCGGACGCCGGCCACATGCTGACCGACGTGGGCGGGCTGAGCGTCAGTCTCCTTGCCGTATGGTTCGCCAGAAAGCCGCCCACCCCGGCCCACACGTATGGTTACTTTCGGATGGAGATCCTGGCGGCCCTGGCCAACGGTGTGGTGCTCTTTGGCGTGGCGGCCTTCATCCTCTACGAGGCCTATCGGCGAGTGTGGGCGCCGCCGGGGATTCTGGCCGGCCCCATGCTGGTCATTGCGATCCTGGGCCTGGGCGTGAACCTTCTCGGGATGTGGCTTCTCCGTCGCGGTGCTGGAGAGAGCCTGAACCTCCGGGGGGCCTATCTGGAAGTCTTGAGCGATGCCCTGGGGTCTCTCGGTGTGATCCTGGCGGCGGTGATTATCCAGATCACTGGCTCCACGCTGGCCGACCCGATCATCAGTGCTGGAATCGGGCTCTTTATTCTGCCGAGGACATGGGGGCTGATGCGGCAGGCCGTCCATATCCTGACGGAAGGGGTCCCGCCCCATCTGGACCTTGGGGAGATCGAAGCGGCCATGCGAGCGGCCCACGGCGTCCGGGCGGTACACGATCTCCACGTCTGGACTCTCACGTCAGGCAAAGAGGCGATGAGCGCGCACGTGCTCGTCGAAGATCTGTCGGATGGTCAACATGTCCTCGGAGACCTCCAGGAGCTTCTCCGGGAGCAGTTCAGCATCGAACATTCGACGATCCAGCTCGAGACCGACCGTTCTCCGTTGCTCCAGATCACGCAGGCCAGGGAGGGCGGTCCCCGCAGTCCCTTGTCTCGAGGCGACGAGCCGACCTCCGACCGCGAGCACCCAACGACTCAGGAAGGGAGTGAGGCATGATCGCCGCGTTCTCGATCATCTTCTTGGGGTTCTTTCTCGGGATGCGGCACACCGCGGATCGCCCCCCGATGGGCGCCGGAACAAGCCAAGATCACGAAAGGAGAGGGAGAGATGCGTGAAAGATATGTGGGAAAATCGGGTGTTCCGGTTTCGGCACGAGCAGGTCCTCGGCTGATAGAGAGACGAGCGTTCCTGACGGGGGCGATGTCGACTTCTGCCGTGGCACTGATCGGCCTGCTGCCGTTCTGGGCGTTTGGTCAAGCGCGGCGGGCTTACGCGGTCGCGCCGGAATCGGTCCTCCCGGCAGATATTCGGCGGGCACCCGCGGACGTGGTGGAGGCCTACCGCTTCGCGATTGCCAACCGGGACACCCTGCGCTACATCCCCTGCTACTGCGGGTGCGGCGCGGAGGGGCACACGAGCAATGCGTCGTGCTACGTCAAAGATTTCTCGACACCCGGTAACCTGGTCTTCGATCGGATGAGCCTTAACTGAACAATCTGCATCAACATCACGCGGGACGTGATGCGCATGTTAGATGAGGGGAAACCTCTGAAGGAGATCCGATCATACGTGGATCGGACCTACAGCCGATTTGGGCCTCCCACACCCACACCTCCCGTCCCTTAAGGCTGGGAGCTTTTCCGTGGCGTAAGGCATCGGGACCGACGCTGAGGGCAATGGACCCTGTTCTTCAGGCCTTTCTCGTGTCGTGGGGTTGGCGGGCAGATGTCATCCTCGTGCTGGCCCTGCTGGCTGCGGCGTACATCATCGGCTGGTGGCACCTGCACAGGGCCGGGCACTCTGCCCTCGCGCGCGGAAGCCGGCTCGTGTGCTACTTGACAGGCCTAGCAACGGTGTACCTCGCCCTCCTCTCTCCCATCGACAGCTTCGCGTCGTTGCTCTTCAGCATGCATATGGTTCAGCATGAGATGCTGACGATGGTGGCAGTACCGCTCCTACTTCTCGCCAACCCGCTGCCGATCGTCCTCTGGGCGCTCCCGAGATCGCTCCGCCGTGGAGTCGGCGGTCTCCTCATCCGGGAGGCCGCGGTCCGGCGGGGCCTTTGGGCGCTCACGCTGATGCCGGTGACCTGGGGGCTCTATATGGTCACCTTCTGGGGCTGGCACCTGCCCACGGCCTATGAAGCTGCGCTCAGAAATGGGCTCCTTCACGACCTCCAGCATCTCTCCATTTTCGTCGCCGCCCTCCTTTTCTGGTGGCCCATCATCAATCCGGCCCCGAGACTGCATGGGCACATTCCGTACGTCTATAGGGTCATCTATGTCTTTCCGGCGATGATCCTCCCCATGCTGCTGGTCATGTCGATCGCTTTCTTCGCGAAAGAGGTCTTTTATTCCTACTACACGGCGGTGCCCCGCCTCTGGGGTCTGACGGCGCTCGAGGACCAGACGGCCGGCTGGGTCCTGATGGGGGTGTGGGAGGGGTTGACCTATGTGGGGCTCCTTCTCGTGCTCATCGCCAAAACACTCGACCACGAGGAACGCGTGACGCGCCAGCGAGAATCTCTTGGGCTCGTTCCAGAGAAGAACTCCCCGTGACACACCTCCGCAAAACACGCCCTGGACCCTTACTACCCGCCCTTCTGCTCGCGCTAACCGTGACCGCGCCCCAACCAAGCGCCTGGGCGAGCCACGGGGGGACGGACCAGCTAAGCGCTGCCCGGGCAGGTCCTTATGCCGTCTCTGCGTGGACCCGGCCCAATCCGGCGTGGAACGGATGGCTCTCCGTGGGCGTCGCTGTGATGAGACCCGGGACCCAAGTTCCGGTTCTTGATGCGGTCGTCCGCCTGACCGCCAACTCAATCGACCAGGGGAAAGAACCCGTGGCTGTTGAGGCCACTCGCCGTCAGGGTGCCAACAGGCTCCTCTACAATGCTGACATGAAGCTGCCAAGCGAGGGGCGGTGGCAGGTGACGGTCTCGGTAGCCGGCCCCGAAGGGAGCGGGAGTGCGGCATTCCAGATCCAGGTGAAGCGCCCGTCCATCACGTACTGGCTTGCAGTGGGGCTGGGCGGAGGAACGGTTGGTCTGATCCTTGTCTGGCTAGTCTGGCGCCGGCGCCGGGATGCTCTGGAGGCAATCCTCGCCGCCTTTGTTCTCTGGCTCTTCGCTTCCGGTTGCGCCCGAGAGGCAAGGCCGGAGAGGATCGCGCTGGAGTATAGCCGGGCGGTCTACGCTTCTGATTTGGCCCAGGCCTATCGCCTGATCTCGTCTCAGGATCGCCGGGTGAAAAATGAAGAAATATACCTCCGGGGTGCTCCGACCGGGTTTGCCCTGGAGGTTTCGCGCCAGCTCGCATCGTTCCTCAAAGTCACGCATGTAGAGCAGACGATCAACGGAGACCAAGCCAGAGTCAAGCTTCAACTTAAACTTCCTGATGCGAATGCGCCCGAGATCGCGACGCTTGTCCGCGAGTGGGATGAGCGGCTTCTGAATGCCCTGCTGCAGTCAGAGCGAGAAGAGATCACGCGCAAGTTGGATCAGCTCGCCCGGGCGCAGAAGATTCCGATGATCGAGGGGGAAGAGAATTTCTCGCTGGTCAGGGAGGGTTCGGGCTGGCGGGTCTTCCTTAACTGGGCCGGTGGCGCGCGGGTCCGGTTCCGCACCGCCATGCGTGAGGCGATCCCCCTCCAAGTGACCGTGAGTCCTGAGGAGGTCCTCCTGACACCCGGGGAACGCATGCAGGTCGTTGTTCGCGTGAAGAACGTGTCCTCGCGCGACTTCGTAACCAGGGTCGGCCATCGGATCGAGCCGAAGGCCCAGGCTGGGGCCCTGGCCCTTCTCCAGTGTCCCCTCTTCGTTCCTGTCACACTGAAGCCCGGTGAGACGGAGGAGTTTCGCTCCGAGTACATGATGCTGAGAGATTCCCCCGATCAGGCGAAGGAGTTCGAGGTCACCTACGAGTTCTTTCCCGCGGAGAGAACGCGGGGGCAAGCCTCACGGCTATGACGATGGGAGCAGTGCTGAGCACTCGGCGTCCTGCTTACTTGTGGGATTTTCGTCGTGCCTGATACTTCTAGAGCACGCCTCCTGCGTCGTGGGCTTCAGCTTGAGTACCTGACGATCGGGTGGAACAGTCTCGAAGCGATCGTGGCCATCGGTGCCGGAATCCTGGCTGGCTCGATCGCGCTGGTCGGCTTTGGCCTGGACAGCATCATCGAGGTGGTCTCGGGGGCGATCCTGTTTTGGCGGCTTCGTACCGAGCTTGGCGGAGCCGACTCGGACGCGAGCGAGCGGGCTGAGCGGCGGGCACTACTTTTTGTCGGACTGAGCTTCTTTGCCCTCGGGGCCTACATTCTGTACGAATCGGGCAAGAAATTATGGCTGCGCGAGCAGCCGGAAGAGAGTGTGGTGGGCCTCGGGCTTGCCGTGTTGTCGCTGGTAGTCATGCCCGCTCTGGCCTTTGGGAAGCATCGGACAGCGAAGCGATTGGGAAGCCGCGCGTTGGCCGCAGATGCCAAGGAGACCGCAATCTGCTCCTATCTTTCCTTGACTCTGCTGCTCGGGCTCGGGCTGAATGCCTGGCTCGGCTGGTGGTGGGCTGACCCCGTGGCCGCACTTGCGATGTTGCCGTTGCTCATTCACGAGGGGAAGGAGGCGGTCGAGGAAGCATATGGTGAGCATCATGAATCGTAGGGTGCGGATCCGACTGGCCACAAAGGATCCGACGTTCGACGAAGCGCTTATCCGGGCCCCCGGCCTTCCCCTTGACCACCTGCTCCCCGCGTGATAGAGATGGTGCGGAACCCGGCTTGCCATCAGAAACAAGGTGTGGCTGGAGGCGGGCCGCCGGTTTTTACTGGGCGACGGCGGCATTGAACTGCTCCAAGCCATCCAAGCCAGAGGCTCCCTGCGGGCCGCGTCGGCTCACGTCGGCTGGTCGTATCGTCACGCCCTCACTTACCTCACCAAGGCTGAGGCAGCCCTCGGGTACCGGCTAGTTCGGAGGGTCAGGGGCGGGGACGACCGCGGAGGTGCCGTCCTCACCGCTGAAGGTCGAGACTTTCTCCGTCGCTATACCCTCTTTCGGCGGCGACTCAACCGAAGCCTCTATCGACTGTACCAGTCGGCCTTTGGGACACGGTTGGGATGAAACTGGCAGGGAATGAATACAACCGGGCCGAACTCGCGGGTGCCTTCGGCGACCTCGGCACGCTGGTCCCCTTCGTCGTCGGCTACATCACCATCAGCCGACTCGACCCGCAAGGTGTCTTGCTCGGCTTCGGTATCGTCGCCGTCGCGACGGGGCTCTACTTCCGCACGCCGATGTCTGTGCAGCCGATGAAGGCGATCGGCACGGCGGCCATCACGCATCCCGACGCCATCACGCCGACCATGATCTCGGCGTCCGCGCTCGTCACCGGCCTCTTATGGCTTGCGATGGGTATCACCGGGGCCGTCTCCTGGCTTGCGGCGCTGACGAGCCGGCCAGTGGTCCGGGGACTCGTACTCGGGCTCGGCTTGAGCTTCATCCTCGAAGGCGTGAAGCTCATGCACAGCGGGTTCGCCTACGCGATCCCCGGGGCGTTCCTGACCTTCCTCCTGCTCGGCCAGCCGCGCATCCCGGCCATGCTCGTCCTGCTCGCCTACGGCGGACTCTTGGCGATGGTTCTTGACCCGGCGCTCGGTCGGGATCTGGCGGCCCTCCGGCCGCTCTTTCACCTGGGCCGACGTTTTCCAGGGCGCCTTCGTGCTCGCGCTCCCCCAGGCGGCCCTGACGCTCGGGAACGCGGTCATCGCGACTGCCGAGGAGCACAACAGGCTGTTCCCCGAGCGACGGGTCAACGTGCGCCGGCTCGCCTTCGACCACGGGCTAATGAACCTCCTGACCGCCGGAATCAACGGCGTCCCGATGTGTCGCGGGGCTGGCGGGATGGCCGGGCACGTCCGCTTCGGCGCGCGGACCGGCGGGGCCCTCGTGATCCTCGGTGTGCTCCTGCTCGCGGTCGCCCTCTTCTTCGCCGACTCCGTCACGACTCTCTTCCGACTCTTTCCGATGCCCGTGCTCGGCGTCATCCTCCTTTTCGGCGGGCTCGAACTCGCGGTGTCGGTGACGAACGAGGGCTTCTCACCGGCCGAACGGACGGTGCTCGCGCTCACGGCCGGGCTCGCGCTCTGGAACATGGGCGCGGCCTACCTCGCCGGACTGCTCCTGTACCACGCGGCCGCGCGTGGGATCATCCGCTTGTAGCACCGTGGCGGTCGGGCCGGTCCCTCCTCCCCCGACCCTGGTCGGGGACCCTGTTTGCCCGACCTCGTCCTCCCGCTGCTCGACTCGGGCATTTTCGTTCCTCCCCGTGCCTAAACCCTCCTCCATCGTTTCCGCCCGCGTCCGACATTTCGATTGAGGGGTTTACATGCGCGGCTTCGAGAATTGCTTGACTCGTCTGCCATGGATCGAGGGACAGGCCTCAGGCATCGGAGTAGCTTGCTCACGGCCGTTGGCCGGCATCAGCGGCGGCTCGGCTGGGCCCTTGGCCTCACCACGGCCTTCCTCGCGAGCGTGATGCCTCAAAATAGAGTGTTACCGTAGGCCGAGGTGATGCCTCAAAACAACGGTTACCCAACTGTAGCCTGTTTTCGCGCTCGAGGGGACTCGCCCAGCGACCAGAGCGTGTCCAGGGTCTGGGTGATCTGCTGGGCGAGCGCCACCGGGTTGAGCGTGAGGAATTGGCGCTCGAGGGCCTGGCGGTGGGCGTCGGAGAGAATGCCGCTCGCGAGCAGCCGTTGGTATGGGGTCTGGGCGGCATCATAGTGTTTGAGGACCTTGCTCCCGACACGGCGCTTGCTCACGAGCTTGCGGACCAGGCGGAAGAAGTTGAGCTGCAGGCGGAGCAGGCCGTAGAGACGCTGCAGGCCGAGGGACGCGGCGCGAGAGCTGTAACGGTCATAGCCCACGAGGCGCCGGATGACGAACCCGTTTTTCTGCTCCACCCAGGCCTGATCATTCTTGCGATAGCTGCGGCCCCGGGTGAAACGGATCCCCTCGCGCCGACACCAGGCGACGAGCCGCTCGTTGAGAAACTCGCTCCCATTGTCGCTATGCCACGCGTGGAGGGGAAAGGGCAGGCGCTGACGGATGTGGTGGACGCCGGTGCCCACGCGGCGGTGGCCGAGGCCCCAGACGGGCTCCAGCTCGGTCCAGCTGGTCGCCACATCCACGCCGACGAGGGTGGTGAGGGAGAAGCCGGCGGTGGTCTCGCCACAGTGCAGGACCAGATCGCCCTGCACCGAGCCGGGCCTGACGCCGTGCCAGTCGCCGAAGGTCCGGAGCGGGACTTGGCGAGCCAGGAGAGAGGCAGGAGCGCGGGGCCCGCGCGGCTGGCGGCCCAGGCGCCGGCGGATCGGGCGGAGCCGCCGATCGAGGGTCGCCGGGCTGAGGCGAAGCAGGGGCGGGCGGAGCTCGGGCGCCACGCGCAGTTCCCCGTGGCGCTCCAGCACAGGCACCAGGGTCGGCAGGAGCGGGGCCAGCAGCTTGCCGCAGGCCCGATCGCTCACTTCCCAGAGCTGGGTCAGGAGGGGAAGCAGCTCGGGTCCGTAGCGGCACGGGCGGCCCCGGCGCCGCGCGCGCCGCGCTGGGGCCCGGCGCAGGAGCCGGATCGCGGCTTTGCGATGACAGCCCGTCGTCCGACAGAACTCGTCTAGGAGCCGCCCTTTGGCCCGCTTGTCCATGGCTCGATACCGCTCCCGCAGTGCTGCCGCATATTCCTGCCGCCCTAATCGGGTCATGATGCCTCCTTTCGCGAGTGCTCCTTGGTCACCGCATTAATGAGGCATCGACCCTGATTTCGGTAACAGTTCTTATGAGGCAGATCGGGCGCTTGATTCGGGAACGGAGTATGGGGTAAGATGACAATGCATTCGGGGTGAGATCGACGAAGCCCAGGGTCTTAGGTGAACGCAGGATGATGAGGTACATCACAGCGGCAACGCTCCTGCTGCTTCTTGTCGTGGTCCCGGTGCTCGACCTCGCCTGGAGCGAGCCTCGGCTTGATGGGAGCCAAGGCGCTGGGTGCCAGCTGCACGCGAACCCCGGGGTGGCCTTCGACTCTGTGTCCTGTAGCGTCTCACCGCCCACAGCGTCTCTTTCCTCGTCCGACGCGCCCACCTACCTCTCGCTCCTCGGCTCTTCGATCTTCATTCCGCCCCGCGCCTGAGTCTTCTCTGGCCGCTTCGACCACCTGTTTCTTGTGGATTCTTTTCAGGAGACGTGTATGTCACGGGCTAGAAAGATGTCGGATTTTCGGGACCAGTGGCGCCGATTGATGTGGCCGTTCCTCGGCGCAGCCGCGATCGCGGCGGCCGATCAGGCGATCAAACTGGCGGTCCTGGCCGTGCAACCTCACGTGACCGTGATCCCCGGGTTCTTCGCGATCAGCTTCGCAACGAATACGGGCGCGGCGTTTAGTCTGTTCCGGAAGTTTCCCGGAGCCCTGACGGTTCTAGGGATCGCAATCCTTGCTGGCCTGATCGTGTACATGTTGAGACGCTCGGCGACTGCGACCCGGCTCGTACAGACCGCGCTCGCGCTGCTCGTCGGCGGCGCTGCTGGAAATCTGATCGATCGGGTTCGACTGGGCTATGTGGTGGACTACCTTGACGTGTTCGTCGGAACGTACCACTGGCCGACGTTTAACCTGGCGGATTCGACCCTGAACATCGGGGCAGTGCTCCTCGCATGGGCTTGGCTTCGGGGCGCCGCGGCCCCGAGCGACCTCACCGGGGCAGAGCGCCAGTCCCCGGCGCACGACGCTTCCATCGGCGGTCCGTCGAGATGAGGGCCACTCCACGTGGGGCATGAGCACGACTGACCGGGAATCCCGCGCGACGCTCTCGGTCGTCGCCCTCGGCGCCCTCGTGTTCGCGGCCTGCGGGCGCGCACCCACCCCCCCGTCGCCGGACGTCGTCGCGACCTACACGGGTGGGCAGATCACCGTCGAGCAGGTGCGCCGCCTCGTCCAGGGGGAGTTGAAGGGCCTCCGCGTGCTTGTGGGGGACAAGCTGGAGCCGGTCTCTATTCATTCTTCGATTTCTCATTCGTCGATGTTGGTTCCCTTGGAAGTCGACGGCGGGCTCGGCCGGGATCTCCAGACCGCCTCGCCGGCGTGGTGATCCTCCTGGTCATTCTCGCCAGCGCCGTGGAGGCGGGCTATGAGTCGGTGAGGCGGCTGCTGAGCCATGCCGTGCCGCACGCTCCGTATCTCGCGATGCGCGGCGCGGCGATCGGGTTCCTCGGAAACGAAGCGGTGGCGCATCTCCGCATTCGGGTGGGGAAGGACATCGGCAGCGCCGCCCTGGTGGCCGATGGCCAGCACGCCCGCCTGGATGGATTGACTTCGCTGGCGGCCCTGGCCGGCATGGGGGGAGTCGTCCTCGGTTTCCCCATGGCCGATCCGATCGCCGGACTGGTCATCTCGGTCGCCATCCTGGGCGTGCTGTGGAGACCGCGCACCACTTTGCCCGCTAGCGGTGAGGCGGGGCGCATGAGAACAAGGCGGGTTTCAAAGAAGGGGGAATGACGGTGCGACATTTGCTGCTGATTGCGGGATTTCTGGTGGTTCCCCTGGGGACAGCTCCGTTCGTCGCCGAAGCCGCCGAGAAAGAGTGCGAACGGTGGCTCAAGCTTGTCGATGGAGAAGTTCGGGAGTTGAAGGAAATGCTCAACAAAAAGTCCGACGCCGAGAGGACCCGGATTCAGGAGATGGTGACCAGGACCGGCGCGCGGGTTGCGGAGGCAAGAAAGGCGTGCCATTCGGGCAACGACAAGGCAGCCACCTTGATGGCGCTCGATCTCTGGGATGCCTTCGTTGAGCGGGAGCGACAGGAGGGGACGCTCTCGCTCAATAGCCGGCTCAACAGCCTCGCGCTTCGAATCGACCGGCTCAAAGCCTTCCGGCAAAGGGGTTGGAGGGCGAAGATGTCCGACGATGTGGAGCGGCAGTTTCTGGCCGAGCTGGACAGGTTGGACAGAGCGCTAGCAGATGCCCTGAAGCAATCGCTTCGCTGAGGTGAGGACATCAGGCTTGAGAAAGGAGAGGAGAAGTGCGTGAATCATCTGCTGATCCATCGTGGGGTTCGGTCCCGGCGCACACCCTTGATCGAATGGCCAGACGGGTGTTCCTGGCTGCGGGGGCGGTATTGACGGGCGCCTTGGCACTCGGAGGTCTCCTCCGCTTGCCGGCCTTCGGCGAGGCGCGGCGTGCCTACGCGCTGGCTCCGGAATCCGTCTTGCCGGCGGATATTCGGCGGGCACCCGCGGAAGTGGTGGAGGCGTACCGCTTCGCGGTCGCCAATCGGGAGATTCTCCGCTACATTCCCTGCTACTGCGGGTGCGGGGCGGAGGGGCACACGAGCAACGCATCGTGCTATGTGAAGGACTTCTCGACGCCCGGGAATCTCGTCTTCGACCGGATGAGCCTCAACTGAGGGATCTGCATCCACATCACGCGGGACGTGATGGGCTTTCTGAATCGGGGGGCGACCCTCCGAGAGATCCGCGCCTATATAGACCGGGTGTACAGTCGATCCCGGCCTCCGACCCCGACACCCCCTGTGCCGTGAGAAGGGCTCGATTGTTGCCCCGATTCCTCCCTCAAGCCAAGGCTCCACGAGGCATCCGCCTTCTCAGGTTCTTGGCGGCGGTCTTGTTGGGGAGCCTCGTGCTGTTTGTGAGCTTCTGGTCGAGAAGTTCCCGGGGGGCGCCGCCGAGTGAGGCGATCCGGGTGGCATGGCGCGATAGCGCTCGTCCTGGTTGCCGTCCTCCGGCCGACCGGCGCGCCCGGCGAGGGGACGCCCGCCACTGGCGCGGCAGAGGTTCGCGTCACCGACCATCGGGCAGGCATCCACGACTTCGCTGCGCTCGAGGTCGCGCTGACGGAAGTAGCCCTCCACCGACGAGGGGAGCCGCGCAGTCAAGGGTGGGCCCCGCTCCTGGGACGTGCCCCCGCCGTGGATCTCGTCCCGCTCAAGGAAGGCCGCTCGGCGACCGTTGGGACCGCGCCGGTGCCGGCGGCTCGCTACGACGCCGTCCGCGTCCGTTTCGGAGAGCCGCGCGGGAGGCTCAAGGCCGGAGGCAAGGCCCTGGTCACGCCGATCTCCTCGGTGGTCGCCGTGGATCTCACGGTCGCCACCGACCACGTGTCGTGGATCCTGATCGACCTTTATGTGGAGGACGTGAGCGACCACCGACCCGGGCACTATCTACTCAAGATCAAGGGAGTCGCTGTTGGATCGTCTGCGGAGTCAAAACCTCGGCCCAATCAGCTCTTCGCCGGATGAAGCCACTTGAACGCATGCAAAGGGCGGCACCAGCGGATGGAATGACGACGATGCGCTCATGCCGACTCTTCATCGTGATCCTTGCCGTCTTCCTGGCGCCCGGCCTCGGCGGGGCCCATGCGTATCTGGTAGAGTCCTCCCCCGCTCGTCAGGCAGTCCTTGGGGAACCAGTGGCAGCCTTGTCGGCTGCCATCCGGGCTCTGCACTCTAGGGGCCCTGACGCTCTTTATCGGCTCCTTCGCCGGGCCGTGCCGATCGTCGCCGTCATCGTGCTCCTGTTTGGCGTCTGGGCTCCAGCCGAGCCTCGGGTTATCGACTTGCCCCTCCACGAGGGCGTTCTCCCCAAGCACCTGCGGGTGATGCGCGTTCAGCAGGGCGACGACGTAACCCTTCGCTGGACCACGAATCAAGCCGTGACGATTCACCTGCACGGCTACGACATCGAACGGCGCCTGAACCCCGGCGCTACGATCACGATGAGCTTTCGGGCTCGAGCGTCCGGCCGGTTCCCGATCACAGTCCACGGGCCCGGCAAAGAGGCCGAGACAACGCTCGGCTATCTGGAGGTTCATCCCCGATGAATGGACCACGCCGGCGGTTTAGGGGAGGACTCACCCAGCTTGGGGTGCGACAGCCGCGCAGAAGCTCAACCGCAGCCGTCGCAGTCGGGGCGGTGCTCGCTACGGCCGGACGGGCGCAAGCGCACGGCTTCGGCCAGCGCTACGACCTTCCCGTGCCGCTTTGGCTTTGGGTGACCGGTGCCGCAGCCGCGGTGGTGCTGTCATTCGCGGTGATCGGCGTTTTCGTCCGAGGGACCCCAGGGCTCCACGGGTACCCGCGCCTGAACCTCCTCCGCTGGCCGATAGGCCGATTCCTTGCGCATCGCGCGGTCCGGCTCACCGTCAAGGTCGTTGCCGTCGCGCTCTTGGTGCTGATTGTCGCCACAGGCCTCCTGGGTCACGTGAACCCCACGCGCAACCTGGCCCCGACGGCGGTCTGGGTGCTCTGGTGGGTTGGCTTCGCCTATGTCTCGGCCCTGCTCGGAAACCTCTGGACCCTGGTGAACCCGTGGAAGAGTCTCTTTGAAGGGGTCGAGACTCTCTTCCGACGGGGCGATCCTGATGACGAGTTCACCCTCGGGGTGCCGTACGCCCCGTGGCTCGGTGCTTGGCCCGGCGTCGTCCTCTTCCTCGCCTTCTCCTGGGGCGAACTGGTGTTCAGTGGGCGCGCCTTCCCTCGGCAGCTCGCGCTCATGATCGTCGTGTACTCCCTCATCACCTGGACCGGGATGTTCTGCTTCGGCCGGACCGTCTGGCTGCGCCATGGCGATCCCTTCGCGCTCGCCTTCAGAGTGCTCGCGCGGTTCGCGCCGACCGAGCTCCGAGTCACCGATCCGTCGGTTTGCGAGGCCTGTCCCGTGGAATGCCGGGACCGCGATGGCGAGTGCGTGGACTGTGAGGACTGCTTCGCGAGGGCGCCAGCCCCCCGCCGCGAGTGGAACGTCCGGCTAGCCGTGTACCATTTCTTCGCCGGCCAGGTGGCCACAGCCGGCGGCCGTCAGCGGTCAACCGGAGCAGTGGCCAACGCATTTGTGGTCTCTCTCGTACCCATTGCGATTGCCTATCACCTCGCACACTACTTCACGTATCTGCTGATCCAGGGCCAGCTCGTCATCCCGCTGGCCTCGGACCCCTTTGGGGTCGGCTGGGACCTGTTCGGCACCGCCGCCTCCGTTCCGGAGATCGGCATCGTCGGCGCCCGCTTCGCGTGGTACACGGCTGTCATTGCGATCGTGCTGGGACACATCGTCGCGGTCTACGTGGCCCACGTGATCGCGCTCCGGGCATTCCAAGACCGCCGTCGTGCCCTCCGAAGCCAGTACCCGATGCTCGTGCTCATGGTGAGCTACACGATGGTGAGCCTCTGGATCATCGCCCAGCCCATTGTGGAGACGGGCCCGAAGGGGTAAATCCAGGAGGTGGCACCATGGCCGTGCCCAGGCTGATCTTCTTCTCGCCGGAGGAGATCAGCGCCGCGATCGAACACAAATGCTAGCAGGTGCGAGGCGATGAGGGCGTCGCTTCCACGCCGCGTGCTAAAGCCGCTCCTGTGGAGCACGGCACTGTCCGTTATTGGGCTGGGCCGTTGGGCCGTTTCTGGGCGGTTTCCCGCCGCGTCTGGTCGCGGGAGGCATGATGGACATCGTGATCCTTATCCTGGTGGCGCGGTTGCTTGACCGCGAGGAACTCGAACGGCGGGTGTTGCGGGGAGTCTTCAAGAGTGCCGCACGCAACGGGTCCGTCGTTTTCCTTATCCTGATGGCAGCCCTTTTCGCCACCGGGGAGGCTCGCGCGAACGGCGGGACGCCGCGGCTGGCCCGCGCGCCGGCGGGGCCCTACCTCGTCTCGATCTGGACGCAGCCGGATCCCCCCAGGGTCGGACGGCTCGACGTGAGCGTGGCCGTGATGCGGCCCACCACCGGCGAGCCCGTGCTGGACATTCGGGGTCAGGTCGGCGCCGAGAGCCTCGGAGGAAAGGAGAGGGTAGGGGGAGTGAAGCTTGAGCGCGGAGCGGGGGGGAATCTTCTTCTTTACCATGGCGAGCTGGAGGTCCCAGTCGTTGGCCAGTGGCGGGTCATCGTCACGCTTGACGGCGCCGACGGGAGCGGCGAGGCGATGTTTGCGCTCGAGGTCCGTCCGCCCCCACGGCTGCCTCGATGGGCCCTGCTCATGGGAGCGATCACGTTAGGGATGCTCGTCTGGCTGTGGGCGTCGCGCTCGCGGGCACCGCGAGCCTGATTTTTCAAGGCGCTTTGGCCGCCGAAGTTTGCGGGCGTGATGAGAGGAGATGGGTGAGAGGAGACGTGACCATGTGGTCGTTCGTGACGGGAATCCTCGGGATGTTGGGAACTGCCTTTATGCTGGCGCGCCTCAGCAGGCGCGTATCCCACTGGGCACCGGTACGCTACTGGCTCCTGGGGCTTGCCGCGCTCGTTCCGGCCTGGCTCATAGCCTTTGTCGGTCTGCTTGGGTCCTTCACAGGAGGCCGTCCCGAAGGCGCCCTGTCGGCCTCGTGGATCCTGTCGGCCTCGGCTGCTCTCCTCGGAATCATCGTCACGGATGCCGAGGTGAAGCGCCTCGACGAATCAGGACGGCCCCACGGTCCCCTAAGGTATTGGCTTCTTGGGATTGCAGCCGTTGCTCCGGCGTGGGGGATCGCCCTTCTGGGTTTCACATGGATCTGACCCTGAAGGCGTTTCTCACCTCATGGGAGTGGCGGCCAGGGGTTGCCCTTGTGGTGGCGGGCCTCGGGGTCGCTTACATCATGGGTTGGCGGCGGCTCAGGGTGCGGAAGCGTGGCGCTGTGAAATCTTGGGACGTGGTTCTTTACTTGACCGGGCTAGCTGTGATCGTCCTCGCGCTCTTCTCGCCTCTCGACACCTTCGAGGCGTCCCTTCGAAATGAGTTCGTCCACAATCTCCAGCACCTGTCCTTTTTCGCGGCAGCTCTTGTCTACTGGTGGCCTCTGATCAATCCAGCGCCACGGCTTCACGGACATATTCCCTACGGCTTCAGGCTGGTCTACGTCTTCGCGGCGGTGGGCCCCGTCATGTTGCCGGCCATGTCGATTGCTTTCTTCGCCAGGGGCGTGCTGTATCCCTCCTACACGACCGTCCCGCGTCTCTGGGGCCTCAGTGCCTTGGAGGATCAGACCAGCGGCTGGGTCCTCATGGGGGTCTTGGATGGTATGATCTACGCTGTGGCCTTTCTCCTGCTTGTCGCTGCGATGCTGAATCGCGAGGAGCGGATGACCCGTCTTCGCGAAGCGATCGATGTCGGCACGACAAGAAGTCGGCACGACAAGAACCCGAGGAAGGATGTCCGGAGGCGGGACGACATACCCTTGATGAAGGGGCATATGGAGCACTGAAGCCGTGGGCCACTTTCATCGGGAGCATGAGCCCGTCCATGACGCGACCGGCCGAGGCATCTGGGCCCTGAAGGTGTCATTACTGGGCCTCCTGGCCACGGCGGTTATTCAGGCGGCGATCGTCACGGTCAGCGGCAGCGCTGGCCTCTGGGCCGACACCTTGCATAACTTCGCCGATGCTCTGACAAGTCTCCCGTTATGGATGGCGTTTGCCCTGGCCCGGCGGTCCCGTTCCCGCCGGTTTCCCTACGGCTACCATCGCGCCGAGGACCTCGCCGGACTACTGATCCTCCTGATCATTCTTCTGAGCGCCCTGGCCGCCGGGTATGAGTCAATGAGGCGACTCCTCAGTCAGGCTGTGCCGCAGGCTCCGTTCCTGGCGATGGTTGGCGCCGCGATCGGGTTCCTCGGAAACGAAGCGGTGGCGCATCTCCGCATTCGGGTGGGCAAGGAGATCGGCAGCGCGGCGCTGGTGGCCGATGGCCAGCATGCCCGCCTGGACGGGTTGACCTCCCTGGCGGCCCTGGTGGGCCTGGTGGGGGTGGTCCTGGGCTTTCCCATCGCCGACCCGATCGCTGGGCTCGCCATTTCGGTCGCCATTCTCGCCATGCTGTGGGAGATCAGCCGGGATCTCTTGGGCCGCGTGATGGACGCCATCGACCCGAAAATCATTGAGGCCATCGAGACGAAAGCACGCTACGCCCCCGGCGTCCGTGAGGTGTATGACCTTCGGGCGCGCTGGCAGGGGCACGACGTCGTGGCCGAGTTGACGATCAGCGTGGATGGAGGCCTGAGTGTCGCCGAGGGACATCAGATCTCTGAAGAGGTCCGTCACCGGCTGCTTCACGAGATCCCGAACCTGGCGGACGCTACCTTGCACGTGGATCCATTCGAAGACTCTCCAGGTGCGCATCATCGCCAGACCGCTCACCATTTTGACCGGATGGGGTGACCGCCTTGATGGTGAACGTCGTCAAATCAGTCGCGCTGTTCGTTCTGGCAGGCCTCTGCGAAATCGGCGGAGGCTATCTCGTCTGGCAGTGGTGGCGGAATGGAGCCCCGTGGTTCACGGGGGTGCTCGGGGCCGCGGTCTTGTGCCTGTACGGGATCGTCCCGACCTATCAGCCTGCCCACTTCGGCCGCGTCTTTGCGGCCTACGGCGGGGTCTTCGTTATCCTCTCGATCCTCTGGGGTTGGGGGATAGATCGAGTTGCGCCTGACAGATATGACTTGGCTGGCGGCCTGATCTGCCTCCTTGGCGTGTCCGTCATCATGTACTCGCCGCGCTAGGTCGTAAAGGTAGGCCCCTGAGATCTGAGTTGACAGGGAACGTTCCGGTCCTTTACCCTAGTTTTTAGAAAAGTAGTGATGATGACGATGGGTAAGAAATTCATGCACCTTCTGCCCCCGATCGCCCTCGTCATGGCGGGCCTGCTCCTCGGGACGTGCGTGACTGCGCTCGCGGCGATGGGATCGCCGCCCACCGGGGCATGCGGGCCGGGGAAGGCCGAGGAGATCGGGTCGGCGAAGGCGCCCTTTGTTAGTCTTTTGGCTTTGGCTGAGCCGACAGTTGTTCTTCCGATCGATCTGTTCACTTCCACCCGCCTCTTGCCGCCCTTCCATTCCCCGCTTCGCCTCAACCTCCTCTGGAGTGATTCCGCCTCTCGCGCTCCGCCTCTCTCCTAGTCCTCCCAAGTCCTTTCGCTGGAAGCCGGCGTCTTCTTCCGCGTCGGCCCGAACGACACGATGACCAATCCTGACCTTGAAGGAGTCTCTCTATGGCAGATACTGAGACGAAGCGTGCCGAAGTCCTAGTCGAAGGAAGCACGGGGGGCTCCAGGGGAGTGGAGTCCACCGAAACGAGCCCCGCTCAGTCGAAGTGGAGCCTGAAACGGCTTCTTGGCCTGGGGGCCTGCTGCGCCGCACCGCTTCTCGCTGGCGCAGTGCTGGCAGGGGGCGGAGGAGCATTGCTCGGGGCCGTCGGGGCCGCTCTTCCCTTCCTGGCTGCCCTGGCGTGCCCTCTCGGGATGTATTTCATGATGCGCTCCATGTCGAAGATGAGACAGGAGAATTCAGACGACAAGGGCAAGGGGGAATAGGGCGC
>Ga0184637_10000426_pt1 | contig 31782 bp, 27 predicted proteins | sample PLM3_127_b2_FD_133143 | JGI IMG/M metagenome (GOLD analysis project Ga0184637, IMG submission 133143) | Groundwater sediment microbial communities from an aquifer in East River, Colorado, USA - PLM3_127_b2 | ecosystem: Environmental > Terrestrial > Soil > Riparian zone | place: USA: East River... | reverse complement strand
GTGACCGTGAACCGGGAGGTCTCCGCGCGTGGGAGCGAGCTCGGCAGCGAAGGGGGCTGGCGGCGAAGCGTAACCGCGCGCGGGAGGCGGGACCGTGCAGCGGCTCACGCGACGCCTAGGCGCCGCAGCGGCTACGAGGCAGCCGGCCGCGTGCGAATGCGACGTCGCTCGACCCCGCGCCTCGATCTCCGCCGCTCAGGACGACGGCGCTGGGGGGCGCCGGGTGGTCGGCACCGGCCCTCGTGGATCGCTCGTGTACCGGTTCATCCACTCGTCTCCGAACGAGAGCCGCGCGGCGAGGAGATTGTGCGAACGGCAGAGGATTCTCACGTTGTCGACCGTGGACTTCCCGCCGAGCGCGAGAGGCTGGATGTGATCGAACTGGAGCCGGCGCGTGCAGCCACAGATTCCACCGGAGGCGAGTGGCCATTGACACTTGCCGCCGTCGCGCACCCACACAGCGCGCCTCACGTGCGCGGGGATGTGGTCCGTCTTCGCGGATCTCGGCGACTTCCTGGGCTTTTCGACGACGCCCTTCCGCTTCTCCGCCTGGGCGAGGAGGAGGTCGAGGCCGGCCTCGAGGATGACGTCGGACGTGGCGCCCGGATGCGAGTGGGACAGCGCAGCCGCCGCCTCCTCCAGCTTGCGCAGGAAGCGGGCGGAGACGGTGACGTGGAACCGGCGCTCCTGCGCGGTGAGCGGGACGATCTCCGCGGGCCGGGCGACGGCGGCGAGAGCGAACGCGGCTTCACCCGGAGCTGGTTCATCGGGCGAACCAGCGGCGCCCTGGGAAGCCTCGGCCGCGCCACGCGAGACGGCTGTTTCACTCAGAGTTAGTTCATCTGGTGAACCAGCGGCCACTTCCGCGCAGGGCCCGGCAGGGGCGTCGGCCATGAGGCTCACCACGGAGGCGACGCGAGCCGGCGCCGTCCGCGGCGACGTCACGACGGTGCGCCTCGGCGGCGCCGGGTGCGGCTGGAGCTCGGCGACGATCTCCATCGCCTCGCGACGCGAGAGGCCGAAGAACCTGGGCAGCACGGCCTCCACGTTCTCCGGGGTGACGACCCTCGCGACCTCGATGATGCTCGTCAAGCAGAGTCGCCCATCTCGGAGCGGCTTGATGACGGCCGGCACCCGCTGGATCAGCTCGGCTGCGACCTTCCGATACTGGGCGGCCGCCTTCGAGAGCCGGAGCTCCCGATGCAGGAAGTAGAAGAGCGAGGAGTACCCGAGGTCCACCCAGAGCCGGCGCCGGTCGAAGTCGGCGAGAGCGACCAAGAACTCCCCGAGGGCGGCGTGCTCGCGGTGGAGGAGGTCGGCCAGGTTGTTGGTGAGTGCGCGTACGGTGTCCATACCGACACCCTCGCATGCGTTTTCGAGGCCTCCTGAAACGCACGGATTCGTGCGCTGGCGCGAGAACGCGGCCGGGCCTCTGCGGGAGCCCTCGGCGCGCTCGATCGTCGCAGGCGGGAGAGGGAGCGCCGCCCACCGTGCGCTTTCGGAAGACTCGCGTCGAGCGAGTCGACTTTCAGTGATCGTGCGTCAAGCTCGAAGACGAATCCTGTTGGGTAGCATCGCGGGAAACATCCCGCCGCCTCCCGCGCCTCCCGCGCCTCGCGCCGCCTCGCACCGTCTGCGCCACCTCGCCGTCTGCACCCGCCGCGTCGCCAGCGCCCGCAACGATGAGTCCGTTGCCGGGCGCCTCCCCTCCGCCACCCCTCCGCCGCGGCTTGCCGAACTTCCCGGAGCATCCAGCCGCCGTGCCGCTGGCGAGCCAAGAACCCGCCCCCCTCCGCATGCGGAACGTTCCGAGGATCCGCCCTCAGCGCCACGGCCACACGTGAGCCGGTTCACGGTTACGTTTCCCGCGCGCGGTACCGCTTCGGCCGCAGCCTTCTTCGCTGCCGAACCCCGCCCCGTACGCGCGGTGACGTCCCCATTCACGGCCACCTGCGACCCAGCGATCGGGATCCAACCCCCGCCCCCGTCCGCCCCAGCGCTACCTCTCCCTCCCCATCGTCCGCAGCGCCGCGATCCACAGCCGCGCCTCCTTGCGCGAGAGGCGCGCGCGGCGGAGCGCGGCGGCGAGGTCGCGCACCGCGTGCCGCTCCGGCCCCGCGAGGAAGCCGCGCGACCGGAGCGCCTCCCGGAGCGCAGCCTCGACCGCCTGGAGCTCGGCATCGGTCGCCCCCGTCGCGCTCGCCTTCGCTCCGGCCCGGGGAGCCGCAGAGGCGAGGTCGCCAGCCTGCGCGCGCGCCACCTCGTACGCGTACACCAGCACCGCCTGCGCCAGGTTGAGCGACGGCTGGGCCTCGTCCGCGGGGATGGCAGAGAGATCATGGCAGCGGTGCACCTCCTCGTTCGTGAGCCCGCTCCGCTCGTCGCCGAAGACGATCGCCGTCCTCCCCTCCCCGGCCCGGGCGACCGCCTCGCGGGCGACGTCGGCCGGCGCGAGCCGGCGCTTGCCGCGCACGCTCCGCGAGCTCGTGCCCACCACCCATGCGCAGTCCGCCACCGCCTCGTCGAGCGTCCGCACCAGGCGCGGGCGGTCCAGGAGCTCCTCCGCGTGCACCGCCACCCGCCGCGCGGTCGCGAAGTCGTGCGTCCCCAGCGCGGCGATGGCCCAGTCCTCGAGGCCGAAGTTGCGCAGGGCGCGCGCGACGGCGCCCAGGTTCTCGGGGTTTCGCGGCCTGAGCAGCACGATCCGGACGGTCACGGGGCCATGGTAGCGCGCCCTCGCCCCGCGCCCTCGTCCACCCGCCGCCGTCCCCCGCTCTCCGTCCTCCCGCCCGGCGCGCTTCGCGCCCTCCCTGCTCCCACCCCCGCGCCCTGCGCCCCCCCTGCGCGCGTGCTAAGAAGCGCGCCGTGCCGCCCCGGTTCCAGCTCCCGATCGCGTTCGACGTCGCCGCCACGTTCCTCTTCGCGATCACCGGCGCGCTCTCGGCGGTGCGCAAGCGGTACGACCTCGTGGGCGTCCTGGTGCTCGCGTTCGTCACCGGGCTCGGCGGCGCGCTCCTGCGCGACGGGCTCTTCCTCCAGACCGGGCCCGCCGCGGTGCTCAGCGACTGGCGTTACCTCGGCGCGGTGGTGGCCGGCGCCATCGCCGGCTCCTACTTCGCGCGCCACCTGCAGCGGCTACGGCTCTTCTTCGTGGTCGTCGACGCGGTCGCCCTCGGCGCCTACGCGATGGTCGGCGCGCAGAAGTCGCTCGCGCTGGGGCTGCCGATGGTCTCCGCGTCGCTCGTCGGCGTGGTGAACGCGGTGGGCGGCGGCATGCTGCGCGACGTCCTCGTCCGCGAGGAGCCGCTCATCTTCAAGCCGGGCGAGTTCTACGCCCTCGCCGCGCTCGCCGGCTGCGTCCTCTACCTCGGGCTCGTGACGCGCCTCGGGATCAACGAGTCGGTCGCCGCGCTCGCCGGCACCTCGGCCGCGTTCTCGGTCCGGCTGCTCTCGATCCGGCTCGGCTGGCGCACCGGCGCGTTCGCCCCCGACGAAGGGCCCTGAGCCGCGACGAGCGCCGTCCCGCCCCCGCGCGCCGCCACGGCGACGCGCCGCGGGCGACGCCGCTCCGCCACGAGCCACCCGGCGGCGTGCAGGAACGCTCGATCCGGTTGCCGATCCGCCGGTACACGGCGGGGGGAGCGCCGCAGGGACGCGGGGCCGTCAGACGAGCGACAGCACGATGCGCGTCAGGTCGTCGAGCTCGAACGGCTTCTGGAGGTGGGCCTTCACGGCCGCTTCCCCGGGCCGCGGGGAGCCCGCCGACATCGTGATGACCGGGATGTCCTCCCAGCGGGAGTCGGCGCGGATCCGCTGGAGGAACGCCTCCCCTCCGAGCCGGGGCATCCGCAGGTCGAGGAGGATCACCGCCGGCGTCGCGACTCCGGTCTCGAGCCGCTCGAGCCCGTCGAGCCCGTCGACCGCGAGGGTGACCTCCACGCCCGAGCCCGAGAGCGCGTCCGCGAGCGCCTCGCGGACATCAGCGTCGTCCTCGATGATGAGAACTGCGGGAGCACCCATTCAGCGAAGTGTAGCGGCGGTCGACCCATCGCCGTGTCCCTCAGTTCAGGTACTCGGCCGGTCGCCTGGTCCCTTGGGTCACCCCGAGGAGGTCGAGGCCCTGCCGCGTGAGCAGGTAGCGCACGGTCCCGCTGCCGCGCTCCGTCTCGAGCTTCGCCTCGAAGGCAGGGCCCGTGATCCCGCCCAGCTGCAGGGTCTTCTTGAGGTTCACGACCCTTCCGGTCACGAGCTCGCCGGAGACCTCGCTCATTGGATCGTCGCGCCGGTAGAGCTCGAGCGCCGCCTCGTGGAGCATCGCCGCGAGCGACGCGCTGAGGGGCACGTTCGAAAAGAGCACCGAGATGAGGGTCCAGCCGGGTTGGCCTGCGTCCACTGCCCGATTGTACCGCCAGCGCACGACGCGTGCAGTTCGACGCAGCCCAGGGAGGGACGGGCCGGCGGGCGGGCGAATGCTTACCCCAACCTCCAGCACCGGAGGCCCTGCCGTGTCCGAGGAACGAGCCACCCGCCCATCGACCGCCGGCGCGCTGCCTGCGCGCGTCCGCGCGCTGCTCGGGCTCAGCCCGGATCGTCCGCTCCCGCGCGTGCAGGCGGTGCGGCTCGAGCCGTTGCGGCGCTCCTGGCCGGCGGCGTTCTGGCAGGCGCGGATCTCGGTCCGCGCCGGCATGACGCTCGACGACTTCCTCCGCTCGCGCCTCGCCCGCTACCACGCCGCCCTGCCGGTCCCCGCCGCCCGCCTCCCCCTCGACGTCCGCGTCGAGGAGGGCCAGCTCGTCGTGCGCGCGTCCGCGGAGGAGCCCGCGCCGGCGACCGCCGCGAAGCCTTCGGATCCCGACGCCTGGCTCGCGCCGCTCGTGGCGATCGACGGTCCGGCCGCGCGCCAGGAGGCCTACGCGCACGAGGTGCGGCTCGCGCTCCTCGAGGGGGAGCTCGACCAGACGCGCCGGCACAGGGACGAGCTCCAGCGCCGCTTCGCCGAGGACGTCGCGGCGGGGCTCGTCGCCGCGCCCTCGCTGGTCGACGCGACCGCCGAGCAGCTCGGCCGCCCGTCGGTCCGCAGCGGCGTGCCGCGCGCGGCGCTCGGCGGGTTCGCCCTGGCCGCGCTCGTCGCCGAGGCCTGGCAGGTGGGGCTTCCGCTCGCCGCCGGCGCGGGGGTCGACCCGGGCGCGTTCGGCGCGGAGCTCGCCCGCCGCCCGGCGGAGCTCGTGTTCGCCTCCGTGTTCGCGCTGGGCGTCGCCGCGGGGCTCGTCGCGCTCGCGAGCGCCGCCCTCACGCACGGGGAGGAGCTGCTCCACGGCACGGAGGCGCCGCGGCGCGCGCTCGGGCTCGGCGCGGCCGCCCTCGGCGCCGCCGCCGCGGCTGCCGTCGTCGCTGCGGCGGTCGCGGCCCTGCCCGCGCCGGGCGCCGCCGGCGTCCCGGGCTGGACGCGCGCCCTGCTCCTCCTCTCCGTCCCGCTCGCGGCCGCGCTGGCGCTGCGCGCCGCCCGCCGCGAGGCCGACGCGCGGGAGTGGGAGGACGCGGCCGCCCTCGCCTGGGATCGCGAGCGCGCGCGCACGCTCGCCGAGCGCGCGCGGCGGCTCGAGGAGCTGGGCCTCGCCGACGCCGCCGAGGGCGCCCTCGCGCGCGAGCGCGAGGCGCTGCTCCGGCGCCTGCGCGAGCTCGGGGCGCGCGCCGGCGCCGCGGCGCGGGTCGCGGCGCGGACGGCACAGGCCGAGCGGACGGCGCTCGCCCGGCTCGCCCGGAGCCTCGTCGCCGCGCTCGAGCTCGACCGCTACGAGTTCGTGCGGCAGGCATCGGCCCGGGGCGCGATGGAGCTCGTCGCGCAGCGCCGCCGGGTCGAGGTGGCGGCGCGCGAGCCGGTCACGGCGCCCGCCGCCCGGGCGATCTGAGGGGCGGAGCTCGAGGCGCGCCCGGCATGCGAGCGAGGCCGGTGGCGTCAGCGGAGGCCGGGGCCAGCCCGAGCAGCCGCCGGCCTGCGTGGAGCATCGGACCGCGACCGGACGGGCGCCCCGGCGTAGCATGCCCGCCCGATGAACCTCCTCCTCATCGAGCCCGGCGAGCTCGCCGCCGACGGCACCGCCCGCCTCACGGCCCGCCGGGCGGCGCACGTGTCCGAGGTGCTGCGCGCGGCGCCCGGCGCGCGCATCCGCGTCGGCGTGGTGGGCGGCCGCATGGGTGAGGCGGAGGTGCTGTCCTCGGAGCCGAGCGAGCTCGTGCTGGCGCCGCGGCTCGACGGCGAGCCGCCGCCGCCCTCGCCGGTCGCGCTCGTGGTGGCCGTTCCCCGGCCGAAGATCCTCCGCCGCGTGCTCCAGGCCGCCGCGTCGATGGGCGTGAAGCGGATCCTGCTGCTCGGCACCTACCGGGTGGAGAAGAGCTTCTTCGCCTCCCCCGCCCTCGAGCCCGCGGCGATCCGCGCGGAGCTGCTGCTCGGGCTCGAGCAGGGGCGCGACACGATCCTGCCGGAGGTGTCGTTCCGGCGGCTGTTCAAGCCGTTCGTGGAGGACGAGCTCGAGGCCCTCTTCCCCGAGCCCGCGCGGCTCCTCGCGCACCCCGCCCCGGCGGCGCCGCTGCTCGGCGCGCTACCCGGGCGCGGGCCGCGCGCCGTCCTCGCGATCGGCCCGGAGGGCGGCTTCACCGCGTACGAAGCGCAGAGGCTCGAGGAGAAGGGGTTCGCGCCCTTCAGCCTCGGCCCCCGCGTGCTGCGCGTCGACGCGGCCGTGCCCTACGCGGTCGGCCAGGCCGAGCAGTGGCTCCGCGTCACTCGATAGGCCGCTCGTCGAGCTCCCGCGCGAGGTCGTCCCACAGCGCCTCCGAGAGCCCGAGCAGCGCGCCGCGCTTGCGGTCGAGGCTGATCGCGTCCGTGCGGCCGCCGAGCGCCTGGAGCTCGCCCGCGGCCCGGCGGAACCGCTGCACCAGCGCCTGCGGCGCGCGCGCCTCCCGCGCCTCGCGCTCGAGGCCCGCGAGCTCGCCCGCGATCCGCTCCTCGGCCCGCGCGATCCTGCGGCCGTCGCGCCGCGCGACCGCCGCGTCGTACGCGACGAGCAGCCGCCCGACGCGGACGAGCAGGGTGGCCTCGTCGTCGTCGGGGCCGTCGCCGCCCGGCCGGCCGGGGCCGCCCCGCTCCTCGACGAGGGCGCGGAGCTCCCGCTCCGGCAGCGCGCCGCGGTAGACGCGCACGTCGTCGAGGCGCCCCTCGAGGAAGCTGCCGAGGCGCGCCCGCTTGCCGCTCGCGTCCGGGCGCGCGCCGAGGAAGACGGCGCCGCGCGACGCGTCGAAGGGGACGAGGGCCGCCTCGGCGTCGCGCACGCCGTCGAGGTACAGCACCGCGCGCGCGCCGTCGAACGTCGCCGCGACGTGCGTCCAGCGGCCCGCGGCGACGGCGCGCGTCGCGCGGAGCCCCTGCGGGCGCGCGCCGCCCGGGAGCGCGAGCGCAACCCGCCCGCCCGCGTCGAGCCGCAGCTCGAGCCAGCGGTCCCGCCGCCCGGTGCCCGCCGCGTACTTCGAGAAGATCACGCCCTCGCGGTCGAGGCGCGACGGCCGGACCCAGGCCGCGAGGGTCAGCTGCTCGGGCTCGGCTCGGACGCCGAGATCCACGTAGTCGCGCCCCGTGAACGCCATCGCGCCGCGCGGGTCGCCGCGGCGATCCTCCGCCGGGCGCGGGTTGCCCACCGGTACGCCGTCTGCCTGGCCGGCCGCGTCCCGCGTGTCGCCATCGAGCGCGTACCAGGCGACGAGCTCTCCGTCGCGCGGCGGCCGCGGCGGCTGCGGCACCGGGCCGGGCGGCGGGCCCGGAGGCGGCGGCGGCGAGGGCTGCGCGCGCCCCGCCAGCACGGCGATCTCGCCGTCATGCAGCGGCCGGTCGTAGATCCGGACCTCGTCGAGGGCGCCCGCGAAGTGGAAGGTCGGGCCGGTGGGCGTCCGCCCGTCGCGCCCACCCGCCTCCGGGCGCGCGCCGAGGAAGACCGCGGCGCGGCTCTGGACGTAGGGGGTCGCGAGCGGCGCGCCGTCGCGGACGCCGTCGACGTAGAGCTGCGCGCGCGTGCCGTCGTACACCGCGGCGACGTGGGTCCAGCGGCCGAGCGCCACCGGGCGCGTGCCCTGCACCGCGTCCCAGGCGTTGCCGCTCGGCACGTGCACGAACAGCCGGCCGCCCGCCTCGAGCCGGAGCTCGAAGTTCTTCTGCCAGTGGCCGGGCAGGTTGTGGATCTTCGAGAGGATCACCATCACGCGGTCGTTCGCCTCCGGGCGGACCCAGGCAGAGAGGGTGAAGCGCGCCGGCTCGAGCCGGTCGCCCAGGTCCACGGTGGAGCGGACCCCGTCGAGCGCGATCGCGCCGCCGCGCCGGCCCTCGCGGTCGTCCGCCGGCCGGATGGCGGCGGCGGGCGCGCGACCGCGGGTCACGTCGTCGAGCGTGTCGCCGTCCAGGTCGTAGGACGCGACGAGGCCGCGCATGAGCTCCGGAGCGCGGGCGCCGGCGGGGTACTGGGCCGGCACGGCGAGCGGCAGGGCGAGCGCGAGTGAAGCGGCGAGCGAGCGGAACACGGTGAACCTCCTCGGACGTGAAGCTGGGCGGGAGCCTCCCAACAGGCGCCCGCCGGGGCAACCCCCGCGTCCCGGAGACGCCGCGCCGGGCGGGGCCATTCAACGTGCCGCAGCGCGTCCGGGCGGGGACTACCCGCGGGTGCACGCCCCTGTTATGCGTGTCGGTCGCTCCCCCCACCGCCCGACTTCACCAATGGAGGTCTCACCGTGAACGCGCCCAACGTGCCCATCGTGCCCGAGCTCGCCCCGCCCTCGCGCCTCCTCCTCGGACCCGGCCCGAGCATGGTCCACCCGCGCGTGCTCCGCGCGATGTCCACCCCGCTGCTCGGCCACCTCGACCCGAAGTTCCTCGAGATCATGAACGAGGTGCAGGCGCAGCTGCGCGCGGTCTTCCGCACGCAGAACGCCTTCACCATCGCGGTCTCGGGCACCGGCTCCGCCGGCATGGAGGCCGCGCTCGTGAACCTGCTCGAGCCGGGCGACACCGCCATCGTGGTCACCTCGGGCGTCTTCGGGAACCGCATGGCCGACATCGTCGGCCGCACCGGCGCGCGGCTCGTGAAGATCGAGGTGCCCTGGGGCGACACGGTCGAGCCGGCGCAGCTCGAGGAGGCGCTGAGGCGCGAAGGCAAGGTGAAGGTGGTCGCCCTCGTGCACGCCGAGACCTCGACCGGCGCGCACCAGCCGATGGAGGGGATCGGCAAGCTCGTGCACGCCCACGGCGCCCTGCTCGTGCTCGACACGGTCACCTCGCTCGGCGGCGTGCCGGTGGAGGTGGACGCGTGGGAGGTGGACGCCTGCTACTCCGGGACGCAGAAGTGCCTCTCCTGCCCGCCGGGGCTCGCGCCGCTCACGCTCTCGCAGCGGGCGCTCGACGCGGTGAAGGCGCGCAAGACCAAGGTGCAGAGCTGGTACCTCGACGCGGGCATGGTCGCGGACTACTGGGCGGAGGGGAAGCGCGTCTACCACCACACCGCGCCGATCAGCATGGTGTACGCGCTCCGTGAAGCGCTCCGGCTCGTGCTCGAGGAGGGGCTCGAGCCCCGCTTCGCGCGGCACCGCCGGCACAGCGCGGCGCTCATGGCGGGGCTCGCGGCGCTCGGCTGCCGGCCGCAGGCGCAGGAGGGCCGCCGCCTGTCGAGCCTCAACTGCATCCAGGTGCCCGCCGGCGTGGACGAGGGCGCCGTCCGCAAGGCGCTCCTGAACGACCACGGGATCGAGATCGGCGGCGGCCTCGGGCCGCTCGCCGGCAAGGTCTGGCGCATCGGGCTCATGGGCGACTCGTCGCGCCAGGAGAACGTGCTCGCGGTGCTCGCGGCGCTCGAGCAGGCGCTCGCGAAGCAGGGCAAGGGGCCGAAGCCGGGCGCCTCGCTCGCGGCGGCGATGGAGGCGTACGCGAAGGCGGGCTAGCGGTCGGCCCGGGCGTGCGGGCCCTGCGGCACGAGGATCCGCCCGCCGCGCTTCAGGCGCGCGGAAGCCGCGCCGCGAGCGCGTCGCGCACGCTCGCGAGCAGGGGCTCGACCCCACACGGCTTGCGGACCGCCACGGCGGCGCCTGCGGCCATGAGCTCGTCCTCGGCGCCGGCCCAGCCCGTCAGGCCGATCGCGGGGATCGCGCGGAGCCGCTCGTCGGCGGAGCCCCGCAGCGCGCGGATGAGCTCCGCGCCCGTCATGCCCGGCATGAGGTGGTCGACGACGCAGAGGTCCGGCGGCGAGAGGCGAGCCGCCTCGAGGGCCGCCTCGCCCGACTCGGCCGAGACCGTCTCGTACCCTGCGTGCTCCAGCGACTGCGCGAGGAGCGTCCGCAGGAGCGCGTTGTCGTCGACCACGAGGATGCGCTTGGGCGCCTGCGCCATCCACCGAGCCTACGTCTCGCCAGGGCCGGCCGGGCATCCCGCGCCTCGGGGACGCGGTCCGCGCGGGTGGGGCGGTGTGGGGTCTCGCGAGCGCGACACCACATGCGGGAGCGATCGCGCGCCCCGCTGCGCCCCGGAGGGCTCGCTGGCCTCTCTCCCGGCCGCTCCCTAGGTTCGCCGTTGGGGCAGGGGCTGGAGGCACGGCAGATCATGCTCGGTCGCGTCGAGGGCAGAGGCAGCTTCCTCGCGGAGCTGCGTCGGGGTCACAGCACCTTCTGGGAGCGCGCGCTGCGCGCGGCCGGCGAGGCGCTGCGGAGGCGCGAGCTGCACCGCGCCGAGGCACGCGAGGGAAAGTCACCCGGGGACCCGCGGCTCGCGCGGTCGCCGCTCGGGGTGTCGCTCGAGGCACGCCTCGCGGTGCGCTCCGGCGTGCGGCTCGAGGACTTCCTGCGCGCGCGGCTCGCCCACTACGCGGCGCGGCTGCCCGTGACGCTCGAGGCGCTGCCCGTCTCGATCGACATCGAGGGGAGCGAGCCGGTGGTGCGGGCCCGCCCGCCCGCGCGGGCCCGCGCCCGGGCCGCGCTGGACGCGAACGCCTGGCTGGAGCCGCTCGTCCTGCGCGAGGGGCCGCACGCAGCGCGGGAGATCCACGACGCGGACGCCGCGGTCGCGGCGCTGGAGGCTCGCACGCACGCGGCGCGCGAGCGGGCGGACGCGCTCGCCCGGACGTTCGCGGACGACCTCGCGGTCGGCACGGTCCCGTCGCCGCCCGGGATCGACGCGACGCCCGAGCAGCTCGGCCGGCCGCCGGTGCCGTCGCCGGCCCTCGCCGCCGTGCTGCACGGCTTCGTGGTGGCGCTGCTCGGGGCCGTGGCCTGGCGGTTCGTCCCCCCTGCGCTCGCGGCGTCGGGCCTGCGGGCGGAAGGGGTGCTGGAGGCGTTCGTGTCGGCGCCGCTGCCGGCGGCGATGGGGACCGTGTTCGCGCTCGGCGCCGCCGTCGCGGTGTTCGCCTTCGCCGCGTTCGCCCTGAGGCGCGCGCGCGCTGCCATCGCGGAGGCGGAGGCGCCGCGCCGTCGCGCTGCCGCGGGCGCGGGGGCGTTCGGCTCGGCGATGCTCGCCGCCGGGGTGGCGGTGGCAGCGGCGGCCGACGTGGGCTGGGCGCACGCGGTGCTGCTCGCGGCGGTGCCCTTCGGCGCGGCCCTGGTCCTCGACCACGCCGCCCAGCTCGTGCGGAGCCGCGCCTGCGCGGTCGACGCCGCGCTCGCCTGGGATCGCGAGCGGGCGCAGGAGTGGGCCGAGCGGGCGCGGCGCGTGGAAGTGGTGGAGCGGGCGCAGGAGGAGCTGCGCCGGAGCGCGGAGGAGCTCGAGGCCGCGCAGCGGCACGTGCGGCTCCTCGAGCGGCGCGCCCTCGACGTGGCGCGGAGCACCGAGCGGACGGCGGAGGCGGAGGCGCGCCGGCTGGAGCGGATCGCCGAGCTGCTGGCGGGGGCGCTCGAGCTCGATCGGTACGTGTTCGTGAAGCTCGCCGCCGACCGTTCGCACGAGGCGCTCGTGCGGCCGGTCCGTGCGGCTCCGCGGCTCGAGTCGGCGTCGGCGGATCGGCTCGGGGTGGCCGGCTAGGTTCGGGACGGGGGTGGGGATCCGGTCGCGAGGGCCGGGCCCGCGGCTGCGGGCCCGGCCTTCGGGAGGGGGAAGTTCCTGCCGAAGGGGTGACGGCGGCGACGAGCGCGACCGCCTAGACGGGCGCGAAGAACGACACGCCCCTCACGTTGGCGTTCACCTTGAGCGGGTGCTGCAGGGGCGGGAAGGCACGCTGCTCACAGTCGACCCGCTCGCAGAGGCGGCAGGTGAGGCCTACGGGCACGACCGCCTCGCGGCTCTCGAGGTCGAAGCCGTCGGCGTAGACGAGCTCCTTCGCGCGGGCTGCCTCGCAGCCGATCGCAATGGCGAGCACCGAGCGCGGCGCGTGGAAGCCGCCGCCCGTCCTGTTGACGGTTCGTGACACCCAGAAGTACGCGCGCCCGTCCGGCATCTCCGAGAGCTGCGTGCGGAAGAGGCCAGGCGTCGTGAAAGCCTCGAAGACGTTCCACCGCGGGCAGGCCCCGGAGAACCGCGCGAAGCGCAGCCCGGTGCCGCTGAACCGCTTCGACATGTTCCCGGCGATGTCCACCCGGACCATGTGGAACGGCACCGCCTCGGCGCCCGGCCGGCGCAGCGTGGTGAGCCGGTGGCAGGTCTGCTCGAAGCTCGTCCGGAACCGATGTCCGAGGAGCTCGATGTCGTAACGCTCGGAGCGGGCCGCCTCGAGGAACGCCCGGTACGGCATGAGGACCGCCCCCGCGAAGTAGCTCGCGAGCGCCACGCGCGCGAGGGCGCGCGCCGAGCCGCTGGTGAGGTGCGGGTCGGCCGCCAGCCGGTCGATGGCGGTGGCCTGGGTGAGGAGCCCGAGCTGATAGGCGATCTGGAAGTTCCGGCTACCGCGCCGGAGCACCTCCGACAGGTAGAGGACCTTCGAGTCCGGGTCGAACCGGCGCACCGCCCCCTGCATCTCCGCGGTCTTGACGATCCGGACCTCGACGCCGACCTCGCGGAGGTGGCGCACGAGCCTTCCCTGCAGGTCCTCGCGGTCGAGCCGCGCCTCCCGCCAGAGCGCCTCCGCCCCCTCCTCCAGCTCCGGGAAGTGGTTCAGGTGGCGCTGGATGAGATCCGACACCTCCTCGGTGGGCAGGTGCGAGGAGTCGATCCCCCCGAGGTCTCCGTCCGAGAGCGTGGCCGCGAGCGTGTCGGCCGCCTCGCGCGCCGCGCGGTACGACTGGTACAGCGCCACGACCGCCCGCGCGGCGGTAGGCGAGCTCACGCACAGGTCGCGCACCTCCGCCGTCGTGACGTCGTGCCCCTCGAAGATCGGGTCGCCGAAGACCTCCATCACGTCGGCGACGCTGCGTGCGGTGTTCTCGGGGGAGAGGGCCTTGAGATCGAGCTCGAGCACGTCCGCGATGCGGATGAGCAGGGACGCGGAGAGCGCGCGGCGGTTGTGCTCGATGAGGTTGAGGTAGCTCGCCGAGATGCCGAGCCGCTCCGCCAGGGCCGCCTGGGTGAGGTTCCGCTGCCGCCGCAGCGCCCGGACCTTCGCTCCGAGCTGGGTTGCCTCGACCATGTCGGCCTCCTTCGGAGGGGCGTGGCGCTCCCGGTCCCTTCGTCGAAGCTACTGACGCATCACGGCATTTTCAACATTGACGGATTGACTGCTGGCCGTTGACAACAACTCCCCAGGTCAACGTCGCGTAATCCTTCAAACAAGTGCGCTTGATCCAAATCATCATAACGTTTCAAGGACCACGGAGGAGAACCCGACGATGACGACCCGCACCTCGCCGCCGCTCACCTTGCCCGCCGGAGTGGAGCTCCGGGGCGCGCCGCCCCCCGGGACCGAGAAGGTCCTCACCCCCGACGCCCTCGCCTTCGTCGCCGACCTCGTCCGCCGCTTCCGCCCCCGCGCCGAGCAGCTCCTCGAGCGGCGCCGCGAGATGCAACGCCGCTACGACGCCGGCGAGCGCCCCAACTTCCTCTCCGCCACCGAGGAGCTCCGCGCCTCCGAGTGGACCGTCGCGCCGATCCCCCGGGACCTCGAGGATCGCCGCGTCGAGATCACCGGCCCGGTGGACCGCAAGATGGTCATCAACGCCCTCAACTCGGGGGCGAACGTCTTCATGGCGGACTTCGAGGACTCGAACTCCCCGGTGTGGCGGAACATCGGCGAGGGGCAGGTGAACCTGAAGGACGCGATCGAGGGCACGATCGAGTACCTCGCGCCCGAGACCGGAAAGGTCTACCGGCTCAAGGACCGGACGGCGGTGCTGATGGTCCGGCCGCGCGGGTGGCACCTGCTCGAGAAGCACGTCCTCGTGGACGGCAAGCCGGCGACGGGCGGCCTCGTCGACTTCGGCCTCTTCTTCTGGAACAACGCGAAGGCGCTCCTCGCGAAGGGCACCGGCCCGTACTTCTACCTCCCGAAGCTCGAGAGCCACCTCGAGGCGCGCCTCTGGAACGAGGTGTTCGTCCACGCCCAGGAGAAGCTCGGCGTGCCGAAGGGCTCGATCCGCGCCACGGTGCTCATCGAGACCATCCCCGCGGCCTTCGAGATGGACGAGATCCTCTGGGAGCTGCGCGACCACTCGGCGGGCCTGAACTGCGGGCGCTGGGACTACCAGTTCTCGACCATCAAGCGGTTCAAGGCGGACCCGAAGCACATCTTCCCCGACCGCTCCACGGTCACGATGGACAAGGGCTTCCTGCGCGCCTACGTGCAGCTCCTCATCAAGACCTGCCACCGTCGCGGGATCCACGCGATGGGCGGCATGGCCGCCCAGATTCCGATCAAGGACAACCCCGCGGCGAACGAGGCCGCCCTCGCGAAGGTGCGCGCCGACAAGGTCCGCGAGGTCACCGACGGTCACGACGGCACCTGGGTCGCCCACCCCGGCCTCGTCCCCATCGCCAAGGCGATCTTCGACCAGCACATGAAGACGCCGAACCAGATCCACCGCAAGCGCGAGGACGTGAACGTCACCGCCCGGGATCTCCTCAAGGTGCCCGAGGGGCCGCGCACCGAGGCCGGCCTGCGCCACAACATCCGCGTCTCGGTCCAGTACCTCGAGGCCTGGCTGCGAGGCTCCGGCTGCGTGCCGCTCTACAACCTCATGGAGGACGCGGCCACCGTCGAGATCTCCCGCTCCATCGCCTGGCAGTGGATCCACCACGGCGTGACGCTCGAGGACGGCAAGCAACTCACCGTCGAGCGGTTCCGCACCATGCTGGCCGAGGAGATGGACCGGATCCGCCTGGAGGTCGGCGACCCGCGCTTCTCGACGGGCCGCTTCGAGGACGCGCGCGCGCTCTTCGAGCGGATGAGCACCCAGGCCGAGTTCCTCGAGTTCATCACCCTGCCCGCCTACGAGCTGCTCGAGGCGGAGGGCGAGGAGAAGGACCGGATCCTGGCCGGCGCCACCGGCACGCCCGCCGAGTCGGCCGCCCCGCCCCACCCGGATCCGCGCCGCTGGGAGGGCATCGTCCGCCGCTACGGCCGCGCCGAGGTGGAGCGGCTGCGCGGCTCGGTGAAGATCGAGCACACGCTCGCGCAGCTCGGCGCGCAGCGGCTCTGGGAGATCCTGCACGGCGAGCCGTACGTGAACGCGCTCGGCGCCCTCACCGGCAACCAGGCCGTCCAGATGGTGAAGGCCGGGCTCAAGGCCATCTACCTCTCGGGCTGGCAGGTGGCGGCCGACGCCAACAGTGCGGGCCAGACCTACCCGGACCAGAGCCTCTACCCCGCCAACTCCGTGCCCGAGGTGGTCCGGCGCATCAACCGGGCCCTGCAGCGCGCCGACCAGATCGAGCACTCGGAGGGGAAGAGCGGCACCTACTGGTTCGCGCCGATCCTCGCGGACGCGGAGGCCGGCTTCGGCGGCCCGCTCAACGCGTTCGAGCTCATGAAGGCGATGATCGAGGCGGGCGCCGCCGGGGTGCACTTCGAGGACCAGGTGGCCTCCGAGAAGAAGTGCGGCCACCTGGGCGGCAAGGTGCTCGTGCCGACCCGCACCTTCATCCGGACGCTCACCGCCGCGCGGCTCGCCGCCGACGTGATGGGCGTGCCGACCGTGCTCGTCGCCCGCACCGACGCGGAGGGGGCGAAGCTCATCATGAGCGACGTCGATCCCTACGACGCGCCGTTCATCGAGAAGGGCGAGCGGACCGCGGAGGGCTTCTACCCGATGCGCGCGGGGATCGAGGCCGCCATCGCGCGCGGCCTCGCCTACGCGCCCTACGCCGATCTCGTCTGGTGCGAGACGCAGACGCCCGACCTGCACGAGGCGAAGCGGTTCGCCGAGGGCATCCACGCCAAGTTCCCGGGCAAGCTCCTCGCCTACAACTGCTCGCCCTCGTTCAACTGGAAGAAGCACCTCGACGACGCGACCATCGCCCGGTTCCAGCGCGAGCTCGGCGCCATGGGCTACAAGTTCCAGTTCGTCACGCTCGCCGGCTTCCACGCCCTGAACCACTCCATCTTCCAGCTCGCGCGCGGCTACCGCGAGCGCGGCATGGCGGCGTACACGGAGCTGCAGACGGCGGAGTTCTCGGCGGAGAAGCACGGCTACACCGCCACCCGCCACCAGCGCGAGGTGGGGACCGGGTACTTCGACGCGGTGGCGACGGCGGTGTCGGGCGGCACCTCCTCGACGCTCGCGCTCGAGGGCTCCACCGAGGCGGCCCAGTTCACCGCCGCCGGCCGGACCGGCGCGACCCACGCCGCCGATCAGGTCCAGGCCGCGCTGCACGAGGACCACGACCGGATCGAGACGCTCATCGCCCGGCTCGCAGACTCCAAGGACGCCGGCGCGATGACCGCCACGCTCGAGGAGCTGAACCAGCTGCTCACCGAGCACTTCGCCCACGAGGAGCACGCGAAGGGCTTCTACGGGCTCGTCGGGGCTCGCTCGCCCGAGTATCGCCAGGAGCTCGCCGGCATGGTGGACGAGCACCGCGAGATCCAGCGGCTCATCCAGGGGCTCGTGGAGCGCGCCAAGGGCCACGCCGCCGCCTCGGATCTCGCCGGGGGCTGCGCGGCGCTGACCGCGCAGCTCCTCGAGCACGAGGCCCGCGAGCTGAAGCTCGCGAAGGCGCTCGCCTGAGCCGTCGCCCGCCCTCCCCCGCGCGGGTCCACGGGAGCGGGCGGGCGCGAACGGCGCGCACCACCCGCCTTCGCCATACTCTGACTCGTGCTCGACCCGTCGAGAGCGGACGACGCGCTCGGCGCCGGCGTGGTCGTCGGCGTGCCAGCGGAGCCGGACCGGCTCGCGGCCGCCGGCGCCGCGGTGTCGCTGCACGCCGCCCTGCGCGACGTCTACCCCGCGCTCCGGCCGCTCGCGGTCGTGCTCACGGGCAACGCCGACGGGGCCACCGCGCCCGAGGCGGTGCCGGTCCCGCTGCCGCCCGGCGGCGCGCCGCTCGTCGTGCACACGGGCGGCGGCGGCCCGCAGGCGGACCTCCCCGCTCTCCTCGAGGTCGCGCTCGCCCAGGGGGCGCCCGCGTGCGCGCTGCTCGAGCCGCTGCCACGCGCCGCCGATCCGGGCTGGCTGCGGCTCCTCTTCGAGCCCGTCCTCTCCGGCGGCGTGGACCTCGTCGCGCCCGCCTACGCGCGCGGGCGGCTCGAGGGCGTGCTCGTCACCGGCATCGTCTACCCGCTCACGCGCACGCTCTTCGGCCACCGGCTGCGCCAGCCGCTCGGCCGGGAGATCGTCATCTCGCGCCGGCTCGCCGAGGTGCTGCTGCGCGACGAGGAGTGGCGGACCGACCCGGGCCACGCGGGCGGCGACCTGTGGGTGGTGACGAAGGCGCTCCTCGCCGAGAGCACAGTCGCGCAGGTCTTCCTCGGACCGCGCCCGCTGCCGCAGCGGCAGCCCGAGGATCCCCCCGCGCTCCTCGCGCGGATCCTCGGCACGATCTTCCACGAGATGGAGGTGCACGCGCGCCGCTGGCAGCGCGTGAAGGGCTCGCGCTCGGTGCCGACCACCGGCGACGAGCACCTGCCCGATCCGCCCGGCCCTCCGCCCTCGCCCGGCCCGCTCGTCGCGGCGTTCGAGCTCGGCTGGCAGGACCTGCGGACGCTGTGGAGCGCGGTGCTCCCGCCCCAGACGCTCCTCGCCCTCCAGCGGATCGCGCGGGAGCCGGCGGAGGCCTTCCGCGTGCCCGATCTCCTCTGGGCCCGCGTCATCTACGACTTCTCGGTCGCCTGGCGCGTGAAGGCGATGGAGCGCGCCCAGCTCCTCCGCTCGCTCACGCCGCTCTATCTCGGCTGGGTCGCGAGCTTCGTGAACGAGGTCGCCCAGCTCGACGCGGCCGCGACCGAGGCGCGGGTGGAGCGGCTCTGTGAGGCGTTCGAGGCCGAGAAGCCGTACCTCATCGCGCGCTGGCGCTGGCCGGATCGGTTCGCGCCCTAGGAGGCGATCATGTGGAGCGAGGTCCAGAGTGTGCTCGGCGAGGCGATGGACCGGCTGCGGGCGGTGCTCGCCGCCGACCTGCCCGGCCTGGTGGCGATGCTCATCGTGATCGTCGTCGCGCTCGTCGTGGGGCTCGTGGTGCGCACGGTGCTCCGCCTCGCGCTCGCGCGGATGGGCTTCGACCGGCGCGCGCGCGAGTGGGGCATGACGACCGGGAGCGAGGTCCGCCCGCACCACGAGCCCTCGTGGCTCGTCGCGCGCGGGGCGTTCTGGTTCGTCGTCGCGACCGGGATCGCCATCGCGCTCGACGTGCTCGGCACGAGCACGGTGAGCGCCGTCGGCCTCGCGCTCCTCACCGCCTTGCCGCACATCGTGGTCGCGGCGGTGGTGCTGCTCGCCGGCATCGGCATCGCCCGCTTCGTCGAGCGGACCGTCCTCATCGGCGCAGTGAACCGGCAGATCGCGCAGGCGCGCCTCCTCGCGGTGATCGCGAAGTGGCTCGTGGTCGCCCTCGCCGCGGCGATGTCGCTCGAGCACCTCGACATCGGCGGGCACCTGCCCACCATCGCGTTCGCGATCGTGGTCGGCGCCGCCGCGCTCGCGGGCGCCCTCGCGGTGGGGCTCGGTGCGCGCGACCTGGTGGCGCGCGCGCTCGACAGGAAGGCGCCCGGCGCCGAGCCGCCCGCGAGCGAGCCGCCCGCGAGTCGGCGCATCCAGCACCTCTGACGGCCGCGCCGATGCCCCGCGACCGCCGGAGCGGCGTGCTGCTCCACCCCACCTCGCTCCCAGGTCCCCACGGGGTGGGGGATCTCGGCGCCGCGGCGCATCGCTTCGTCGCGTGGCTCGCCGCCGCCCGCCAGCGGGTCTGGCAGGTCCTGCCGCTCGGGCCGACCGGCTACGGCGACTCGCCCTATCAGGCCCTGTCCTCGCACGCGGGCAACCCGCTCCTCGTCTCGCTGGAGGTGCTCCGGAACGAGGGCTGGCTCGACCCGGCCGACCTCGCCGGGGCGCCGGACGACGCCTCCCCCGACCGCGCGGAGCTGGAGCGGGCGGGGCCCTGGAAGCGGGAGCGGCTCGCCCGCGCGGCCGCGGCGTTCCTCGCCCGCGCCAGCCCGGCGGCCCGCTCGGACCTCGAGGCGTTCCGGGCGCGCGAGGCGCGCTGGCTCGAGGACTGGGCCCTCTTCGCGGTGCTCAAGGCGGAGCACGGGAGCGCGCCCTGGACCGCCTGGCCCTCGCCGCTCGCGCGGCGCGACCCGGCGGCGCTCCGCCAGGCGCGTGCGCGCCACACGGCGGGGCTGTTCGCTGAGATCTTCTCGCAGTGGAGCTTCTTCCGGCAGTGGCGGGCGCTCCGCGCCCGCTGCCGGGCGCTCGACGTGGCGCTGCTCGGCGACCTGCCGATCTACGCGGCGCACGACTCCGTCGAGGTCTGGAGCCGCCCCGACCTCTTCCGGCTCGACGCGGCGGGCGCGCCGCAGGTGGTCGCCGGCGTCCCCCCCGACTACTTCAGCGCGACCGGCCAGCGCTGGGGCAACCCGCTCTACGCCTGGGAGGCCATCGCGCGCGAGGGCTGGGCCTTCTGGATCGAGCGGCTGCGCGGCACGCTCGCGCTCGTGGACCGGGTGCGGCTCGATCACTTCCGGGGTTTCGAGGCGTACTGGGAGATCCCCGCCGGCGCGCCGACCGCCGAGGCCGGCCGCTGGGTGCCGGGGCCGGGCGCCGAGCTCCTCGAGGCGCTGCGGCGCGCGCTCGGCCCCCTCCCGCTCGTGGCCGAGAACCTGGGGGTGATCACGCCGGAGGTGGAGGCGCTGCGCCGCCGGTTCGAGCTGCCCGGCATGGCAGTGCTGCAGTTCGCCTTCGGCAACGACCCGCAGGCGCCGACGTTCCTGCCGCACGCCTACGAGCGGGACACGGTCGCCTACACCGGGACGCACGACAACGACACCGTGATGGGCTGGTGGTCGGGCGGGGCCGGGGAGAGCGTGCGCACCGACGACGAGGTGGCGGCCGAGAAGGCGCGCGCCCTCGAGTACCTCGGCGCCGACGGGAGCGAGATGAGCTGGACGATGATCCGGGCGGTCCTCGCCTCGGTGGCGGACACCGCCATCGTGCCGGCGCAGGACGTGCTCGGCCTCGGCTCGGAGGCGAGGATGAACACGCCCGCCACGCTCGGCGGGAACTGGCGCTGGCGCCTGCGGGAGCAGGCGCTCGGGGTGCCGCACGCGGCCCGTCTCGCGCGCTTCGTGGAGCTCTACGGCCGCTAGGTCGGGGCGGCCCGCAGCGCCTGCAAGGGACGGCGGCGCGCGCGGCTCCCGCTCGCGCGGCCGCAGGCGCGTACCCGCGACGGGCGGGGGAGCGGGGGCTACGCGCTCCGCAGCTCGAACCAGTAGAAGCCGTAGGGCGCGAGCGTGAGGAAGTAGGGCAGCGCCCCGATCGCCGGGAACTCGGTGTAGCCGAGCATCTCGACGGGGACGTGCCCGGCGAACGCGGAGAGGTCGAGCTCGACCGGCTGCGCCGAGCGCGAGACGTTCGCGACGCAGAGGATCACCTCGTCCTCGTGGCGCCGGACGTAGGCGAGCACCTTGTGGTTCGCGACGGGGAGGAACTCCATCGACCCGCGGCCGAACGCCTTGAAGAGCTTCCGGAGCGCGATGGTGTTGCGCATCCAGTGGAGCAGGGACGAGGGGCTGCGCGACTGGGCCTCCACGTTGACCGCCTGGTAGCCGTACAGCGGATCCGAGACGGGCGCGGAGTAGAGGCGCCCCGGATCGGCGCGGGAGAAGCCGGCGTTCCGGTCCGGCGACCACTGCATCGGCGTCCGGACGCCGTTCCGGTCGTGCAGGTAGATGTTGTCGCCCATCCCGATCTCGTCGCCGTAGTAGACGACCGGCGTGCCCGGGAAGGAGAAGAGCAGGCTGTTCAGGAGCTCGATGCGCCGCCGGCTGTTGTCCACGAGGGGCGCGAGCCGCCGCCGGATCCCGACGTTGATCTTCATCCGCGGGTCCTGCGAGTAGGCGAGGTACATGTAGTCCCGCTCGTCGTTGGTCACCATCTCGAGCGTGAGCTCGTCGTGGTTGCGCAGGAAGAGCGCCCACTGGCAGCTCTCCGGGATGGCGGGCGTGCGCCGCATGATGTCCACGATCGGCTCCACGTCCTCGAGCCGCAGCGCCATGAAGATCCGCGGCATGAGCGGGAAGTGGAACGCCATGTGGCACTCGTCGCCGTCGCCGAAGTAGGGGCGCACGTCGTCGGGCCACTGGTTCGCCTCGGCGAGCAGCATCCGGCCCGGGTGGTGCTCGTCGACGTGACGGCGGATGTCGCGGATGACCGCGTGCGTGCGGGGCAGGTTCTCGCAGCTCGTGCCGTCGGCCTCGATGAGGTAGGGCACCGCGTCGAGCCGGAAGGCGTCCACCCCGAGCTCCGCCCAGAAGGAGAGCGCGTCGAGGATCTCCCGCATGACGGCGGGGTTCTCGAAGTTGAGGTCCGGCTGGTGGCTGAAGAAGCGGTGCCAGTAGTACTGCTTCGCCTCGGGGTCCCAGGTCCAGTTGGACTTCTCGGTGTCGGTGAAGATGATGCGCGCGTCCCGGTACCGCTGGTCGCTGTCGCTCCAGACGTAGAAGGCGCGCTCGGGCGAGCCGGGAGGCGAGCGCCTGGCGCGCTGGAACCACGGGTGCTGATCGCTCGTGTGGTTCACCACCAGCTCCACGAGGACCCGCAGCCCGCGCGCGTGGGCGGCGGCGACGAAGGCGCGGAAGTCCTCGAGGGTGCCGTAGTCCGGGTGGACCGCCTTGTAGTCCGAGATGTCGTAGCCGTCGTCCTTCAGCGGCGACGGGAAGAACGGCAGCAGCCAGAGGCAGCTGACGCCGAGGTCCTGCAGGTAGTCGAGCTTCTCCACGAGCCCGCGGAAGTCACCGATGCCGTCGCCGCTCGAGTCGTGGAACGACTTGACGTGCGTCTCGTAGATGACGGCGTCCTTGTACCAGAGCGGGTCGACGCCGCGCCTGCGGATCCCGGCCATGTGCCCCCGCCACGTAACGTCGCGCGTCGGCTCGCGCACCGCGACCGCCGGAGGGGTCGTTCGCCGGGCGGCGCGCCGTGCCCACGTTTCGAGCCGGGGGAGGGGACGGCTTGTCACGGTTCGTGAGGTTTGCTCTGGCCGGGGCGGCGCTCGCGCTCGCCTCCTGCGCCCCGTGGGACTGCGACTTCGACAGCCACGGCGCGTGCGTCGAGTTCGAGACCGACCCGCCCGATCTGGACGAGGCGAAGGCGCGCGTCGACGCGCTGCTCGCGCGGGAGCTCCCGTTCTGGGGGCTCGCGAACCTGTCGGACTGGCGGGTCCAGTTCCGCGACGGGGCCGAGTACGCCTGCTACCTCGCGCAGCGGAACGACGGGTGCACGGACTACGTCGAGAAGACCCTCTCCGTCCGCGTCCCGCCCGACGCGCCGGGCTGCTTCGAGGCCGCCGAGCTGCTCCACGAGCTCGGCCACTACGCGCTCGGCGACCCGATGCACTCCGCCGCGCGCTGGCGCGACGTGGAGGCGGCCTTCGCGCCCCTCGTCTGGGATCACCCCGCGGCGCCGGACGCCTGCGTGAAGCGCTACGAGGGGATCCGCAGCGGGGTGTGGGCCGTCGGCGAGGACCGGTTCTAGCGCCACCTCCAGCGCCCTGTCCGGGACCCTCGACGCGGGGTGGCGAACGCGCGCTCCTTTCGCAAGGAGTAAACCATCCTTCACCCGGAGGTTCCCGATGGCCTCGATTCGCAGACACGTGACGCGCGACGTGGTGGCGCTGGACGGCACGACGGCGATCCGCGAGGCGGCCCGGCTCATGACCGAGCGCCGCATCGGCTCCGTGGCGGTCCGGGACGGCGGCACGATCGTCGGCCTCGTCACCGAGCGCGACCTCGTGGAGACCGTCCTCGCCCGCGGGCGGGACGCCTCCCAGCCGATCCGCGAGGCGATGCGGCCGGGTCTCCCCCGCGTCTCGGCCGACGCCACCGAGACGGAGTGCTCGGCGCTGATGCGCGATCACACGACGCGCCACCTGCTCGTCGAGGAGGGCGGCAAGGTGGTGGGCATCGTCTCGATGCGCGACATCATCCAGCTCATGCTCGACGAGAAGCAGTACGTGATCGAGCAGCTCAACACGTACATCAGCGGCCGCTGAGGCCGCCCGGGCACCGGGCCGGCCGCAGCGTCACCTCGCCGAGGCAGGGGCGCCGGGATCGGGCCGCCTGCGCGAGTGCCTCCCGGGCGGTCCAGCGGGCGCGCGGACGAATGTCTAGCATAACGGACGAGCCTCCGTTACACGGGGACGATGCCCTCCCCTGCCCTCGCCTCCCCCGCGCGCGCCCGCGTGCTCGACGCCCGCGCCGCGCGCCTGTCCCAGGCCTTCACCGGCCTCCTCGTCCTCGCCGCGCTCGCCGCCCGCGCCCCGGCGCTCGTCGCCGTCCCCCTCCTGCACCTCCTCGCGTCGCTGGCCCTCGGCCCGCGCGGCAACGCGGTGATCCGGCTGTTCGACCGGTACCTCGCGCCTCGCCTCGGGACGCCGGACCCCGAGGACCCGCGGCCGCTCCGGTTCGCGAACGCGGTGGGCGCGACGTTCCTCGCGACGGCGCTGCTCCTTCACGCCGCCGGCTTCGCCGCCGCCGGCTGGACCGCCGCCGGCGCGGTCGCGGCGCTCTCGCTCCTCGCGGCGGCCACGGGGCTCTGCGTCGGCTGCCGACTCTACTGGCTCGTGGCGGCGGTCCGACGTTCACGGTCCGTCCAGCGGGGCGGGCTGACCTGAGCCCGGGGTCCTCGGCACCCGCGCGCGTCCGCGCACCAGCGGGCCCGTATGGGGCCTCCCTGGTTCTCCCGGCGGCATGTAGCAAGGGGCGCGAGGAAAAACATGCGAATCGCGGTGCTGCAGGAGACGGCTCCCGGGGAACGGCGCGTCGCGCTCGTCCCCGAGAACGTCGCGAAGCTGGTGAAGCAGGGTCACACGGTGCGGGTGGAGAAGGGCGCGGGCCTCGCGGCGGGGTTCCCCGACGCGGCCTTCGAGGCGGCCGGCGCGACGACGACCGCGGGCGCGGCCGCGGCGCTGGAGGGCGCCGAGGTCGTCGCCCGGGTGCAGCGGCCGAGCGCGGCGGAGGCGGAGGCGCTGCCCGCGGGCGTGCTCGTGATCGGCCTCCTCTCGCCGCACCAGAGCGGCCACCTGCTCACCCGGCTCGCGGAGCGCGGCGTCCACGCCATGGCGATGGAGCGGGTCCCCCGCACCACCCGGGCGCAGTCGATGGACGCGCTCTCCTCGCAGGCCTCGCTCGCCGGCTACAAGGCCGTGCTCGTCGGCGCCGGCGCGCTCCCCCGCATCCTGCCCATGATGACCACCGCGGCCGGCACCCTCGCGCCCGCCAAGGCCTTCGTCATCGGCGCCGGCGTCGCGGGGCTGCAGGCCATCGCCACCGCGCGGCGGCTCGGCGCGGTGGTCTCCGCGTTCGACGTGCGACCCGTGGTGAAGGAGCAGGTCCAGTCGCTCGGCGCGTCCTTCGTCGAGGTGCCCGCGGTCGCGGCCGAGGGGGCCGGCGGCTACGCGAAGGAGCTCGGCGCCTCCGAGCAGGAGCGGGTCCTCGGCGCCATCGCCGCCCACGTGAAGGACATGGACCTCGTCATCACGACCGCCGCCATCCCGGGCAAGCCGGCGCCGCGCCTCGTGACGGCCGAGATGGTCCGCTCGATGCGCCCGGGCTCGGTCGTCGTGGACCTCGCCGCCGAGACCGGCGGCAACTGCGAGCTCACGCGCCCGGGCGAGACGGTGGTGGAGAACGGCGTCCAGATCCTCGGCGCGGTCGGCCTGCCCGCCACCGTGCCGTTCCACGCGAGCCAGATGTACGGCCGCAACGTGACCACCGTGCTGCAGCACCTCTGGAAGGACGGGCGGCTGAACCTCGACGTGCAGGACGAGATCGCCGGTCCGATGCTGGTCGTGCACGACGGCAAGGTCCGCCTCTAGGAAGGCCCATGGCTTCGCTCGAGATCATCCAGCTCTACGTCTTCATCCTGGCGGGCTTCGTCGGGTTCTTCGTCATCACGAAGGTCCCTTCCCTGCTCCACACCCCGCTCATGAGCGCGACCAACGCCATCAGCGCCATCTCCCTCGTCGGCGCGCTGGTGGTCGCCGGCGGCGAGTGGAGCCGGCTCGCCAGCATCCTCGGCTTCATCGCGGTGGCGAGCGCCACGCTCAACGTGGTCGGCGGCTTCATCATCACGGACCGCATGCTGAAGATGTTCAAGCGCGCGCCCAGGGCGGAAGGGGCGAAGAAGTGAACCCCCGCACGGTCTTCATCGAGGCGGCGTACCTGCTCGCGTCGATCCTCTTCATCCTCGGCCTGCGCAGCCTCACCATCCCGGACAAGGCCCGCCGCGGCATGCAGCTCGCCGCGCTCGGCATGCTGGTCGCGATCGTCGGCACCCTCGTCCACCAGGACATCGTGTCGTACGGGTGGATCCTCGCCGGCCTGGTCGTCGGCACCGCCGCCGGCTACCCGCTCGGCGTCTACGTGCCGATGACGGCGATGCCGCAGCGGATCGCGATCTCGCACATGTTCGGCGCGGTCGCCGCGACGCTCGTCGGCCTCGCGAAGTGGGGCCACCTGTTCGCGGAGGGCCACCTCACCCGGCCGGTCATGGCGGCGCTCGGGTTCGAGGTGCTCTTCGGCGCGCTCACCATCACCGGCAGCTTCATGGCCTTCGGCAAGCTCCAGGAGCTCCTCCCGGGCCGGCCGATCACCTTCAAGGGCCAGAACTACGTCTCGCTGATCATGTTCGCCGCGGCGATCGGGCTGTTCGGGTGGCTCGTCTACGAGCCCGCGAACCCGGTCGCGTTCTACGCGATGGCCGCCCTCGCGCTCGTCTTCGGCGTGTCGCTCGTGCTGCCCATCGGCGGCGCGGACATGCCGGTCGTCATCTCGCTCCTCAACTCCTACGCCGGCCTGGCGGCCTCCGCGACGGGGTTCGCCATCGGCAACAACGTGCTCATCATCGCCGGCGCCCTCGACGGCGCCTCGGGCTTCATCCTGTCGATCATCATGTCGCGGGCGATGAACCGCTCCTTCACGAACGTCCTCTTCGGCGCGTTCGGCGCCGCGCCCGAGGCGTCCGCCAAGACCGCCACCGGCCTCACCGTGCGCGCGATCACCCCCGAGGACGCCGCCATCCAGCTCGCCTTCGCGCGGCTCGTCATCGTGGTGCCCGGCTACGGCATGGCCGTCGCGCAGGCGCAGCACCAGGTGCGCGAGCTCGCCGCGCTGGTCGAGAAGAACGGGGGCACGGTGCTGTACGCCATCCACCCCGTCGCGGGCCGGATGCCCGGCCACATGAACGTGCTGCTCGCCGAGGCCGACATCTCCTACGAGAAGCTGAAGGAGATGGACGAGATCAACGACGAGTTCAAGAACGCCGACGTCGCGCTCGTCATCGGCGCGAACGACGTGGTGAACCCGGCCGCGCGGTCCGACAAGAGCTCGCCCATCTACGGCATGCCGATCCTGAACGTGGACGAGGCGAAGCAGGTGATCGTGCTGAAGCGCTCCATGAGCCCCGGCTTCGCCGGCATCGAGAACGAGCTCTTCTACGCCGAGAACACGTCGATGCTCTTCGGCGACGCGAAGCAGTCGCTCGGCAAGCTCGTGCACGAGATCAAGCAGGCCTAGCTCCGCGGCGCTCCCGAGCCGCGGAACAGCCGACACCCCGGCGCGACCCCGACGCGAAGGCGCGTCGGCGAGGGCGTCTCGGCGCCGCGCGCACGGCCCGCACCTCCGGCGCCTCGGTGCTCGGTTACTCCCCCCCGGTGACCGCCATCGCGACGCAGCGCTCCGCGGCTCCGTCCCCAGCAGCCGCGCCCTCCTCGCCCGCGTCCCCGCCGACCGGCATCCCCTCGGTCGCCAGCGCCGGGAGCCGCACCCGGAACACGCTCCCGCGGCCGGGCTCGCTCTCGGCCTCGATCCGCCCGCCGATGGCCGTCACGATGCCGTGGCACACCGACAGGCCGAGGCCGCTCCCGCCCGTGCCCTTCGTCGTGAAGAAGGGCTCGAACACGCGCGGGAGCACCTCCGGCGCGATCCCGCTCCCTGCGTCGCGCACCTCGGCGAGCACCTCTCCGTCGCGGAGGCGGGCGCGCAGCCGGATCGGGTGGGCGTCCGGATCGCCCGCCGGCGTCGCTTGGGCGGCGTTCACGAGCAGGTTCACGAAGACCTGGCAGAGCCGCGCCTCGGACGCCTGCACCGGCGGCACCTCGGAGAGCTCGAGCTCCAGCCGGGCGCGCCCGCGCAGCTCGTGGCGCACCATCGTCGCCGCCGCACGCATCGCCCGCCGCACGTCGACCGGCTGCGGCTCGTCGTCGCGCCCGCGCGCGAACGTCCGCAGGTCGTCCACGATCGCGCGGATGCGGTCCACGCCCTCGCGGGCGTCGGCGAAGGCCTGGTCCACCTCGACGCGCAGCTCGGGCGTCACCTCCTCCCATGGCATCTGGAGCTGGTCCGCGACGAAGCCGAGGTTGCTCGCCACGTAGGCGAGCGGGTTGTTGATCTCGTGGGCGATGCCCGCCGCGAGCGTGCCCACCGAGCTCATCCGCCCCGCCACCACGAGCTGCGCCTCGAGCGCCTCGCGCTCGCCGGCCTCGCGTCGCCGCCAGAGCAGGAGCGCGACGAACGCGCCGGAGAGGGCGGCGACCGCGGCCGCCGCGGCCGCGGCCGTGCGGCCGCGCGCGGCGTCGGCGCTCGCCGTCTGGACCGCGAGCCGGCGCTGGGCCCGGTCGCGCAGCGCGTCGAGGGCACCGCGCACGTCGTCGAGCCTCGTCATGCCGCCGCCCGCCGCCACGATCTCGCGCGCCGCCTCGAAGCCGCGGGTGCGCCGGACCTCGACGAGCTCGGCGAGGTGGAGCTCCTGCGCCTCCCGGCGAGCGGGGCGCCTGGAGGGCGCCTCGCACACCCGACCGGCGGGCCGCCCGGGCTCCGCTCAGGGCTCGAGCAGCACCGACCCCGTCGTCGCGCGCGCCTGGAGCGCGCGGTGCGCCTCGGCCGCCTGCGCGAGCGGCCAGCTGCGCGAGATCTCCACCTTCAGCTTCCCGCTGCCCATCATCGCGAAGAGCGCGGCCGCGCCCTCCTCGAGCTCCTCGCGGCGGGCGATGTAGTGAAAGACGCTCGGCCGGGTGAGGAAGAGCGAGCCGCGGCGCGCGAGCTCCATGAGGTCGAACGGCGGCACCACGCCCGACGCGTTCCCGAAGCTCACCATCAGGCCGCGCGGCGCGAGGCAGTCGAGCGATCCCTCGAAGGTGGCCTTGCCCACGGAGTCGTACACCACCGGCACGCCCGCGCCGTTGGTGAGCTCGCGCACGCGCCGCGCGAAGTCGTCCCGGGTGTAGACGATGACGTGGTCGCAGCCGGCTTGCCGCGCGCGCGCCGCCTTCTCGTCGGACCCGGCGGTCCCGATCACGTTCGCACCGATCGCCTTGAGCCACTGGACCATGAGGAGCCCGACGCCGCCGGCCGCCGCCTGCACGAGCACCGTCTCGCCCGCGTGCACCGGGTGCGCCCGCGTGACGAAGGCCCACACGGTGAGACCCTTCGTGAATGCCGCCGCCGCCTCGCGCGGGTCGACGCCGGCGGGGAGCCGCACCAGCCGCTCGGCCGGGGCGAGCCGCACCTCGGAGTACGAGCCGATCGGGCCCGTGTAGACGACCCGATCCCCGGGCGCGAGGTGGCCGACCCCGGCCCCGACCGCCTCGACGACGCCGGCGCCCTCCACGCCGAGCCCCGACGGGAGCGGCAGCGGGTACAGGCCGCTGCGATGGTAGGTGTCGACGAAGTTCACGCCGATGGCGGTGTGGCGGACGCGACACTCGCCGGGACCGGGGTCACCGATGGCGACGTCCTCGAGCCGGAGCACCTCCGGGCCGCCGGGCGCGTAGAAGCGGATGGCCTTGGGCATGAGCCGCTCTTAGCGCAAACGGGCCGCGCCGGCACGCGGGCGTTCGGGCGCCCGGCGCCCGCGACGGGGCGCCCGCCCCACGTCCTCCACGGCGAACGGGCGGGCAGGCGCGCCCGGGGCGGGGTGTCGAGATTGTCCTCGCCATGCGCGCCGCCCTGCTCGCACTCCTGCTCTCCCTCGCTGCCTGCGGCGGCTCGTCCGATGCCGCGCCCGGCGCCGGGACGGGCGGTGGCTCGGGGACCGACGGCGGGACCGGCCCCGGGGCCGACGGCGCGGGGGCGGCCGAGGCCGGGGGGACGCTCGAGCGGCTCGACGCCACGGGCGACTGCGCCGGCCTCGTGCCGGACCGCCTCCCGGCGCCCGTCACCGTGAGCTGGGCCCCGCCGCCCGGGGCGACCTGCGCTGGGGCGATCACCGACGGGACCGGCCACCTCGCGGTGGCCGCCGCCCTCCCGGGCGGCGACCGCGCGTTCCAGGTCTTCGCGCCGGACGGGACGCCCCGCGCCGCCTTCGACGGGCAGGCGCTCGCGCCGGAGGCGGAGGGCTTCCACGCGCTCCGCGTCCGCCCCGGGCCGCGCGACGACGCGCCGCGGGTCGAGCACCTCGTCCTCGCGCCCACCGGAGCCGTCCGCCACGCGCGGACGGTCTCCGGAGATCCCGCCCGCGAGGCGCGCTTCGCCTGGTCCTTCGGCCAGGACCCCGCCGGCGGCAGCCTCGTGCTCTTCCAGTCCGTGAACCTCGAGGGGAACCACTGGTTCGGGCTCCGCGCGAGCCGGTTCGGCGGCGCGGGCGAGCCCCGTCACCTGGACGCGCCGGTCGCGACCGACGCGGGGCCGGGCCCGATCTTCCTCGCCGGCGGCGTGGGGCGCGGGGGCGAGAGCCTCGCGCTCTACCAGCAGTCCGCCTTCGTGAGCGCGGCGTGGCTCGACGCGAGCGGAGGCGTGGTCGCGAGTGCGCCGCTCGACGCGGGCGACCGCACCGCCGACGCGCTCGGGGACGACCGGTACGTCGGGCACGACCTCGAGCTCGCGCCGCTGCTCGACGGCAGCCTCGCGCTCCGCTCCGACGGCCGCTTCCGCAGGGTCTACGCGCCCCGCGCCGGCCGCTCGGGCGCCCTGCCGGTCTGGCTCGCCGAGCGCGCCGCGGGCGCGTTCCGGTTCACCCGCGGGAACCTCGGCTACGCGGCGCTGCCGCCGCCGGGCGTCGAGGCCCCCGGCTGCGCGCAGGCGATCGACCTCGTCTCACCTTCGGGCCGCCTCTGCGGCCGCGTCGTGCTGCGCGACGCGGGCGCGGGCGCCTGCCGGACGGGTGTCGTGGACCAGGGCTGGGACGGCAGCGTGGTGCGCCAGGCCACGGAGGGCGCGTGCACCTGGCGCGTCTGGCCGCGGCTCCTCGCGCGGTGACCTGGGCGAGCCCGCCCGCCGCACGCGGGAGGTCCTCAGCGCGTCAGGTACAGCGACGTCGACGTCCCGAACGCGAGGCGCATCGACGTCGCGCCCGGCAGCACGAACCACGTCGCCGCATTCGGCTGCACCGGGCCGAAGAGCCCCGGCGAGCGCCACACGACGTCGCCCCGCTCCGCGTCCACGGAGACCGCGGCCGAGGGCGAGCGTCGGCGACGTCCACTCGAGCCCCATCGTCCCCGCGTCCAGCACCACCAGGCGACCCGTCGTCCCGTAGTAGCTCGAGTCACCGCTCAGCGCGACCACCTCGGCGTCCCCGTCCCCGTCCGCGTCGGCGAGCGTCACCGCGTGCCAGCGATCCCCGCTCGCGCCCAGGTAGCGCGCCTGCTCGCGGCGGCTCGACCCGCCGAGCAGGACGAGGTCCTGCCCCATGCCGTAGACGATCTCGGCGGCGCCGTCGCCGTCCAGGTCGGCGGCGTCCGCCGCCGCGGTGAAGTCCCGGTCGTAGGAGCTGCCCACCTCGCCCGCGGCGAACGGCAGGACCCAGGCCGTCGCGTAGCCGTCGCCGGTGCGCGCGAGCTCGGAGATGCCCCCCGCCGCTCCCGCGACGAGCAGCTCGAGATCGCCGTCGCCGTCGAGGTCCCGCGCGCGGAGCCCCGCGGCACCCCCGGGCACGCCGGTCGCCGCGCGCCGGAACGCGTCGGGGCGCGCCGCGTCGACCACGCGCACCGTCGCCCGGACCGAGGTGGCCGGGTCCGAGGCGAGGCTCGCGCCGAAGCTCACGTCGAGCGCGCGGCCGAACATCGGCAGCGCGGGCGTCCACGCGACCGTGCCGTCCGTCGCGATCGTCATCCCGTACGGCCCGTAGAGGAGCGCGACCGAGCTCGGCGGCAGCGGGTCGCCGTCCGGATCCTCGACGGTGAAGCGCGCGTCGATCGGCTCCCCCCAGGCGACCTCCGCCGGCGCGACGAGCGTCAGCACCGGGGGCGAGTCGACGATGGTG
>Ga0184637_10000425_pt1 | contig 31801 bp, 26 predicted proteins | sample PLM3_127_b2_FD_133143 | JGI IMG/M metagenome (GOLD analysis project Ga0184637, IMG submission 133143) | Groundwater sediment microbial communities from an aquifer in East River, Colorado, USA - PLM3_127_b2 | ecosystem: Environmental > Terrestrial > Soil > Riparian zone | place: USA: East River... | reverse complement strand
GGCGGTCCAGCGCCGACCGGCCCGCCCGATCCGTCGGGGCAGGGGTGGCGGGGGCCAGTGCCGCTCTGCGACCGCGAGCAGCTCGGCGGCGGGCAGGCCACGCCGATCGGCCTCGGCGAGCAGCGCCGTGACGGTGTCGCGGTCGCCGTCGCGGGCGGCAGCCGCGGTTGCCAGCCGCAGCCGGGCGCGTGCCGCCGCAGCCGGGCCGCTGGCCGGCTCGGGCTCGGCCAGGTCCCCGGCTGGTGGCCCGCCCGGGCCGGGTGGCGGCCCCAGCGGGCTGCCCGCGGGGGGCCCGCCGCCCTCAGGGTTGGCGGGGGGTGGCTCGATCGCCAGGTGCCCAGCCAGACCGGCGAGCGCGCCTATTGCGGCCTGCTCGGCGTCCCGCCAGGCCCGGGCGCCCGGCAGGGCCTCGTCCGGGCGGAGGGAGCGGGCCAGCGCTACGAGTGCGCGGGCGCGGGCCCGCCAGCCGTCGGAGATCCTCGTGCGGGCTACCATCAGGTGCTCGTAGCGCCCGCGGGCGAGGAACCATGCTTCGCCTTCGCGGCCCTGCTGGACGGCGCCGGGGTCGATCTTGGGGCGCTCCCCGACCCGGGCGGAGCTGTTGCCGGTGGGCCCGTCGGGGTCCAGCCGCCAGGTCTGCTCCACCACCTTCACCATCCCCGCCGCGGCCAGCAGGCCGTGGGGGGTGGGCATCGCGTGCAGCAGCAGCCCGCCGGAGCAGGCCCCGACCAGGCGGCGCTGCTGCGCCTCATCCCCCAACCCGTCCGGGCTCTGCGCGGAGAGGTAGACGGCGCAGCCGGCATCCCTCACGCGCTCGGTGAGCTGGATGGCGGTCTCCCGCCCCCCCGCGATCGCCGAGAACTCGTCGAACACCAGGGTGGCGTCCTCGCCCCGCCGGGGCTTTCGGATGGTGGCGTAGTGGGCGAAGTCCTCCAAGAGCAGCCGGCAGCAGGCGTCGGCGTCCTCCCGGCCCGCGAGGTAGGGGGCGCGGAGGTAGGCGACGTCGACGGTCTCGAACGCCCACCCGGCGGGGCCGGCGTCGAAGCCGCCCTGGACGGCGGCGAAGAAGTTGGCGAACCGCCCCACCGCCCCTTGGACCGCGCGGGCCTGGTCCCGGCCGCAGAGGCTTCTGGCCTCCCGGAGGCGGTCGGGCTGGTGCTCGTAGAGCCCGGCGAGGAGCTCCGGGTCCATGCGCGCCATCAGCGCGGCCGAGGAACGGACCGGGCCGTCCTCACTAGGGGCCTGCAACGCCAGGCGGAGCAGGAGGCTGGCGACGTCTTTGTAGTACGGCTCGGTCCAGCCGAGCATCGCCATGAGCCGGTTGTGGATGGCGGCGGGGCTCCCCCGCCAGCCGTCCATCGGCAGCTCGGGCCAGAGCGCGACGCGGGCGTACGGGTGGCCCCACAGGTAGCCGGCGAGGGCGCGTTCGACGAACTCGGGGTCAGTGCCCTTGCCGTCGACCAGGAAGAACTTCCGCCCCGCCCGGGCGGCCAGGAACGCCTCGCGTTCCACGTCGACACTCTTGCCCATCCCCGAGGTGCCGACGATCAGCCGGGAGCGGGCCTGCATCCTGGCGGGGACCACGACCAGGCCGCGCCGGTCGGCCCAGCCGAGGTCGCCGTCGACCTGGGCGCCGAGGGCGGGTGCGTCCCAGTGGTCGTCGCGGACGCTGGCGGCCCGCTGCACGGCGGCCGTCATGCGGCGGCTGGCGGCCCGCTGGGTGCGGCGGACCTCGGACGGGTCGATCGCCGGGCGGGGCCGCCCGATGACGTTGAGGGCGGCGGCCAGCAGCCCCGCCGGGACCGACAGGGGCAGCTGGGGGATGAGGAACTGGCCCGGCAGGGGGGCGTGGACGACCGGCCTGCCGAGCTGGTCGAGCAGGGCGAGGTAGCCGGCGAAGTGCAGCACCAGCGCCTGCTCGGACCCGCCTGCCAGCACCACCACCGTCACGATGGCGGCGGCCGACCAGGCGGCGACCTTCCAGGGCCGCCAGCCGGTCGCGCGGAGCAGCGCCTGGCCGACCAGCCAGGAGACGAGCACGAGCGGGCTCGCGATCAGCAGCACAAGCGCGAGCCACAGCGCGCCGAGCCCGGGCGGGGGTGGCCCGCCCGAGGGCATCCGGTGGCCGAGCTGGTTGGGGTGGACCGGGGCGCGGTGGCCCCAGCGGGGGTCGTGGGGCGCCCACCCGCCCCAGCTGCGGGGGTCCTGGCCGGGCCAGCCCCCCCAAGGGTTGTCGTAGGGATTCACGCGGCACCTCCAAGGTGGGGTCGGGGCTGGTCGAGGGGGAGGCGGAGCTGCCGGGGTCGGCCGAGCGCGGCGATGACCTGGGCGCGCCAGCCCAGCGCGTAGCGCAGGCAGTTGGCGCAGTTGCGGTGGGTGAGGCAGCCGGGCAGTGGGGGTTGGCGGCGGGCGGCATAGCTCCACGCCATCGAGTCGGCGCTTTGGAGCAGGTCGGCGTAGGCGGCCAGGCCGCGCTGCTTGATCCCGAACCCGTGCAGCCGCAGGCCAGCCCGGGCCAGCTCGGTGACGATGGCGCCGATCTCGCCGGTGGCTTGGCGGCGGCAGACCGAGCCCAGCCCGACCAGCGGCGCGGCGGCCAGGTCGACGCCGCATGCGGCGTACTGGTCGACGCAGCGCAAGTAGCTCGCGAGGTCCCAGCCCTGGACCACCGGGATGAACGGCAGCCCAGGGGCGAGCTGGCGCAGGGTGCAGTAGTTGTCGACCGTGTGGGCCTGGTGCGCGTCAACGCTCAGGCCGGTGCGGTCGAGCATGACCGGCTCGCACATCCAGTCCTGCGGGCTCGCCCACGCCAGGCGGCCGACCTCGCTCGCGTAGCGGGCGACCGCGTCGGCGTAGGCGGCGGGGCTGGTCTGCCAGCCGCCGTGCAGGGCCAACTCGGTGAACCCGCCGGAGTCCAGCGCCCACGGCCCGGCCGCGCGGGGCAGCCGGCGGCGGGTGCGCAGGGTGCGGTGGCTGACGAACAGCGGCACCTCGACCCTGGCCAGCCAGCCGGGCTGGTGGCTGCCGAGGTAGAAGACGGGGCTCATGCCGCACCCCCGCAGGTCACGCCCGGCACCAGCGGCAGCGGGCGCACGTCGAGGGCGAACGAGCAGCGCAGCTCGCGGCGCAGCCCGGCCAGCTCGCGCGTGAGCCGGTCCAGGTGGCCAGGCGGGGCGTAGTAGGTGACCGCCGCAGTACGAGGCGCCTGGGTCCGCAGCGCGGCGGCCAGGCGGCGGCGGGGCTTGAGGGTCAGCTCGACCTCGATCCGCTCGAAGGCATCGGCGATCCCCTGCGCCAACCAGCCGGCCGGGACCGCCATGGGGAGGGCGCCGTCGGCCAGGTGCCAGCTCGCCCTGCCGCGCTCGCGGAACAGCGCCCGCTCGCTGACCCAGCCGCCCGCGCACGGGTCGGGCTCGCGCGCCAGGCGGACCAGGCCGACGGCGTGGACGTGGGCGAGCTGGGTCGCCGGCAGCGCCCACGTCGGGTAGGCCAGCTCCACCAGGTCAAGGCCCCGGCGGGTCGGGGTGACCCACGTCCGGCCCAGGCGGCGGGTGCGGGTGACCAGGCCGGCGCGGGCCCAGCGGTCAAGGTGATGGCGGACGGTCCGGGCGGCGACCTGCCCGGGCGCCTGGGGCGCAACCGGGGACAGCCGCCCGAGCAGCACGCCGAGGGTGTCGCTGCTGGCGGCGTACTGCTCCCCCAGCCAGCGCAGCGCGAGCACGTCGCGGACGGTCAGCACCGGGCCGGCGTCCCACCGGCGGGTCCGGCCGTGCGCCGGACGGCGCCGCCCGCGGTCACGCTGGGTGAGCGGCGTCTGGTTAGTGAGTAGCTCAGCCATGGGCCACCACCCCAGCGGGCAGGCGAGCCGCCACGGGATTGGTGGCGGCCCGCCGGGCAGCAGCCGACCGCCTCGGGTCGGGCCGGGTGTCGTGGAGCGCGCTCGCGCGCGCGGCCCGCAGGGACGCCGAGACCACGGCCGGGCGGCCTGCGACGGGACGGCCCTCCACGGTCTTGGTGGAGGGACGGCACGGCGCGTCCAGGCCGGCAGGGCGTGCACCGCTTGCCTTAGACCACAGTCCAACCCGGGGAGTCGCGCGCGGTTTTTGCGCGCGACTCCCCGGGTTGGCCCCCCTGAGCAGGGCATTCCTTGGGGAACCGGACAACCAGGGCTCCCGCCCTGCGGCGAGGAGATCAGCGAGGGGGTAAGCAAGGGGGTTGCCGAGGGGATCGGCAAGGGGGTACCCGGTCGCCCGGGGGGGCCGCCACGGGGTTGGTGGCGGGCCGCTCGGGCACCCCCGCCACGCCCACGGCGACACCAGGAGGCGGCTCACGGCCGGCCACCTCCCCCGGCGCTGGGGTGGCGCTGGCCGCGCACCAGCGCGCGGGCGGCGGCCCACTCGGCGGGGTGGGCGGCGGCCAGCAGCCGCACGGCGGCGGCGCGGCGGCGGGCCGACAGCCGCGCCACGGCGCGCTGGCAGCACTTGCAGTAGCCCGACGGGCCGCCACCGCGGGTGACGTAAAAGGCGGCCAGGGGCTTGGCCTGCCCGCAGGCCGGGCAGCGCTTGTGCCTCCGTGAAGGGCGGGCGGGGATGCGTGGGTTGGTACGCTCATCGCGCATCTGGGAGGGAGTCCTTTCGGGTGCATGGCCCCGGGCGGTCTGCTTGGCCGCGTCCGCCCGGGGCCGCTCACGGTGGGCGGCGCGTAGCCGACTACGGCGGCACGCCACTCCGCTGGCGGCCGTGCTCGGCGGCCTCGGCGGTAGCAAGCAGGTCGGCGACGTGCGCCAGCACGGCCGGGTCGGTCACGTGGTCGGGCAGGCCCTGCGTCCGCCGGGTCCGCACCGCTGCCTCGTGTGCGACCGCTGCGAGGTCTGCTGTCAGCCCGGTGGGCCGGCGGGGCTGGTGCAGACGGGGCGCCTCTCCTACCGCGCGCTGGCGCCGATGGGAGACGGCGTACCGCGCCGACGAAGAAGCGGGGGGCGGGACAGGCTCAACCATGGCGAGGCTCCGGACGGTGCAGCAGGGTGGAGCAATCGTAGAGCAGTGAGTACGCCTGGTCCAGCAGAGAACACGGTTCGTCGAGAGACGTTGCCGATCCGGCTGTCCCGTAGGCGATACTCCCGAGTACCGTCAAAAGGACGGAGAGGGAGTAGGCGTGGCGAACGACGCGCAGAAGGAGAGATTCCGCCGGGTCCTCAAGGAAACTCGCACCCGGCGGCGCCTGTCGTTGAGCGCGCTCGGCGCGGCGGCGGGCGTCAGCAAGTCGGCGGCGGCGCAGTGGGAGAGCGGTCGCTCGCTGCCTGTCCCGGCGAAGGTGCCCGACCTGGAGCGTGCCCTGGAGCTGGAGCCCGGCGCGCTGTCGCGGCTGCTCGGCTACCTGCCAATCACTAGCGGGGACGACAAGACCAGCCTCGATGTGATCGAGGCGATCCGCCGTGACGGGCGCCTCGGGACCCACGGCCAGGAACTGCTCATCACCATGTACCGGCAGCTCCTGCGGCAACGCGAGGAGGTCTCGTCGTCCGGCTGATCCCTGCTGCATGCGGGCTCCTTCGAGACTGGCACCGCCGCATGCGGCGCCTCGATGCTGTTCCGCCTCAAGGAGACCGTCTATGCTTTGCCGGAGGAAGAGGACACGACGGACACAGACGTGTCCCCTTGGTATCCCCCATTCGGTATAAGGTCAGGTATGACGAATCGAGAACTGCCGGCATATGCGCTTGCGATTCGACGTGCCCGTGCGAAGCGCCAGTGGTCCCGACCTCGGCTCGCCTACGAACTGGAGCAGGTCATCAAGAGCGAGAGCAAAGAGCCGCCCGGGCGAGAGAGCCTCATCCGAATGCTTCGAGCGTGGGAAAACGGCGAACACAAGCCCGACGACTTCAACCGCGAGCGACTCGCTACGGCGCTGGCTGGTGCGGCTATTGATTTTGATATTGAACAAATTCGGCCGGCGCCGATTGCAACGCCTTCCTCACCTCGCAAGCTCAAGACCACTCAGTTTGTAGCTTGGATCGCGGAGCATTCAGCCCTGAGTTTTCAAGATGCGTACGAGGCAGTAGCAGCCCACGCCGAATGGCTTGAGGCTCAACCTCCGGCTATGCGCCACGCACAGGAACACGCCCGTAATAATGTCACGAGGCAGGATATTGCAAAGGCGCTCGTTGCGTATTACGGGGACGCTTCTTCGGGCAACACTGGCGCCACGTTCTACAAAGCCCGTGTCGGCGGGAGTTCGCTTACTTTGAGCATTATGACGAAACGGGTCTGGTTGGGCACAGCCGTGCAGCTCGATAGCGAGCAAGAACGATTCCTGCTCAACAATGAGCTTAGGATCGGCGTGCCTGTCGGTCCGCTCGTCGGAACAGCCCTTGAGGCGGCGCTGCTCCGCTTGGCGAGCGTGGAAGTCACCGATACCGTATTGGTCAATAACCCTCTGTACCGGCTACTCGACATTTCCATGCAGCCACATCATTTGGGAGCAGTCGTCGCCGTGGGAGACTTCGCCGACTATGCTCTAACCAATGACCTACTCGAAATCGAACTAATAGATACGCTCGCTGCAACTGCCCGTAAGCCGTTGGTAGTTCTGGATTCCGCATATGTTGCATCACAACTCCCGCTGCGGAATCGTTACCTTCCCACAATCACGTCAGCGTTGACGCTGAACGAGCGCCTTTGCGTAGGAGGACCGGTCGCTCTGCTTGCCGCAGCCCGCGGCAGTACACGACGCGGGCAACGCGAGCCGGACTTGGTGTTGTTGGTCCAGGAACGCTCCGCCCGCGTCGTCAACGTCGCTGGCAAGATTGCGGTGGTCCCCAAGTCCTTCCATGCGCCAACTGTCGAGGCCGAAGAGGAGGTTCCCCTCTCAGCTTCCCTTGAGCGTGAACTTGAAGAAGAACTACTCGGCCGAGAAGACCTTGAGGGCCTGCTTGACGGCTCCTACCGGCAGGCAGATCCGTTCCATGCTGATCGGCTCTCCGAGCCCATGCAATGGCTGATTGATAGGCGTCAGACGGACGCCTACCGGGTTGAGTGTCTTGGCTTCGGGATCAATATGGTCACGGGCAATTACGAATTCCCCTGCCTCATCATGATCGACGATGAGGAATGGTGGGCGCGCTACGGCGGCCAGGTCGAGGCGAACTGGGAAGTGCAGCGAATCCGGCGCTACTCTTCTCGTGACACAGCCGCCATGCAAGCCCTGATTACCGACCCCAAGTGGAGTAACGAGAGCCTCTTCGCCTTCCTGGAAGGGCTGCGCCGACTCGCTGAACTCGATACTCTGTCGCGACTTGCCTTACCGACGATCGAGGTGGAGGTCTGATGGCGGACAACTGGCACGTCGGCAACGCGGCCGTCGATGGGAACAGTAGCCGAGGCTGGCTGATCGGACACTTCCTCGACACTTCGGACGACGTGCGAGCATCCGAGGCAGTCGAGGTCAAGTGGGGCACCCATCAAGCCGGGGAGGGGCGCGACGCCTGGCATACCGACGAGCAACGTACGACCGTCCTCATGCTCGTGAAGGGCCGCTTCCGCCTGGACCTATCGGTTGGAACCTTCGTACTTCAGGAGGAGGGAGACTACGCGGTCTGGGGACCGGGCATCGACCACTCATGGCGAGCCGAAAAGGATTCGATCGTCATCACCATCCGGTGGCCTTCCCTTTCCAGCCAGACGTGACATTCATGCAACAGCACCCCGTCGATGTAGACATTCACGCGCATATTGGAGTCGTGCGGACCGTCGGGGTTTGATCGTCCAGCCTGTCACCTCCATTTACCTCAAGGCTTCCCTCACGTGGCATCGGTTGGAGGGTTTTCTAGGCAGTCGGAGCCGGGCGCTGCTAGAAGCGCCAGATGGGCGTCACGCGGTCGGCGTCGAACCGCTTGCCCCGTCGGGCCGGTCCGACGACCACCGCATCGAGCACCGCAGCGGCGATGGCATGGCGACGGTCGACGCTCCAGGTCTCCCACCCGGCCCGGAGGGCTGCCTCGGTGGAGGGAAGGTCGAGCAGGATGCCCGTCCGGGGCCGCTCGGACAGGGCGCGGTTGGTCGCCTCGATCCGGGCCTCGATCACCTCGCGGGCGGCGAGGAATTCGGCGCGGGAGATGAGCCGGTCGGCGTAGTGGTCGCGGGCGAGCTGGGTCAGCGCGTGCTCGTCGGCCCGGAGCTGGTCGGCCAGCGCGGCGAGGTCGCGGTCCTCCCCGGCGACCGCCCGGCGGGCGTCGGCGAGCCCTGGGCCGGCGAGCGCCGCGAGCACCAGCTCGGTGACGAACGCCTCCAGGTGGTTGCGCTGCGCGTACACGCGCCCGCAGCCGTAGTGTGGCGGCTCGGGCCGACAGCCGTAGGCGGGCGCCTTGTTGACGCAGGAGACGAGCGCCTGGCCGCAGATGCCCTCGACGTCGCCGATCGTCACCTCCCCCACCGCGCCGCAGCGGGCGATGCCGCCGGTGAGCAGGAACGTCCGGCCGCGGCCGAGCCGGCGGCGCCCCGTCCGGTCGGCGAAGATCGCCCGGACGGCTTCCCAGGTGCCACGGTCGAGGATCGGCGGCCAGGCGGCCGGCCCGATGATCTCACCGTGATGACGCCGCAGACCGGCGATCCGGGGACTGATGAGCATGTTGCGGAACGCCGTGGCCAGCCAGACGTTGCCCTTGGGCGACCGGACGCCGCGCTGCGCCCACTCGGCCAAGATCCCGTAGACGCTCTCCCCGTTGAGCAGGCGACGGGCCGCCTCCCGGATCAGTTCAGCCTCGGCCTCGTCGAGCCGGCCGGTGAACCGGTAGCCGCTCGTCCCATCGGGCAGGACCACGGGCTCGTACTCGAAGCCGAACGCGCGCGGGCCGCCGTGGTGGCGTCCGGCCTGGGCCATCTCGTCGTGCTTGAGGCGCAACCGTTCGCCCCGGTGCTCGCTCTCGTGCCTGGCCACGGCCCCCTTGATCCGGAAATGCAGCCGGCCGCTCGACGTTGCCAGGTCGTACTCGCCGGTCACGGTGGCGAGCTTGGTGCCGCACCGTTCGGCGAGGTCGATCAGGCCCTCGTTCTCGATCGGCTGCCGGGTCAGCCGGTCGGCGTCCCAGGCGACGACGGCGCCGAGCCGGCCGGCCTTGGCGTCAGCGAGCAGGCGTTCGTAGCCCGGCCGCCGCTTGCCGCTGAACGCCGAGAGGTCGTTGTCCCGGTAGACCTCGGCGACCTCCCAGCCGTTGCGCTCGCACACCGCCCGGCAGGGCGGCTCCTGCCGCTCGATGCCGAGGGTCGAGCCGTCAGCAACTCGTGAGATGCGAACATAGATCCCTGCTCGCACGCCTACTCCGGCCGGTCGAAGATGCCTGCGCGAGATACTAGCAGAGCTTGGTGGCGGCGAGGACCATGACGAGGGCGTACTCGGTCGTCTGGCTGCCGGCCTCGGGTTCGACACCGGCGGTGGAGGTTGCAATGGACAGCACGAGATCACTCCTTCGAGATCGCTGGAGAACCCACTCGGGGGCGGGGGACGGTGGCGCCTGGGGTACACGCCCTTGCTACGGCGCCAGGGCACGGACCGCCCCGGCAATGGTCGGCACCACCGTCAGCAGGACGAACGCGGGCAGGAAGCAGAAGACGAGGGGAAATGCGAGCCTGACAGCGGCGCGGCCGGCCTCGGCCTCGGCACGCAGACGGCTCCGGCTGCGCAACGCCTCCGCGCGGGCGGCCAGCGCCTCGGCTGGTGGCATGCCCCAGCGCTCGGCCGCCTCGAGCGCACCGGCGGCCGCCCGAAGCTCGTCGAGCCCGCTCCGTTCGGCAGCTGCACGGAGTGCGGCACCCGGAGTCCTTCCGAGGTCGAGGTCGCCCACCACTCGGTCGAGCTCGGGGCGCAGCACCTGGGGACTGCGCTCGGCGACCCGCCGCAGCGCCAGATGGGGGTTCAGCCCGGCCAGCATGCACGCGCCCAGCAGGTCGATCACTGCCGGTGCGGCCTCGGCGCGAGCGGCACGGAGCCGCGCCTGGTCACGCCGGCGCCGCCCGCGGGAAGCCGCCAGCGTGAGCGCGGCGACCGACGCAACGACGACGCCGGCCCGCGGCCCGCCTGCGGTCACCGTGACGCCGACGATGGCGAACAGGGCGACGAGTCCGGTTGCCGGCCGGGCACGCGATGCCTGCCGGGACGGTGCGACGGCATCGGCCAGACGGGCGTGATGCTGCCGACTGCGCGAACCCGCCGGGCGCGCCAGTGCCCAGGCGGCGAGCGCCACGGCACCGGCCATCGCGACCAGCGCGGCGCTCACGGCCTGCCCCGAAGGATGGACCGCACCCACCACGTCCCGACCAGCTCGAAGATGACGGCGGCAGCCACGGTTGCCCAACCAAGCGGCTCACGTACCAGGAACGCGGCGTCCGCCGGCGACGTGACCGCGAGCACGAGAAGGAAGCAAGGCGCCATGCCCGCCACGACGCGCGCCGACAGCCGAGCCTGCGCGGTCGCCGCCAGCCGCGCCTGGCCGGCTCGGACCCGTTCGGCCGCCGCCGCGGTGACCCCCGCGAGCACGGGCGCCGGTGGCGCCCCGGTCGCCTCCGCCAGGTCGAGCGCCTCCCCCGCGACGGCCAGGTCGGCGAGCCGTTCCCGCCGTCCGACCTCGGCGAGCGCCCGCCCGGCACCGGCACCAAGCGAGGCCGCACGAGCGGCGCCCGTCAGGCTGGCAGCGAGTGGCTCCGGAGCGACCTCGCAGGCCGCCCGCAACGCCCGGTACGGGGAGGCACCGGCTGCGACCATGGCCCTGAGAATGTCGAGCGCCTCGGGAACCGCGGCCTCCATGGCCCGCCTGCGCCGCTCGACGGCGCTGGGGAGCAGGGCCCTGGACCAGCGCCTTGGCGTACCGGCCTGCGGAGCGCCAGCCCGTCGTCGCAAGACCAGGTCGGCGCCCGGGTGCGGCTCGGATGCGACCGCCAGGACGGCGAGCCCGACCGCCACGATCAGGAGCAGGAGGCTCATGACCATCGCCGACCCGGGCGAAGGACATGCACGCGGCCGCCGCCCGCCGGGGGCTCGAAGGCGCCCAGCACCGAGGCGTCGAGGCGATGCGCCCAGCCGGGCACGTGCCCGGTAGCGCACAGACCGCCACTGGGGCCGGCCACCCGGACGGGGCGAGCGGCCGGCTGCCCGAGGATGCCTGCGGCCAGGTCGGCCACGGCCGCTACGCGCCGGCCGGCCGGGCTCCGCTCGAGGTGGACCACGGCCCCGATGCCGCCTGCGATGAGCTGGCGCACCACCTCGAGCACCGCTCCCGGCGCGGTCAGCGCCATCGCCTCGAGCCGGGCCGGCACCTCCTGCGGCCCGCCCGCATGCAACGTCGTCAACAGGCCGCGGTGGCCGGTGTTGGCGGCCTGGAGCATGTCCATCACCTCAGGGCCACGGACTTCGCCGACGACGATCCGGTCCGGCCGCATCCGCAGGGCGTTGCGCACCAGCTCCTGCAACGGCACGCCTCCCCTGCCTTCGACGTTGGGCGATCGCGCCTCGAGCCGGACCACGTGCGGGCCAGGGAGCCGAAGCTCGGCGGCGTCCTCGACGGTGACGACGCGCTCGCCGGCGGGGATGGCGGTGGCAAGCACGTTCAAGAGCGTGGTCTTGCCGGTGCCGGTAGCTCCCGACACGACGATCGGCACGCCAGCCGCCACCATGGCCTCGAGCAGGCGACCGGTCTCGTGGTCGAGCGTCCCCCGCTCGATGAGGTCGCCAAGGCTCAGGTGGCGGCGGGAGAACGTGCGGATGGCCACCACCGGTCCGTCCGGGGCCAGCGGCGGTAGTACCGCATGGAACCGCTCACCACCGGGCAGTCGAGCATCAACCCAGGGCCGCGCCTCATCCACCCGCAGCCCCAGGGGGGTCACAACCCGCTGGATGAGCGCGGTCAGCGCCTGCTGGGAGGCGAAACAGACCGAGGTGCGCTCCATCCGGTCGTCGCGGTCCACCCATACGTCGAAGGGACCGTTCACCAGCACATCGGTGACGGCCGGATCCCCCAGTAGCGGGGCGAGCGGGCCGAGCCCGGTCAGCTCGTCGGCGACCGCGCGCACGGTGGCGGCAAAGCTCGGAGCAGGAAGCAGGATGCCCTCGTCGCGGAGCGCTGCCGCGACTGCCGCCCGCAGACCCCCAGGGCCGCCGGAGCCCTGGCCATCGAGGCTGAGGCGGCGCTGGACACGCTCGACCATGCCGGCGGCGGACGCTCCCGGGAGGCCAGGGCCGATCGGGGCGGGCTGTGACGCGCTCAAGGTATCGGCCGGTGCGCGGCCGGCCACCCTGACCGGCCGCTCCGGCGGGAGCTGCCGGTCCTCCCTGTTTGGCGCGACCGTGGCACCGGCTGTCCGGGAGAACCGGACATGGCCAGCACCAGCGCGCACGTCGCCTGCGGCCGGCTCGGCTGGAGCTGTGCCGGCAGGTCCGATCGGGCTGGAGGGTAGGGCGTCGGCCCGGCCGGCTGGATCGGCAGGGGTCGCGCTCACCGGGCCACCGCCGCGGCTGGGAACGGCACCACCCGGTTGGCGAGGCTCAGCATCGCCTGCACGGCGGAAAGCTCAGGACGGTCGAGGAGCAGCACGCCGTCCTCGGCCGCGGCAGCCAGCTCGGCGGGAGCGGCCGGAATGAGCGCCCAAAGCCGCTCACCCAGGGCGCCGCGCACCTCCCGGACGGCCACGGGCGCCCGCGCCCGGACCCCCGTCAGCACCGCACCCGCCGCCTCCGGGTCGTGCGCGGCGGCCCAGGCGTGGAGCGCGGCCTGGAGTCCCCGAACCCCGCTGGACTCCGGACGGCTGACCGCGAGCAGCACGTCGGCCTGCCCGAGCGCGGCGTCCACGGACGGACCGCCCGCTGGCGGCAGGTCCACGACAACCACCCGATACACTGAGCGTGCGGCCTCGAGCACCGACTGGACGATCCACGGTTCGGGGGTCGGCTCTGGCTCACCGTCGGCCAGGTTCGGCAGCGGCAGGACGGCCAGACCGGGCCACGGCTCGGCCAGCGTGTCGGCCAGGGAGATGCCGTCCAGGCCGGCCGCCGCCGTCGCCAGCGCCGACCAGGTCCACGCGCCGGCGACCAGGTCGAGGCGGAACCCGAGGCCGCCGGCGAGATCGACCAGCAGGACCGGCGCGGGCCCCCAGCGGGCCCAGGCGCCGGCGAGATGGGTGGCCACGGTGGTGGTCCCGGCCCCTCCCTGCACCCCGCGGGCGGCGACGACCAGGCTGGGTGACTCCTCCACCGTCCGTGGCCGCGCCGTGGCCGACACCCGGGCGAGCTCGGCGGCCAGGTCGGCGACGTCGTCCGGCCAGGTGATCAGGCCGTGGGCGCCGGCCGCGAGGGCCGCCCGCAGGTCGGCAGGGCGCGTGTCGTCCCCGACCGCCAGAACGGGCACGTGGGACCCGGTCGGGAGGTCGCCGAGCACGCCGCAGCCCACCAGGGCGACCGCCGGTCCGGTGGCCAGGGCCGCGCCGATTCCGGCACGGCCTGGCCCGGCCACCGCGACGCGCCAGCCGGCGGCCGTGTCGACGGCATGTCGGAGCGCCTCGGCCGTGCCGGGGTCGTCATGGGCGATCACGACCAGAGGCAGGCTGTCGCTGCCTGGGACCAGGGCCATGGGTTCCTCCCAACTGCGCGGCATCCTGGGACCTGCCCGCGGCTGTCCGGGGCGGGTGCGCCGGCTCCGGCCGGCCGGGTCAGGATGGGCAGTGGGACGACCCGTGAGGAGGGCCGCGGGCAAGAATGTGCATAACTCCGGTGGCACGCTGGGCCTGTGGCCGGCCCGGTGCCGACGGTGCCGACGGCGCCGCCGTCGGGGTCCGTCGGGGTATCGATGACCGGCGCGTGGCCGGTTGCCACGGGTCGGTGACGTCGGGCGAACGGCCTGATGCGGGGATGGCCGCCTCTGCGTGTAACCTTGCACACCAGCGGGCAGTCTAGACAAGGAAGCTCCCCACACCAGACCTTCCTTCATCTTGGCCCGCGACGCTGACGCCGACGTCGGCGTCAGCGTCGCGGGCCAGCAGCCAACGAGGTGGCAGTCAGCCAATGAGCGTTGCATTCGTGTTTCCAGGCCAGGGCAGTCAAGCCCCGGGGATGGGCCTCGACTGGGCCGGCTCGACCACGAGCGCGACAGACCTGTACGGCTGGGCCAGCGCCGTGCTCGGGTGGGACCTGGCCGAGGCCCTGCGCACCGCGTCCGCGGACGAGCTGCGCCAGACCTACATCGCCCAGCCGTCCATCTTCGCGGTCTCCGTGGCCGCGTTGCAGGCGCTCGAGGCAGCGGGGGTGCAGCCCGCGTACGTCGCCGGTCACTCCCTGGGGGAGTTCTCGGCCCTGGTGGCGGGCGGGTCGCTGTCGTTCGAGGCCGGGCTCGCGCTGGTCGCCCGCCGGGCCGAGGCGATGCAGCGGGCAGCCGACGAGCGGCCCGGCTCGATGAGCTCGGTGCTCGGGCTGTCGGCCGAGGGCGTGGAGATGGCGGTGGCCAAGGCTGCCGAGGACCAGGTGCTGGCCGTCGCCAACGACAACGCGCCGGGGAACGTGGTCGTGTCTGGCGAGTGGCCAGCGCTCGAGCGGCTGCCTCCGGCCGCCAAGGAGCTGGGCGCCAAGCGGATCGTGCCGCTGAACGTGGGTGGCGCCTTCCATTCGCCGCTGATGGCGCCTGCAGCCGAGGTGTTCCGCCCGTTCCTGGCCGCCGCGCCCCTGCGCGACACGTCCGTCCCGGTGGTCGCCAACGCCACCGCCGAGCCCACCACGAGCGCGCAGGAGCTCCGCGAGCTGCTCGCGCGCCAGCTCACCGGGCGGGTCCGCTGGACCGAGTCGGTGCGCCGGCTCGCCTCCCTGGGCGTGGACACGTTCGTGGAGGTCGGTCCGGGGACCGTGCTGTCAGGGCTGATCAAGCGCTCGGTCGAAGGCGTCCGGGTGCTCAGTGCGGGCGATGCGGCCGGGGTGGCCGCGGCCGCCGACGCGCTGCGCGGGGAGACTGACCGGGAGCCTGCCTCCGACACCGACCAGGGCGAGGTCGTGGTGCTGCCGGAGCGCTTCGCGGTCTCCCCCGGCCACGGCCGCTTCTACCCGGTGGTGCCGACCCGGTTCACCGATGAGGGCCCCTACGTGGAGCCGGGCGACCTGATCGGCGAGGTCCGAAACGGTGCAGCCAGCATCCCGGTCCGGAGCCCGTTCCGCGGGAAGCTCATGGCTCACCTGGCGTGGGAGGGCGAGCTGGTGACCCCCGGGCAGATCCTGCTCAGCCTCCGGCCCTTCTAGCTCCCCGAGGATCGAGTACATTTCCAGGTCACCCCGACCGCCCATGCCGGCGAAAGGAGTTGTCGTGCCCGCCGAGATCGTGGGGCTAGGGACCGCCGTCCCCCGCTACGTCCTGACCAACGCGGACCTCGAGCAGCTGGTCGAGACCAACGACCAGTGGATCACCGAGCGCACCGGGATCAAGGAACGCAGGATCGCGGGCAGAGGCGAGTCCACCAGCACCCTCGGCACGCTCGCGGGCGAGCGGGCGCTCGCCTCGGCCGGGCTCGGCCCGGACGACATCGACCTGCTGATCGTGGCGACCGCCTCGCCCGACTACCCCCTCCCGTCGGCCGCCTGCATCCTCCAGCTCGAGCTCGGCATGCAGCGGGGCGCCGCCATGGACGTGATCGCCGGCTGCGCCGGGTTCGTCTACGGGCTGGCCACGGCGTCGCAGTTCGTGGCATCGGGCGCGGTCGGTACCGCGCTGGTCGTCGGAGCCGAGACGCTCAGCCGCATCTGCGACTACAACGACCGCGGGACCTGCATCCTGTTCGGTGACGGGGCTGGCGCGGCCGTGCTGCGTCAGGGTGCGCACGGCATCAGGGGCTTCTCGCTCGGCTCCGACGGGGCCCGCTCGAGGCTGTTGATGACACCCGCGGGCGGGTCCCGGTTCCCGGCCACGGCCAGGACGGTCGCGGAGCGGCGGCACTACATCGTCATGGAGGGCCGCGAGGTGTTCAAGGGCGCGGTCACCGCGATGGCGGCGTCGAGCCAGGAGGCCATCAAGGGCTCCGGCCTCGAGCCGGGCGACATCGACCTGGTCATCCCCCACCAGGCGAACCAGCGGATCATCGAGGCGACCGCGCGGCGCCTGAAGGTGCCCATGTCCGACGTGGTGATGAACATCGCCAAGTACGGCAACACCTCGGCCGCCTCGATCCCGATCGCGCTGGCCGAGGCGTGGGAGCAGGGCCAGATCCGGCCCGGCCAGCGCCTGCTGCTGACCGCGTTCGGCGCGGGGCTGGCCTGGGGGTCTCTGGTGCTCGACTGGACCCTGGACACCCCGCCGGCACCGAGCCCCGAGGAGCCGACCGAGTCGGCGCTGCCGATCGTCCATGGCCTGCGGGACGGGACGCTGTGGGACGGTCTCGACGTGCTGCCCCCGCTCCCTGGCGCCACCCCCGCGGAGGTCGTGGGTTGACCACCAGGCCGCCGGATGAGGGCGAGGGCCCGCCCGGGAGGGTCGAAGCTGGCGCCACCTCGGGCCGGGGTCTCGAGGGCCGGGGTCTCGAGGGCCGGACCGCGCTGGTCACCGGCGCGTCGGGCGCGATCGGGCGGGCCTGCGCGGTGGCCCTGGCCGGGGAAGGGGCCCGGGTGGTGGTCGCCTACGGCTCCGACGAGCAGGGGGCGCAGGAGACCGCCGGGCTGGTGAAGGCGGCCGGCGCCGAGGCCGTGCTCGCCCAGGCGGACCTGGCCGACCCGGCCGCGGCCAGGCAGCTGCTCTCGGCGGCGGGTGTTGCCGGCGTGGACGTCCTGGTCAACAACGCCGGCATCACCAGGGACGGCCTGTTGTTGCGCATGCGGGACCAGGACTTCACCGACGTCTTGGAGCTCAACCTGGTGGCCGCGTTCCGCTGCACGCGCGAGGCGATTCGTGGGATGCTTCGTCGCCGCTGGGGCAGAGTGGTGTCGATCTCGAGCGTCGTCGGCCTGCTTGGCAACCCGGGGCAGGCGAACTACGCCGCCTCGAAGGCGGGGCTCATCGGCTTCACCATGAGCGTGGCCCGCGAGGTCGCCCAGCGAGGCATCACCGTCAACGTGGTCGCCCCCGGTTATGTCCCGTCCAAGCTGACCGATGCCATGAGCGAGGAGGCGAAGCAGGCAACGCTGTCGGCCATCCCGTGCGGACGGCTCGGCACCCCGGAGGACATCGCTGCCGCCGTGCGGTTCCTGGCCAGCGAGGACGCCTCCTACATCACCGGCCAGGTCCTTGCCGTGGACGGTGGCATGGCCATGGGAGCGTGATGGGCTGACCCAGGCCACGTCCGAACAGGGGAGAGGCGCCGGCGCCGTGCCGGCACCCGAGATCGAAGGAGAACGAGCAATGGCGCAGTCGCGGGAGGAAGTCGTCGAAACGATGAAGGACGTCCTCTCTTCCGAATTGGGGGTGGACGCCGGCAAGGTGACGGCGGACGCGCGCTTCAAGGAGGACCTGGACGCCGACTCGCTGGACCTGGTCGAGGTTGTCCTCGCCCTCGAGGAGAAGTTCGGGATCGAGATCCCCGACGACGAGATTGCGGGCGTCAAGACGGTGGGCGAGGCGGCCGACCTCGTCATCGCGAAGCAGAACGCCGCAGCGAGCTGAGCCGTGCGTCGCGTCGTTATCACCGGACTCGGCGCCGTCACCCCGGTCGGCGTCGGGGTCGACGCGTACTGGGAGGCGATCACCGCCGGTCGGTCCGGAGTCGGGCCGCTCACCCTGGTCGACCCCGAGCCGCTGCCGTCGAAGGTGGCCGCCGAGTGCGGCGCCTTCGACCCGAGCGTCGCCCTCGGCCCCAAGGAGGCACGCCGGCTCGACCGCTCGACCCAGTTCGCGCTGACCGCGGCCCGCGAGGCCTGGCGCGACGCGGATGCCGAGGGCAACTTGGACGCCGACATGACCGGGGTCGTGTTCGCGACCGGCATCGGCGGTATCGGCTCGCTCCTCGCGAGCGACAAGGTGATGCACACCAAGGGCCCGAACCGGGTGTCCCCATTCACCGTCCCCCAGCTCATGCCAAATGCGGCCGCCGGCCAGATCGCGATGTCGTTCGGCCTGCGCGGCCCGAACTTCTGTACCACGACCGCGTGCGCGGCCTCCAACCACGCGCTCGGGCTCGCCTTCCAGTGCGTACGCTCGGGAGAGGCGGACGCGATGGTGGCGGGCGGCAGCGAGTCGGCCTTCGTGGACATCGCGCTGGTGGCGTTCGCCCAGATGACCGCGCTGTCAACCAAGTACAACGACCGCCCGCAGCAGGCCAGCCGCCCGTTCGACGCGCTCCGCAACGGCTTCGTCATGGGTGAGGGAGCCGGTGCGCTGATCCTCGAGGAGCGGGAGGCGGCGCTGCGGCGTGGTGCCACGATCCATGCAGAGATGATCGGCTTTGGGCAGTCGGCCGACGCGTTCCACATCACCGCCCCGTCCGAGGACGGCAGCGGAGCTGCCCTGGCCATGCGGCGCGCGCTCGCCTCGGCCGGCGTCGAGCCCGAGGCGGTCGGCTACGTCAACGCGCACGGCACCTCCACCGGTGCCGGGGACGTGTCAGAGACCAAGGCGATCAAGCTCGCCTTCGGCGACCACGCGCAGCGGGTCGCGGTCTCGTCGACCAAGTCGATGATCGGGCACCTTTTCGGTGCCGCCGGGTCGGTCGAGGGCATCGCCACGGTGCTCGCCCTCCGCGACGGCATCCTGCCGCCGACCATCAACCAGACCGACCCCGACCCCGACTGCGATCTCGACTACGTCCCCAACCAGTCGCGCAAGGCCGACGTCGAGGTGGCGATGTCCAACGGGTTCGGCTTCGGCGGCCACAACGCTGTGGTCGTGTTCCGCCGGCATAGCCACTAGAGGGGCGTGTCCATGGTTGGGTGGATCCGGAGGGACCGGTGACTCGGCGGGGCGGACGGGGCCGCTCGTCGCGGTGAGGCTGTACGCGGAGACGGCGTCGCTGCGTGCCCGCCAGATGCTGACCGATCTGCTCGTGGTGGCCTGGGTGGCCGTGTGGGTCCTGGCCGGGGTCACGCTCAAGCGGCTGCTGGACAAGCTCGCCGGTCCTGGCCGCACCCTCGAGGGTGCCGGTAACGACCTGGCCGGCAGCGTCGGGTCGATCCAGGAGCAGGTCGGGCGGATCCCGGTGGTCGGCGACGACCTGCGAGGGCCGTTCGGCCGGTTGGGCGACGTGGGGCAGACGCTGGCCCGAGCCGGCCAGACCCAGCAGGAGGTGGTCAACGACCTCACGCTCCTGCTCGGTGTCGTGGTCGCCGTCCTGCCCGTGGCGCTGGTCCTGCTCTGGTGGGCGCCAAGGCGGTGGCGCTGGGTCACCGAGGCGAGCGCGGCCTCCCAGTTCCGCGTCGGAGCGTCCGACCTGGAGCTGTTCGCCCTGCGGGCGGTGACCAACCGGTCGCTGCGGGAGCTCCGGCGGGTGAGCGACGACCCGGCCGCCGACCTTGCGGCCGGCGACCACGAGGCACTGGCCGCCCTGGAGCTCAGGGCTCTCGGTCTTCGTACCGACCCGCCACGGGGACACGGCCGCTCCTGACACGCCCGGGGGCCTCCGTGTCACCGTTCAAGCGGCAGGGGGCCTGCGCACCACCGGTCGCACGGCCGGCCACCCGCGAACGGCCTTTGGCTGGAACGGCGGCCGGGCGCCCGCGCCGGGGCCGCAGGACGATGACCGTCAGGATCCCGAGGACGAGCACGAACATGCCGCCGCCGACCGCGACCGCGGCGGGTTCGGCCAGTAGCCGGGACGCCGGACCGGTGTGGACCACGGCGGCCGGGGCGCCTGGCGTGAGCCCGTCCCTGGCGGGCTGGTCGGCGGAGGAGGTCGGCGGGGCCGAGGACGCCTCCCGGCGGGCGGCCGCGGCAGCGCCCAGGATCTCGGCACCGGGCCGGGGCTGGGCCGCGAACCCGTAGGTGAACATCGACCGCACGTCGTCCTGCTCGGCCTTGCGGTCTGGCATGCCCAGGGCGACTGCGACCAGGGTACGGCCCGCATGCCGCTCGGCCGCGACGATGGTGCGCCCTGCCGCGTCCGTGTAGCCGGTCTTCACCCCGATGGCGCCTGCGTCGCGGCCGTCGGCGACGAAGTGGTTGTGGTTGGTGATGACCTGCACGCGCCCGTCGGGCCAGCGGTACCTGGCCGTCCGCGCCCGGACCAGCTGGGCCAGCTCCGGCTCGGTCAGGAGCTGCCGGCCGGCGATGGCGAGGTCGGCTGCACTGGCCCGGTGGCCAGGGACTTCCAGCCCGGACGGAGTGCGCCAGGTCGAGTCGGTGCAGCCGAGCGATTCGGCCATGGCCTGCATGGCGTGCAGGAACCCTGCCCGGCCACCGCGCGGGTACGCGGCCGCGAGCGTCTCGGCCGCGTCGTTGGCCGAGACCATCAGGAGCGTGGCGAGCAGGTCGTGCCTGCGGATGCGCATGCCGATCTTGTAGCCGAAGCGGGTGCCGTCGACCTGCTCGGCCGCGAGGGGCACGGTGAACAGCTGGGCTGGCGGGTAGGCCGCCTCGGCGACCAGCGCAGTCAGGATCTTGGTGGTCGAGGCGACCAGCATCGGGGTGTGCGCGTTCCGCTGCCACAGCACGGCACCGGTGCCGGCGTCGACGAGCACCGCGGCGCGGGCGGCGACGGTGGGCGCACGCTGGGGCTGGGCGGCGGCCGGCCCCGCCGACAACCCGGCCACCGCGAGGATGATGGTGAGGAGCGCGGCGGGCCGACGGAGGGAGAGGAGCATCGCGCGTAGCCTCGCCGACATGCGGTCGTGGTGCAACGATCTCGAACCGGACGAGACCCGATCGCAACCAAGGGAAGCCGCGGGCGGGCGGCCGCCCCGGCAGGCACGCCGAACGGCCGGCGTCCCTCGATACCGGGGCGGTTCGGCGATCCCGCCAATCCTGCCCCGCGACGGCGACGAGCGCCGCGCGGGGCGGTCGCTCGGGACCTTGCGCCAGCCCTTCGACCAGCGCAGCGGTCCCGTTCAGTGAGCTGGTCCTCCGGCCCTTCGATCGGAGGCGGTGCCCACTGGCGATATCGTCAGCGTGCCATGCCGGCTTGACGTCCGCCCAGCTACCCCGCCCCCGATTTGCGGGTACGTCGTGGCGTACGGGTCGCTACGCCGTCCCGACCAGCCCAGGCCCGACCACCTCCGACCACGGGCGGCCCCTGGCGGCTACCGGCGCCACGCCCGGCCTCGGGTGGCCGGGCAGGCTGGTCACGGGCATGCCCGGCTCGTCCTGTGCGCCGATGGCGCATGGTCGGGCACACTGCTCTTAACGGTCGTCGTCGCCGGGAGGGCAGCCGGCAGGTGAGTTGCCGCGGGCGCTACGGCAGAAGGGAACCTGGTGGGAGGACGCCACCTTCGCAAGAGCACACTGCGCCGCCGGCTGCCGTATCTCGGCGCCTCGCTGGCCGTGCTGCTCATCGTCGTCGCCGTCGCGGCCAAGCCCTGGCTTGGCGAGCACGGCCCCCTTCCGCGCCTGGGCGGGCCACAGTGTGGAGCCCGGGTGGCGCTCCGGGTCGCCACCGACCCGGGCATGGTCGCGCTCCTCGGCGAACTCGCCGGCGACTACGCCAACGGCGGGCACGGGACGGACGGGCGCTGCGTCGACCCGGTCGTCACCTCGATGGAGCCCGCCGCGGCCGTGGACGCGCTGGCCAAGGGCTGGCAGGGGGTGGCAGGCCCACCCCCGGACGTCTGGCTGCCCGCCTCGTCGGCCTGGGCCGGTCTCCTCGACGCCCGCCGGAACGGGCTGCTGCCCGTGGAGCGGCCCAAGGTGGCCACCTCACCGCTGGTGCTCGCCATGCCCCGTCCCATGGCGGAGCGGCTCGGCTGGCCGGCCCGACCGGTGGGATGGGCCGACCTGCTGCGGGCGGTCCGCGACCCGGCCGGCTGGGGCGCGTTCGACCGCCCGCGCTGGGGACCGGTGCTGGTCGGCAAGCCCGACCCGGCACGCTCGACCGTCGGGATGCACGCGAGCATCGCCACGGTGCTCGCCCTTGCCGGCGACGGCGGCCGGGCCCGGCCCGGCCCGGCGAGCGGCCAGCGGGTCGCGGCCACGGTCCTGGCGATCGAGCGGGCGCCCGGGCGGTCCGCCCCGGCGGCCACGTCGTTGCTGGCCGCGCTGCAGCGGGCCGACGACCGGGGCGAGGCCCTGGGCTACCTCTCGGTCCTGCCGGTGGAGGAGAAGGCGGTCATCGACTACAACCAGGGCAACCCGAGCGGCAACCCGGAGACGCTCGGGCGGCACCGCAAGCCCAGGGTCCCCCTGGTCGCCATCTACCCCAAGGAAGGGACGCTCGAGTCGGATCACCCGTTCCTTTTGCTCCGGGCGCCATGGGTCACCGCCGAGGAGCGCGCGGCCGCCGCCGACTTCCTGCGTTACCTCCGCAGCGACCCGATCCAGGCACGCCTACTGGCGGCCGGGTACCGTACCTTCCAGGGCGCGGCCGGGCCGCTCGCCATCCCGGCCAACGGGCTCGGGCCCGGCCAGCCTCGGGTGCTTCCAGTCCCCGCCCCACAGGTCGTCAAGCTCGTCACGGCGAGTTGGGAGAAGGTCCGCAAGCGGGGCAACGTGCTGGCGGCCATCGACGTCTCCGGGTCGATGCAGGCGCTCGTGCCCGGGACCGCGTCCACCAAGCTGGACCTGGTCAAGCAGGCCACGGTCGCGCTGTCGCTGTTCGCCGACGACGACCGGCTCGGCCTGTGGCAGTTCTCGTCGCGGCAGGACGGCGCCCGGGACTGGCGCGCGCTGGTACCACTGGGCCGGGTGGGCGACCCGGTCGGCCGGGTGCCCAGGCGGCAGGCGGTGGCCGCCGCGATCCAGACGATGCGGCCGGCCGGCCGCACCGGCCTGTATGACACGACCCTGGCCGCCGTCGAGGAGGTGCGGCGCCACTGGGAGGCCGGCCGGATCAACGCGGTGGTGCTCCTGACCGACGGGCGCAACGAGAAGCAGGGCGGCCTCGACCTGCCCGCCCTGCTCGCCCGGCTGCGAGCGGGCGACCCGCGCAGGCCGGTGCGGGTCATCACCATCGGCTACGGGCCGGACGCCGACTTCGCCGCCTTGCGGCAGATCGCCCAGGCCACGAAGGGCTCCTGGCACGAATCGGCCGATCCTCGAGAGATCCAGCGGATCTTCATCCTCGCGATCTCGAACTTCTGACCGGTCCGCACCGCCTGGAAGCACCGGGCCGAAGGCCCCGGTCACGAGGCGACACTCCTCGGCGTTCGGCACGGAGATCCGTTCGCTGGCTGAGCGGAGGCGCAGGATCATGGCCGGTTCGTCCGAATGCCACCATGTGCTCTAGAATCGCGCCGCTCGCCTCCGCGCTCACCTGAAGCGCGCGAGGCCCATCCGGTTCCATGTCGGTCCCCACAAGGACGGGTGAGTTGGCAGGACGCCATACCTCCAAGAGGTCGCGGCGCGACGGGCGCTCGTACGCCATCGCCTCGGTGACCGCAGCTGTGCTGATCGTGCTGGCCCGCCTGCTCATGGCGGTCGCGTGATGCGCCGGTGACCGATCCCGTGCTCCCGGGTCGCGGCCGGCTGCGCCCTGGGAGCACCTCGGTCCACGCTCCGCCGCAGATCCAGCAGCCCGGCGTGCTCCCGGGTCGCGGCCGGCGGCGCCCTGGGAGCCGGCTCGCCGAAGAGGCGTCCGAGCCGCTCGGCCTCTCGCTCGGCACGGCGACCGCGCTGGCCGCCTGGCTGCTCGCCGTCCCGGCGGGCGCCGCCGTCGTCATCGGGCTCGCGACCTGGGGCATCCGGACGGCCGCGGCCGTCCTCGGCCGCCAAGGCGGCCTGACCGGTGGGCTCCCGCCCCGCATCCCCGTGGCCGGCATGCCCGTCGTGGTGGCCTGGCGGTCCGCGCTCGACCGCTGCCTCTCGGCGGTTCGGGCGGCCGGCGGGCAGGTCTGGGGCTGGGGCGAGCGGATGGTGGACCGGCCGGTGGCACTGGTCACCCCCGGACGGCACCACTCCAGCCGGGCCCGGCTGCGGGCCCGGACCGCCGCGGAGGATTCGTCCCCGCCCCCGGGGATCGTCGACGAGGTGCTGGACCCGCTCACGCTCGGGCTCGGCCTGGCCGCCTCGGGCGCTGCCCTCCTGGCCGGCCTGCCGGGTGTGGCGGCCGCGTGCGTGGGGGCCGCCGCTGTGCTTCTCAGGGCCGCGGTGGGCGCGCTCGAGCGGGCGGGCCCGCCAGGGCAGCGCCCGGCCCTGGGCCCGGCCTCCCCCATCGACCCTGGCTCCATCGAAGCGCAGTGGCTCGAGCGGGCCCGCTGGGCCGCTGCGGCCTTCTCCGACGCCGCCCTCGGCGTGACCTCCGAGCCGTTCGCGGAGCAGGCGGCGGCGATGCGACTGCAGATCACCCAGACGCTGGGCGTGCTGGAGGTGCTGGCCGTGCGCTCCAGCGCGGCAAGGCGCGCGCTGGACCGCACCGACGTGCAGGCCCTGGGCGCCGAGGCCGAGCGACTCCGGGCCGAGCGCGCCTGGGCGTCCGGGACCGTGGCGCAGCTGCTGGGGCACTCGCTGGCCGCGGTCGAGGCCCGCATGGACCTGCAGGGCCAGCTCCAGTCGGTCCGGGCAGGCATCCTCGCCCGGCTCGAGATGAGCACCGTCCACCTGGAGCATCTCGCGGGCCGGATGACGAAGCCGGCCCTCAGCAGCGCCGTCGGGCCGGCCCTGGCTCCTGGCGAGCTCGACGAGCTGTTCGACCGCCTGGCTGCGGTGCGGTCAGGGCTGCTCGCTCCCACCGACGACGGCTGGCGGGCATGGGAGCCCGGGGCCACGGCCGCCGCGGGCTGAGCCGCACCACCACCACCAGCTTGAGCGGCCCACGCTGGCGCCGGCCACGGTGCATCCTTGAGGTGGGGCCCGGCCCGCACACGCGACGCCGGCCCCACGGCTGGCGGTTCTGGGCTCCCTTATCTCCGCAGCGTATCGACCGCCTCGCCGATACTTGACCGGCGCCCGAGATAGCGTTGAATGAGCGGAGCCCGCTCGATTCAGCCCGTTGGTCCGAGGAGGATCGGTGGTCCAGCAGCAGCGGCGAAGCCCGCGCCCGTACCTGATCGCGATCGTGCTCGCCGTCGCGCTCGTCGCCGGCCTGCGCTTCCTCTTCACGCGGGACTCGCCTGCCGGCGGAGGTGGCGGCGGGGGGAACGGGGGGAAGCCCGCCGCGTGCGGCGCCGACGGGGTGACCCTGACCCTGGCCGCGTCGTCGGAAAAGGCCGAGCTGGTCAAGCAGATGGCGGCCGACCACGCAGCCCGGGGGGAGCTGGTCGACGGTCGCTGCGTGCAGGTCAAGGTGACCACCAAGGCGTCTGGGGCGGCCATGGCGGCGCTGGCCCGGGGCTGGAACGAGTCGGTCGACGGCCCCCGGCCCGACGTGTGGTCGCCGGCCTCGTCGGGCTGGGTCACGCTGCTCCAGCAGCGCACCACCAGCGCCGACCGGCCCAAGCTGGTCCCGCCCGACGTGCCCAGGGTCGCCGCCTCGCCCCTGGTGATCGCCATGCCTCGCCCGATGGCCGAGGCGCTCGGCTGGCCCAAGGAGAAGATCGGCTGGAAGCGGCTGCTCGACCTCGCACGGGACCGGCAGGGCTGGGGCAGGTTCGGCCACCCGGAGTGGGGCCCGTTCCGGCTCGGCAAGACCAACCCCAACTTCTCGACCTCCGGGCTCAACGCCACCATCGGCGCCTACTTCGCCGCCACCAACCTCGCCAACGACCTCAGCGAGAAGGACCTGGCCCGCCCGGCAGCGCGCGACTTCGTGCGCGGGGTCGAGCAGTCGGTGGTCCACTACGGCGACACGACCCTGACCTTCCTGTCCAACCTGCAGCGCGCCGACGACGAGGGCGCGGGGCTGACCTACATCTCGGCCGTCACCGTGGAGGAGAAGTCGGTCTGGGACTACAACCAGGGCAACCCCACCGGGAACCCGGCCACCCTGGGCAAGCACGCCAAGCCCAAGATCCCGCTGGTCGCCATCTACCCGGCCGAGGGCACGCTGCTCTCCGACCACCCCTACGTCGTGCTCACCGCCCCCTGGGTCGACGAGCCCAAGCGCAAGGCGGCGGCCGGCTTCCTCGCCTACCTGCAGGGCGGCGACGCCCAGGCCCGGTTCCAGCAGTTCGCGTTCCGCGACCACAAGAACGCCCCTGGGCCGCTGGTCACCGAGGGCAACGGCCTGCTGCGCAACCAGCCGGCGACGCTGCTGTCGCCGCCGGCGCCCGCCGTGCTCGACAAGCTGCTGCAGAGCTGGGCGACGCTGCGCAAGCGGGCCAACGTGCTGCTGGTCATCGACACCTCGGGCTCCATGGCCGAGGAGGTCCCTGGCACCGGCACCTCCAAGCTCGAGCTGGCCAAGCGGGCCGCGGTCAACTCGCTCTCGCAGTTCGCCGGGGACGACCGCGTCGGCCTGTGGATGTTCTCCCGGGAGCTCGACGGGATCCGCGACTACCGCGAGCTCATCCCGATCGGGCCGATGGACGAGCAGGTCGACGGTGGGCAGCGCCGCGCCGCGCTCGCCGACCGGATCAAGGGCCTGCCGCCCGAGGGCGGCACCGGCCTCTACGACACCAGCCTGGCCGCCTTCCAGCACGTCCGTGAGCACCAGAGCCCCGGCAACATCAACGCCGTGGTCCTGCTGACCGACGGGAAGAACGAGGACAACGGTCTCGACCTGCCCGGGCTGCTCGACCGCCTGCGCACCGAGCGGGGCGACCGCTCGGTGCGGTTGTTCACCATCGCCTACGGCGCCGACGCCGACGTCGGCATCCTCAAGCAGATCGGCGAGACGTCGGGCGGCGCCGGTTACGACTCCTCGGACCCGACCAGCATCGACCAGGTGTTCACTGCGGTAGTCTCGAACTTCTGAAAGGGGGTTCGGGGGCGCATCGGGCTGGCCCGCCGGACAAGACGACGTGGGACTGAAGCAAGAGCTGGCCGAGCCCTGGGGGCTGCTGCTCGGGGCGACCGCCGCCGGGGCGGCCTGGGCGGTCGACCTCCCGGTCCTGGTGGCCGGCGGCATCGGGGCGGCCGCCTGGGCGACCAAGGCCGCCATCGCGGCCCTGGAGCGCCGCCGTGACGAGCCCCGGGCCGCGCAGAGGCTCCCGGTCGACGCCCGGGCCCCGGAGGGCCAGTGGCTGCTGCGGGCCCGGCGCGCTGCGGCCACCTTCGACGACCTGGCCGGGGCCATGTCCGCCGGGCCGCTCGCGGAGCGGGTCGCCATGATGCAGCCCCAGGTGGACGACACCGTGGAGACGCTGGAACGCCTGGCTGGCCAGGCCGGCGCTGCCGGGCAGGCCCTGGGCCGGATCGACGCCGGGTTCCTGGCCGCCGAGGCCGAGCGGCTGGGCGCTGCCCGCGCCCACGCATCCGAGGAGATCGCGGCCGAGGTTGACCGCTCGCTCGCCTCGGTACGGGCCCAGCAGCAGGTGCACGGCCGGCTGGCGACCGCCAGGCGGGGCGTCCTGGCCCGGCTCGAGTCGGGCACGCTGGGCCTCGAGAGCCTGGTCGCCCGGGTCGTGGAGCTGTCGGCCATGGCGGCGGCCGGCCCGACCGGCGAAACCGGCGCCGTCGACCAGCTCACCGACGAGCTCGAGGGCATCAGGCAGGGGCTGGCCGAGACCGAAGAGGTGTCCAGGCAAGCGCTCAACGCCTACCACCGTTCCAAGGAATGACCCGCAGGCGACCGAGGAGGTCAGGTAGATGGGCAAGCTGCTCAAGCGGGCGTGGCGCTACATCGTGGCGGCGCTCGGGGGCAAGCTCGACGAGGCGGCAGATCCCAAGGTCCAGATCGAGCAGGCCATCGAGGAAGCCAAGCTGCGGCACCAGCTGCTCACCCAGCAGGCCGCCGCGGTCATCGGCAACGAGCGGGAGCTGCAGCTCAAGCTCACCCGGTCGGTCGAGGAGACCGAGAAGCTCCAGGCCAACGCCCGCCAGGCCCTGCTCCTGGCCGACCAGGCCCGCAAGGCGGGCGACGAGGAGAAGGCGTCCTCCTACGAGGACTCGGCCCGCGCCTTCGCGAGCAAGCTGGTCAGCTCCGAGGCGGCCATGCGTGACATGCATGGCCTGCACGAGCGGGCCGCCCAGGCGTCCGCCCAGGCTCGTACCGCGGTCGAGAGCAACGCGATGGCGCTGCAGCAGAAGCTGGCCGAGCGGGCCCGGCTGCTCTCCCAGCTCGACCAGGCCAAGATGCAGGAGCGCATGAACGCGGCCATGGCCGGCATGACCGAGCTGGCCCCGGCCGGCGACACGCCGACCCTCTCCGAGGTGCGCAACAAGATCGAGGCCCGCTACGCGCGTGCGCTGGGTCAGGCCGAGCTGACCTCGACCTCGGTCGAGGCGCGCATGCTCGAGGTCGAGCGGGCGTCGCTGGACGTCGAGGGTGCCGCCCGCCTCGAGTCGATCCGGGAGAGCCTGGGGCTGGCCGCGGCCACGACCGCACCCGATGGTGCCCCCGCCGCGCTCGGCGCCGGTCCGGCCGGGCCCGCGCTGGATGCGCCGGCCGAACCGGCGCCGGCCAAGACCAGCACCCGCGCCCGCGCCGGCGGCACCAGGGGGGCCAGGAAGACGCCTGCGCGCAAGCAGGCGGCCAAGCCCTCAACGGCCGAGCCGCCCGCCGCCCCGGCGCCGCCCGCCGACCCGGCACCGCCCGCCGACCCGGCGCCGCCCGCCGACCCGGCACCGCCCGGCGAGGGGACCGGGTCATAGCCCCGGCCCGCGAAGACCGCTCGATCGGCCCAGCGAGATACTCGCGAACGCCCCTGTTTGGTCAGCGGATCACCCGGCTTGGCGCCGAGCGGATGCGCGCCGTCTGCGAGGCGCTCCGGCACGCCACCGCCTGCTGAGGCCCTGCAACACCGCCTGGGCGGACTTACGCACCGACCAGGTCGTCGACCGCGGCGGCGAACACCTCACCGTGCAGGTCGACGTCGGCTTCGGTGGTGGCCGGACACGTGAGCGCCATATTGTGGAAAGGCGTCATGAGAATGCCGCGGTTGTGCAGGTAGAGGTGCAGGTAGTCGTCGAGCTCGTCGTCGCCGGCAGCGGCCGAGCGTCCGCCGTCGACCGGTGGCGGAGAGGCGAAGCGGTACTCCGCCCGCGCACCGAGCTGGACCATCGACCACGGCACCCCGCGTGCGTCGAGCACGCTCCGCACCCCCGCAGTGAACCGTGCGGCCAGGGCGATCATCCCGTCGAAGGCCTCGTCGGTCAGGACGTGTTCGAGCGTCGCCCGCATCGCGGCGACCGACAGCGCGTTGCCCGCGAGCGTCCCGCCCACGCCGCCGGTGTCGATCAGGTCGGCGTCGCGCTGGGCCGCGACCCGGTCGGCCACCTCGGCGGTGACGCCGTACGCGGCGGCGGGGATGCCGCCCCCGATCGACTTGCCCACGGTGACCAGATCGGGCCGGAGGCCCCAGGCCTTGGTGCAGCCGCCCGGGCCGGCCGAGAGGGTGTGGGTCTCGTCGTTGAGCAGGAGCGTGCCGTACCTCCGGGTCAGCTCGCGCACGCCATCGAGATAGCCGGGCAGCGGCAGCACGATGCCGATGTTGGTCAGCGCCGGCTCCATCAGCACGCAGGCCACGTCGCCGCGGGCGAGCTCGCGCTCGAGCGCGCCGAGGTCGTTGAACTCGGTCACCCGGGTGGTGACGGTCGGGTCGACCGGCGCGCCGACGTTGCCCTCTCGGGAGGCTGGCCCGGTTGGGCCGAGGGTGATGAACGCCTCGTCCACGGTGCCGTGGTAGCACCAGCTGAACACCAGCACCTTCGGCCGGCGAGTGACCAGCCGGGCCAGCCGGAGCGCCCAGCGGTTGGCATCGGTCGCGGTCAGGGTGAAGCTCCACAGCGGCACGCCGAAGCGGCGGGCCAGCTCCGCGCCGACCCAGGCGGCGTCCTCGGTCGGCAGCATCGCGGTCGCGCCGCCGGCCTCGCCATAGCGCCGCTGCACCGCCTGGACCGTCGGGGCCGGCGAGTGGCCGGCCATCGCCCCGGTGTCGCCGAGGCAGAAGTCGACGTAGCCGTGCCCGTCGACGTCGGTGACCCGAGCCCCCCAGGCCTCGGCCAGGTAGACCGGGAAGCGGCCGGCCGCCTTGTTCATCCACGTCATCGGCACGCCGCCCAGCAGGCTGGCCCCGGCCGCCTCGTACGCGGCCCGGCTCCTCGGGTGCCGCTCGCGGAACGCGGCCCGCTCGCGCTCCAGGAGCCCTGCCAAGCGGCCACGGTCGATCACGGTCCCACCTCCGTCCGGCGACTGGCCGCACCCTACAACGCCCGGCACCGCCTTCCGTTCGGGCACGGGCGCAGCCACGACGTCGGCCCGCTCACCCTGCGGAGTACGTCGCCTGGCATGAGCACCCTACGCGACAACACCGGCGACATAGCCGAGCAGCAGGGCTCCAACCATCGTGATCCTCCTTCGAGTCGCTGGCGCGGAGCGAGCACGACCGACCGCTGCCGCGCTGGCCCAGCGAGAGGGCGAGGCCAGTCCTTCGCGCGCCCGTCGTGTTGTCGCTGGGCGAGGACGGTAGGGGTTTCCGTCCGGCGGGCCCGGTCGGTCGTGCTGCTACGATCCCCTGCTTGGAGGCGTCCGTGGCCTGGTGGCTGCCCCGGTCTTCAAACCCGATTCCGCCCGCTCGTTGCGCGAGGCTCCGACCAGCGCGAACCACCGAGAATCTGCCCTTCTACCTGCACGTTTACCGGCAGATCCTTCGCCGTAGTTCGCCGAGTCTCGCCGCGATTCGTCGGCATCCGGAAGGAACGGAGAGGGAATCTGACCCTACGGCGGCTCCTGGTCCTCGGGAGGCTTGCGCCTCCTTCACGAGAAGATCGGTGTCCAGATCTCTACCGGGCTTACCACCCAACCCGCCGACCAGCCGCCGGGAGCTGTGACCGTGCCGACGCCACTGCACGGCCCTGGTCAGCCCAGCTGACCATCGTCCGCTCCCGTAGCCACGGATCAGTCCCCCACCTCAAGCTCGACCCCGGCCGCCTTCCAGTCGAACCGTTGCGGCCATCTGGTGGCGTGGTCAGCCATTGTGGGAGAAGAACGATCATCGGAGAGAGTCGCGCCCTGTAACTGGGCCTCGGTGAAGTCCGTCCCTTGAAGCTGGGCACCGTCCAAGTCCGCCCCTTGCAGTTGGGCGCGGAAGAATTTCGCTCCCTGTAGCTGAGCGCTGCCAAGGTCAGCCCCTTGCAGCTTCGCTCCACTCAGGAACGCTCCTCGCAGATCAGCACCATCAAGGTGCGCCCTTTGCATCCCCGCACCAGCAAATAATGCAAACGACAGACGGGTACTCAGGTATGCCTCTTGCAGCTCGGCACCCGTAAGGTCCGCTCCTTCCAGCACGGCATCATCGAAGCTCGCCCCGTGGAGTCGGGCATCTGTGAGGCTGGCCCGACGAAGGTCGGTTGCGGTCAAGTCGAGTGGTTCCGCCGTGCCGTGAGGAGGCTTGCGTCGTCCCAGCACTGTCAGAGCGGCTTGGACATCGGGTGCGCGCACCCGCAACGGCGGGATCTCTTTGGGCGAGGCATCCTCAACGTATTGGCCAGGTTGGGTGGGCGGCCAGGGGGCATGGCCGCGGACGAAGGCAGTTAGCACCTCAGCGATAGTGGCCCGGTCTCGGGGAGAGTCGTTGGCGATGCGTTCCAGCGCGTAGATGCCGCCAAGCCGCACGTCTAGGAGGCCGCTGAAGATGACTGATCCTGTCCGGACGGTCATCTCTGTAGCAGTGCAGGAACCGGTCGCCGCGGTTCCAAGCACCACAGATCCGCATGGCGATGCTGCTTGCGCAGTGGCGCGTG
>Ga0184637_10000424_pt1 | contig 31828 bp, 34 predicted proteins | sample PLM3_127_b2_FD_133143 | JGI IMG/M metagenome (GOLD analysis project Ga0184637, IMG submission 133143) | Groundwater sediment microbial communities from an aquifer in East River, Colorado, USA - PLM3_127_b2 | ecosystem: Environmental > Terrestrial > Soil > Riparian zone | place: USA: East River... | reverse complement strand
TCTCTCCTCCCCCGGTGGCTCAACGAATTCGTAGTCTTCCATAGCGACCCAGATGTTCTCCTCCCCTTGAAAACCCACGGCCATCCCTGTCCCCGGCCGCTTCGAGAAGGCGGGACCAAGCCACTCCGGGGCATGGATGGTAAAGGTCCGAGCGTAATCCTCCGGCCGGCCGGCCGCGTCCGGCTCCAGAAGGGCCAATGCCAACGAGGCCTCCAGGTCACCCGCCATCTGGTCGGGCGGACATCCCAGGATCCGCTGCGCCTCGGGAGTCTCCCGCCCCCCGTAGAAGGCCACGAAGGCCCCGGTCCGATGTCGCAGCGCGAAGAGGACCTCCTCCGCGTTGGTGACATTGAAGCTATGGAAGGAGACAAAGACGAGTTTATTGAAGCCGTGGTAGATGAGGCTGCGGCCGATGTCCAGGAGGACCCTCCGGTAGGTCTCGACCGACAGCGACACGGTGCCGGTTCCCTCGTTCACCCTTCCCATATGATGCGGGGCGTACCCGAAGGGCATCAGTGGGGTGTGCAGGACGTCGGCCCGGCGGGCCGCCCGCTCGACCACGCGCAGGGTCACCATCCCATCGAGTCCGAGCGGTGTATAGGGATTCCCGTGGCCTTCACAGCTGCCGATGGGGATGAGGATCGTGTCGCACCCCTGCCCGTGCAGCTTTTCTCGGATCGCCCCCCATCCCAGTTGCAGGATATTCGGAATCAACACCTTGGCCTCCTCGCGGATTCCCGCGTGCCGCCGCTTCGCGACGGCGCCGATTGTGCTCTTTTTCTAGCTCCGGAGACCTCTCCTGTCAATGAAATTGTCGGACAGGAGAGCGATGAGGCGAGGCCGCATGCTTTTAAAAACTGTTTGACTTTCCAAAGGACAGGAGGATTTGCCCTCTTTGACTACTTGCTCAAGGCCTTGGGGGAGGCACTTCGCTGGCTTCCTGATTCGGGTGCGGGTGGACTGGAAAGGAGGGGGAGCTACAGGGCGCACCGGAAGCCGAGGTCGGCAATCCGCCGGTAGATATGGCCGGCGTTGGCCCGGTGGGACGTGCGGGCATCCTTCGGGCCGGCGTACCAGCTCCCACCCCGGTTGACGCGAGCGCCACGGGCCTCCAGGTCTTCCCGCCCTTCGCTCGGATCGTAGGGATACGGTCGGTAGAGCGACGCCGTCCACTCCCAGACATTGCCCGCCATATCCATGGCGCCGTAGGGCGACGCCCCCTGGGGATAGCTCCCGACAGCCGTGGTCCCATTCGTATACCCGGCGTTCGCCCTTTCCCCGTCAAAGCGATCGCCCCAGGGATACCGTCGGCCGTCGGTGCCCCGGGCCGTCTTTTCCCACTCGGCCTCGGTCGGCAGGCGTTTGCCAGCCCATCGGCAATACGCCACCGCCTGCTTCCAGCTCACCACCGTGACCGGGTGGTCGGCCTTCGTCGGATCGTCATAGGCCTGCCCGACCGGGCGGGTGCAGGCCCCGGCCTCCACGCAGCGACGATAGCGCGCGTTCGTCACCTCGAACTTGTCGATCGAGAAGGCGGGGACGAAAATCTTCGAGGCTGGCTTTTCATCTTCGTATGCCTCTGGACCGTCGGACCCCATGATGAACTCGCCGGCCGGGACGACGACCATCTCGACGTCGTCGGTCTCCACCATGATAGCGGCGGGTCGGTCGCCTCTTCGAGCCATCGGCTGTGCGCACGCGACCATCATGGCCACCACCGGCAACAGCACCGGCCAAGCCCCACTTCGCTTAATGCTCAAGATCTGCTGACCCAAAAGGTCCTCCCCACCCCCCCACGTTGCCCGTTCTTCAGGGCGGTGTTTGCCTCCGCACAGGGCAGGCCCAGACAGAGGCACCACCCCATCAGCGGCGCTAAAGGCACCGGAGTTCTTGACGGACGGAGTCAGCCTTGGTTCGCAGGGCCTGGTAACAGGCCTCCAGGCTGGGGCTGCCGACCAGGAGGGTGCAGATAGGGCTGCCGGCCCGAATCCGCTCGCCCGGAAATGGGATGTCACGGATCCCACGGTCCCACCAGCCTTCGGTCGGCGGGGCGATGGCGGCCCGCTCCGCAAAAAGAATTGCCTTACCACAGTAGGCGTCTGGCGCATTTCGCAAATCAAAGGGTGGAAGGGTCCCATGGCAGGCCGCCAGGTGGATCAAAAAGATATTGAGGCCGTAGGCCATCTCGACGAGTTCCATAGAGGCGGTGTAGCGCGGGTTAAGTTCGAGGGGATAGATCTCACCCTCATTGAGAATGAAGTCCATCCCATTGACACCCACGAGATGAAAAGTAGATGTGAGGTGGTTGACGATTTCCTCGAGGCGGCTGAGAAGGCGGTCGAACCTGAAGAGGCCGGGCAGGTCCTTGCCGAGGAGGCTGCCGCAATACTGGAACCCTTTCGCCCTGAAGGCGGCATCACCGATCAGTTGCTGTGATACACCCAGGAGCGTCGCCCGCCGTCCGTCGGCGACGAACGCAACGCCACAGGGGAGGCCCGGAACGTATTCCTGAAGGTAAGTCCCCCGCCGCCGGCGCGCCCGCAATGAGACCACTGCGATCCCCTGCCCCCCTCCTCCCCTCCGGGGTTTCTCCAGGATCGCACCAGCAAGGCTACCGGCACGGGACGAAGGCACTGTCCGAGGGACGGGGACGCCGGCGCGCCGCAGACAATCCAGAAACCGTTGCGGATTCCGCGCCTCAGCCAGGGTCGTCGGAGAGTTCCCCAAGAGGTGTCCCGCCGCCGCCAGGCGGCTCACCGCGTTCGGGTAGTTTTCGAGGTTGGCAGTATAGACGACCTCGTCCCACTTGAATCGGTGACAGGCCTCGAGGAGGCGGCGTACGCTATACCGGCAACGGGCATCCCGTCGGAGGGAGTAGTTCTCGCACGAGCGTTGGAGATCCCAGTCCCCGAAATAGTCGACAGCCACGATCCGCTGGGTCCATCCGGCCCGACAGGCAGACTCCGCCAGCGCCCTGGCACTCACGCCTGTAATGAGGATTCTCATCCGCGCGCCCCGCCCGCGAGCGGTGCAGCAATCCTGCCCTGCCGTGCGCGCCCCGCGTCTTGACCGCGGCAGAAGGCGTGTGCTATCGTTCCCGCACGTTGTGTTTCCCCTGAGGAGGAACGATGGGGAGGAATCGCATGGGGCAGTTCAGCATCCGGGTGGAAAAGGACTCCTTCGTCTTCTGCGCAGCGCACTTCCTGCTCTTCCATGACGGAGGGTGCGAACGGGTGCACGGGCACAACTACCGGGCGTGGATCGAGATCGAGGGGGCCCTCGACGAGAACGACTACGTGCTCGACTTCCTCGCCGTCAAGCCGATCATGAAGGCGATTTGCGATCGCCTCGATCATCGGGTCCTGCTTCCCAAGGATAACCCCCACCTGAAGATTGACGAGGTCGAGCGATCGATTGAGGCGCGATTCCGGGATCTCAGCTATCGTTTTCCCGCCGCTGATGTGGTCCTCCTCCCGATCCACAACACCTCCGCGGAGCTGTTGGCCCAGTATATCTGCAGGGAGTTCAAGGAAGAGCTGAGCCGTCGGTTCCGGATCGTGCACCTCGACGTGATCCGCGTAGGAGTCGAAGAATCGTTCGGCCAGGCGGCGGTGTACGAAGAGCGCTACCAGGATCCCGCCTGAGCCGGCCCGTGGCAGGCCTCCCTCGAAAGGACCGCCAGGTCCTCTCTCGAGATCGTTCCCCGATGGAGGGCGGTCCCCACCAGAGCGCCGGCCGCCCCGATGTCACGCAGGATGAGCAGGTCCCGGATGTCCCGCACCCCGCCGCCGACCAGGATCTCTATCCCCTGATGACGCTGGATCAGGGGAGCCAAAAAATGGCTGTCCACCCCTGTCTCTGCCCCGATCCGGTCCATATCCAGAAGGATCACCGATCGGATCCCGCTGGCGCTCAAAGACGCGAGGACAGCGTCTTCGCTCTGGATGGAACTCGCCGCAGTTCCCCACACGACCGACCGCTGTCGCAGGTCAAGACTACAGACCACGTGCTCGAAGCCGACCGCACGTCCGATCTCGGCGATCTGGTGGGGTCCCCCGCTCGTCTCGGATGCCAAGACGACGCGTCCCACCCCGATGTCGAGGAGACGGCGCGCATCCGCTGCCGAACGGACCCCCGCATCGACCAGCAGGTGAACCCCTCCCACGTGATTCACCAGCGCTGCCACCAGGACCAGGTTGTCGCCGGTCTCTTCAAGGGCATCCAGATCCGCCACGTAGACCTCCTGGCACCCGAGGGCTGCGTGCAGCCGCTCGAGCAGGACCAGCGGAGCCGCGCTCGGCGCGAGGCAGCTCTGCACCGGCCCGTACCTGTCCCGGTCGCCGCGCCGCGCGTGCACCGCAATTCCTTGCCGGATGTCGATGACCGGAATCACCCGCATCGCGTCCGCAGTCTAGCACGGCCATGAGAATTTTCATCCACGAATATGTGAGTGGCGGTGGCCTGAGCGGCAAACCTCTGCCAAAAGGGATGGCCCGCGAAGGGCTCCTGATGCTCCGTGCGATCCTCGAGGATTTCCAGGCCTCGAAAGAGCATGAGATTCTTTCGACCATCGACAGCCGGCTCAGCAACTGGCTCCCCAGCAACCTCCCGTTGGCGGTCATCGCTCGCCGCCGATACGCCGAGATCTTCGCCGCGTCCCTCGACTGGGCCGAGGCGGTCCTCCTCATTGCTCCGGAGACCGATGGGATCCTGGGGCGCCTCTCCTCCGAGGTCGAGCGCGCGGGGAAACACCTTCTCGGCTCAAGCAGCAAAGCGGTGGCGGCGGCGGGAGACAAGGCCATGGCCGATGCCCGATTTCGCTTTTGCGGATTTCCAACCCCGCGCACTGGCAGGATTCGCCTCGACGCAGATGCGATCCGCCAGGTGAAAACCTTCGGGTACCCGGCAGTGGTGAAACCGGTGGACGGGGCTGGGTGCGAAGGTATTTCCCTGATTCGACGTCCGGCGGAAATCCCTCCAGCCTTGCGACGCCTGCAACGGGCGACACGGCGTGAGGGTTTCCTCATCCAGGAATACGTCCCGGGAACCCCCGCCAGCCTCTGCTGCCTCTCCGATGGAAGGCGCGTCCTGCCCCTCACGCTCAACACCCAGTACATCCGCGCCGTGAGCAGCTTCAGCTATCGTGGCGGGACGGTACGCATCGACCATCCGAGCCGGTCCGCGGCCTTCGAAGTGGCGCACCATCTTCAACAGGCCTTCCCGGGCCTCAAGGGGTACTTCGGCGTCGATCTCGTCCTCAGCCGATCCGGGCCGGTGTTCATCGAGGTGAATCCGCGCCTGACGACGTCCTACATCGGGCTCCGGCGAGCCTTTTCTGTGAACCTCGCCGAGGCGATTGTGACGAGCGCCTTGGGAGAACTTCCGAGGCTGCCCGAACCCAAGGGACCCGTTCGGTTCTTCGTGGGCCGCGGACGAGGGGCCGGTAGGGTGCGAGGGTGAGAGGAAACGCGTGCGTCACGGTCGGCTGGGACATCGGTGGCGTCAGCACGAAGGCGGCTCGATTGGTTTATCATCAGCGGAGGATCAAAACCCTCCAGACGGCGGATCAGTATTTCGAGATCTGGAAGGGGAAGGAACGCCTCCCCTCAGTCCTCCGCACGCTCTCCAAAGCCCTCGGCCCGGCCGATGCGATGGCGGTGACCATGACGGCTGAATTATCCGATGTCTTCCCGACGAAGACGCACGGGGTCCGGTACGTCGTCCGATGCGTGCGGAAGGCCTTTCCCGATCTGCCGATTTACGGCCTGGATGTGGACGGCGGTTTCCTGGACCTGCGCCGACCCCTCCGCGACCCCCGTGTCCTGGCGGCGACGAATTGGTTGGCGACCGCCACGCTCCTCGCCAGGTCCCGCCCCAACTGCCTCCTCGTCGATATCGGGAGCACCACGACAGACATCATCCCGATTCTGGAAGGGCGGATTGTTGCCCGCGGGAGGAGCGACACGGATCGGCTCCTCGCTGGAGAGCTAATCTACACTGGAGTGCTCCGCACCCCTGTCAGCGCCATCACGGCAGTCCTCCCGTTGCGACATGCGCGCTGTCCTGTCGCGAGCGAATATTTCGCGATCAGTGCAGATGTCTATCGGATCCTGGGCCGCCTCGAGCCCCGCGACTACTCCTGCTCCACTCCTGATGGGCGAGGAAAGAGCCAAGCGGCCGCCCGCCAGCGGCTGGCCCGCATGGTCTGCGCTGACGCAGAGAGTCTCTCTGAGCGCGAGGTGATCGGCATGGCGCGCTTTGTCCACGAAACGCAACGTGCTCAGATCGTGGAGGCCATGCGGCGGGTCGTGCGCCGGCACCGGCGGCGCACGTTGCCGGTTATCGCGACCGGGCTCGGGACCTTTCTGGTGCGTGACTGTGCCCGCACCCTCGGCTGGCCAGTGGAGAACATCGCCGTGTGGCTCGGCGCGCCGGCGGCACGTCACACGCCTCCCGTCGGCGCTGCGTACCTCTTGGCAGAATGGCTCACGGAGAGATGAGGATGACTCGGGGCGCGAAGGAGGATTCGAAGATCGACCTGGTCTGTAAAATCGGTGGGAGCCTGGGTCGGTCCGAGATCCTCAGTCCGCTGCTTAGGACCCTCGAAGCGCTCCGCGCGGAACACCGGCTCCTAGTAGTACCCGGTGGTGGATCGTTCGCCGACCTCGTCCGGACCGAGGCAGCAGTTTTTCACCTCGGGGAGACGGCGACTCACTGGATGGCGATCCTGGCGATGGACCAGTATGGCTACCTCCTCGCCGACCTCGGCCAGGCGACTCGGACCGTCAGGACCCCAACGGAGATCGAAGACGCACTCGGAGATGGGGCGGTCCCGATCCTACTCCCCTCCACACTCCTCCTCGGAGGAGACCCCCTGCCCCACTCCTGGGATGTGACCTCGGATACCATCGCTGCCTACATCGCGATCTCCCTCGGGGCCGACCTTCTCGTCCTCCTAAAGGACGTGGACGGCGTCTTGACCGCCGACCCCCGCAAGGATCCCGATGCCGTGCTGATCCCCCGCCTCAGCCTCTCCCGCCTGGCGGGGTACGCCTGTGTGGACGCCGCCTTCGCCAGGGAGGCAGAGCGACTCCGTCGCTGCTGGATCCTGAACGGACGGCACCCGGACCGGCTGGTTACCCTGCTACGCTCTGGGCAGACTGTGGGGACGGAGGTCGAGACTCGGGGCAAGTAGGGCCTCCCGAAGCTGTCGGACCCGAAGCGAAGAGATCCGGCCCGTGACGCGGTCTCCCGTACACGCCGCGCCACGGACTCCCACGACATCAGGTGCTAGCTCACGCACCCATTCAAAATCTGTCGCCCGCAGCGATCCCGCGAGTGCACACAGCAGTGAGGCCTGCCGGCAGGTCTCGATGAAGCGCCGGAGCGCGTCGGTCGGGAGCAAGTCCCGCAGACTCTTGCCATTCTTGTAAGCCGTGTCGATCATGCACCCATCTACACCAGCGAGCACCGCCACTGCCGGTAGCTCGAGAGGCGGAAAGCCTCCCCTGAGTATCGTGTCAGCGTAGGCGCAGGCGATCACCCGCGTCGTTGGACTACAGGTCTTCACCGCGAAGCGGACTTCGGTCAGAAGGCGCACGACATCGGCCTCCGCGGTCACGTGGAGGAGGCCCACCTTCACATAGTCAATTCCGCACCCGGCTGCCCCCGCTGCTGCGAGGGCTGCGGTCCCAGGCAGGTTGGGGACGTCGCCGATGGCCGCGCTCGATTCGACCCCTCGAGGAATGACCGCCGCGATCTCCACGATCTTTCGGGGTGGCTGGGCTCCGAGGGATCCCTCGCGCGGGTTCTTGATGTCAATGATCGCCGCCCCGCCCTGGATCGCCTCTTCCACCTCCTGCACGTCCACGACACTGACCAAGAGTTTCATCCGACATCCCCCTAGCATGCCGCTTCTGCCGAAAATCTCTGCCTACCGTCGCGCCCGTCCAAGCGTTCGCCTCGCAACGAGATCAGCTAAGCGCCTCAATTTAATTCTACCTCGCCTTTCGGCGTTTTGAGCGTCGCGCTGAGTTTGACGTTTCTTGCCGGCTTTACTTTTGCTTCGATGCCGAGCTCTTTCAGCGCGTCTATCACGCTTGCAGGATCCGGATGTTCGATTTCAAACGATTGAAGCTCACAGCCTGTTGGCGAATCCTGCGATGGATGCAACGAATCAGCAGACCATTCGATGAAGAATGGAATCGGCTCCACGCCCTGTAGGCCCAATGTGTTCAGCACTCCAAGGATCTTCCACTTGAGCACTTTTCCATCAGGTCTTGCGCGAGAACCGTCGCGAGGGCCGAAGATGTGATGACCGGCTTCGCAAGCGTTCTTCGCAACTGCACTGATGTCGGCTGTCACAGCCGCCCATGTAATCAATCGAGGCTCGGTGAGTGTTCGCACATCAATGGGAAAGTTGTAACCCGTCTGCGCCGGATCGGGCGCGATGATTTCAAGATACTGCCTGCCGCCGAGCGAAATGAGCGCGTTCTGCGTGCCGACGCCGGGGTGGTTTCCGCCTATGACGGCTTTCACCCCGGTCCTCCGCTCAACCCATGCAATTCCCCGATCGAGATCAGCGGTACCAAGCAGTAAATGATCCACAGCAATGCTTGCCGGTACCAAGTTTTCCCCCGCACTCATTGGGTCCGAAAAGGGGACCAGAGTACATTTTCTTGGGTTGCCGGTCGAATCTTTCTAGCTCGTCCCCGCGACTTGTCCACGAGAGGTACTCCCGACTTCGCTTCGATCTGCTTCTGAAATTCCCCCCGGGCGATCTCTCGCCCCTGCTGGATGCTAAAAAGACTCCCGACCCCTTTTCCTCCTCTTTTCCTCCTCACAACGAATCGCTGCCGCCGTAAGGCCGGCCCCTTGGCCAAGTCGATAAGCGAGTCGAAACTACCTCACTGTTGACATCGGCCTTCTCGTACACTGGCACCTGTTCTCTACGAAGCTTCACATAGTAGTTGCGGCGCTCAGGAGACCTTGTCGCAGCAAGTTTCTGATGTGCCGCAACGAACAAGTTTATTGTCGTATCTAGTACATACTCCGCGCGTTCCCTAATGCCGTCTTCCTCAAACTTTCCGAACTCGCGCTTCACAACCCAGTCACCCCCTGCTTCAGATCGATACACTTGAGGGGTCAGACGCCAGACATTCCAGAATGACACGCTGTCCATTCCGGACTTCATCAGATCCATTTCCACGTTGTTGTGATCAAAAACAATATAATCCGTAGCATCATTGACGTTCTTATCAACGTAGTCTTTGCTTCGTGCGTAGAAGGGAGCCTTCCTGCCTAGCAGGAAAAGACCGAGTCCCTTCGGCCCTTCTTCCGCCCCAAAGGGTGCCACATCATATTGAAACTCGATTCGCACGAATATTGCTTTACGACAGTTAACGAGACATACCTCGAAGTCTTCACCGTGGAAGGCGGCTTCGGCCTCCCTCAACAGGTTCTTAGGCTCCCCATCTCGGATTAGATCGATGAGGCTGATCGTCGCAAAATTCAATCCAAGCACGGAGTTTGTTACTTCGTCAAGGAATTCACGGACGGTGACAAGAAGCCCCTCGGCTTCCGACTTAGCTGGGGCGAGCCTGTAGTGCTTGGAATTCACGCGAAGCTTGTTGAGGGCGACAAGCCGCGCTCGGAATGGGAGTTCCTTCGGTCCGATTTTTGCGTTGATGAGGTCAAAATAGCGGTCAAAGTTTGTCCCGCTCTGAATGCCAGCGTTCACGGACTCCGAAACGGCAAGGAGAAATGCCTCGACCGCGTCTTGGAGGAGATTGACGCCGATGCCGAGAGATAAGTCGTTGGCAGAGCTCAAATTCTCCCGAGATAACTCATAGAGCCTTCGCGCGAGGAGCAGCTTATGCAAGATGCTGCGATTCATCTCGTTTCACCGGTATGGTGCCCGCTAACGCTCGCGTTCACCGGCCCGAGCAATCGAAGCCTGCGAGGGTCTGGTGCAACACGAGGTTAGACATGGTTACGCGTAACATCACTACACAGCCTTAGATGCGGCCGCCTCGGATGAGCTGCCTGATCAATGCATTAACGGACGAGGCTCGCTCCACGGCTTGACGATCGATCAGTTGGTTCATGGCTGCGCGGTTAACTCGATCCTTGAGCACGTAGGGAAGTTTCACATCTGCCGCAGTTAGGGCGAAGCGCTCGTTTGCTCGCTGGTCAAGCGACGAATAGTAAGTAGGAAACCTCAGCCGCACCTTCTTTCCGGCGTCGCTATCCGACAGGCCCTCGTCCTCAATGAACTTCTGGAACGCTGCCAGACGAAAGACGTTGTCTTCTTGCTCTAGCGCCTTACAGCCATCAAGCGACAGGCTGTTCCACCACCGTAGGTCTTCTTCGCGGACGAGATCCTTGTCGTCGGGGTGAACCGAGCAGGGCGGTGCTGGCTGCTTTGAGCCGAGAAGCTTGCTAAAGAGTCCCAACTTTGCCTCCTCCCTGAGTTCGCGTCTAATTAGTATTAGACAGAACTGCCTACTACCGCAAACACTGCAGTTTCTTGCAGTCTATTTCCTTGAGCGTTCTGCGAGACCAGCCTGATGCAGTCTATTTCGCTCAGATCGAGACGGTGACTCATTCTTGCGTGGACCCTAAAAAGACTCCCGACCCCTTTCCTCTCCCGATCGCGGTCGGGAAGAAACTCCAGAGGACTATCCGCTGTAGCGCCGGGTTGGCCAGCCGCCCCTGGAGAGCCTTGATAAACCTCTGGCCCAGCCTAGCCCTTTTTACGCCGGCGTTCGGCCGCCGCCTTCCAGAACGCGTTCCGCGCCAGACCTTTACCGGCCCCAATACTCGCACGCGACTCGTCCAACAAAGCTTGAAAACGCGGTGAATGCGCCAACACCAGACGCTCCAAGTCCTCCGCATCGCGCACCGCCAACAAGACCGCGACCGGCTTCCCGTTCCGTGTAATGACCACAGGGCCTTCCGTCCCAACTTGATCTAAGTAGGCGCTCAAGCGCGCTTTAACGTCTGCAAGTGGGGCAATCTTCATAGCTCAAACTCCTCGCCACCTCATTCTCATGTGGCCCGCCTCCTGGGGTCAAGCAGTTTTCTGGTCCATCTCCGCCTGGACACGGCGGAAGGGGCCAAAGCGGCCTCGGGAGGTCCGTTGCTTGACAGTACCCCGGCCAGCCCATAGAATCCGTGTAATTTCCATGGTGCATAAATCGGCAACAGATAGGGTGGCCGTCGTCACCGGAAGCACTCGGGGCATCGGCCGGGCCATCGCCCTGCGGCTCGTCCGTGACGGCTACATCGTCGTCGTCAACTATCGGGCGGACGAGGGCGCCGCGGCCTCGGTCCTCGAGGAAATCCGACCGGCCTCCCCGTTCTCCATCGCCGTGAAGGCCGACGTCTCGACGCCGGAGGGGGCTCAAAGCCTTATTGGGAGGACGATGGAGACCTTCGGGGGTCTCGCTGTGCTCGTGAACAACGTCGGGCCTTTTCTGGTCAAGCCCCTCCTGGAGACCAGCGATCGTGAATGGCGTCAAACGCTCGACGGCAACCTTGGGAGCGCCTTTTACTGCAGTCGAGCCGCCCTGCCGTCGATGCGGGCCCGTCAGCGGGGCGCCATCATCAACATCGGGGCCTTAAACACCGACGCGCTCCAAATAGGGGTTTTCGAGGCGCCCGCCTACTACGTGGCGAAGGCCGGTCTCATGATGCTGACGCGATGGCTGGCCCGCTCCGAGGCGCCCTTCAAGATCCGTGTGAATGCGGTCAACCCCGGCTTCATCGAAACGGAGGAGTACGCCAAATACCCAGAGGCCGAGAGGACCCGTTGGGCCCAGATGATCCCTGCGGGGACCTTCGGTCGGCCCGCGGACGTGGCCGGGGCGGTCAGCTTCCTGGTCTCTGAGGACGCCCGATATATCACTGGTGCGGTCCTCCACGTCCACGGAGGCCTGTTCGCCTGAGCCGAGAGTATAGCCATGAAGGTCCTGTTCGTGACGGGAAAGCTGGCAGACCGGGCGCTCCGAGAAACCCTCGAGGCGATGCGCCCCGACTTCGAGTACGAGGTGGCCACCCTGCGGATCAGCGTCGCGGCCCTGATGACCAGCCCTTTTATCCTCCGCTCCCTCAAGCCCGGCCCCTGCGATCTGATTATGATCCCCGGCCTGTGTCAGGTCGAGCCGGATGCCCTCACCGAAGCCTTCGGCGTCCGGGTCGAGAAGGGCCCGCGGGACCTGCGCGACATCCCCTATCATTTCGGCGTCGAGCGAAAGCGGGAGGGCTACGGCCAGTACACCATCCAGATCCTCGCCGAGATCAATGACGCCCCCCTGCTCTCGTGGGAGGCAATCCTCCAGAAGGCCAAGTATTACCAGACGTGCGGCGCCGATATCATCGACATCGGCTGCACCCCGGGCCGGACGGCCGACAACGTGGGGGAGATCGTGGCGAGACTCAAGACGGAAGGGTTCACCGTCAGCGTGGATACCTTCAATGAAGAGGAGATCCGCCAGGCGAACAAGGCTGGCGTCGATTTCCTCCTGAGCCTCAACGGACAGAATATCCACCTGGCCCCGGAGCTGTCCTGTGTCCCCGTCGTCATCCCGGACTTCGGCGCCGGGATCGAATCGCTGGAACAGAACATCGCCGCGCTCGAACAGATGGGGATCACCCGGTACCTGGTGGACCCGATCCTGGACCCGCTGAACTTCGGCTTTACCCGCTTTCTCCACCGGCTCTACGAGGTCCGGCAGCGGTACCCACAGGCGGAAATGCTGATCGGCGTCGGTAACGTTACCGAACTCATCGACGCCGATAGCACCGGGATCAACGCCCTCATGGTCGGGGTCATGGCTGAACTGGACGTCCGCTACGTGCTGACGACAGAGGTCGCCCACTGGACGCGGGGCGCGGTCCGCGAGCTGGACCGGGCACGACGGTTAATGCACTATGCCCGGACACGCGGAGTCCTCCCGAAGGACATCGACGACAGCCTCCTCACCATCAAGGACCGCAAGGTCGACTGGCCCACGGAAGAGGAGGTCCGTGAATTGCAGCGACGCATCACCGACCCCAATTTCCGGATCATGATCGACGGGAAGAGCATCTACCTCTTCAACAAGGACCGACTCATCAAGGACACCGATATCCAGCGCATCTTCCACCAGATCGCCGGTGAGTTGGGCCCGAATCCTGTGTCCCATGCCTTCTATCTCGGGCGCGAGCTGATGAAGGCGCAGATCGCCCTCCGGCTCGGCAAGAAGTACATCCAGGAGGAGGACCTCGACTGGGGGTACCTCACCCATGGCCTCCCTGGGGATTGATTATGGGACGGGCTCGTGGAAATTAGCCCTCATCGAGGGCCCCCGGGTCCTTGCCCTGAAGTGGTTTCCGGATCCCGCCGAGCTGTACCCCACGCTTGAGGAGACAACCCGAACATACCCCCATCTCCCGATAGTCCTCCCCTCCGGCTTCGGGATCCCCCTCAAGCGCATCCAAGAGCTGGATGACCGGGACCTGTTCGAGATGACACTGCGTCAAGGCGATCCGAAGGAAAAGGGTCTCGGGCAGTTCCTCCACAGGCTGCGAGACACCGACCTCCATGCCTATTGCATCCCGTCGGTCAAGTTGTTACGGTCGGTCCCGGTCCATCGCAAGGTGAACCGGATCGACATGGGCACGGCTGATAAGCTGTGCGCCGTGGCGTGCCTGCTCCATCTTCAGGTGGCCCGTGGCGGATCCCTGGAGACCCAGGATTTCCTGAGCGTGGAGGTCGGGGAAGGCTTCAAGGCGATCCTTGTCGTCCGCGGCGGCCGGGTCGTGGACGGTCTCGGCGGGACGGCGGGACATCTCGGGCCGAGGGCCCGGGGCGCGATCGATGGCGAGCTGGCGTGTCTGTACCCGTTCAGCAAGGCGATGGTGTACCGTGGGGGGGCGCTCGACATCGAAGCGCGCTTCGGCCAATACGGTCACGACGCCTTCTGGGAGGGGCTCGAGAAGGAGATCGTCCTATTCCTGAACTACTACGGCCTCCGGCGCATCCTCGTGGCGGGCCGGCGGAAAGAAGCGGTGATGGAGCGACTCGAGAAGCGTTATCCGATGGAGACCCCCTTGGAGGACGGCGAGGGATTCGAGGCGGCGCTCGGGGCGGCCATCCTTGCGGATGGGATCGCGGGGGGTCAGTTTCAGGGACTCGTGGACCATCTGGGCCTTCGAGACACGACAGAGCGGGTTCTGGACTGGATCGAGATATGAGGCGTCCCAAGGACCGAGACTTTCTTGAGACGATCGAGGGGTTGATCTTCTGTGTCGTCGGCTACCTCCACCCGCCTGACCGCTACACCGCCTATCTGAAGTACCTGCCCGCCGAGGCGGGAAAGTGGCAGCGCGGAGGGACCTTCTACCACCGAAGCCTCCCCTACTATCATGTGCGCTCAGTCCAGGAGACCCTTGCCTTCCTTGAGGCCCACTATCCTCACTACATTTTTGCCGATCCAGTTCAGGGATTGACCTTCTCCTTCGTTCCCACCCACCGCGTCCGCCAATACTTTGTGCCTGCGGAGCGCCTCGCGGAGCTGCTCACGGACCCCCGCGATCCCCTGGAGAAGGACGTATCGGAACTCGTCGAGATCCTCACGCAGGCCTCCGGTCTTTCCCCCCAGGCGCTCGGGATCACCGGCTCGATCCTCATCGGACTGCACAATCCGACCTTCTCGGACGTGGATCTCACCGTTTACGGGCGGGCCCAGGCGTTAGCGCTCCGCTCGGCCCTCGACCGCCTGAGAGGCACGTGGTTCCAAGCACTCGATCAGGGCCGACGACAGCAATGGCGGACCGAGACGATCGCGCGCTTCGGCCTTTCCCCGGAGGATGTGGCTTATCTTGACACGCGGCGGTGGAATTACTTCCTCTTTCGGGGACGATACGTCTCGGTGCACCCGACGAGAGAGGATGGGGAGATCCTCGAGGGGTACGGCGATCGACGGTACGAGGCGCGTGGGGCGGCGACGGTCGAGGCGACCGTGGTCGAGACGAGTGAGGCCCTCTTTCTGCCTGCCATCTACCGGCTAGAGGATGTGCGGGTCATCGAGGGGGCCGCCAGCGATGTGGAAACCCTGGTTTCCTTCGAGGGGCTGTACTGCAATGCGGCCGATCCCGGAGATAGGATTGTTGCCCGCGGGGAAGTGGAAACGGCCACCGGGGCCGCACCCCGGCTCGTGGTGGGGGCGGCCAGCCTTCCAGACGGTGGCTTCGTCAAAGTGACCCGGAAGCATTGAGGGGACAAGGGAGAGTCGTGCCCTTCATCGTCGAGAGCATCGTCATCACGCAAGACCAGAGCGGCCTCCCGAACTTCGCCCCCATGGGCGTCACCTTCGACCGGGAACCGATCCTCCTGCGCCCGTACAAGGAAACCACAACGTACGTGAATCTTGTCGCGACAGGACAGGCCGTGATCAATTTGACCGATAACGTCCTGCTGTTCGCCGAGGGGGCCGTCGGACAGGCCCAGTTTCCGGCGTTCCCCGCTGAACGCGTTGAAGGCCTCGTCCTCAAAGACGCTTGCATATACTATGAGTGCACCGTCCGGGACTTGCAGGAGGAAGGGGAGCGCGCACGCTTCGTCTGCGCCGTGGTCAAAAAGGGTGTCCTGCGCGAGTTCATCGGGTTCAACCGCGCCCAGAACGCAGTCATCGAGGCCGCCATCCTGGCCACGCGGCTAAGATTCCTGGGCCGGGAGCACGTGTTGAAGGAGTTCGAACGGCTCCGCCTCATCGTCGACAAGACCGGCGGGGAGCAAGAGCACGCCGCCTTCAGATACCTTTCCGAACACGTGAGCGGATCCCATGGCTAGCGTCGTCGTGACTGCCCCAGCCAGACTTCACCTGGGATTCATCGACCCCGACGGGTCTCTGGGGCGCCGCTTTGGCAGCCTCGGCGTCGCGATCGATACGCCCCGGCTTGTGCTCGAAGCGCGGACCGCCCCGACGGTCGGCGTCGAGGGCGACCCTGACGGCCGGGTAGAGCCTCTCCTTCGGCGTCTCTTGAGACATTTTGCCCTCGATCATGGTGTCTCAATTCAATGTCGCGAGCCGATCCCGGCCCACGTGGGGCTCGGCTCGGGGACACAACTCAGTCTCGCGGTCGCGACGGCGGTCGCCCGCCTGTTCAAGCTGGACGTCACCCTTGCAGAGCTGGCCCGTCTGACCGGGCGGGGAAGGCGCTCCGGGATCGGAGTGACTGCCTTTGCGCGCGGCGGTTTTATCCTCGACAGCGGCGGAGGGAAGGTCAGCGACATCCCGACGGTCATCTTCCGTCACCCGTTTCCCGAGGAGTGGCGATTTGTCGTCGTGGTGCCGGACCTCGGGGAGGCGTTGCATGGCGCGGCGGAGGAGAAGGCATTTGGTCAGCTGGCAAGTCCCCCCCAGGAGGAGGTCGCCGCCGTCTGCCACTTGGTTCTCATGCAGCTCCTGCCATCGCTGATCGAAAAAGACCTGGGATCCTTCGGACAGGCGCTCACCGCGATCCAGCGCATCATCGGGCGATGGTTCGCTCCCATCCAGGGGGGGACCTACGCCACCGCGATGGCTGAAGATATCCTGGCGCTGATGGTGGCCGAGGGGGCAGCCGGAGGGGGCCAGAGTTCTTGGGGTCCGGCCCTTTATGGCCTGGTTGGAGGACCGGAGACGGCGCGGCACCTGGAGGCCCAGCTTCGGCGGGCATTCGACGGACGGGTGAAGGCGATGACCTTTACGGCGAGCGCGAACAATCGGGGTGCGACAGTCGAGGGGCAGATTTGAGGGTGCGGAGAAAGTGAAGGATTCCGTTCTGAAGCAGGGCCACGAACAGGCTTGCCGCCGTCAAATCGGCGGTGGTCCCCGGGTTCAGCAGATTCCCCTGGCGCCGCAACTTTCGGTCGAAGGCGACCACTCGTCGTCTTCCGGTCGCATTCTCTGTCCCCCCCGCTTCAAGGATCCGGGCCGCTTCGCGGGAGACCGCTGTAGCCTGTCGGGGCCCGACCTTCCTCGCAATGAGGCTGTCCGGAACCGTCGCGAGGATGGTCAGGTAGGTCTGGAGGATGGCGGCCCGGAGATCTCGGGTCGCGTCGAAGGAGCGTTGTAGGCACGGCAGGCCGACGTCGAAGATCACCGCGAAGCCGTTCGCGTATTCTCGGGCCACCGTGTCCCGGTCGGCTGCCGCCCGCATCGCCGTCAGGAGATTCACCCCAACCCCCGTTTCCCGCACGTCCCACCGATCGACCGTCCCGAGCCCTCCGGGCTTGGCCAGGCGGATGGCCCTGTAGACATCACGGGCGTCCTGAACCGTGAGCCCCTGGACCACCCGGCGGAGCCGCGTCCGGAGGCCGCCCCCGCCCGGCGTCACCGCCGCCTTGGCGAGTGGCGCCAGCAGCAGGACCAGGCCGAGGTTCGTGTTCACCCCGACCCACCGCCGAGTGTCTCGCACTGCCGCCCAAACGATCCTCCCCACGCCCATCCGGTGGGCCTGACCCATGGCATCTCCGATCGCGAGGGCGCTGGCCACAAAATCCTCGTAGCGGGTGTCGGCAAAGTCTGCCTGCGGATGGACGTTGCCGGGTTTGGTCGTGCTCACCTCGAGCAGACAGGCGAGCTGGGCGGCGAGGGTGACGTCGCGCGGGTCCCGCATCTGGGGCTCAACGGTGAAGGGAGGCAACCAGGTGGCCGGCGATCGCATCCGCGATGTCGGTGGAGGTGGTGGTCTGGAGGCCCGACCAACCCGGGATGCTGTTCACTTCGATGACCACGGTGCGCCCGTCTGAAGTGCGGAGCAGATCCACGCCCGCGTAGTCGACGCGCAGGAGCGCCGAGGCGCGGAGACAGAGTTCTTCCGCCTCGCCGTCGAGCTGGCACGTCTCCACCCGGGCGCCACGGGCGACGTTGTGCCGCCACCCGGTGGATCGCCGGATCATCGCGGCCACCACGCGGTCGCCCACGACGAAGGCCCGGATATCGTGATCGCCGTGGGGCACATACTCCTGCAGATAGAAGACGTACCGACCCATTTCCAAGGCGCGGAACGTCCGGTAGGCCACCTCCCAATCGCTCACCCGGACCATCCCCCGTCCCCCGGAGCCGAAGAGCGGCTTCACGATCACGTCGCCGAATTTCTCGAAGGCGGCCATGGCCTCGTCGAAGTCCTCGGTCACCACGGTGCGGGGCGTGGGGATCCCGGAGTGTTCGAGGAGGCTCGAGGTGTAGAACTTGTCGACCGTCTTCTCAATCGCCTTCGGCGAGTTCATGACTGTGATCCCCCTCGCCTCGAGACAGTGGAGCGCGTCCATCCGAAAGATGATCTGCTCGAGGGAGCCGTCGGGGATGATGCGAATCAGCAGCCCCTCGTACGCCTCGAGGACCCGCCCTTCCACTTCGAAGGAACGCCCGATGCCAACGCCAGCAGTGATGGCCGTGATCGACAGGTGGTCCGCGGCCGCGCCGCGGCGGGCGAAGGCCCGTTGCAGGACCGCGATATGCCATCCCATCTTGTGTCCGAGGATGCCTACCCGCATCGGAGGTGTAACCGGAAAGGGGAGCGATGGCCGCGGGCGCGTCCAGCCCTACGCGCCAAGGGAGCTCCGCAGCAGCTCGAGGTTCAACTGGCCAGCGGACCAGGTACGCCCGGTGGCCGCGTTGGTAATCGTCACCCGCGCGGGGCTGAACAGCATCGGGTCGATCTTGTAGAAGTCCCCATAGCGCTTGAAGACCTCGTAAAAAGGGGTGCCGTAATCCCGAGAGGCAGAGGACGGGATCCGCTCCAGGATCTGTTCGACCTCGTCATCGGTTGCATCCACGACTAACGCCGCGGTCGCCCCGTACAGCACACAGTCGTTGGTCCGGCCAATGGCCCGGAGCGTGTCGCGGATGGGGGTCGCGATAGGACTCACCCCGGAGCCCGCCTGTACCTTGTGGAGGTCGAACCCCAGCTCCATCATCTTGTGCATCGCCGTCTCGACGGATCGGGCGGCGATCTGAATGCCCCCCACGACGCTCGTGGTCGCGGCCACGACCAGGGTGAGCCGTTCCGGAGCAAGCCCGCATTTTCCCGCAACGTAGGCGGCCACTTCTTCGGTCGGCATCGCATCCGTCTCGAGGACCAGCACCGCCTCGTCGGCCTCGTCCCGATAATCAAGTTCGGCGTAGAGCTTTTCCACAACCGCGATGGCGCGGGCCGGCCCCGAGCCCATGCCGAAGAACTTCCCGACGCTGATCTTCCACCCCGCATACTGCGAGGCCATGCACCCGATCACAGGCCGGTCGACCGTCACACTCACGGCCGGGATGGTCAGCCCACCGAGGTCGTACGGGACAAAACTGACGTCGCCGAGGCCACCCAGACAGATCAGGGCGACGGCCTTTCCGGCCCCGAACCCCCCGGGGGCCCGGACGCCGGCGTCCACCACGCGCGCGCCATTCGCCAGTCGATGCACTTCGACCCCCAGTGCTGCCGTGTCGGCTGCAAGCCGCTCGACGAAGGCGGCAGCACGGCGATTCACGCTGATCCGTCCCGTTCCCGCTACCCCTGCCACACCAGGATCTCCCCCTTGCCGAGTTCGGCCAGGTCTCCGCAGTATCGGGTGAAGCGTCCGCCGCTGATCTCTGGAACCGAAAACCCTCTGCTCCGGAGGGCCCGGAGATAGATCGTGACAAAGAGCGGCACGAAGGTGGACGTGAGGCGAAAGGTCGACAGCAGGTCCAGCGGATTGAAGCAGACAATGCTCCCCCGTTTCATCCCACCCCCGGTTCGGCCACCGACCCGACCAAAGACGAAGATCGATCCCGCCACCATGCGCGCGCCGGTATGATCCTCCAGATTCCCGCGAACGACGATCAGTCCGCGGCGCATGTAGCCCCCCACCTCGTGCCCACCGCTCCCTTCGATCAGGATCACCCCGCCCCGCATCCCGTACTTGCTGCCGCGATAGGCCGAGCCGGCCCGGTTACCCGCGCTCCCATTGATCCAGAGGAGGCCACCGGTCATCTCCGCCCCTGCCCAGTCACCCGCATTTCCGTGAACCTGGATCTCGCCTCCGGCCATCCGGGCCCCGACGTGCATCCCGATACTGCTCTCGATCACGATGCGCCCGGTCTGCATCCCGACCCCGATGTTCTTGACCTGGGACAGATCCCCCCGGAGGCGGATCTGGTTCGACCGCTCTCCCTTGACGGAGAAGAAGTCGCCGAGCAGCAACTGCTCGTTCCCGTGGTAGAGCGGCAGTCGCTCGATCTCCGCCCGGACCTTGAGCTGGAGCAGATCCGGCGTAATGGGATCGGCCTCAAGCGGAACCGTCGACCCGCCCATCCCTTTGAAGGTGAGGATGATCTCTCCCATGAGCGTACCCGAGCGTTAGCTCCTCAAGACCTCGTGGAGGCGAAAGTGATATTTCCCCAGTTTGCCACCGTAATTGCCAGCCGAGATTCCCTTAATGCCGGGACCACATGCGGCGCGGATCCCCACCCGCATCGCTTCAGTCACCGCATCAGGCGTCAGGCCGTCGATGACGATCTCGAGCACGGCCCCCACATCGTCCGCGAGGACGCTCTCGACCTGCCGTCGAATCGTCGGGCAATAGGCCGTGTTGGTGGACGCCGTCAGAAACTTATAGCGCGATCCGACTTTGCTCCCGCTCCGAACGACCCCGCCCGGGAAGGGGAGGATGACTCCGGGGACCTGACGCATCGCCTGAACCGCAAGATCGGCGGACTGGAGTACGGCTTGTGGTCCCTCCCCGAGGAGCAAAAAGTTCCCTCCCGCGACCCCTTTGACCACCCCGAATCGATCCTCCACGATGAATTCCCCGTCCATCACCGGGATCCGCCAGAACCGCCGGGCGCGCCCGACGGGTGGGTTGAAGACTCCATCCAGCAGCTTGCTGGATTGAAAGCCATCCCCGAAGAAGCGGAGCTTGCCGCCGACGGAGACCCACGACTCTCCGGCCAGGGCGTTGTAGCAGGCGGTGGTGGGGCAGGTCATCACCGACTGGCCGACCCGCCTGATGAGCTGCTCGTGGAGCCCCTTCTTCGACATCGCAAAGATCAGGACCGTGACTCCCGGCCGGCCATCCGGGGTCTCACCGGAATTGACCCCTTCCACTGCCGCCTCACAGCCGCATCCGATGACCGACGTAGCAAAACCCGTGAAGCTCGCCGCGGCTTCCCGGGCCCACCGCTCGTCTTCGGCCGTGATGAGGAGCCGGGCCCCGACAGCCGAGAAGGCCTCGGCATACGTGTCTTCGATGGGAACGCCGTTCAGCTCCATGTCGCACCCTTTCGGGACGAATCTGTATTACGCAGGGCGGCCCGTGGGGACCGCTTGGTGGAAGGGAAGGTCCTCCAGGGGGACCGGGAAGTTCCCGATTTCCACGGTGTAGTACTTCTCGAATTGGTCGCGGAGCTCGGTCACGAGATCGTCATCCCCAGGGACATCGGCAAAGATGGTGCGGCCCATGACAGATTGGACTACCTCGCCCTCGCGGACGACGATCTGTCCATCCTTGAGGACGTATGCTGCACGCTCGAACATTTCCTCTTTGTCCTTCGCCTCCGCATAGATGGCGATGTCCGCATCCGCCCCGGGGCCGAGATGCCCCTTGTTTCGCAACCCGAGGGCCCGAGCCGGGCCCGCCCGGGTGATGATGGCGATCTCGTACAGGGAATACTCTCGGGAAAGCTGTGGAAGGATGGTATGGCTCAGGACCCGCTTATGGACCCGCTTGACCATCTGGGACCGAAATTCGGCATCCATCAGGAGCTTGATGATCCAGGGATAATAGAAGAAGGGTCCCCCGTTGGGATGGTCCGTGGAGAGAAAGACGCGCCAGGGATCCTTGATCAGCAGGAAGGTCTCGAGGCCGATGGCCCATTGCAGGGCGTTGACGTAATTCTTCTCCCGATACGTGTAAGGGACGATCCCGGAGCCGGTCTCGACCTCCACATCCTGATTGTACCATTTGTTCTTGGTGAGCTTGTGGAGACGATACTGCCATGGCCCATCCGCGGTAATGGTCGTGGCGTCCCCGAAGACCACCTGGCCCACATCCACGGTCACGTTGGGGTGTCGGTTAATGTAATCCGCCATCTCCTTGGCCTTCGAGGTAAAGCTCACATAATCCTCTCCCCCGTAGCTATGGAACTGCACATGGGCCATGTGGACCCGCTTTCCCTCCAAGGCCCGCATCGTCTCGAGCGTGACCTGGTAATTGCCGGGGACCCCGAGCCGGTTCGCGTGGATGTGGATCGAATGCGGGAGGCCCAGCTCCTCATTCACCCAGGTCAGGGCCTGCAGGATCTGGCGCGGCGTCACATCGAAATGATTCACCTTCTCATCCAGGCCCTCGACATCCTTCCCATATTTCCATTGTTCGACGCCCCCGGGATTGACGAGCTTGAGCCCGAACCCCTTGAGGGAATGGAGGAGCCACGCCACATACCGCTTGATCTTCTCCAGGTCGCCCGACTTGAGGTATTGCAGGATGAACTCGTTGTTCCCCATCAGGAGATAACACCCCTTGTCCACCATCGGGATGTCGTTCAGCTCCTCATGGGTGTGCCGGGTCCCGATAGGAGGCGTCGCCGCCTCCATGACTGTCGTATACCCGAGCTGGGCATAGAGGTATCCGGTGGTGAAGGTGGAGGGAACCGTGAAGCCGACCCCCGATCGCAGGCCTGGCTTGCGGGGACAGCAGAGGAGCCGGTGGTCTTCCGGTCGGAGACCCCGGGCGGTATTCACCGCCGGAGAGGCGATATGGGTGTGAATGTCGACGCCGCCGGGCAGGATCACCAGGTTCGTGGCGTCAATGACCTCCGTGGGGCCCCGGCACTCTTGGACGATCTTGCCGTCTTCAACGCAGAGGTCCTTGACCACCCCGTCGAGCCCGTTGAGGGGATCGTAGACACGCCCCCCGCTGATCCGGATCGATTCGGCCATGGGCGACTACCCGCGCGGAAGAGGAGCTGCGCGGTTGGCCCCATCGTCCGGCCGCTTCGCCAGCACCCGCGCGATGATCCGCTCGAGGATTTCGCGGTCCGAGGGATAGGGGGAATCGACGACCTTTTTGAGGGGGAGTGGGATGTGATCCATGCGGTATGCTACGCCCTCAGCGGCCACCGCCGCCTGGGCTGCGGGGATGACTACCTGAGCGGCCTTCGTCGTCTCACTCTCCTTCGGGTCCACGGCGATGAGGGGGATGGACTTCAGATGCTGAGCCGCCTTGGCGGGGAAGTTGCCGATGGCGTCCGCCGCAATAATCAGCGCGGCATCCACCTCTCCTCGGCCCAGAAGGTCCGCGACCGAAAACTCACCCGGGTTGAATCGCGGATACCCGCGGCTCATATTAACGGCGAAGGGGAACCCCGTCTGCCAGGTGAGGACCTGGGCCATGCCGACGACGTTGCCATGACCCCTGAGGGGCGCCCCCAGAAACTTGGTAAAGCGGTTCAACTCCTGGCAGAGCCGCAGCACGGCCACCACGTTCAGATACTTCCCCCGGGTCATGGTGAGTCCCATGCCCCAGTAGAGAATCCCAAACTTCGCCCCCTTCATCACTTCAACCAGGTCGCGCCATTCCTGCAGGGGAACCCCCCCGACTTCCGCGATATCGAGGTCATGCCCATTGACCAGGGCGGTCAGAGTGGAGAAGATCTCGTAATCGGAGTGTGGCTTGATCTGGAGGAACGTGTCGGCCATGCGGCTGGTCGGCGTCCGCCGCACATCCACGTGAATGACGGTCCGATCCTTCCTCCCCTGAGGAGTGAACATGCCCTTCACCGTCACGGAATACCGGGTTGCGTGCCTCGGATGGGCCTCGGCCGGGTTGGCCCCCCAGAAGATCACCAGATCGGCCCGGTTCTTGACCTCGCCGACCGTGCAGGTCGGGATCCCGACGGTCTGCACCGCCTGGAGGCTGGGGGCATGGCAGACCGACGAGGTGTGGTCGATGTTCGCCCCGATCAGGTCCGCGAGTTCGATCGCCTTGCGGTGGGCATGGAGCTCAGTCGAATCCAGGCCATAGATGAGGGGGTACTTCGCCCGTGCAAGGATATCCGCCGCCGCCTCAATGCACGCCTCGATCGACGCCGGCTTGCCATCGATCCGGGGAGTGGCCAACCCCTCGAGGTGATGGAGGAAGGTATCCTTGCCGAGGACACAGGCATTCTTGACGTCGCGGATCTTGCCATCCTCGACATGGACCTCCAGATCGTCACAGGTCACCCCGCAGAAGGGGCAGGTGACGTCCTTCACCACCCGCATCTCTTTAGCCACTGTCATCTTTCTCTACCTCCACCTCGAACCCTTTCGTGTTTGGCATCCCCGTGCCCTGCGTATCAGGTCCGACGAGGGCATTGACGAATTGACCATAGGCGATGAAGAGGAGCCCGGGCGGCACCGTCCCCTTCTTACACCGGACCACGCTCGATCCATGGTCGGTCCTCAGCCGGACCCGGTCCCCATCCTTGACCTGCAGGGCTTCCATGTCCGCAGGGTTCATTTCGAGGCTGCTCACCTCGTCGACGTACTCCTTGGCCTCCTTGCCCAGGTGGATGGTCCGTCCCTGCTTCGTTGTCCGACCGGTGATCAAGATAAATGACTTGGCCACCTTTAGTCCTTGATCCCAACCCCCGTCCGTTTATGTTACCACAGCAACCACACAAGGAAAAAGCCCCTTCTGCTTTGGCTGACGCCAGCCGGCAGGTCTGAGAAGGAGCTTAGAGCCTCCGCTTAAATCCCTTTTCCCATGACCGGGATCACCTGACCGGTGATCCCGTCAGAGGCCCTCGAGGCCAGGAACAGGACCGCGTTGGCAACCGCCTCCCGACTCACCCACTTCTTCTCCAGATCTTCCGGGGAGGGCTTCATCGCCTCGAGGTTGGCCTGCGTCTGGATCAGGCCCGGAGCCACGGCGTTCACATAGATATTATGCTTCTTCAGCTCGAGGGCCAGCGTCTTCGTCAGCGCGATGATCGCGGCCTTAGCACAGTTGTAAGGCGCCATCTGCGCCATGGGATTCAAACCGCCTACCGAAGCGAAATTAATGATCTTCCCATATTTGGCGTCGGCCATGGGCTTGATCGCAGCCCGGGAGAACAGGAATGCTGTGGTGAGATTATTCTTCAGTTCCTCCTCCCAATCCCTCACAGTCATCTCAGCCACCGGCTTGTACCGGGTCAGACCCCCGGCCAGGTTCACCAGGACGTCGATCCGCTTATACTCCTGAAGCGTTCGGTCCACCATCCGAAGGACATCAGCTTCGACCGTCCCGTCCACCTGGAGACCAATGGCTCTGCCTCCTTTGCCTTTAATCTCCTCGGCGATCCTCGTAACGTTGGCCTCCGTCCTGGCGGCAACAACGACGGATGCTCCCCGCCCCGCGAAGGCCTGGGCGAGATGCTCCCCCATCTGGCCTTGTCGGCTTGCCCCCGTCACGATAACAACTCTGCCGGACAAATCCATCAGGCATGTCCCCTTACCGAAGTCGTCTCCTGGCGATGTCCATCGCAGAGCCATCGTCCAGGACGATAAACTCCTTGGAGGTCCTGATCGTCTCCAGCATCTCCATTTCGACCTCGTACTTCAAGACCCCGGTGGCTAACGCCCCGATCCCCCTGATCCCCGGAGCGATCTCCTTCAGATCGTCTTCCGGCTTGAGCCCTGCCACGCCGCTCGGCGGGACGGCGTTGACGTCGGCCACCACCTTGCCCGTGGGCAGTGCCCCTAAGGCTGACCGGGACAGGATCTCGACCCCGGCCTTTGCCGTCGCCAGGATCACGTCCACGCCCTTGAGGATGGGGACCTTCTCGTCGTCTGTCCCCATCTGGGCGCCTGCGATCTTCCCACCGGCTTTCTCCGCGATCCCCTTCGCGAGACGATCCGCCGCCTCTCTGGAACGCGACCCGACGATCACCTCGCACCCATTCTTTGCGCAGAGGGACGCGGCCACCCGACCCACGGGGCCCGTTCCGCCGAGGATCGCAGCCTTCCTCCCGCTGAGACCTCCCAGGGCTTTCTCCACCTTCGCAACGAGGGCAGCGGCCGTCGTGTACGCCCCCTTGGGGTCGATCATCACAGAAACCTGGAAGGGTGGGAACATGCTCTTTGTGACGGCCGCACGGATCGTCTCGGCGAGGTCCACGTCGTTGCCGCCGATGAAGAGGGCCGTGAATTTGGCCCCCTTCGGTCCCCGGGAAAAGATGATGTCCTGGATGAGGAGGGTCCCCGTCTCCTCGGTCACGTTCGCGTAAGGGACGACCGCATGGAACCCCGCATCGTAGGCCATGTTGACGTCAAAGGGGCTCGCCGCAGCATCGGTGGTAAAGAGATACAGGAGGTGCTTCCGCTCCATCTCGACCGTACTCGGGGCAGACTTCTCCCCGGTGTTTTCCCCTCAGGCTGGATGTACTCGATCGGTTAGGCGAAGGGATGCTTGGCCTTGTCCTTCTTGGCTAGGACCTCGTCGACCGTCGGCTTATGCGCCAAGGCGCGCTCGATCGACTCCTTGGTGGCCTGGTAATTGTACTCGAAGATCTTCTTCTTGTCCGTGGCATCCCAGTGGATGAAGACCCCGCACACGATGCAGAGTTCTTCCGCATCCTTCTTTGGAATGACCCCCGCGGCGACGCTATCCGCGACGGCCTTGGCCACCGCCATCTGGGCCGGGCCGAACATGTGAACCGCCTGAGTCGCCCCCTTGATGGTGACCTTATTGAAGATCACCGTGTCGGGCTTTGTCGGGAGATTTGGCTCGAGCACCGCCAAAAGCCCGTTGTGTCCCGCGGTCTGCATGCCCAGGCGGTTGGCAAACGCCACTCCAACCGGTCCATCCTTTCGGCCGATCATGAGGTCAATGTGGGCAACCTCGTTCCCATCTCCGACCAATGATTCCCCGACCATTATCGCCGCCATGGTTTTCCTCCCTCGGTGATGATGAAGTTCAGACCACCGTTCACTTTAAAACCCGGTTCGATTCGACCCCTGAAGATGTTGAATTCGTATCCGAAAGCCCGACCTTTGTCAATCCCTTTTTTGGCGACATGCATGCCCCTCCGACACCCCTCACAGACCCTCTACGGTCCCTGGTCTTCCACCCAACTAAGCCACTCCTCCGGCGACCGCCGCCGGAACAGGAGCCTCCACCTGTCGCCCTCCACCAGGGCCACCGCCGGGGCGAGGCCCCCGAAGTGCTGGGCGAGTGAGAAGGTGTAGGCTCCGCAATTGAAGATGACCAGGCTATCCCCCGACCGGATCTCCCCGAGAGCAAAAGAACCTGGCAAGACCCCGCTGGGAATGCACAGGGCGTCGCCGATGCAGAAACGCTGACTTCCCCGGCTCAGGTGGGCGGGGGCGGCGTAGTACTCGACGTTGTCCCGCAGGGGGAGGATGTGGGAGCCAGCATCGGTCAAGACCCAGTGACGCCTCGCGTTTCGCTTTCGGGTCAAGACCTGGCCGATGCAGACGGCCGCATCGTTGAGCAGATAGCGACCCGGTTCCAAGAGAAGTTCCCGGTGACCCCCCAACCCCCGGATCTCTTCCCCCAGAGGGCCCAGGAAATCGGCAATGCGACGCCCGGAAGCCTCGAGCAGGTTCCGACTCCCAAATCCTCCCCCCAAGTCAATCCAGGGAATCCGACGATCGATCTCGCGCTCAACCTCGGCCAGGAACCGGAGGACTGGTCGGACCCCGGCAAGGTACCGACGGGGAGCATACTGTCGGGTCCAGGCATGACAGTGGATCGCCATGAGTTCAACTCCCGGGAGGCTTGCGGCGAGCTTTACCGCCCGGCGCGCATCCCCGGAATCGATGTCGAACCCGAACTTAGACCCACGGCCGCCGAAGGCACGGGGGGACTCCCGCCCGAGCGGCGGATTCACGCGGACCCCGATTCGGACGGGGGCCCCAATTCTCCTGCCAAGGGCATCTATGACCTCCAGCTCCTCCTCCGATTCCACATTGAGCAGGGCGACTTTCTCGGCCACGGCCCGGTCAAGGAACGCTCGCGCTTTCGCGGGAGCATTCACCACCATGTGGCCCGGGGTGAAGCCAGCCCTGCGGCTGAGCCGGTATTCGAACTCCGACATGACCTCGACCCCGAGGCCGGCCTCCCGAAGGATGGTTGCAATACCGGGAAGGGTGCAAGCCTTCAGGGCGGCATGGATTCGGACCGGAATGGGGAGGGCCTTTGCCGCTTTCTCCAGCGAGGCAATATTGCTCAGGAGCCGCTCTCGAGAGTAAATGAGGACCGGGGTCCCAAGCGACTCAACCACCCCTTCCCACGGCACCGCCTCGATCCAGAACCGCCCATGCCGATAGCGGAATGGCCGCGAGGCCAGGAGGATTCGCCTCCGGGGAGGAAAGCGGAGCACCGACCTTGACCAGGGCATACACGCCCCCAACCGCACGGAGCGATGACGAGACTCTCATCTCCAGATTTTCCGGCCTCGAATCATATGGCAGCGGCGATCCTCTGTCAAACCCCGTCAGCGGGGATAGGGCACAGATCGCCTTTGAACTTGCAGCCTCCGAGGCAGTGGCGTTATAATCCCGTTATAAATTGATCATCCTGAAGAACGAGAGAGACCCTGGGGAGCGGGACCCGCGACCCCGTTGAACCGGTGCCCGCCGAGAAGAAAAGCGATGGTGGCCACCCCTCCGACCCTGACCCCTTTCCTGAAGGACTATCCACTGGACATCTCCCCCGGTGAGGTCTTCACGATATTTCGGGAGACCCCCTGGAGCTTCCTCCTGGAAAGTGGCATGAACCTTTTCCAGCTGGGTCGCTTTTCCTTCCTGGGAACTGACCCCTTCCTCACCTTCCGGGCGCGGGGGCAAAGGATCGAGGTCCGGGAGGGTGATCACTCGGTCACCTTTGAAGCAGACCCCCTGGAGGCCCTCCGCTCTCTCCTGGCGCGGTTCCAGGTGCGCTGGACGGCTCAACCGGCCCCCTTTCTCGCCGGGGCCGTCGGTTTCCTGAGCTACGATCTGAACCGCTTCATCGAGCGACTCCCCTCCCTCAGCACGGATGACCTGCAGGTCCCGGACTGCCTCCTGGGTCTCTACGATCGGGCGCTCATCTTCGACCATGTCAAGGGACGGCTGTATGTCGCCTCCACCGGTCTGCCGGAGCTCAACCCGAGAGCGGCCCACCGTCGGGCGACCTGGCGGGGGCAAGAGCTTATCCGGCAGCTAAAGCGCCTTGAGGACGGACGCAGGCGATGGGGCTCACCTGGACAGCGGGAACGCCCGCCGAGCGGCCTCGAGGTCACCTTCACGAAGGAAGGGTATCTGGACGCGGTCCGCAAGGCCAAGGAGTACATCGCCGCCGGGGACATTTACCAAGTCAATCTTTCGCAGCGGTTCTCCACCCACTTCGAAGCGGACCCTTTCCCCCTCTATAGGCGCCTCCGACGGATCAATCCGGCGCCGTTCGGTTGCTTCCTCGACTACGGCGAGGTCGCCGTCGTCGGGGGATCGCCCGAGCGCTTCCTCCGACTCCGCGATCGCCAGGTGGAGACGCGCCCCATGAAGGGGACCCGCCCCCGCGGCAAGAGCCCGGCCGAGGATCGGTATCTGAAACAGGAATTGCTGAGGAGTGCGAAAGACCAGGCGGAGCTCGTCATGATCGTCGACCTGGAGCGGAACGACCTGGGCCGGGTCTGCGAGTACGGTTCGGTCCGGGTGAGGACCCTCCGGGCCCTCGAGACCTACGCCACGGTCTTCCAGACCACCGCCAGCATCCTGGGTCGATTGCGGCGGGACCGCGACCGTATCGACCTCCTGCGGGCCTGTTTTCCGGGGGGATCGGTGACCGGGGCGCCAAAAATTCGGGCGATGGAGATCATCGAGGAGCTCGAGCCGACCCGGCGGGGGATTTACACCGGCTCTATCGGCTATCTGGACTTTGGCGGAGACCTGGACCTGAACATCGCCATCCGCACCATCATTTGTCGAGGGGGCCGGGCCTACTTTCAGGTTGGCGGCGGCATCGTGGCCGACTCTGATCCCGAGGCAGAGTACGAAGAAACGATGGTGAAGGCCAAGGCCCTGATCGAGGCGCTATTCTCATGAGTTCCCACCGGAGAGGAGGAGAAAGACGCCAGCCCTCCGAAGAGACCGTGGAAACCTTTTCAGGGAGGATCGTACGATGGAAAAGGAAAAAAAGCTGCCGGTGATTTCTGATGACGAGGTGATGAAGCGCCTCGAGAAGGAGCTTCCCAACTGGACTCTCGAGGGGCGCTGGATCCGGCGGAAATTCAACACCGATGGGTGGCCGACCACTGTGATGCTCGTGAATGCCATTGGCTATCTCTCAGAGGCGGCCTGGCACCACCCGGACCTGGAGGTGACCTGGGGCAAGGTCTGGGTCAAGCTCCGGACCCATGCCTCTGGCGGCATCACCGAGCGAGACTTCGCCCTGGCGAAGAAGCTCGAGGACGCGCTGCTGTGGCGACCCGAGGAGGGCTCAGCGATGGAAGGGACGCCGAATAAATGGGTCCGGTAGCTCACTCCTCGCCCCACCTGGAACCCACCCCGAGTTTGAGACGGGCGGGACATGACCCGAGGTAAGGAAACATTAGTGACCGCCGTACGCCACCACACCGACAAGACCGTCGTCGCGGGAGCCTTGATTTCTGTCACTGTCGCGGTCTTGTGCATCACAGCGGTCGCCCTTGCCCGCCATCCTTACCTCATCTGGATGGACGGGCTGATCAGCCGGCTCGAGCCTAAGTTCCGGGAGATCACTATCTGGGACTACGAGGGTGGCACAACCACGGGAGCTCTCCAGATCCCCGGGTCGCTGGACCTCCGGGGCTTCGAAGTGGGCGATTTTGTACGGGCCCGAGTGGCTACCAACTATCACCTGCTGCTCGACATCGACAGGCTCCCTCCGCCGGTGGAGGATGAGCGCTACTGGGAGGCGCTCCGTCGCCTCGAGGCGAAGACAGGCAACCAGGCGCCGTGATCCCGGGCTGCCCAAAACTTCATTAGTCAGGGGTTGAATTTTACATAGATTTCATCGAAATTTCAGAGGAGTGCGCGCAAGAGCGCCCCAAAAGGCAAGTTTCCCCTTGACCCTCTTTACACCGGCACCGTAATCTGTCTGCACAGAGAAGGGGAAGTCTGGCCACGGTACGAGGGCCCTGAAAGAAGGAAAGAAGGGGGGGTCGCATGCGAAGTCTGGGAGTCCTTTTCATCGGCGTTTTGGTGGCGGTCGGCGCCTTCCTCGGACCGCTCGCCGGGGTACACGCCTTCACCACCGACGAGGTCAAGGCTGCCATTCAAGAACACATCGCCCAGAAGGTTAAGGAGGGCGGCGGCGTCTTCAGGTTCAAGGATGAGATGACGGGGAAGGACCTGGCCCTCGAGTTCGTGAAGATCCGGATCGTCCGCAAGATCGAGGGCCATGGCTATTTCGCCGACGTCGACTTTCGCGTCAGGGGCGAGCCCGAAAAGTTCTACGACATCGATTTTTGGGTCAGGCCCGAGGGGGACAAGCTTATCTTCGTAGACGCGCGCATGCACAAGTACCCGAAGAAGGAGGGTAACGAATGGGTCCTGACGACCGTCACTCCTTTGCCGTGGTGGTGGGCTGTCGCCCAGGAGCATCCCGGCGAGACGGCGGATGCGAAGGCCTGGCAGGTCAAGGCCGCGATCCATACGCATATCGCCGAGAAGCTCAAGGAAGGGAGGGGCGTTTACAGGCTCAAGGACGAGAAGACCGGTCAGGAGTTGGCCCTCGAGTTCGTGAAGATCCACGATCCCGTCCGGAGGATCAAAGGGCAGGGCTACTTCGCCTGCACGGACTTTCGCGTCCAAGGCGAGC
>Ga0184637_10000422_pt1 | contig 31892 bp, 29 predicted proteins | sample PLM3_127_b2_FD_133143 | JGI IMG/M metagenome (GOLD analysis project Ga0184637, IMG submission 133143) | Groundwater sediment microbial communities from an aquifer in East River, Colorado, USA - PLM3_127_b2 | ecosystem: Environmental > Terrestrial > Soil > Riparian zone | place: USA: East River... | reverse complement strand
TTGCCGCTGCGAATCGGAACGCTGCTGCTCGCCTGGCTGATCGCGATGGTGATCTGGGGCATGGCGCACGGCACTTCGAACATCGAGCGCGGCGTGGACATTCCGATCGTCTTCGACGGCGTCTCCGAAGATCTGGTGCTGGTCGATCAGAGCGCGCGCGCCGTCAACATCCGCGTGCTCGGCAGCCGCGCAGCGCTGCGCGACGTCGGACCCTCGAAGATCGAGTACCGGATCGACGTGTCCGGCGCCCAGCGCGGCGAGGCCGTGTACGAGATCGACCCGGGCCGGATCGAGGAGCAGCTGCCGAGCGGGGCGCGCATCGTCAGCCGCTCTCCGGCCAGCCTCGAGCTGCGTTTCGCGCGCCGCGGGCGCAAGTCGGTGCGGGTGCGCGCCGATATCGTCGGCGACCCGGCGGAGGGCTTCACGGTCGCGTGGGTGGAGGTGGATCCGGCGTATGTATGGCTGACCGGCGACCGGCGCGAAGTGCTCTCGATGCGGGAGGCGATCACCGAAACGCTCGAGATCCGGGGTGTGAGAGAGCCGGTGGAGCGCGAGGTGAGGCTCTCGCTGGCCGATCACGTGTGGATGGAGGAGCCGCGGCCGGTGAAGGTGCGCGTACAGGTCGAGACGCTTCCGCAGCCGGATGCGCCGAAACGGAGCAAGCGATGAGCGACAAGGAACGCCTGTTCGAGGACGACGCCGAAGCGGATCTCCGGGGCGAACTGCACTGGAGCCAGCGATGAGCGACAAGGAACGCCTGTTCGTGGACGACGCCGAAGCGGAACTGCACTGGAGCCAGCGATGAGCGACAAGGAACGCCTGTTCGGGACGGACGGAGTGCGCGGGCGCGCCAACGTGTACCCGATGACCGCCGAGGTGGCGCTCGCGCTCGGCCAGGCGGTGGCCCACGTCTTCGCCAGCGGCGGCATCGAGCGCAGACGGGTGATCATCGGCAAGGACACCCGCCTCTCGGGCTACCTGTTCGAGGACGCGCTGGCCGCGGGGATCTGCTCGATGGGGGTCGACGTGCTCCAGGTGGGGCCGATGCCCACGCCCGGCATGGCCTTCCTGACCGCCGACATGCGCTGCGACGCCGGCGTGATGATCTCCGCCAGCCATAACGGCTACCAGGACAACGGCATCAAGTTCTTCTCGCGGGATGGGTTCAAGCTGCCCGACGAGATCGAGCTGCGCGTGGAGCGGCTGGTCCAGTCGGGGGAGCTCGCGAGCCATCGGGCGGGTCCGGACGCGATCGGAGCGGCACGAAGAATCGACGATGTGACGGGTAGATACGTCGTATTCCTCAAGAAGAGCTTTCCCCGGACGCTGTCGTTGGAAGACATGCGGGTGGTGCTCGATTGCGCGCATGGCGCCGCGTACAAGGTGGGGCCGACCGTGTTGCGCGAGCTCGGCGCGGAGGTGGTCGCGGTCGGCGTCGAGCCGAACGGGCGCAACATCAACGACGCGTGCGGCGCGCTCTACCCGGAGCGGACCGGCGCCGTGGTCCGCGAGGTGCGGGGCGACATCGGCATCGCGCTCGACGGCGATGCCGATCGCTGCGTGATGGTGGACGAGCGCGGTCAGACCGTGGACGGAGACGCGCTGCTGGCGCTGCTCGCGCGCGATTTCAGCCAGCGCGGCGTGCTTACGGGCGGTGCGATCGTGACGACGGTGATGAGCAATCTTGGCCTGGAGCGCGCGCTGGCCCGCTGCGAGCTCGGCCTGGTGCGCACCGCGGTCGGCGACCGCTACGTGGTCGAGGCGATGCGCACGGGCGGCTACAACCTGGGCGGCGAGCAGTCGGGCCACGTCGTGATGCTCGATCACAACACCACCGGCGACGGACTCTTGACCGCCCTCCAGGTGCTGGCGATCGTGCGCCGCACCGGGCGTCCGCTGTCCGAGCTCGTTGCAGACTTCGAGCGGGTGCCCCAGGTGCTGGTGAACGTGAGCGTCTCCCGGAAGCGCCCGGTCGAGGATCTACCCGAGTTTCAGAAGAAGCTCGACGCGGTGGAGGCGGCGCTCGGCGGCGAGGGTCGCGTGCTGGTGCGGTATAGCGGCACCGAGCCGAAGGCGCGCGTCATGGTGGAGGGGGACGACGAGGTGCGAGTGCGCGAATACGCCGAGGATCTCGCCGCCGAGCTGCAGCGCAGCCTGGCAGGGAGGGATTGATGCTGCGCGCTGATCCGATGCGGGGACGAGCCCGATCGGGAGCTCCGGTCCAATGAGGGCTCTCACGCTCGAGCTCGACGCGCTGCCGAGCCTGCGCGAGGCCACGGCGGCGGCGGAGGTCGATCTACCCGCCGCGGCGACGCTTGCCGAGCTGGCCGGCGTCGATGCCGTGCGCCTCGGTGTCAATCCGGACCTCAAGCCGGTGCGCGAAGAGGACCTGCGCGACACGCGGCGCGCGGCGCGCCGGCTCGAGCTGCGGATGTCGCCGCTCGAGTCGTTGGTGCGCGTCGCACTCGACATCCGCCCCGACGCGGTGCTGCTCGCCTCGGATCGCCGCGAGGGGCGGAGCGCGGGGAGCCCGCTCGACTTCCGCAGCGGGGCGAGCGGTCTCGGCAGCGTGATCCGCGCGCTCGGCGAAGCTGGCATCGGCGTGATGGCGCTGATTGCGCCGACGCTCGAAGCGGTCAAGGCGGCGCACGCCGCAGGTGTTCCGCACGTCGAGCTCTACACCGGAGCGCTCGTCGATCTGCCCAACGCCGAGCGCCGCACCGAGCTGATGCAGCTGGGCGACGCCGCGCGGCTGGCGGCGAAGCTCCAGCTCGGGCTCGGGCTCGGCGGCGGGCTCGGCTACCGGACGCTGCCCGAGGTGATCCAGGCCGCTCCGGCGGCGGAGCGCGTGGCGGTCGGGCGCGCCGCGCTGACGCGATCCATGCTAGTCGGAATCGACCGCGCGCTGCGCGACCTGCGCGCGCTGCTGGCGTGACGCGCGCGGCCTGGCCGCTCGTGAGCGCCGCGCAGATGCGCGCGCTCGATCGCCATACGATCGACGTCCTCGGTGTGCCGGGCGATCTGTTGATGGAGAGCGCCGGGCGCGCGGTCGCCGGAGCGGTGCTCGAGTGGCTGCGCCCAGCCGACGTCGTATGCGTCGTCTGCGGCCCTGGCAACAACGGTGGCGACGGGCTGGTCGCCGCGCGCCATCTCCACGCGCTCGGCGTGCCGGTGCGGGCCGCGCTGCTGTCGCTGCGCCTGTCGGGCGACGCGGCGCTCCAGCTCGCGCGTGCCCGCGCCGCCGGCGTCGCGATCGAGGGCCCGCGCTGGCGGGCGCCTGCGGCCGGCGTGATCGTCGACGCGCTGTTCGGCACTGGGCTGGCGCGCGCGCTCGCAGCGGAGGCGCGTGCGAGCGTGCGGCGCATCAACGCCGCGCGCAGCGCGCGGCCCGGAGCGGTGCGCGTCGTCTCGGTCGACCTGCCGAGTGGTCTGTGCGCCGACACCGGTCAGGTGTTGGGGGCCGCGGTGGCGGCGGATGCGACCGTTACGCTGGGGCTCCCGAAGCTCGGCCTCGTGTTCGAGCCGGGGCGCGCGCTCGCCGGGCGCATCACGGTGGCGCGGATCGGGATCGCCGACACGGCGCCCGGCGTCGCGCAGGTCGCCTCGCTGTGGACGCGCGCCGGCGCTGCCCAAGCACTGCCCGCGCGGCCCGCCGATGGGCACAAGGGCACCTTCGGCCACGCGCTCCTGGTGGCGGGCTCCGAGGGCAAGACGGGCGCCGCGGCGCTATGCGCGGAAGGGGCCGCGCGCGTCGGGGCGGGCCTGGTGACGCTCGCGTGTCCGGCCGGGCTGAACGACATCCTGGAGATGAAGTGCACCGAGGCGATGACGGCGCCGCTCCCCGACACCGGCGCGCGCGGGTTCGCCGCGGCGGCCGAGGACGGCATCGTCGCGCTGGCCGCCACACGCGACGCGGTGGGCTTGGGCCCGGGCATCGGCCGCGCGGGCGAGACGACGGGCCTCGTGCGCGCACTGGCCAAACGCATCGACCTGCCGCTGGCGGTGGATGCCGATGGCGTCATCGCGTTCGTGGGGGAGCTCGAGCTCTTGCGCGGTCGCCGCGCGCCGACCGTGCTGACACCCCACCCGGGCGAGGCGGCCGCCGTGCTAGGCGTGCGCCCCGCGCAGATCAACGCCGATCGGGCGGCGGCCGCCCGCGAGCTGGCCGCGCGCTCCGGCGCGGTGGTGCTGCTAAAGGGCGCCGGCACCGCGGTCGCCGCACCGGACGGGACGCTGATCGTGAACCCGACCGGCGGGCCGGCGCTCGCGACCGGCGGCACCGGCGACGTGCTGCTCGGCGTCGTGACGGGCCTCTTGGCGCAGGGGCTGGCGCCGCTGTCGGCGGCGGCGCTCGCCGCATTCCTGCACGGTGCGGCCGCCGACCGGATTGCGGCGCGCCGCGGCGACACGGGGATGCTCGCGTCCGAGCTGCTTCCGGCGCTGCCCAAGGCGATTGCCGCGCTGCGCGACACGCCGCCGGCACCCCCGTTCGAGTGCGCGCTTGCGGCTCCATTCCCCGGACCCTGAGACCACCGAGCGCTTCGCCGCTGCGCTCGCGCGTGCGCTCGGCGACGCCGGCGCGATCGTGTGGCTGTGCGGACCGCTCGGCGCGGGGAAGACCCGGTTCGTGAAGGGGCTCGCGGCTGGCCTCGGCGTGCCGCCGGAACGCGTGCAGAGCCCGACCTTCGTCGTTGCGCAGGAGTTCGTGCTTCCGAACGGTGGCGCGCTGGTGCATGTCGACTGCTACCGCATCGCGAGCGAAGCGGAGCTCGAGTCCGCCGGACTGCTCGACTGGCTCGCGCCGGGCGCGCTCGTCGTCGCGGAGTGGGCCGACCGGGTGCCCGGCGCGTGGCCCGACGACCGGCTCGAGATCTGGTTCACGCGCGGCCTCGCGAACGAGAGCGCGCGCGATCTCGAGGCCCACGCGCGCGGCCCCGCCGCGCAGGCATTGCTCGAGCGCTGGCGCGATCGGTTGGGTGACGCCGCGTCGCGTTAGAGTCCCGGATGCGCGCTCGGTCCGTCCGCGCGCACTCAGCGCACCCAATTCCCTCCCGCCTCGACGTAGCCGAGTGATCGGTAGGTCGCGTCGACGAGGCTCTGGCCGCGCGGGTTGAGCAGCGTCCCCTGGCCCTGCTTGTTCATCACGTAGCCGAACGCGACGCCCGCGCGCGAGTCGACGAAGCCGATCGAACCGCCGAAGCCCGAGTGGTGGAAGGCGTCCTCGGACAGGATGCCGCTGTCCTGGTTGCCCGGTGAACCGCGCCGGTTGTCGATCGATTTCACGTATCCCAGCGCGAAGCGCGACGGGATGAACCCGAACTGGTCGAGGCCCGCGGAATTAACGCGGGACATGCGGACGAGGCCGGCGCGGCCGACCAGGTCGAGGCTCGTGCGGTTCCCCACCAGGGCGTTGTACATCCGCGCGAGCGAGCGCGCGTTCGTGAAGCCGCCCGACGCTCCGATCTCGGTAGCCGCGCGCGCCGCCGGGGACTCGGCCTCGCCCGGGTTGAGGAAGCCGCCGTTGTTGAACAGCACCAGCGCGGGGACCGAGGTCGGGTCGGTCAGCGCCTTGAGCAAGAAGTTCGGGAACGGCGGCGTGGGCGGATCCGCCGGAATGATCGGAGCGAGCCGTGTGAGCTCGGAATCGGCCAGCCCCATCGAGAAGTCGAGCTCGAGCGGGTCGGCTACCTCGTCGCGGAAGAACTCGCCGAGCGTCTGGCCCGAGACCCGCCGCACGAGCTCGCCGACCAGGAAGCCGAACGTCAGCGCGTGGTAGCCGTGTCGCGACCCGGGCTCCCAGAACGGCGCCTCGGCGGCGAGCGTCTCGGCCATGAACTCGTGGTCGTAGAAGGCTCCGAGCGGAAGCGGGTCGCGCACCGCCGGGATGCCCGCTTGGTGGCTCAGCAGCATCGCGACGGTCGTCGCTTCCTTGCCGTTCTGCGCGAACTCGGGCCAGTAGTCGGCGACCGGCGCATCGAGGTCGAGCAGGCCGCGGGCGGCGAGGATGTGCGCGCACAGCGCGGTCGCCCCCTTGGTGGACGACCACGCGTGGACGATCGTGTCCTCCCGCCAGGGCTCGGCGGTGTCGACGCGCGCCGTCCCGCCCCACAGATCGACGACGCGCCGGCCGCCCGCGATCAGCGACACCGCGGCGCCGACCTCGCCGCGCTCGGTGAAGTTGCGGACGAACTCGTCGCGGACGCGGCGGAACTTCGTGTGCCAGACGCCGGAGACGAGCCCGCCCGACGGCTCGCGGACCAGGCCGTCCGCATCGAGGTACGACATCGAGCTGCCGGCCGCGGCCCTGCCGCGGACGAACGGAACGCTGAGCACACCGGCTGCCGCGCCGAGCAGTAGGCGGCGGCGCGAGAGGTCGACGGTCGGGCGGTGCTCCTGGTCGGGTGTTTCTTCGATCGGTTCCATGGGGTATCCCTCCGGTTGAGACGTTTGTTCTATTCGTCTCAAATGAGACTTTCTAATAGAATGTCTCATCTCGTCAAGAGGAATTTTCACGATGCCCACACGACCCAAGAAAGAGAAGCCGCGGCAAGGGGTTCCGGCGCTGCGGCCGGTGGCGACCGCGGCCGATCTGCGAGCGCTGGCCCGCCTTCGCTTCATGGAATGCGAGCGTCTCTGCCTCGAGGAGCTGGCGGCCGAGCTCGGGATCTCGCGTGCGACGGCCTACCGGTGGGCTGGGAACGTGGAGCAGCTGGCCGGCGAGGTGATTGCGTCGATCGTCGACGACACGTTCCAGCGCGCGCTGCGCGAGGCGCGGGGCCGGGGGGCGGAGCGGGTGGTGGACGTGACGGCGCGCGGCCTGCGCTACATCGCGACTTCGGCCCCCTATCGCGCGTTCTTGGAGCGCGACCCGCAGAAGGCACTGCGGATCGTCGCGTCGAAAGAGGCCCCGGTCCAGGCTCGGACGATCGCGCTCCACCAACAGCTGATCGAGGAGGAGCTGCAAAGTGGAGCGCTGCGCCTGCCGGTCGACGCGCATACGATGGCCTACGCGTTGGTCCGGATCGCGGAGTCGTTCCTGTATGCCGACGCGATCGCCGGCGAGGAGCCCGATCTCGACAAGGCGATCGAGATCGTCAAGCTGATGCTGCGATAAGATCGCACCCCAGCGGTCCCGGCACGAGCAGGAGTGATGACTTGGCCCTGGTAGTCCAGAAGTACGGCGGCACCAGTGTCGGCGACCCCGATCGGATCCGGAACGTCGCGCGCCGCGTCGTGGAGACCGTGAAGGCCGGGCATCGGGTGGCGGTGGTCGTGTCGGCGATGAGTGGGCAGACCGACCGGCTGGCGGCGCTCGCGCGCGAGCTCGGCGGCGACGATCCCGACCCGCGCGAGTACGACGTGATCGTCTCGACCGGGGAGCAGGTGACGATCGCGCTGCTCGCGATGGCGATCCAGCGCCTGGGCCAGCCGGCGCGCTCGTTCACCGGCGCCCAGATGGGCATGCGCACCGACGCAGCACACACGCGCGCGCGGATCGAGAGCATCGACACGCGCGTGCTGCGCGACACGCTCGAACGCGACCAGGTGGCGGTGCTCGCGGGCTTCCAGGGCATCGACCTGGACGGCAACATCACCACGCTCGGCCGCGGCGGCTCCGACACCTCGGCGGTGGCGGTCGCGGCGGCGCTCGGCGCCGACGTGTGCGAGATCTACACCGACGTCGACGGCGTGTACACGTCGGATCCGCGGATCGTGCCGGCGGCGCGCAAGCTCGAGCGCATCTCGTACGAGGAGATGCTCGAGATGGCGAGCCTCGGCGCGAAGGTGTTGCAGACCCGCGCGGTGCGCACCGCGATGCGTTTTGGAGTGAGGCTGCACGTGCGTTCGTCGTTCAACGATTCGACCGGAACCTGGGTGGTTCCGGAGGAGCAGGTGATGGAGCAGCTGGTCGTGTCCGGGGTGACCTACAACCGAAACGAGGCGAAGATCCGCGTGCGCGGGGTCAAGGACATGCCCGGCGTCGCCGCGCGCGTGTTCTCGCCGTTGGCGCGCGACGGCGTCGTCGTCGACATGATCATCCAGAACCTCTCGCAAGACGGCGCGACTGACCTCACCTTCACCGTTCCGCGCGACGCCTACGCGCGTTCGCTCGAGGTCACGCGCAACACGTGTCGCGAGCTCGGCGCGCAGGCCGTCGACGGCGACCCGGAGATCGCGAAGGTGTCGATCGTCGGATTGGGCATGAAGGACCACGCGGGCGTCGCGACGCGCATGTTCCAGGTGCTCGCGGACGAAGGCATCAACATCCAGCTGATCTCGACCAGCGAGATCAAGGTGTCGGTCGTGATCGATGAGAAGTACACCGAGCGTGCGGTGCGCGCGCTGCACGCCGCGTTCGTGGAGGCCGGCGCGGCGGCGCCGGTGGCCGAGCGCTGAGAAGGCCCGGCACAGGCGAGGTCCGCGCCGCGTGGCTCGTGGCGCTGGTCCTCTTCGCGCTCGAGGCGGGTCGCGCGCTGCCCGACAGTCGCGGCGATCGGCTCATGCCCTGCCTCCACCCGAGCGAAGTCGAGGCCGTCTCGGGGCACACGCGTCGGGTCCGCTGCGGGCTCGAGCCCGGCGGACTGGCCGTGCGCGGCCCGGCCCGGGTGTTGTTCGGGCAGGGGATCGATCCGAACGTCGCGGACCCCGCCACCCTGGAGGCGCTGCCGGGCGTCGGGCCGGCGCGCGCGGCGGCGATCGTCGCCGGGCGCGCGGACGGGGCCTACCGCTCGCTCCGCGATCTGGGCCGGGTGCGCGGGATCGGGCCCGTGACGCTGCGCGGTGCGGCGGCGTGGCTGTCGTTCGAGGAGGAGCCGTGACGCTCTTGGAGTGGCCGGCGCGGATCCGCGACTTCCTGTCTCACAAGCTGTGGGAGATCGAGCCCGAGCGCCGCTCGCGCCTGTCCGCAATCCGGTTGCTCCAGTTCTCGATCATGCTGGTCGAGGGATTCGTGCGCGACCGCCTGCTGTTGCGCGCCAGCGCGCTCAGTTACTTCACGGTGCTCTCGTTGGTGCCGCTGCTCGCGGTGATCGTCGCGATCGCGAGCGCCGTCGGGCTCACCAGCGGAGCCTTCATCGATTGGGTAGTGGGGATCCTGGCCGCTGGCGCGCCCGGCGCGGCGGAAAGGATCCGCTCGCTGGTCGAGTTCGTCGACTTCACCGGGTTCGGGAAGCTCGGCGGCGGAGTGCTGTTCGTGACGACGGTGCTCGCGATCGGGACCGTCGAGAGCACGCTGAACGACATCTGGGGCGTCGCGCGCGGGCGCAGCTGGGCGCGCCGCTTCGCAGACTATCTGGCCGTGATCGTCGTCGCGCCGCTGCTCGGCGGTCTCGCGCTCTCGCTCGCGGCGACGCTGCAGAGCCAGTTTGCGATGTCGCGCCTGCACGCGGCGCCCGCGCTCCAGCTCGTCGACGATCTCGGCGGCGCGTTGGTTCCGATGGCGATGCTCTCTGTCGCGTTCACCTTCCTGTACTGGTTCCTGCCGAATGCGGGCGTGCGCGTGGTCTCCGCGGCGATCGGCGGTGTGTTCGCGGGCGTCGTGGTGACGCTGGCGCAGTCGTCCTATGTCCATTTCAGTGTCGGTGTCGCACGCGCCGACGCGTTTTTCGGTGGCTTCGCGCTGCTGCCGCTGTTGTTCGCGTGGATCTACGTGTTCTGGGGGATCGTGCTGCTCGGGGCCGAGATCGCGTTCGCGCACCAGAATTTCGCGCTCTACCGCCAGGAGGTGCGCGGCGATCCGGCGAGCCCCGCCGAGCGCGAGGCGATTGGGCTGCGCATCGCGCTCGACGTGGCGCGCTGCTTCACCGCCGGCGCGCTGGCGCCGCAGGCCTCCGCGCTCGCCGATGAGCTGCAGGTGCCGGTGCGCACGGTGCGCGCCGTCGCGGCGCAGCTCCAGGCCGCGGGGATCCTGTCGGCACGGCTCGGGGCTCAGCAGGAAGAGGCGTTCCAGCTCGGGCGCCCGGCCGAGTCGATCACGGTCAGCGACGTCCTTGTCGCGCTACGCGGTCGCCGCAAGCCGGTCAAGGGCGACCGCGCGACGGGCGACCTGGTCGCGGGCCTGCTCGACGAGATCGAAGGCACCGGGCACAAGGCCGCCGGTGACCGCACGCTCGCGGATCTATTGGTCGTGCTGGGAGACGGCGTGCGCAATTGACCCCTCTGCGTCACACCGGTAGGGTCGGGTGAGCATGCGAATCTATCTCGATCACAACGCCACGACGCCGGTCCGCGAGGAAGTGGCCGCCGCGATGATCCGCGTGCTGCGCGACGTGCCGGGCAATCCGTCGAGCGTGCACGCCGAGGGCGCCCGCGCCCGGGCCGAGCTCGACACCGCCCGCGAGCGGGTCGCCGCGCTGCTGGAGGTCTCGCCGTCGGAGGTGGTGTTCACGGCCGGCGCGACCGAGGCGAACAACACCGCGCTGGCGGCGGTGGCGGCCGCGCGGCCCGACGGACGCCGCCACGTGGTCGCGACGGCGGTGGAGCACCCGTCGGTCGACACCGCGCTCGACGATCTCGCGGCGCGCGGTCACCCGGTCACGCGGGTGCCGGTGGGCCGCGGCGGCCGGGTCGACGCGGCGGCCGTGGCCGGCGCGCTGCGCGACGACACCGCACTGGTCAGCGTGATCTGGGCCAACAACGAGACGGGGGTGCTCCAGCCCGTCGAGTCGATCGCGGAGCTCGCGCGGGCGCGCGGCGCGTGGATGCATAGCGACGCGACGCAGGCGGTCGGCAAGCACGCGATCCGACCTGGGCGGCTTCCGATCGACCTGCTGTCGCTGTCTGCGCACAAGTTCGGTGGACCCAAGGGTGTGGGCTGCCTCGTCGTGCGCGGCGCGATCGCCGTCCCGCCGCTCCTGCGCGGCGGACCGCAGGAGAAGCGGCGGCGCGGCGGCACCGAGAACGTCGCCGGGATCGCCGGCCTGGGCGTCGCGTGCGAGCTGGCGCGCCGCGAGCTGCCCGAGCGCGTTGCGCGCTATGCCCGGCTGCGCGACCGGCTGTGGGACGGGATCGCCGCGAAGGTGCCGCGCGTGGTCCGCAACGGCGATCCGGAGCACGTGCTCGCCAATACTCTCAACGTCACGTTCTGCGACACCCCGGGTGAGTTGCTGCTCCAGGCGCTCGATCTCGGGGGCATCGCCGCGTCGGCCGGCGCGGCGTGCGCGTCGGGGTCGATCGAGCCGTCCCACGTGCTGGTCGCGATGGGGTTCAGCGGGGCGGACGCGCGCGCCACGCTGCGCTTCAGCGTCGGGCACGATACCGACGAATCATCGATCGACCGCGTGCTGGCGCTGCTCCCCGACCTCGTCGCGCGCGCGCGCGAGGCCGGCGACGCATGAGCGAGGTGCGCCAGCGGGTGGTGGTCGCGATGTCGGGCGGTGTCGACTCGTCGGTGGCGGCGTCGCTCGTCGTCGAGGCCGGCCATGAGGCGATCGGCGTCACGATGAATCTGGCGGGCTCCAGCTCGCGCTGCTGCTCGCTCGACGACGCTGACGATGCGCGCCGCGTCGCTGATCGCCTCGGCATGCGCTACTACGTCGCGAATTATCGCGAGCGCTTTCGCCGGGAAGTGATGGAGAGCTTTGCCGACGCCTACCTCGCCGGCTCCACGCCGATCCCGTGCGTGGCCTGCAACCAGCGGTTCAAGTTCGACTATCTGCTCGAGCGCGCGAAGGTGTTCGACGCCGCTTCGGTGGCGACGGGGCACTACGCGCGGGTCGACCGCGACCCCGACACCGGCGCGAGGCGCCTGCGGCGCGCAGTCGACCTGCGCAAGGACCAGACCTACTTCCTGTTCGGCCTCAGCCAGGCGCAGCTCGAGGCGGCCCGGTTCCCGCTCGGCGCGATGACGAAAGACGAAGTTCGCGAGCGCGCGCGCTCGCTCGGCCTGGCCACGGCCGACAAGCCCGAGAGCCAGGAGATCTGCTTCGTCCCCGACGGCGACTACGCGGCGGTGGTCGAGCAGCTGCGGCCGGAGTCGATCCCGGGCGACGGCGACATCGTCGATGCGGAGGGCCGGGTCGTCGGCCGCCACCGCGGAATCCATCACTACACCGTGGGGCAGCGCCGCGGGCTGGCGTTGGCCGCGGAGCACCGACTCTACGTCACCGCGCTCGACGCGGCGCGCAACCGGGTCGTGGTGGGCCACGAACGGCAGCTCGAGGCGCCGGTCGCGCGCGTCGAGCGGGTGAGCTGGATCGCCGGGAGCCCGCCGGCCGCGGGAACCGTCGCCGACGTCCGCATCCGGCACCAGCACGCCGGAGCGGCGGCGCGGCTCGAGCCCGGGGCCGCCGCGACGATCGTCCACTTCGACGCTCCGGTGCGCGCGCTCGCGCCCGGCCAGGCCGCCGTCTTCTACCAGGGTGACGTCGTGCTCGGTGGCGGCTGGATCGCAGGAGCGGCGGCATGAGTGCTCGAGACGCTCCGGGAATCTCCGCCGCGGCGGACGGCGATCCGGTCGACCTGCTGAGTCGCTCGCTGGGATACCCATTCCGCGACCGCGAGCGGGTGTTGATCGCGCTCTCGCATGCGTCGTACGCGCACGAGATGCGCGGGGATCACGGCAACGAGCGGCTCGAGTTCCTGGGTGACGCCGTGCTCGACCTGGTCGTCGGCGAGGTGCTCTACGCCGCGCATCCGGAGTGGAGCGAGGGAGAGCTCACGCGCGCGCGCGCTTCGCAGGTGCGGGGCGACGCGCTCGCCGCGCGCGCGCGCCAGATCGCGCTGCCGTCGCTGGTGCGGCTCGGGCGCACCGAGCTGCGCTCCGGCGGAGCGGAGAAGGATACGATCCTCGCGAATGTGTTCGAGGCGGTGATCGGCGCGCTGTATCTCGATGGCGGTCTCGCTCCGGTGCAGGCCTACGTGGCGACCTGGTTCCTCGCGGGGGCGGAGGCCGCGATCGGACCGGACGCGAAGACGTCGTTCCAGGAGTGGGCCCATGCGACGCTGCGCGCGACGCCGAGCTATCACACCACGGCGGACAGCGGCGTCGACGACGACGAGCTGCGCTTCACGATGGAAGTGCGCGTGGCCGGTGAGGCCTGGGGCAGCGGAACCGGGCGCAGCAAGCGGCTCGCCGAACGCGCGGCGGCCGAAGCGGCGCTGGCGCGCAGGGCGGCGCGATCGTGACCGCCCACCGCGCCGGCGTCGTCGCGATCCTCGGGCGTCCGAACGCCGGAAAATCGTCACTCTTGAACGCGATCCTCGGCGAGAAGCTCGCGATCGTCAGCGACAAGCCGCAGACGACGCGAAGCCGCATCCTGGGCATCAAGAACCGCCCGGGGGCTCAGCTCCTGTTCGTCGATACGCCGGGGCTGCACCCGAGCGAACGCACGCTCAACGTCGTGCTGAACCGGCAGGCGCACGACGCGGGGAACGACTGCGACGTCGCGCTGTTGCTGGTCGATCTCGCGAGGAGCTGGGGAGACGATCACGCGGCGCTCTTCGAGCGCCTGCGCGGGCGCGAGACTCCGGTGCTGGTGGTCGGCACGAAGCTGGATCAGCCCGGGGCGCGCGAGGCGGCGTGGCCGCCGCCGGGCGTCGATCTCACGTTCCGCGTCTCGGCACACTCCGGCGAAGGGGTGGAGGCGCTGCTCGACGCGGTGACCGAACGCGTGCCCGAATCTCCGCCGCTCTACCCCGACGACGACCTCAGCGACCGGCCGCTGCGCTTCCTGGTGGCTGAGCTGGTGCGTGAAGCCGCGATCGACGCGCTCGACCAGGAGCTGCCGTACGCGCTGGCGGTGGAGATCGAGGAGTACGACGAGTCGCGCGCAGACCTGGTGCGGATTCGCGCGAACCTGATCGTCGAGCGCGAGAGCCAGAAGCCGATCGCGATCGGCCAGGGCGGCCTGCGGATCAAGCAGATCGGCATCCGCGCGCGCCGCGAGATCGAGAAGCTCGTCGATGCGCACGTGCACCTCGAGCTGTGGGTGAAGGTCGAGCCGAAGTGGACGAAGCGGCCGGCGCGCATCAAGGCGCTCGGGTACGTTTGACCGCCCCGTGGCCACCCCCGACGTCTGCATCTACGAGGTAGGTCCGCGCGACGGGCTCCAGAACGAGCCCGAGACGGTGCCTACCGCGGCCAAGCTCGAGCTGGTGCGCCGGCTGGTCGCCGCCGGGCTGCGGCACATCGAGGTGACGTCGTTCGTGTCTCCGAAGTGGATCCCGCAGCTCGCCGACGGCGACGCGCTCGCGGCCGCGCTGCCCGTGCGGCCCGGCGTCCGCTACAGCGCGCTCGTCCCGAACGAGCCGGGCTATGCGCGCTTCCGCGCCGCGGGCGGTGCGCAGATCGCGGCCGTGTTCGTGTCGGCCAGCGAGACGCACAACCGCAAGAACGTGAACTGCAGCGTGGCCGAACAGCTCGAGCGGATCCGGCCGGTGGCGGAGCGCTGCCGGGCCGACGGGATCGGGCTGCGCGCGTACGTCTCGACGGTGTGCGGCTGCCCTTACGAGGGCGAGGTCGCGATCGCCGCAGTGACCGCGCTGACCGCGAAGCTCCTCGCGCTCGGCGTCACGGAGGTCTCGCTCGGCGACACGATCGGCGTCGGGGTACCGCGCGGCGTCCGCGCGCTGGTCGCCGCGGTATCCGGCATAGCACCCCTCGAGCGGGTGGCGCTGCATCTCCACGACACCTACGGCCGCGCGCTCGCGAACGTCGAGGCGGGCTACCAGGCGGGAGTCCGCACGTTCGACGCGTCGCTGGCGGGGCTCGGCGGCTGCCCGTACGCACCCGGCGCGTCGGGGAACGTCGCCACCGAGGACGTCGTGGATCTCTTCGAGCGCAGCGGCATCGCGACCGGCGTGTCCGTCAACGCGCTGGTCGACGCGAGCACCTGGCTCGAGAACGAGGTGCTGAAGCGCCCGCTGCCCGGGCGGGTGTATCGCGCGATTCGCGGCGCGCGGGAGCGGCTCGCCGAGCGCGGCGGCGTCGCGAGCGGCGAGAGGGGGGAGCGGTGAAGCGCGAGCAGGAGGCGATCGAAAGCCTGGAGCAGATCCGCCGCGGCGGCGACCCGAAGTATCACGAGAAGGCGCGCAGCGAGGGCAAGCTCTTCTGTCGCGAACGGCTGGGGCTCTTGCTCGACGCCGGGTCGTTCATCGAAGACGCCGCGTTCGCGAACAGCCTCGCCGGCGATCTGCCCGCCGATGGCGTCGTGACCGGCGCCGGGCGGATCGAAGGGCGCCCGGTGTGCGTGATGGCGAACGACTCGACGGTAAAGGCGGGCTCGTGGGGCAAGCGCACGGTCGAGAAGATCCTGCGCATCCAGGAGCGCGCCGAGCGCAGCGGCGTCCCGCTCGTCTACCTGGTCGACTCGGCGGGCGCCCGCATCACCGATCAGATCGAGATGTTCCCCGGGCGCCGCGGCGCAGGGCGCATCTTCCACAACCAGGTGCGGATGTCGGGACGCGTCCCGCAGGTGTGTCTCTTGTTCGGTCCGTCTGCCGCGGGCGGCGCGTACATCCCGGCGTTCTGCGACATCGTCGTGATGGTCGAGGGCAACGCGAGCATGTACCTCGGCTCGCCGCGCATGGTGGCGAAGGTGATCGCCCAGGAGACGACGCTCGAGGAGATGGGCGGCGCGCGCATGCACTGCACCACGTCGGGCTGCGGCGACATCCTGGTGCAGACCGAGCGAGAGGCGATCGCGGCCGCGCGCGCGTATCTGTCGTATCTGCCCGCGAGCTGCGACGGCGAGCCGCCGCTCGCGGCTGCGGTGGACCCCGTTGCGAGCTGCGACGACCTGGAGGCGCAGATCCCCGCGCAGGAGAACAAGACCTTCGACATGCACCGGGTGATCGAGCGCCTGATCGACGCCGACACCCTGTTCGAGATCAAGGCGCTGTTCGCGAAGGAGCTGATCACCGGCTTCGCGCGCATCGACGGCAAGCCGGTGGGCATCGTCGCCAACCAGCCGAAGCAGAAGGGCGGCGTGCTGTTCGTCGACTCGGCCGACAAGGCGGCGCGCTTCATCTGGCTGTGCGACGCGTTTGGCCTCCCGCTCGTCTTCCTCGCCGACGTGCCGGGCTTCATGGTCGGCGTGCAGGTGGAGCGGCAGGGGATCATCCGCGCCGGCGCGAAGATGATCCACGCGGTGTCGTCGGCCACGGTGCCGCGCTTCTCGGTGATCGTGCGCAAGGCGTACGGTGCGGGCCTCTACGCGATGAGCGGCCCCGGCTTCGAGCCCGAGGTGACGCTCGCGCTGCCCGGCGCGATGATCGCGGTGATGGGCCCCGAGGCCGCCGTGAATGCCGTCTACTTCAACAAGCTCGAGGCACTTCCCGAGGCGGAGCGGGCCGCCGAGGAGGAGCGGCTGCGCGCCGAGTACCGCGCCGAGATCGACGTCGAACGCCTCGCGAGCGAGCTCGCGATCGATGCGGTGGTGCCGCCGCGCGAGCTGCGCCGCGAGCTGGTCGCGCGCCTGCGCGCCGCGTGGGGCCGCCGCGATCCGCCGCCGCACAAACGGCGTAGCGTGACGCCGGTCTAGAGGGCCCTCGTAGGTCGGGAGCATCCCGCCTTCCGCGCTGTGGCGGAACCAGAAACGATCGGTGGCGGCGTCCGGAACTGGATTCAAATCCTGTTCATGCTGAGTCATCACTCCGCAGGGCGTCGAGCAGCGACAGCACCAGCCGGCGAGCGCACGGGTTCGGCCCGCTCGCGCAGGTGGGTGAGCGCCGAGAGGAAGCTGTCGAGCGGATCGAGCCACCTGCGCGAAGTGCTCGACGCGCACGAGATCTGCGCCGGGTAGCCGTGGAAGGAGCGGTGGGCGCGCTCACCGGGGCCCTTCCGCGGGCGGGCAGACCTCGGCCAGGCGGCGCTGCAGCTCGCGACCGGAGACGCGCGGGAAGCGCTGGGGAGATCTTACTCGTCGCGCCTTGCGAGGGTGTGTGATGCGCGGCGCTTTCGTATGCGGTACTGGACAGTTCAAAGGCCAGGCGAGGAGATCGCGTCCGGTGGATCGGCTGCGTCTTGGCAGACGAACGCGGCTTCTGCTGCTGATCGCCGCGATCACGGTGCCGCTGCATTTCTTTCGGCTGTCCGAGCCGCGCTCGGTCGTCTTCGACGAGGTGCACTTCGGCCAGTTCCTGAACGCCTATACCGGCTCGGGGGCGTATTTCTTCGACATCCACCCGCCCCACGCGAAGCTCGTGGCGGCGGGCGTGGCGGCGCTCGGTGGGTATCGCGGCGACCAGGACTTCGACGCGATCCATCGCCGCATCACGAAGGTCTCGCCAGCGCTGCTGCGCTTCGTGCCGGCGCTGGCCGGCGCGCTGATCCCTCTGCTCGTGTTCGTGCTGCTGGTTCAGCTCGGGGCGAGCGAGTGGGGAGCGCTGGTCGGCGGATTGGCGCTCGCGTTGGACAACGCTCTGCTGATCCAGACCCGCATCCTCGCCCTCGACGGCGTGCTGCTGGCCAGCACGCTCGGGGCGCTCTGCTGTTACCTGGCCGCGCTGAGCGCCGCCGGACGCGGCCGGCGCCTCGCGTGGACGCTGGCCTGTGGAGCGCTCGCGGGGCTCGCCGCCGGCACCAAGTTCACCGGTCTGACGGCACTCGCGATCGTGGGTCTGTGTGGGATCGGTGCGTGGCTGCGCGATCGGCGCTTCGCGGTGCTGCGCACCCTCGGTGGGGATGCCGCGGGTGTCGTGGCGGCGGCGCTCGCCGTCTACGCGCTCGGATGGTGGTTGCACTTCGCGCTGCTGCCCGAGGCGGGGCCGGGGGACAAGTGGGGACCGCGCAGCGGCGATTGGCTGGCCGACACGCTCGCCGTCCACGGCCGGATGCTGAGCGCCAACGTCGGACTCTCCGCCGGTCATCCCTACGCGAGTGTCTGGTGGAGCTGGCCGCTGATGCTGCGCGCCGTCTCGTACTGGAGCGAAGCCGGCCGCCACCTCTTCTTCCTGGGCAACCCTGTCGTCTGGTGGGGGTCGGCGCTCGGCCTGGTGCTCGTGCTCGCGTCGCCCCCGCTGCGGGCGGTGACCCGGATCGCGGCGGGCGACCCGACGCGCGCCTGGCCACCGCAGCTGTGGATCCCGCTCTGTGGCTGGGCGCTCTCGTACGCGCCACTCGTCGGGGTGCCGCGCATCCTCTTCCTCTATCACTACCTGACACCGCTCGTGTTCAGCGTCTGCGCGGTGGCGCTCTGGCTCGATCACAGCGGCTGGACCCGGCCCGGTGGCTGGCGGGAGCAACCGCGCAGCGTATGGCTGGCATTCGCCGCGCTGGCGCTGGGATTCGCGCTGATCAGCCCGTTCACGCTCTGCTACGTCGAGGCGCCTGCGTATCAGCGGGCCGTGTACACCGCGCTCCCGGGTTGGCGCTGAAGCGCAACGCGGGAGGGCAGACGGCCCTCCCGCGCGTTCAGAACGCTCGGATCCGCGGGCGACCCGTGCGATCGAGATTCCTTGGCTCAGACCCCAGGCGTGGGCGTCGGGGTCGGTGTCGGGCTCTCGCAGGGGCCGAAAATGTCCTGCTCGTGTCCGGCCTTCGGTGTCCCATCCTCGTTGAAGTGGCCCGCTTGGTCGCCACCGCCGAAGACCCCGTTCGGCGAGAGCGTCAGCTCGATGAAGTGCGTGGTGTCGTCCTGACCCGCCGCATGGCAGATCGTGAGCTTCTCCTCAGGAGCGGCCTGCGACGTGGACGCCGTAAGGAGCAACGCCCCACCGGCAACACCAGCCACCAACCCAACGACCAGCAACCCAGTTCGATATCCGATCCAGTTCCTCACAGCATTCTCCTTTGTCCATAAAGGACTTGCATCGATGCAAAGCGCCGTTCTAAACCTACCGAGCGCAATTCGCAAGCGATTTAATGGGTACGTCGCGTCGTTCTGGCCCCAGGTGACGCGCGTCCATCAGAGCGGCGCCTGACGCTCGGGAGCGAGCATCAAGCCGAGCGGCCCGCCGGGAACGTTCAGACTCAAGCGCTCGCCGTCCCGCAGCACTTCCACGCGGATCGGATCGCCCGGGCGGCTGCGAGTGGCCCGGTCCCGGATCTCCTCGATACTGAAGACGCGGTCGCCGTCGTAGCTGAGAAACGTGTCGCCGGGCTCGAATCCGGCGTCATCGGCCGGCGAGCGGCCGCTGACGTCGGTGACGCGGGCGCGGTTGGCCTTCCCGGTGGCGTAGAGGTAGCGATCGTACTCCGCCTGGCTGAGCTCCTGGCGCAGCTCGTCGTCTAGGGCGCGCAGCTCCTGGCCATGCTGAGCCGTACCGGCCCACCCCTCACGCCGGGCGCGATCGCCGAGCCGGATCTTCTCCATCTCCACGCCCTCCCAGCGCCCGCGAAGATCCTGCGCGGCGCGCGGATCGATGCCCGCGGCGACGAGTGCATCGCGATCGAACATCGGGCGCTGCGCCCCACCGCCCGCGGCGCTCTGCGCGTCCGCCGCGCGCGGATCGCCGGCGGTGCGGTCGCTGCCGTCGATCTGCGCGCGCAGCGACTCCAGCTCCAAGGCCAGGCGCTCGCGCGCCTCGATCTCGCGGTCGAGCGCCATCCGGAGGGCCGCCATCTCCGCATCCGCCGTGGTGGCGGCGCGGCGGGGGTGGAGCGCCGATCTCTTTCCCTCGACCTCGCCCGACTGGCTGCACAAAGCGCAGCTGGCGATCCAAAGGAGCAGCAAACCCACCGCTGCGGAGGCGACCCACTCCCATCGTTCCAGCAGCATTCGCGCGATTTCCGGGCTCGCCCTGCCGGACCCTCGCGTCATCCGCGCATCCGATCGATTCGCATCCGGCGCATCGTAGTGCGGATTCGCACCAGGTCGGCAGGAAGGCGCAGCAGCGCGCCGAAGCCCACCTTCGAGCCCGGGACGTCGGTCCACTCGGGCACCGGCACCTCGTGGACGCGGCGGTGGAGCACGGCCTCGGCGGTACCCGGTTCGGAGCGGGCGATCCGTGCGAGGATCTCCACGTCGAACAGCCAGCGGCTCGCGAACGGCGCGTCGAGCAGCGCGCCGAGAGCCGGCCCATTGCGCAAGAGCTTCGCGCCGCACTGCGAGTCGTAGACGGGCGCGCGCAACGCGAGCGAGACCAGCGTCGAGGCGACGCGGCCCAGATAGTGGCGCACGGCGCGGCGCGCGACCGGCCGCCCGAGCATCAGGATCCGAGAGCCGGCGGCCAGCGCGAGCTCCGGGTGCAGGTCGAGGTGGTCGGCCAGCGTCTCGACGAAGCGCAGCGGCGTGGCGAGGTCGGCGTCCCAGTATCCGACATAGCGTGGCGCGCGGGCGAGCTCGGCGCGGATTCCGGCGCGCACCGCGGACCCCTTGCCCTGGTTCACGGACAGGCATTCCACTCCGATGCGCTCGGGCGCGGCGGCGGCGATCTCCGCGAGGCGCGCCGCGGTGGCGTCGGTGCTCCCGTCGTCGACGAAGCACAGGCGCCGGTCGGAGCGCTCGCGGGCGAACGCGATGAATGCGTCGCCGTCGAGGCGCTCCGCCTCATTGAAGCAGGGAACGACCAGCGCGAGGCGGGGCGGGCACGCGTTCATGCGCTCACCAGGGCTTGCCGACAGCAGATCGAAGCGCGTCGCCAGAACTGCTGGCCTCGTCTCGCAGCGCCGCGAGCCCCGCCCGCTGGATCGCATTGCGAACCGCGCTCGGGCCCCAGCGACCGTGCCGCGGTGTCGGGACGTCGAGCTGGTCGAGCAGCGCGGCGAGATCGCGCAGCGACGCGCCGGGGTTCGACAGCACGAGCTCGCAGAGGACCGGGGCGAGCGTCTCGGCGTGCGCGTCGGCGCGGGCGCGCAGCGCGGCGACGCCCGCGCGCGAGCCGATCTCGGGGCGCGGAGAGCCGAGCCGGACGCCGCGGCTGCGCGCCGCCTGCAGCGCGTCGCGGCTGCGGTCCGAGGCCTCTGCCTGCGCGTGGCGCGCGACGTCGCGCAAGAGGCGCAACGTCGGCCGCCGCGCGGTGCCGGCATCGGCGGCGAGCAGCACCACGCCGGCCTCGAGCACCGCGTCGAGGAACACCCGATCTCCGCCCACCGCCGCCAGACTCGACACGAGCAGCGCGGCGCGCGCGTCGCGGCAGCGCGCCAGCGCGCGTTCGAGCTCGGGGCGCGCGCGGCCGCGCCGCGCCTCCACGAACGGCTCCACGACCACGAGACCGCGCTCGCGCGCAAACGCCGCCGTCGCGGCGGAGAGCTCGGCGAGAACCGAGGAGGCGTCGCGCGCGCGCGCGCTGCCGGGCAGCGGGTAGTAGGTCACGACGCGGGTCGCCATCGCGTTCGGAGGTTAAGGCATTCCTTGGAAATAGAACACGGGGCGACGCCACGGGTGGGCTCGTGCGGCTCGCCCGCGCTCGCGCGCTGTCGGCGCGTGGTGGCGGGCGTGCATTCACCTCGGGATGGCGGCGATCATCGCTCCGCAGGGCGTCGAGCAGCGGCAGCACCGGGCGAGCGCACGGGTTGGACCCGCTCGCGCTGGTGGGTGAGCGCCGAGAGGAAGCTGTCGAGCTGATCGAGCCACGCGCAGTACAGGCTGTAGGGATCCCGGTCGGGATGTCGCGCGCCCAGTCGAGCGTAGAGGCGAAGCTCCGCGTCGACCTCGGCCGTCGGAGCGTCGGGCACGGGCACGCCGAGGGAGCGCAGGCGCGTGCGGGCCACCTCGATCAGCGCGGCCTCGGGCGTGGCCCGGCCGTGAGCGAGATCCTCGAGCCCGTGCAGCACGAGATCTGCGCCGGGCAGGCCATGGAGGGAATCGTCCTGCGTACTCATCGGGTCGTTTCCGCGGGCGAACAGACCTCGGCCAGGCGGCGCTGCAGCTCGCGACCGGAGACGCGCGGGAAGCGCTCGAGACGCGGCTCCATCTGCTCGAGCGCGCAGCGGAGCGCATCGCAGGTTACGAGTCCCCGCTCGAGCATCGCCAGGACGTCGCTTGTGTCGCGCTCGAAACCGCGGGCGAGCTTGGCCAGCGCCTGGGCGCGCAGGTCGTAGTGGCGGACCTCGAGTGGACCGAAGCGACCGACGAGAGGGCTCCTCTCCCGCCAGTCCGCGAGCTGGGGCAGGAAGTCGCCGGGCGAGGCGAGCTCCACGTTCACGTCCAGCTCCTCCTTGATGCGAGCGATCGCTGCGAAGACGCCTTCGGGCTCGGGGTCGAGCTTGAGGTCGAGGTCGACGGTGGCGCTCCGCCAGCCCTCCAGCAGTGCGGTCGCACCTCCGGTGAGATAGGCGACACCGGGGCCGCGGCATGCTCGCCCCAGCGCGTCGAGCACCTCGCGCAGGCGGTCGGGGTCGAGAGGACGGCGCACGGGGAGATCTTACTCGTCGCCGCTGCGAGGCCGCTGCCGGCGACCGCGTTCGCGCGCAAAGGCCGCCGCCGCGCCGGGCCCTGGCGGATCGGGCGGGGCGGTGCTAGCCAGTTAACGTGAGCTGGCAAACCGACGCGCGCGCGAAGACCGGTTCGGTCCCCGCTTCGGGGCCGGACGGTGATTGGAGCATTGCCGAGATCCGGTCCCGCGCCGGCGTCTCGGCGCGCACGCTCCGCTACTACGAGGAGATGGGTCTCTTGCCGGGCGTGCGCCGGCGGGCCGGCGGGCGCCGCGTCTACGGACCCGACGAGCTGGAGCGCCTGTGCTTCATCCAGCGCCTCAAGGCTCTCGGTCTATCCCTCATCGAGATCAGGGAATTGAACGCGGTCCATGCGATCGGCGGCCCGGCCGGCGGCTCGACCCGGGCGATGCTCGGGCGGCTCGACGAGCTGCTCGCGCGCCATCGCGCCGACGTGGACGCGCGGATCGGCGAGCTGCTGGCGCTGCGCGTGGAGATCGACGCGTACCGCGACCGCGTCGGACGGCGGATCGGCGGCGCGGCCGGGTCGAGACCGGCGCGCAAGGGGCGGGCCTCGTGAGTCGACCCGCCGCCGCGACACCGCTTCACGCCGCGCGCGCGGCCCGGCGCATGCGCGTGGTGACCGCCGCGTCGCTCTTCGATGGCCACGATGCTGCGATCAACATCATGCGCCGCATCTTGCAGGCGCAGGGCGCCGAGGTGATCCACCTCGGACACGACCGCTCGGTGGAGGAGATCGCGGTGGCCGCCGTCCAGGAGGACGCCGACGCGGTGGCGGTGTCGTCCTATCAGGGCGGTCACATGGAGTTCTTCCGCTACCTCGCCCAGCGGCTCGCGGAGCTCGGCGCAGCGCACGTCCGCGTCTACGGCGGGGGCGGCGGCACGATCACGCCGGAGGAGGCCACTGCGCTCCAGTCCGAGGGCGTCGCGCGGATCTTCGGACCCGCCGACGGACGCGCGCTCGGGCTCGAGGGCATGATCCGCTCGCTGCTCGACGAGTGTCGGGCCTCGCCTGCGCGCGGTGCGCCGGACCCGGGCGCGCTCTCGCCGACCGCGCCGAGCGCGGTAGCCCACGGGATCACCTGGCTCGAGGAATGCGACGAGGGCGATCCCGCCGCCGCGGCGTGGCGCGCAGCGCTCGCCGCACACCGCAGGCGAGCCGCGGCGCCGGTGCTGGGCTTCACCGGGACCGGAGGCGCGGGGAAGTCCAGCGTGGTGGACGAGCTGGTGCTGCGATTGCGACGCGAGCGTCCGGAGATCAGCGTGGCGCTCTTGCTCGTCGACCCGACGCGGCGCCGCACCGGCGGCGCGCTGCTCGGCGACCGGATCCGGATGAATGCGATCTACGGCCCGCGCATCTTCGTGCACAGCTTCGCGACGCGGCGCGCCCACCTCGCGGTCTCCCGCACGGTCGTCGACGCGCTGCGCGTGGTTCAGGCCGCCGACTTCGACCTCGTGTTCGTCGAGACCGCCGGCATCGGCCAGAGCGATTCGGAGATCGTCGATCTCGTCGATACCTCGATCTACGTGATGACGCCCGAGTACGGCGCGCCGTCGCAGCTCGAGAAGATCGACATGCTCGACATGGCCGACTTCGTGGTGCTGAACAAGAGCGATCGGGCGGGCGCGCTCGATGCGCTGCGCGACGTCCGGAAGCAGTGGAAACGCAACCGCCAGGCGTTCTCGCTCCCCGACGCGGACGTGCCGGTGTTCCCGACGATCGCGCGCCAGTGGAACGACGCGGGCATGGACCGGCTGTTCGCCGCGCTGACGCCGGTGCTGGGGCTCGACGAGAAGGCGGTGGCCCCGCGCGCGCCCGCGCATGCGCCCGGTGCGCTGATTCCGGCGGCCCGCGGCCGCTACCTCGCGGAGATCGCCGAGACGGTTCGCGCGTGGCACGCGCAGACCGAGCAACTGGCGGAGCGCGCCGCCGACGCCGCCTCGTTCGAACGCGCGCTGGCCGCGATCGGCGGCGAGCGTGGTGCGGCGCCGCCGCTCTCGGCGGCCCGCGATGCGGCGCTCGCCGACGTCGGGAGCGAGCTCGAATCGGCGCTGCGCGAGTGGCCCACCGTCTGCGCGCGCTATGCGGCCGACCAGCAGTGCTACGCGGTGCGCGGGCGCGCGCTCGAAGTGACCAACCACGTCGAGACGCTCTCGCACACGCGGCTGCCGAAGGTTGCGCTGCCGCGCACCCGCGACTGGGCGGAGCTCACCCGTTTCCTGCGCCGCGAGAATCTGCCCGGATCGTTCCCGTTCACCGCCGGCGTGTTCCCGTTCAAACGCGAGGGCGAGGACCCGACCCGGATGTTCGCCGGGGAGGGAACCCCGGAGCGCACCAATCGGCGCTTCCATCTCGTGTCGCGCGGGCTGCCCGCAGCGCGGCTCTCGACCGCGTTCGACTCGGTGACGCTCTACGGGCGCGACCCGCACCAGCGTCCGGACGTCTACGGCAAGGTCGGCAACTCGGGCGTCTCGGTGTGCACGGTGGACGACGCGGTGAAGCTCTACTCGGGCTTCGACCTGTGTGCGCCGAACACCTCGGTTTCGATGACGATCAACGGGCCCGCGCCGACCGTGCTCGCGTTCTACCTGAACGCCGCGATCGATCAGGGCGTCGAGAAGCATCTGCGGCTCGCGGGTCGCCTCGACGCGGTGCGCGAGCAGCTCGCCGCGCGCGATCTCCCGTGCTATGCCGGCGCGCTGCCTGCGGGCCACGACGGCCTCGGGCTCGCGCTGCTCGGGGTGTCCGGTGACGAAGTCGTGGATGCCGAGGTCTACGCGCGGATTCGCGCCGACGTGCTGCGCAGCGTTCGCGGCACCGTGCAGGCCGACATCCTGAAGGAGGACCAGGCGCAGAACACCTGCATCTTCTCCACCGACTTCTCGCTGAAGGTGATGGGCGACGTCCAGCAGTACTTCATCGATCACGAGATCGGGAACTTCTACTCGGTGTCGATCTCCGGCTACCACATCGCCGAGGCGGGAGCGAACCCGATCACCCAGCTTGCCTTCACGCTCGCGAACGGGTTCACGTACTGCGAGTACTACCGCGCGCGCGGCATGCGCGTCGACGACTTCGCGCCGAACTTCTCGTTCTTCTTCAGCAACGGGCTCGACGCCGAGTACAGCGTGATCGGGCGCGTCGCGCGGCGGATCTGGGCGATTGCGATGCGTGAGCGCTACGGCGCGAGCGAGCGCAGCCAGAAGCTCAAGTATCACATCCAAACCTCGGGTCGCTCCTTGCACGCACAGGAGATGGCGTTCAACGACATCCGCACCACGCTGCAGGCGCTGGCCGCGACGCTGGACCAGTGCAACAGCCTGCACACGAACGCCTACGACGAGGCGGTCACCACGCCGACCGAGGAGAGCGTGCGGCGCGCGGTCGCGATCCAGCTGATCATCAACCGCGAGCTGGGCCTGGCCAAGAACGAGAATCCGCTCCAGGGCGCCTACGTGATCGAAGAGCTGACCGACCGGGTGGAGGAAGCCGTGCTCGCCGAGTTCGAGCGACTCTCCGAGCGCGGCGGCGTGCTCGGCGCGATGGAGACGCTGTACCAGCGCAGCAAGATCCAGGAGGAGAGCCTCTTCTACGAGACGCAGAAGGACTCGGGCGCACTGCCGATCATCGGCGTGAACACCTTCGAAAATCTGCATCCGGACGCAGCGCCGCCCGCGCGTGAGCTGATGCGCTCCGACGACGCCGAGAAAGAGGCTCAGCTCGCGAACCTGCGCGCGTTCCAGCGCCGCCACGCCGACCGCGCTCCGGCCGCGCTGCGCCGCCTCCAGGACACCGCGCGCGCGGGCGGCAACGTGTTCGCCGAGCTGATGGAGACGGTCAAGGTCGCGAGCCTCGAACAGATCACGAACGCGTTGTTCGAGGTGGGCGGCAGCTACCGGAGATCGATGTGAAAGGTGGGAAAAGGTGACAGATTTATTTCCCGGCGGCGGTGAGCGAAAATCGATCTGTCACCTTTTCTAACAGCGATGAACTCTCGAGCTTGACTGACTCGCACGTCCGCCGCGTCGCAATGCTCGCTCCGATGGTTTCGGAGCTGCGCCCGCTGCTGCGCGCCGTTCCGCTGCACCGCAGGCGGTTCGGCAACCTCGACGTTCACGCCGGCACGGTCGGCCAGGTCGAGGTCGTCGCGGCGCTGACCGGGATCGGGATCTGCGCCGCCGCGGAGGCCACGGAGCGCCTGCTCGGCTCCATCCCGGTGGATCACCTGCTGGTCGTCGGCATCGCGGGCGGCATCGCCCCGCACGTCGCGGTCGGGGATCTGGTCGTCCCGGAGCTCGTGATCGACGCAGCGACGGGGGAAAAGTACCGGTCGTCTGCGTTTGGGGGCGCCGCGATGCACGGCACGCTCTCGACGTCCGACGAGTTCGTCGTGGATCGCGAAAGGCTGGCTGAGCTCGCGGCGCGCGGCATCGTCGCGGTCGACATGGAGACCGCCTCGATCGCGGCGGTCTGCGAGCGACGCGGTTGCCGCTGGTCCGCGTTCCGTGCGATCAGCGACATGGCCGGTGACACGCCGCACGACGTCCTCGGTCTCGTTCGGCCCGACGGCACGCCGAACCTCCCCGCCACCGCGCGCTTCCTGCTGACCCAGCCCTGGCGGATCCCGTTCCTGGTTCGGCTCGCGCGCGGCGCGAACCTGGCCACTGCTACGGCGGCCGCCGCGGCCGTTCGCGCCTGCGCCCGGGCCTAGCCGCCCGCCGCCCGAGCGTGAACGAGAACGGGTCCGGCGATTTCGCACGTGTGGTATACGTACTCGCATGGCAAAACCTCTCCCGAAGAAGGCGAAGTGGACGCTGACGTTCGACGCGAGGCTGAAGTCACTCGTCATCCGGGCCGCGCGGCGCCGCGGGGTCTATCCCGTGGCGCTTCTCGAGGAAATCGTCCGCAGCCGCTTCAATCCCTATGGCCACTCCGATATCGAGGACAGCGCGGCGTACGTCGCAGCAATGAGGAAATCGTCCCGGAGCCAATCGGATGACGAGTTCCTGGCCGAGATCCGGAAATGGCGAAGATCTCGCTCCTCGTAGACACGGACGTGTTCATCGAATACTTCAACCGCGGTCGCTACGCCGCGCTCTTCGGCCCGGCGGTTTTCGCGGTGCACTATTCGGTCGTCACGCGCAAGGAGCTGCTGGCGAAGCGCGGGTTGAGCGAGGCCGAGCGCAAGGCCATCCTCGGGGAGCTCCGGCGTCACCGTGTCGTCGGCCTCAGCGACGCGATCGTGCGTCGCTACTCGGAGCTGCGCCAGCGCCACCCCGTGCTCGAGAAGGAGGATGCGCTGATCGCGGCTACCGGATTGGTCCGGCGCCTGCCGCTCGTGACCAGGAACCGCAAGCACTTCACACCCATCGCGGGCCTGACGCTGTTCGGGCCATGATTGGGTCAGTCTCCATCGAATACGGCGTCAGGTGGAGGTCGGGGACGCTGGATCGGATAGCGGCTCCTCGACGGCTTAGTTTAGGCTGGATTCTTGCAACGTCCGAGAAGTATTCTTACGTGAAATCTCCCCGTCGCGGGCCTGATACGAGCGTCACTGAGCGCATCGGCCGCGCCACCATCACTGGCCGGCCGTGTAAGTCCAAACCGACCGAAATATAGAGGCCGAAGAGGACCCTGGCTCGACATTCGGCTCGCTAGGCGATCATCATTGCGAGCGCAGTTGTCACCTATTGTGGGGAAGGAGCGGCGCGCCATGAAAGCGTCAGCGAAGAGAGCCGCCTTCTGGAGTCTGGTGGTCGCAGCGGGGCTCACCGTCGTCCAGACCGCCATTGCTGCGATACCAGGAGCAGATGGGACGATTCACGCCTGCTACAGCAAGAGTAACGGGAGCGCCCGCGTGATTGACGTCGAGCAGGCCAGTGCGTGCAAGGCGACGGAAGTCGAAGTCTTCTGGAACCAGCTCGGTCCGCCGGGTCCGCCGGGTCCGCCGGGTCCGCCGGGTCCGCCGGGGATCCTAGACGCCAGCGTGGCCACTAGCTCGACGTACACGGTGTTCGGGGGCATTGATTGGGCCGACCTGCCAGGGGCATCGGTGTCAGTCACCGTTCCCGAAAGCGCGACCGGTCTGATCGTGGTTCGCTTCTCTGCACCAACAGCCTGCTGGGGCATCCTGGCTCCCGCGTGCCGGATCCGAGCACTCGTCGACGGTGTTGAGGCTGAGCCAGCACTCGGGGACGGAGCCATCTTCGCGGAAGTAGAACCTTGGTCAGGTCCGCCCAAGTTCTCCAGCCTGAGCATCGAGCGATCGCTCAGTGGACATGGGCCGGGCGAACATTTGATTCAGATTCAATACAAGAACGCCAATGGGAACGCGTTCCAGATGCAGGGCTGGCACCTCATCGCCGAGGTCTTCTCCGAGTAGAGGCTCGGGGCTGGAGTTACTGGTTGCAACCCGGAGGGAGTCGAGGCGATAGGCCGGCGGGAGCGCGAGATCCTCGAACATGCCGTACGCGCCATCGCCGAGCGGGCGGCATCCGCAAAGCTCGGTCATCGACGAGAAAAGGCGTTTGGACTCCGGCCTCGACGTGCTCCGCGACTTCGACGCGCTGCAGTGGGCACTCTTCTGGGCTATCGCTCCTCGCGCGGAACGCTGTAGTAGTCCATGTAGGGCTTCATGTCCTCGTGGATCTTCCGCGGATCGAGGCCCCAATCCTCGGCTGAATACTTGTGCTTGCCGAACTTGCCCTTCGGCTTGTGGGCCAGGTAGTCGCGGATCGCGTCTGCGTGCGCGGCGCGAAACGGCCTCCCGATCCCGTCGTAGAGCCGCTCGATCGCGCCGGCCGGATCGTGCATCAGGTCCGCGAACTGCACGTGCACCACCCGGCCGGGAAGGGTTCCGGCCTGTTCGCGCTGCATCAGCGCCAGCAGCAGCAGGCCGGCCCCGTAGCCGTCCATCTTCTCCAGCTCGACGTGATCGCTGCGCAGCCAGCGCACGGTCGCGAGCGTGCTGAGCCCCGACGGCAGCGTCTTCGCCGGATCGCGGTGGGTGACGACCACGGCCGCGTCGGGGTACGACGCGAACAGCAGGTCGAGCATCATCAGGTAGACGGGCGTCTTCAGCACCCACGTCCGCTTCGGCGCGCCGTACTGGAGGCTCTGCAGCACGGCGCGGTGGTAGGCCATCGCCGCCGGAAAATCGGGGACGAAGCCGGGGATGTCGGCGGCCATCGGCCAGTGGAAGCCGCCGAACGACGGCTGGCGGATCGCGATGCACTCCATCGGGAGATGGGCCGCGAGCTCGTGGATCGACGCGAACTCGGGCTGCACGTCCGACCACAGCTCCTGCTCGCACTCGGCGACGAGGCGATGCATCTCGCCGCGGAGCGCTGCCGGCGGCGCGGGCTGGAGCGCCTCGTAGGCGAGCGGGCTGCGCGCGAAGGCGTCGAGCGACAAGAGCTCGTGCAGAATCGTCGTGCCCGAGCGCGCCGGGCCCGCGATCACGATCGGCGCTGCGATCGCCTCGCGCGCGATCGCCGGGTGCTCGCGGTGGCGACGGGTCAAGAGCAGCCGCGACACGAGGCCGCGCAGGATCTCCTGGCGCGTCATCAGGCGCCCGACGACGTGGAGATGACCGGTCGCTTCGATCGCCTCGACCAGCCGCTCGAGACGGCCGCGCCAATCGCCGTCGAATGCGCCGAAATCATCGCATCCCGTCGCGGCCCGCGCGCGCTCGACGAGCGCGTCGACGTCGAGCGGCACGAGATGGTGCGCACCCAGCACCGAGTCGCCCATCCAGTTCATTCGTCGCACCCAGTCGGGGCGCGTGTAGTGCTGGTTCAGCTGGATCACGCAGGGATTCCTCGCGGATGAGCCGCGTGCACGCGGCGCGGCGAATACTACTCGACCCGTGCCGCAACCACGCGGGGCGGCTATCGTTTTGGCATGACGAGAACCCGAGCCGTGAGCGCCGACCTCGAGCGCTGGCGCGAGCTCGCCCGCCGGGATCTGCGCGACCGCGACCCGGCGGAGCTGATTCGCGAGACGCCCGACGGCCTGCGGATCAAGCCGCTGTACTCGGCGGCCGACCTCGAGGGCCTCGAGCAGATCGACACGCTGCCGGGCGTATTCCCGTTTCTGCGCGGACCGCGCGCCACGATGTACGCGAACCGACCGTGGACGATCCGCCAGTACGCGGGCTTCTCGACCGCCGAGGAGTCCAACGCGTTCTACAAGGCGAACCTCGCCGCGGGCCAGCAGGGCCTGTCGGTCGCGTTCGATCTCGCCACGCACCGCGGCTACGACTCGGACCACCCGCGCGTGCTGGGCGACGTCGGCAAGGCAGGCGTCGCGATCGACTCGGTGGAGGACATGAAGATCCTGTTCGACGGGATCCCGCTCGACCAGGTGACCGTGTCGATGACGATGAACGGAGCAGTCCTCCCGGTGCTGGCGTGCTTCATCGTCGCCGGTGAAGAGCAGAATGTCCCGCAGGAGAAGCTCGCCGGAACGATCCAGAACGACATCCTGAAAGAGTTCATGGTCCGCAACACCTACATCTATCCGCCCGAGCCCTCGATGCGGATCGTCGCGGACATCATCGCGTACACGGCGCGGTCGATGCCGAAGTTCAACTCGATCTCGATCAGCGGCTACCACATGCAGGAAGCGGGCGCGACGACCGTCCAGGAGCTGGCGTTCACGATCGCCGACGGCCTCGACTACGTGCGCGCCGCGCTCTCGAAGGGGTTGGACGTCGACGAGTTCGCCGGGCGCGTGTCGTTCTTCTGGTGCATCGGCATGAACTTCTATCTCGAGGTCGCGAAGCTGCGCGCGGCGCGCCGGATCTGGGCCGAGCGCATGCGCGACCTGTTCGCACCGAAGAAGGACGCGTCGCTGATGCTGCGCACGCACTGCCAGACCTCGGGTGCGAGCCTCACCGAGCAGGACCCGATGAACAACGTCGTCCGCACCACGATCGAGGCGATGGCGGCGGTGTTCGGCGGCACGCAGAGCCTGCACACGAACGGCTACGACGAGGCCGTGAGCCTGCCGACGGATCAGGCCGCGCGCGTCGCGCGCAACACACAGCTGATCTTGCAGGAGGAGAGCGGCATCCCGGCGGTGATCGATCCGTGGGGCGGCTCCTACTTCATGGAGTCGCTCACCGAGAGCGTCTACCGCGCCGCCAACGCGCTGATCGATGAGGTCGAGGCGCTGGGTGGCATGACGAAGGCGGTCGTCGCCGGCATGCCGAAGCTGCGGATCGAGGAGGCGGCGACGCGGCGCCAGGCGCGCGTCGACAGCGGCGAGGACGTGATCGTCGGCGTGAACAAGTACCCGCCGCCCGAGCGGGTCGAACTCGACGTGCGCGACATCGACAACACGGCGGTGCGCGAGGCGCAGCTGCGCCGGCTCGCGGCGATCCGCGCCCGCCGCGACGCCGCGGCGGTGGCGCGTTGTCTCGAAGAGCTGCGCGAGCTGGCGCGCTCCGGGAACGGCAACCTGCTCGCGGCGGCGATCGACGCGGCGCGGGCGCGCTGCAGCGTCGGCGAGATCTCGGCGGCGCTCGAGGACGTCTTCACCCGCCACCGGGCGGAGGTCAAGGCCGTGTCCGGAGTCTACGGTGCGAGCTACCAGGGCGACGAGGACTTTGCC
>Ga0184637_10000421_pt1 | contig 31952 bp, 28 predicted proteins | sample PLM3_127_b2_FD_133143 | JGI IMG/M metagenome (GOLD analysis project Ga0184637, IMG submission 133143) | Groundwater sediment microbial communities from an aquifer in East River, Colorado, USA - PLM3_127_b2 | ecosystem: Environmental > Terrestrial > Soil > Riparian zone | place: USA: East River... | reverse complement strand
GCTGTGCGCCGAGCTGCTGAGTCGTGAGGGCCTCCGGGCGACGACCCGGGAGCGAGAGCGCGCACGCGAGATGGTCTCCTCCTGGCTCGGCTCCGAGTCGGGCACGGCGCTGCGCGACGCGCGAGCTCGCGTGCGGCCCGAGATGCCGTTCCTGCTTCCGCTCGGCGGGTCGATCGTGCGCGGGACGATGGACCTGCTCGCGGAGACGGCCGAGGGTGCGCTGGTCGTCGACTACAAGACCGACTCGCTCGACGAGGCGGCCCCGGAGGAGCTCGTCGACCGCTACGCGGTGCAGCGAAAGATCTACGCGCTGGCGGCGTCGATGGCGGGGCTCGAGCCGGTCCGGACCGCCTTCGCGTTCCTCGATCGCGGCGGGGGTCTGATCGCCTCGGAGTTCGGGCCGGACGAGCTGACCGCCGCGCGATCCGATCTCGAGCAGCTGATCGCGGGGGTCAGGGAGGGCCGGTTCGAGGTCACCGGCTCACCACACTGGGCCCTGTGCCGCGACTGCCCGGCGCGCCGGCGCCTCTGCTCGCACCCCAAGGAAATGACCGCGCGCAGGCTGCAATGAACGCGCCGCGCCTCGCGGTGTTCGGGTACGCGTCGCTGGTCAGCCCCGAGAGCGCGTCGGAGACGCTCAGCCGCCCGATCGCCGATGGTACGCCTGCGCGCCTGGACGGCTGGCGCCGACGCTGGTCGGCGGCACGCGACAACCTCGCCTCCGAGAAGACCTTCGCCCGCCGCGAAGACGAAAGCCTGCCGTCACGCATCCTGGGACTGAACGTGGAGCCCTCGGCCACGGCGGACGAGGCGCCGAACGGACTGCTGCTGGAGGTGAGCGAGCCGGAGCTGCGACGCCTCGACATGCGCGAGATGCGCTACGACCGAGTCGAGGTCACGGGGGCGATTCGGGTCCCCAACGGCGCGACCGCGGGCTTCGACCGCGTGTTCACCTACCGGGTGAAGCCGGCGCACTTCGCACCCGTCTGCCCGCCGGGCGCGGTCGTGATCGGCGCCTACACGGCCCGGGTCGAGGCGGCGTTCGCCGCGCTCGGCGACGAGCAGCTCCGCCTCTACCGCGCGACCACGGGACCGCCGCCGGTCGAGGTGATCGACGCGGTGCTCGTGCGCGACCGCATCCGGCCCGGCAACCCCCGTGAGTGGTGACCTAGGTGCTCGGGTCTTACAGCTAGCTCACGCGGTCGGGACGGCTCGCTTGCCGTCGCCGTTCCAGTGCTTGGCCCAGCTCCGGAGCTCTCGGATCGAGGGCTCGAGCGCCCTGCCCTTGTCGGTCAGCGAGTAGGAGACCCTCGCCGGGCTGCCCTCCTGCACGGAGCGCTCGACAAGGCCCTCGGCCTCCAGCTCGCGAAGCCTCCGCGAGAGCAGGCGGTCGGAGAGCCCCGGAATCATCAGCGACAGCTCCGCGAAATAATGTGGGCGCTCGATGAGCGCCCACAGGATCGCGCCGGACCAGCGCTTGCCGATCAGCTCGACGGCGGCGTGGAAGTGCGGGCACACCCGCGCGGATGTCTGCTCGGCAGACGTAGCTCCCACGAGGAATCAGCTTACAGAAGCCGTTCCGGCGGCCGGTCCCGTCACGTGACGCACGGGCCGGTGTCGACCGGCTCGCCGGCGCGCTCGAGCGCTCGCTCCACTGTGTCGTCCGGCACCCCGAGGCCGCCCGCCTGCTTGCCCCCCAGGGCGGCGGCGAACACCGTGGCGAGCACACGCCCCCTGGCGTCGACCGCCGGCCCGCCCGAGTTGCCGCTGCGAACCTGTCCGCGAAACGAGGTCATCTGCCGGCGGACCGGGCTACGGCCGTAGGCGTCCTCGCTGACCACCGTGCCCGTCCGCCCCAGCCGCGCCGGTGAGACCGTAAGCGGGCCGTTCCCCGGGTAGCCGAGCACCGCGGCCGGGGTTCCGCGCGGGGCCGACGGCGCGAGCGGCAGAGGCTGCTCGGTCAGCCCGCCGGCGCGCAGCACAGCGAGGTCGTTCTTCGGTTCGTAGTGGACCGGCGTCGCGTCCAGCTCCGCCCCGCTTCGCGTGGTCACCGTCGTGTCGTCCTGGCCGGCGATGACGTGTGCGTTGGTCACCACCAGCCCGGGCTCCGCCACCCAGCCCGAACCCGATATCCCGAGCCCGCACGCCGTGCCCAGCACCCGCACGACGCTGCTTCCCGCACGCGCCACGTCGGGGTCGCGCGCTATGCCCGCATCGGGCGGAGGCACGCGCGCCTCCGGTCCGCGGACGTGCGGTGTCGGGTCGATCCGGTTCAGCACGCCCAGGATCGGTCCCGAGGGAGGCAGCAGCTGGTTGAGCTTGCGCAGGATCACCGAGCGCTGGATGTCCGGTCGCAGCTCTCGGGCGCCCGGGGTGTGCAGGGCCACCGCGCCGAGGACCCAGGCGAGCCCGAGCGCCAGCGCCGCGAGCAGGATGGCTCCGCCGGCCCCGTCCGCGGTTCTGCCAAGAGCTCCCCGCACCCCGCGCGCGTGGGCCGCGCGGGCGACCCCCTCCATCGTCACGGCCGCGATGCCGCCGAGCAGAAGCCCGCCGAGCAGCGCCGTGACCGGAGCGTAGGGGGACTCCGACCCCCCCGACAGCAGCTCGGGGCCGAGGCGCGCGCCGAGCACCGCCCCGCCGATGAATCCGGCCAGCGACAGCGCTCCGACCAGGAGCCCCTGGCGGTAGCCCCACAGCGCCAGGGACGCCGCGAACGCGACGATGATCCAGTCGATCGCGGTCACGTGCGTGTGATCGGCGCGGTCACCCGCTTGGTTGCCTGCGACGCCGACGGGCGGAGCGGATAGCCTTCTCCCGGCAGGGGCACCCGGCCCGTCCAGCGAGGCTCGCAACGCTACTCGATCCCGACATCATGGTTGACCCGAGAACCCTGCGCATCCCGAAGATGCGCGGACCGCAGCGCCTCGCCGGTTGAGCCCGATCAGTCCCCAGGCGGAGCGCCGCCGCCGCATCGTGACCCGCGCCGTTCCCATCGCTGTGGTCGGGGCGGTCTCCTTCGTCCTCGGAGCGCTTGTCGGCGGCACGTCCGCGTCCGAGGACGCGGTGCGGCGCTTCGTGGACGCATGGGCACGCGAGGACTTCGCCGCGATGCACGGCGAGCTCTCCGAGGAGGCCGCCGCGCGCTATCCGCTCGAGCGCTTCACGAGCATCTACACGGACGCTGAGCAGACCGCCACGGTCGACGTCCTGGATCCGGGCGACCCGGAGGGCTCCGGGGAGGAGATCTCCGTGCCGATCGACGTCCGAACGCACGCATTCGGCGACGTCTCCGGCACCCTCGCCGTCCCGGTCGCCGACGACGCGATCGCCTGGGAGCAGCACCTCGTCTTCCCGGGGCTTGCCCCCGGCGAGCGCCTGGCCCGCCGCGTCGACGTTCCCGAGCGGGCGCCGATCCTGGCCCGCGACGGCACCTCGCTCGCCGAAGGCTCGGCTGCGGCCCGCCGCTCGCCGCTCGGTGCCGCGGCCACCAACGTGACCGGCGAGCTCGGCGTGCCCAAGTCGCAGCAGTCCGCCGAGCTCGAGCGCCTCGGGTTTCCGGCCGGCGCGCTCGGGGGCACGAGCGGCCTCGAGCAGGCGTTCAACACCCGGCTCGCCGGCCAGCCCGGCGGGGAGCTGCTCGCGACCAGCGGCAACCAGAGCCCAGACGCGGGAAGGGTGCTGGCCAGCGGCACCCCCGTCGATGGCGAGCCGGTCCGAACGACGATCGATCCCGAGCTCCAGGAGGCGGCGGTGATCGCGCTCGGAGACCTGTTCGGCGGGGTCGCCGTGCTCGACGCCAAGGATGGCTCGGTGCTGGGGGTCGCGGGGCTCGCATACTCCAGCCCCCAGCCGCCGGGGTCCACGTTCAAGGTGATCACCACGGTGGCCGCCCTGGAGGAGGGGATCGTCAGCCTCAACGACACCTTTCCGATCGAGACCTCGACCTTCATCGAGGGTCGGGAGATCGCCAACGCGCACGACGAGCCGTGCGGGGGGACGTTCTCGCAGAGCTTCGCCCACTCGTGCAACACGGTCTTCGCTCCGCTCGGACCGGAGATCGGCAACGACAAGCTCGTGAACACCTCGGAGCGCTTCGGGTTCAACTCCCCCCCGCCCCTGTTCAACGCCGAGGCCGTGGCCGCGGTCGGGCTGAAGGAAAGCTCGATCCCACAATCGGTCGGGGACGACCTCGACCTCGGCGTCAGCGCGATCGGTCAGGGGGAGGTGCTCGCGACCCCGCTCGAGCTGGCGTCCATCTCGCAGACGATTGCGGCCGGGGGGAAGAGGAGCCCGACGCCGATCGTGACCGAGCCCGAGCTGAGCGCCGACGCCAAGCCGGTGAGGGTCACCTCGCCTGAGATCGCGAACACGGTCCGCGACCTCATGGTCGGGGTCGTCTCCGGCGGCACCGGGATCGCCGCCGCGCTGCCGGGTATCGAGGTCGCCGGCAAGACCGGGACGGCCGAGCTCGGGCCGGAGCCGGTCTCCCCGGATCCGGGCCAGGAGGAGGAGCCCCAGGAGCAGGACGCGTGGTTCACCGCGTTCGCCCCGGCGGACAGCCCGCGGCTGGCGGTCGCGGTGATGGTCGTGAACACGACAGAAGACGGTGGCACGATCGCCGCGCCGATCGCGGCGGAGGTGCTTGCGGCGGGCCTCGGCTAGTGGACTGAGATCCGGCCTCGGCTCCCGTCATCCGGGAGACGATCAGATGTCCAGCTCGACCCGGGCCTCCTCACCCGCGGGCGGCGGGATCTCGAGCTCGATGGGGCGGTTCTCGGTCACCGCCCGATCGACGAGGAAGAGCACCGTCGCCCCCTTGATCGGCCCGCTGGCCGCCGGCGTGTCGGGGGCCGGCACCTGGTCGCCCGCGGGAACCTTCGCGCCGAGCTCGAGCGCGTACACGCTCTTGCTCTCGAGCGGCTCATAGGTGTTGTCGCGGGTGTCCACGATCGTCATCTCGTCGGGGACCTCGGCAGTCGAGTCGCCCTCGTTCTCGATCGTCATGAACACCGCCAGGTACTCGCTGTCCGGCGGCGCATCGGTCTGTCCGCGCAGGTACGCCACGTCCTCGGGATCGCTCGGATTCAGGAACCGCGTGATCTGGACGTTGTAGAGAAGGTCGCCGAGCTCGACCGGCTCACCTTCCTTGACGTCGAGCTCCTGCTCCTCCCCGCAGGCCACGACGAGCATCGCCGCCGCAAGCAGCATGGTCGCTAGGCATCGCACGGGCGCCGGAGTCTAGTGCCGAACCGCGCGCGGCAAGGTCGGCACCACGTCCTCGCCCGCGACGCCGGCCGGCTCGATGGGCCGGCCGGCTTCGAGCGCCTGCTTGAGGCGCCGCAGCGCGCGGCTCCACCGCCGCCGGTACCAGCGGCGGGCTCCGAGCCGCTCCCTGAGCCGGTCGAGAGGGTGGGTCGCCTCAGTCCAGAACGTGAGCGAGACCTGCGTCGTCGAGCCGGGGCCCGCGAGCAGCTCCCAGGCCGTGAACACCGGAATCCGGTCGAGACGACCGGCTCGCCCGTGCTCGGAGATCCGGTGCGGGGGCTCCAGTCCCTCGATCACGGTCTCCATCCACAGCCGCGTGGCCGGCGGCCCGACCCGGAAGCGAGCGGCGGCTCCCACGCCCGCCGACGGGATGCGCTCGAGGTGATACTCGGTGATGAAGTGGTCGGTGAACGCGGGGCGGTTGGCGAGGTCCGAGATGAACGCGAACGCGTGCTCGCGCGGCGAGTCGATCGAGATCTTCGCGGAGAGCGGGCGCATCAGGGCGCCGCGATTCTACGGGGGAGCAGCTTGACCCGCGCGTTATCCTCAAATGGCGGTCAGCGAAGGAGAGACGGTGCGACCCAACCCAGGAGCTAGGGTCTTCGAGACCGGCAGGGTGGTGGGCGCGGGATCGTTCGTCTGCTTGGAGTGCGGGTTCTCCGTCTCGCTGGACGCGCTCGACGCGATCCCCGAGTGCACGAGCTGCAGCGGGTCCCGGTTCCGCCGCGCATCGCTGTTCGAGCAGCCGACCGTGGACAGCGCCACAATGGAGGCCGAGCCGGAGCCGGAGTGGCTCCGGCGCACACGCGACCGGCTCGATCAGGAGGGCCGAAAGGACCAGTTCCTGGCCTTCGAGGGCGAAGGACGCTCCGTGGTGCGGGTTCCGGAGGGCTGGACGCGGATCGGTCGCAGCGCCACGGCGGAGATCCGCCTCGACGACCCCACTGTCTCGCGCCGCCATGCGGTCGTCGTGAGGACACCGGAGGGCGAGCTTCGGGTGCTCGACGACCGCAGCCTGAACGGCGTGTTCGTCAACGGCGAGGGGGTCGAGTGGAGCCCGTTGCTCGACGGCGACGAGCTTGCCATCGGCCGCTACCGGCTGCACGTGATCGACACCACCGCCTCGCCCGCAAACGCGGGCAGCTCCTCGCACGCGCTCAGCGGCTGAGGTCTACTCCGTCGAGATCGACGGGTCCGCCTGGACCCGCTCGGGGATGATCATCAGGAAGTTGTCCTTGCCGGCCGACGCCAGCGCCCGCACCCGCTCGGCGTCGTCGGCCTGGCCGGTGGCCCGCAGCTCGTCCGCATAGCGACCGAGCAGCTCGTCGACGTCGAGCAGGCCCTCCGCGTCGAGCTCCTGAAGCTCGACCTTGGCGCCCTCGCCGAGCCGGCTCTCGATCGCCTCACGGTCGAGGTTCCATTCGCGGTTGACCCGGACGTAGACCCGCCCGCCGGTCATCCCGGCGCACGCCCACGGGCCGATGTCCCCCATGACGACCGCGCGGCCCGAGGTCATGTACTCGAACGCGAACCCCTTCGCGTTCGCGCGGTCGACGACGCAGCCGCGCCCGTCCGTCAGCGGCTCCTCCGGCTCGCCGCCCAGCACCACGTCGGCGCCGGAGAGACGGATGCAGAAGCGTGAGTCGGCCGATCCCTGCACGAACAGGCGCCCGCGCTGGGCCCCGTAGGCGAACGACTTGCCCACCGATCCGTTGAGTCGCCGCCCGTCGCGGTTGCGGCCCTTCATGATCGACACGGTGCCGCCGAGCATCGTCTTGCCGACGCCGTCCTGAGCGCCGCCCTCGACCCGGACCACCAGGCCCCACGAGTTGAAGGCGCCGAATCCCTGGCCGGCCACCGATCCGCCGTTGAAGCTCAGCTCCGCCAGCACGTCCTCGGTGCCCTCGGGGGCACCCTCGTAGATGCGCGCCCGCGACATCGCCCCGGCGAGCTCGGTGCCGAGCACGCGGTCCCGGGCATCGGTCGGACGCGGAAACTCCCGCCTGGTGACATCGCCCTCAAAGACGCCGTCCGCGAGGCCGGCGATCTGCGCCGAGGCCTCCTTGGCCTCCATGCGGATCGGCTTCGCGAGCACGAGCCCGGGCTCGCCGCGCTCCTCGACCTCGACCTCGCCCGGCACCGGCAGGTCGGCCGGCTCGAGATCCAGGTACTCCTCCAGCGGGGTGATCAGCTCCGCCAGGTCCAGTCGCTCCGCGTGAGAGATCTGCTCGAGCAGGTCGTAGCGGCCGACCAGGCCCTGCGCCCGCTCGTAGCCGAGCTCGGCGACCAGGAGGCGGACCTCCTCGCCCATCGCCTTGAAGAACCTGGCGCAGCTCTCGGCGGCCCCGTCGACGTGCTGGGGGGTGAACTTCTTGAGCCCGTGCTCCTGCGCCTGCTCGATCGTCTCGATCGAGGTGGCGATCCCAACGTGGCAGGTGTCGAGCTGGCAGCCGCGGCAGATCGTGCAGCCGAGCGAGACCATGGCGAGGGTGCCGAACGCGACCCGGTTGGCGCCCATGCAATGGAGCTTCACGATGTCGTGGGCATGCCGGTAGCCGCCGTCCGCCCAGATCTCGACGCGATTTCGGATCCCGGCCTCCATCAGCGCTCGATGAACGGCACGGGTGCCGATGTCAGAGGGCAGCCCGACGTGGCGCAGCGCGTGCTGGCGGGCGGCGCCGGTCCCGCCCTCGAAGCCCGACAGGGTGATTATGTCCGCTCCCGCCTTCGCGATCCCCAGCCCGATCGTGCCGACGTTGGGCACCACCGGGACCTTGACCGAGATCCGCAGGTCCGGGTTCACGGTCTTCAGCTCGTCGATCAGCTCCGCGAGGTCCTCGATCGAGTAGAGGTCGTGGTTGTTCGACGGCGAGATCAGGTCGGTCCCGGGCGAGGCGTTGCGCGCCGCCGCCACCTTCTCCGAGACCTTCTTGCCCGGCAGGTGGCCGCCCTCGCCGGGCTTCGCGCCCTGACCGATCTTGATCTCGGCGACGTATGAGGAGTTGAGCATCTCGGCCGAGACACCGAACCGGCCCGAGGCGACCTGCTGGCCGCGCCACTTGCGATAGATCCCGAACATGTCCGGGATCTCCCCGCCCTCCCCGTTGATGCACAGGATGTTGATCGCCTTCGCCGCCTCCGCGTAAGCGCGGAAGGCGGGCTCGGACTGCGAGCCAAAGCTCATCGAGGAGATCACGATCGGGTAGTCGTGGCTGCCAACCCCCGTATCGACGTCGACCGGGCTGATCGCCTTGCGATCAGACCGCAACTTCATTATGTGGCGCATCGAGATCGGGTGCTCGCCCTCGAGCTGGCGGACCTTCTCCGAGTACTCCTCGTACGAGCCGCTTCCGTTCGACGCGGCGACAGCGGCCTTGTACACCTTCGGATAGAAGCGGTAGGTCTTCGCCGGCTTGGCGCCGTCGTCGTCGTGCAGGATCCGGTGGCGCTCGTCGGCGTCGGCGTCGAGCTCGGAGAACCCGATCCCGGCGCGCTCGGACGCGCAGTAGTGCTCGGTCTGGAAGATCTCCGCGAGCTCGGGCTTGACCCCGATCGAGGAGAACTGGCGAGCGTAGCCGCGAACCTCGTGGATCCCGATCGTCGAGATCACCTTCTCGATCCCCTTGCGCAGGGCGCTGCAGATGTTGTCCACGTCCTGCTTGTAGTCGTCGACGCAGATCACCTCGACCATCACGTAGGGGCAGACGCCGTTTGCGCCCAGGCCGAGGGCCAGAACGACATCGTGGACGTTGCGCAGCGCGGCCGATCGGAGCACGATCGAGCAGCGCCGGCGCAGGTTCTCCTCGCCAGGCTCGACCCGGAACTGCTTCAACGCCTGGTCGATGGCCGAGGTAGCGAGATGGGGGTCCATGTATCGGCGCTCGGCGTCGTACGTGGTGCGGTCGGTGAGCACGATCAGCTCGGCCCCGTTTCGCACCGCCTTCACGGCCTCCTGCTTGATCCGCTCAATCGCCCCCTGGGTGGTCTCCGACTCGAGCAGCGAGATGTCGATCGCGGCCGCGCGACCCCGGAACTCCTCCCACAGGTCCTCGAGCAGGTAGGTCCGGTGCTCGCGGGCGATCTCGCGGTAGGTCTCGTCGGAGAGCGGCGCCAGCTCGTGGTGCCCGCCGAGCAGGATCGGGAAGGAGGTCTCGATCGTCGCCGTGTCCGCGGGCTGATGCGCCGACGGGCGGCGCCCGAAGACAGCGCGGGTCGAGAAATGCTCGATCTCGCGCTCGCGGTCGATCGCCGGGTTGGTGACAACCGCCACCGTCTCCTTGAAGTAGTCGGCGAGGTTCTGGCGCTCGGGAGAGAGGGCGGCCAGCGGTCCGTCATAGCCGAGCGAGCCGATCGGCTCGGCGCCGTTCGACGCCATCTGCTGCACGAGCTTCGCGTCCTCGCGCTGCCACCCGAAACCGGCAAGCAGCCCCTCCGAGACCTTCACCGGCTCCGAGGGGCCGGCGCTCGTGTAGCCGGGGATCTCGGCGCCCTCGAGCGGCCCGCCGCTCTGGAGCGCGGGCTCGAACGCCGCGTACTCCGAGACGCCGCTGCGCTCCACCCACCGGCGCTGCACGACGCGCTGGAGCTCGTCGTGCGAATGAAGCGTCGCGTGGCGGCCCTCGCGGTCGATCGAGACCATCGCCTTCTCGCCGGGCGCGAGAGGCTTCGGCTCGGAGTCGAGGTCAGCGACCGAGACCACGCCGGGCTCGGAGCTGAACACGATCTCCTCGTGCGTCCCGAGCTGCCACAGCGGCCGCAACCCGAGCGCGTCGGCGGAGAACACGCACTCGTCGTGGTGGCGCGAGATCAGCGCGACCGGCCCCTGCGCGAAGGGGCCCATCGTCTGGCGCAGGTACATGTAGAAGCCGTGCGCCTCGGGCGGCAGGCTGCGGATCTCGTCGACGATCGGGGGCACGATCATCTCCATCGCCTCGGCGAGGCTGAAGCCCTCGCGCTTGACAAGCGTCTCGATCACCCGGTTCAGGTCCTGGGAGTCCGAGCAGCCGGGCTCGATCGGCACTCCGAGCATCCCCGCCTCCTGCCGGAGCTGCTCGATCGTGTTGATCTCCCCGTTGTGGCCGAGGACCGAGAACGGCTGCACGCGCCTGAAGGAGGGCCAGGTGTTGGTCGAGTAACGGTTGTGGCCGAAGCACGCGGCCGTGTCCGCTCGCTCGTCGGTCAGGTCGGGGTAGTAGGCGCCGAGCACCTTCGGCGCCCCCATGACCTTGTACACGCAGGTGCTCGGAGACAGGGAGGGAATGTGGAAGCCGAGCTCCTGCTCCAGCTCGACCAGGAGGTCGAACAGCACACGGTCGCGATGCTCGGCATCGGCAACGAGGCCGCACACCTGCCAGAAGTGGGGTTCCTCCTCGCGCGCGGTCGGCGCCAGGGCCGCGGAGTCCACCGCGCCGAGCCGCTCGGCGAGAACCCGGAAGCCGCCGCGCCCCAGGACCTCGCGCGCGCCGCGCGTGGTGCTCTCGAGGTCCTCGGTGCGGTCGATGAAGATGTGCCCGACGGCGAACGCCGGGTCCAGCGCAAGGGCTGGGTTGTGACCGCCGGCCCGGACCTCCTCGGCCCAGATCCTGCGCGGGATGTCGACCAGGATCCCGCACCCGTCGCCCTCGCCGTCGACGTTCCCGGCGCGGTGGAGCATCTTCTGCAGCGACTCCAGCGCGTGGCGAACGAGCTCGCGGCTGGGGGTGCCGTCCCGACGGACCGCCGCGTACAGCGCGCATGCGTCGCGATCCTCGACGCTCGGGGGGGAAACGCGAGGGCGGTAGGCGCGCTCCGGCGAGTAGCGGATTGTCATCTGACCTCCCGGTATCCGCGCCTTCTTCGAGCGGGCGCGCGACGGGTTGGACCGACGGAGCGGAAGATTATAGTCGCCTGGCTCCCGGCACCGGAAAACGAATCACGGAGCGACCGTGAAGAGCTCACCTGACGATCTAGAGCAGGCAATCACCCGCTACAACGAGGCCTGGAACGACCACGACCTCGACGCGATCATGGCCATGCACGCGCCGGACATGGTGTTCGAGAACCACACCGCGGGCGAGGCGGCCGAGGGCGAGGCGGTGCGGGAGCATGTCGCCTCGATCTTCGAGACGTGGCCCGACATCCACTTCGAGTCGCGACGCCTGTACGTCCGCGACGGCCTGGTCGTCCAGGAGTGGACGGCCACCGCCACCCACGCGCGGGCGATGCGGCGCGGGGAGCTGGAGGCCGAGCCCACCGGCGAGCGGGTCGAGTGGCGAGGCGTAGACGTGATCCCGTTCGAGCACGGCCTCGTGAAGCGCAAGGACGTGTACTCGGACTCGGTCTCGATCCTGCGCCAGGTCGGTTTGCTGGACTGAGCCTCGTCTGTTCAGTCCCGCTTCGCGTAGTCGCCGAACTCCCCGAAGTCGAGCATCACGCACTCTTCGTCGCCGACGATCTCGGCGTCGTGCCCGGGCGGGATCGCGACCACGTCACCGGGGCCCAGCTCGCCCTCGGTGCCGTCATCCATGCTCACCTTCATGCGGCCGGACACCACGTATCCGAGGTGCGAGACCTGGCAGGAGTCGGTGCCCGCGATCGGCTTCACGTTCTCCGACCAGCGCCAGCCCGGCTCGAACACGGCGCGGCCCACGTTGTGGCCGCCGACCTCGACGACGTCGGCCTTCCCCTTTCCCTCGAACGGCCTCGTCTCGTCCGGCGAGTCGAAGCTCTTCACTTCGATCGATGCCATCTCTCCTCCTTCGTGTTGCTGTTACTCAGTGTTGTATCGCTCACAGCTCGGGCACGTCGGCACCAAGGGGGGAGAAGGGCGCACGGCGGACCTCCGCCCAGCCCTCGGTGCGCTTCCGCAGCGCCTCGACCACGTTGCCGGTGCTCTGCCAGAAGGTCCACACCAGCACGCTGGGCCCGGCCCCCGAGATCGTCGCCCCGATCGCCCCAAGCTCGCCCGCGGCCTCGACCACCTCCATCGAGCGCGGGTAAAGGCTCGCCCGCCGCGGCTGGTGGACCCGGTCGGAGAGGCCGCGCTCGATCAGCGTCAGGTCGGAGCGCTGGATGCCGAGCACGAGCAGGGACGCCGCCGCCACGTTCGCGATCGCGTCGTCAAGCGGGACCTCGGCCGGGATCGCGCGACGCGCCTCCTCGGTGGGGACCGCCTGATCCGGGATCACCAGCACCGCCTCGACACCCTCCGGCGGGTCGAAGCGCACCGCGCGAAGGACGCCGTTCTCGCTGGAGCAGATCACGAAGCCCCCGTACAGCGCTGCGGCGACGTTGTCCGGATGCCCCTCCAGCTCGGCGGCGTGCGCGAGCAGCTCCTCTCGCTCCAGCGCAAGCTCGTACAGATGCTCGGCCGCCATCAGCCCGGCCACGATTGCCGCGGCGCTGGAGCCGAGGCCGGAGGCGACCGGGATCTCGCTGCGGATCTCGAAGCGGAGCCCGTCCACGGGGTGCAGGCGCTCGAAGGCCCGCACGCAGAGATTCGTCCGATCCTCGGGCACCGGAATCTCGCCGGCGTCGACCCCGAACTCGGCGCACTCGGTCACCTCGAGCTCGAGCTGCATCGACAGCGCCGCCGCCAGCACGTCGTAGCCGGGTCCCAGGTTCGCCGAGGACGCGGGCACCCGGACCAGCCTGCGGCGCTCGGTCAAGCGCCTACGGCTTCCACTTGACCGAGCAGCCGACGGGGTCGGTCTCGGCGCGCTCGGGCTCCTCTCCCGCCAGGACCGAGTCGAGTGCGTCCCGCAACCACGAGGCGTTGTGCGATGGGTCCTGGTGGTCGGGGTCCGGCGCGCCTTGATAGCGGAGGCGGTGCTCGGAGTCGAGCACGAACAGGTGCGGGGTCACCTGCGCGTCCCACGCCCGCGCCGCCTCCTGGCTCTCGTCGTGCAGGTAAGGGAACGGCCAGTCCTCACGTGAGACGCGATCGCCCATCGCCTCGTAGGAGTCGGCCGGGTAGCGCTCGGCGTCGTTCGAGTTGACGGCGAAGAAACGCACCCCGCGCGGCGAGTACTCGCTCGCCGCCGCGAGCAGGCGATCGTGCCAGGCGAGGGCGTAGGGGCAGTGGTTGCAGGTCCAGAAGACCACCGTTGCGGGAGCGCCCTCGGCATCTGCCAGCGAGCGCGTCCTCCCCTCGGTGTCCGGAAGCTCGAACCCCGGGGCCGGCTCTCTGATTGCGAAGTTTCCGGGGTCCTTCATCGTCGCCCTTCTGTGACGATGCCCGTGAGCGCGTCCCGTACGTGTGCGCGGTCGGGAAGCGCGGAGATCCGCCCGTCCTGCAGCCGGTAGACCCGGCAGGTGAGACCCACGGGCTCGCCGGTCGGTGGCTGGATGTCGCGACCGTCGATCCGGATCGTCGGCGAGCCGACGAACTCCTCCCGCTCTGCGGCCTCCTCCGTGGCGACCTCCCGGACCGCCACGGAGCTCGGGTCGAGCCCGAGCTCACCCATCTCATCGCGGAGCTCGGCGAGGGCACGCTCCCACGAGGGGCAGCCGCTCCACCACAGAAGCTCGACCTTCGGCGCAGCCTTCGTCGCTTCCGGGTTCGTGCTCATGAGTCAAAAATACAGCCGGGCGGCCCCTGGCACCCGCAGCCTGGCCGCCGCAGCTGCCGGGGATCAGCCCCTCCGGGCGGCGATCGCCTCGACCAGGATCGTCCCCGCCGGGACCTCTGTCCTGGCCAGCAGCACCGCCCGCTCGAGCCAGGCCCCGCGGCCGATCCGGCAGCCTTCTCCGATCACGATCGGCCCGTGCAGGCTCACCTCCGGCTCGATCTCCGCCCCCGCCCCGATCAGCACCGGCGGCTCGATCTCCGCGTTCTCGGGCACGGCAGCGCCGCGGGCCGCGAACACGCCCTCGCGCACCTGCTCGGCTCCGTGATCGACGCCGACCGCGCCCGCGAGGGCGTCGAAGTTGCCCTGCCTGAGCTCGTCCAGCGAGCCGACGTCGTTCCAGTACGCGTCGATCTCGTGCCCGTACATCGGCACGTCACCCTCCAGCAGCACGGGGAAGACGTCCATCGCCCAGTCCACGAACGGCCGCTCGGGGAAGTAGTCGAAGATCTCGCGCTCGAACATGTAGATCCCACAGCTCGCCAGGTCGGAGAGCGCCTCGGCGCGGTCGGGCTTCTCCTGGAAGCCCTGGATGCGGCCGTCGGAGCCGCTGATCACGACCCCGTACTCGCTCGGGTACGGGACCCGCTTCAGCGTCAGCGTCGCGATGCCGTCGTTCGCCTCGTGCGCGGCCCGCAGCGCGGAGAGATCGAGATCGGTGAGCGCGTCGCCCGAGATCACGAGGAAGGACCCTTCGCCGAGAGACTCGGCGACGTTGCGCACCCCGCCGGCCGTGCCGAGCAGCTCCTCCTCGAAGCTGTACGAGAGGCTGACGCCGTAGTCCGAGCCATCGCCGAAGTGATCGCGGATCTGCTCGGGAAGGTGCGAGAGGTTAGCGATCAGCTCCTCGAAGCCGTGTCGCCGCAGCAGCGCGACGATGTGCTCCATCACGGGCCGGTTCAGCACCGGAGCCATCGGCTTCGGCATCTCGTACGTGATCGGCTGCAGGCGCGTCCCCAGGCCCGCCGCCAGCACCATGGTCTTCATGCGCGGAGCAGCTAGGTGCCCTGGTCCCAGCTCGACAGGTACTTCTGCTGGATGTCGGTCAGCTCGTCGATCTCGACGCCGCGCGAGGCGAGCTTGAGGCGCGCGATCTCGCCGTCGATCTCGGCCGGCACCGTGTAGACCCGCTTGTCCAGCGACGCGTGGTTCGCGACCATGTGCTCCGAGCACAGGGCCTGGTTGGCGAAGCTCATGTCCATGACCGCCGCCGGATGGCCCTCGGCCGCGGCCAGGTTGACCAGCCGCCCCTCGGCGAGCAGGAAGATCTCGCGGCCGTCCTTGGTCCGGTGGCCCTCGACGAAGGGGCGGGCCTCGAACGTCTCGGTCGTGATCGCGTCGAGGTCCTCCTTGTTCACCTCGACGTCGAAGTGGCCAGAGTTGCACACGATCGCGCCCGACTTCATCACCTCGAACATCTCGCCGGCGATCGCATCGCGGTTGCCGGTCACCGAGACGAACAGGTCCCCGACCCGCGCGGCCTCGAGCGCCGGCATCACCTCAAAGCCGTCCATCAGGGCCTCGAGCCCACGCAGCGGATCGACCTCGCACACGATCACGTGGGCTCCGTGGCCCTTTGCCCGCATCGTCACGCCCCGGCCGCACATCCCGTAGCCGATCACGACCACGCGCAGGCCGGCGATCAGCACGTTGGTGGCGCGGATGATCCCGTCCAGCGTCGATTGCCCGGTCCCATAGCGATTGTCGAACAGATGCTTGGTCATCGCGTCGTTGACGGCCACGATCGGGTAGCCGAGCTTGCCCTCGGCCTCCAGCGCCTTGAGGCGGATCACGCCCGTCGTCGTCTCCTCGGTTCCCCCGATCACCTCGGAGAGCTGCTCCGTGCGCTCGCCGTGCAGCACGCCGACGACGTCGGCGCCATCGTCCATCGTCACCTGCGGATGGCTGTCGACCGCGGCGTAGATGTGCCGGTAGTAGGTGTCGTTGTCCTCGCCGTTGATCGCGTACACCTGGGCGCCGTAGCGGTCGACCAGGGCCGCGGCGACGTCGTCCTGGGTCGACAGCGGATTCGACGCGCACAGCGCGACCTCGGCGCCGCCGGCGACGAGCGCCCGCACCAGGTTCGCGGTCTCGGTCGTGACGTGGAGGCAGCAGGCCATCCGGATCCCGTCGAGTGGGCGCTCCTCGGCGAACCGATCGCGGATCTGGCGCAGCACCGGCATCTGCCGATCCGCCCACTCGACCCGCCGCTGGCCAGAGTCGGCGAGCGAGATGTCGGCGATGTCGTAGCTCTTCTCGGCTGTGGCCATGTGCCTGCCGCTGTCCTTTCGGTCGCTGGCGCGAGGCGTAAGGATATTGGGCCGCGCTCTACTCGTAGCTCACGGCGCGGATCACGTCGAGCCGGGCGGCACGCCGGGCGGGCAGGATCGAGGCGATCAACCCGAGGACGATCCCCGCCAGCGCGACCCACACCATGGTGGCGAGCGGGGGCCGGTACTCGACGCCCGGGATCCCCGAGGACAGGCCCTCGAGCAGTGCCCAGCCGAGCACGGCCCCGACCACGATCCCGAGCAGAGCCCCGATCAGCCCGATCACCAGGCTCTCGTCGCCGATCTGGCGGCGCACCTGCCACCTCGTCGACCCGAGCGCGCGGAGCACGCCGATCTCGCGCGTGCGCTCGATCACCGACATGGACAGCGTGTTCACGATCCCGAACAGGCTGGCGAACACGGCCACTCCGACGATCGCGTAGAAGATCCCGAACTGCTCGTTCACCTGGCTCTCGACGTCGGACTTCAGCTCCTGGTTCGAGAGCACGCTCAGGTTGGGATAGTCGCGTTCGACTATCCGCTCCACCTTGCGCTCCAGCACCGGGCGGGCGTCCTCCGATGTGGCCTTGAGCGCAAGCTCGGTGTCCGCGGTGACCCCGTACACGTCTCGCAGCGTCTTCAGGGACATCCCCACGGTCTGGCCACCGAACACCACGGTCTCGACTATCCCGGCCACGCGGGCCGAGCGCGAGCCCGATGGCCCGTCCAGCTCCACCCGGTCGCCAACCTCGAGCCCCTCTTCGTCGGCGTACCCGTTCCCCACCGTCACCCAACCCCGCTCCAGACGGCTGAAGGCCTGCTCGCGCGGAGCCCCCTCGATGTCGGTCGTGTCCACCTGCTCGTACTGATCGGGCTGGAAGGCGAACAGAAGCCCGTCGGTCTTCGACTTTCCCTTCGGCCCCGGGAGCTCGGGCACGAAGAGGATCCGCTCGCGCGCCACGACCTCGGCTTCACCGATTCGCGCCAGCCGGTCGCGCAGACCCCTGGCGATCGTCTGTTGCGGACCCTCGCCGGGCGCGAATCCCGTCGGCTGCACGGTCAGGTCCCGGGCGAAGCTGCGGTCGAACTCGTCGGAGATCGAGCTCAGGAAGCTCGATCCGAGGGTGTTGACGGCGACCACGAGCGCGAGCCCGATCATCAGACCCGTAGCGGTGGCGGCCGTCCGGGTCGGGTCCGAGCGCGCGGAGTCGGCGGCGATCCTGCCCTCGACCGGCGCCACGCGACGCACGGGCCACGACAGGACCCGGACCATCGGAACGACGACGAACGGAGCGATCAGCGCGATCCCGAAGAAGATCGCGATCGTGCCCGCCATTCCCGCCGCCGCGACGATCGTGGTCGTCTCGTCGGCCGCACCGAGCCAGAACGCGCCGCCGAGTCCGGCCGCGATCAGCACGGCCCCGAGGACGGCGCGCCGTGCGCGGGGGCGTGCACGAAGCCCCTCGGTCCCGAGCACTGCCCGGATCGGGGACGTGCGGCCGGCCCGCCTGGCCGGGTGCAGCGCGCCGAGCAGCGCCGTGCCGAGCCCGGTCGCGACCGCCGCAGCCGGCGCGAGCCACGTGAACCTCAGGTCACCAACCGGGAAGTCGAGGCCCTCGCGCATCAGCCACACGAGGCCGAGCGCCAGCAGCATGCCGAGCCCGACTCCGAGCACCGCACCGACGATGCCCAGTAGAGCTGCCTCGGTGAGGACCGACCGGCTGACCATGCCGCGCGTGGCGCCCAGCGTGCGCAGCATCCCGATCTCCCGCATGCGCTGGAAGACGGTCATGTTGAAGGAGTTGAAGATCAGGAATCCGCCCACGAACAGCGCCATCGCCGCGAAGAAGTAGAGGACCGCGTTGAATCCCTGCAGCTGAGCCTCGACCTCGTTGCTCTTGGCCGACGGAGTGAGGACCCGAACGCCCTTCCCGAGCTCGTCCTTGAGGCGCCCGCGCACGTCGTCGATCGTCTCCTCCCCGCCATCGACGACCACGTTGACCTCGTCGAACCCGCTCGGCTTCTGCATCAGCTCGCGCGCCTCGTCGAGCGCGACGGTCGCGAATCCCTCTCCCCCAAAGTCGAGCCCGGTCGCGAACTGGAACAGGCCGACGACCCGCAGCCGCGCGAGGCCGGATGGGGTCGCGAAACGGCCCCTGTCCCCGACCCCGAGGTGCTGCGCGTCGGCCCAGCTCTTCTGGAGCATGATCTCGGCGCCGCGCCTCGGCCGCCGGCCGGCGACGGTCTCCGCGTCGGTGAGGTTCGAGGCGTCGGGATCCTCGCCGCCGACGTTCAGCTGCGTGGCGGCATCCTCCTCGGCGCGACCGAAGCGATCCACAAGGCTGAAGACCGTGGAGATCCTGCCCTCCGCGTCCGCGACATCCCTGGTGCGGCGGACTCTGCGCAGCGTCGAGCCCGGGAGCAAGGTCTGGTCCGTGCCGGAGACGACCACGTCCGTCTGCCCGTAGACCGAGTCGAAGAGGTCGGTGAAGGTCCGCTGAATCGTCGCCGCGAGGACGAGAACGCCGACGATCATCCCCACGCCGAGCACGATTCCGGCCGCGGTGAGCAGGGCGCGGAGCTTCCGTGCCCGGACCTGGCGAAAGGCGAGCGAGCCGAACGAGCGCACGACCTAGTCCAGCGCCGCGAAGCGCTCGCTGACCCGCTTCGCGGATCCGCCCTTGATCTCGCCCGCGATCCGGCCGTCGCGCAGGAACACGACCCGCCCGGCCATCGAGGCCGCGGCGGGATCGTGGGTGACGAGCACGATCGTGTGGCCGTCGGTGCGGTTCAGCTTCCGCAGCAGCCCGAGCACCTCGGCGCTGGAGGTCGAGTCGAGGTTCCCGGTCGGCTCGTCGGCGAGCACCAGCTCCGGGTCCATGAGCAGCGCTCGGGCGATCGAGACCCGCTGCTGCTCCCCGCCCGACAGCTCTCCCGGGAGGTGATCCGCGCGATCCTCGAGCCCGACCCTCGCGAGCAGCTCGCTGGCTCGATCGCGAACGGCCTGATCGCGCCTGCCCGCGATCAGCGCCGGGAGCAGGACGTTCTCCTCCGCGGTCAGAGCCGGGAGCAGGTTGTAGAACTGGAACACGAACCCGATGCCGTCGCGGCGCAACCGGGTGAGCTCCACGTCGCTGAGCCCGTCGAACCGGCGCCTCCCGATCGAGACGCTGCCGCGGGTCGGCGTATCGAGCGCCCCGATCAGATGCAGCAGCGTGCTCTTGCCGGAGCCGGAAGGGCCCATGATCGCGACCATCTCGCCGCGTCGCACCTCGAGGTCGATCCCGGCGAGGGCGTGAACCGCCGTCTCGCCCTCCCCGTAGACCTTGGTCAGGCGGCGGGCCTTGATCGCGGGGGAGCGCCGCGTGCGCCTGCGCGCGGGGCGCCTGGCCCGTGACCTCGTCTGGCGCGGGCTCACGGCCGGCCCAGCTCGTCCTTGAGCCGCTCGACCAGCTCGATCGGCGTCGGGTCGACGCCGCGCCGGGCGGCGAGATGGACCGAGAGCAGATCTCCGAGCATCACCGCCCACAGCAGCCGCTCGGTCGCGCTGTCGCCCTCGGTCTCCACCCGGATGACCGTCGTCGCGTGCGGCTCGATCAGCTTCGCCGTGAGCTCGAAGCGCTGCCGCTCGCGCGGATGCTGGTCGCGGTCCTCGAGGAAAACGGCGCCGAAGCGTGCTCCCTCTCCTGCGCCCTCCCATCCGACGAGCTCGTTGTGATCGAGCTCGGGCAGCCGGTTGGAGAAGGCGGGCAGCTTCGCGTTCTCATTCAGCTCGCACTTCCACCGGTAGGCGGCCGCCGCCGTGAGCCCGCCGCCGTAGATCACCGGGACGGCCCCATCCAGCTTCGCGGCGAGCGCCTGCGCACGCTCCGCGAGCCGCTCCCGCTGCTCCTCGAGGTGAGCGGCGGAGCTGTCTATCTCCATCCGGATCGGCGCGGCGGCTCCACACAGCGCGGCCACCTCGACGGCGACCGTGAACATGTACCCGACCGCCGCCCGGGGCTGCAGCCCGGCGGGGAGCCCGATCACCGGCACGCCGTCGCCGCGCGCGGCATCGGCGAGCTCGCCGCCGGTTGAGGCGACGATCCGCCGCGCGCCGAGCGCCTCGGCGGCGGAGTAGCAGGCAAGGGTCTCCTCCGTGTCCCCCGAGTAGCTCGAGCACAGCACCGTCCTGTCGGGCGGCGTCCACACCGGAAGCTCGTACCCGCGAACCGTCGTCACCGGCAGGCTGAGGCGATCGCCCAACGCGGCCACGGCCAGATCGCCGCCTATCGCCGAGCCGCCCACTCCGCAGACCAGGAGCCCGGAGCTCTCCCAGCTCTGGAGCCCGGCCGAGTCGACGCGCCACAGCGCATCCCGCAGGTGGTCGGGAAGCGCCAGGACGGCGTCCAGCTGATTCCCCGAGTCGATGGAGCGGGGGTCCGCGGCGCCGTTCATTCGACCGTCACCGCCGGCTCGATCCGACCGCCTTCGGAGACCTCGGTGCCGGCGGCCAGCCGGGCCCCCTCGCCGATCACCGCCCCTTCGCGGACCCTGGCTCCCTCGCCGACCTGGACGCCGGCGGCGAGGATCGCGCCCTCAAGGTGAGCGCCCCGGCCGATCCGGCAGCCGCGATGCAACGCCGAGCGCTCGATCACCACGCCGCCGGCGACCTCGCAGCCCGTCCCCAACACCGCCAGCGGCCCGATCCGGCTCTCGGCGGCGAGCGCGGTCCGCGACTCGACGAACGCGGGAGGCGCGACCTCGGCTCCCCCGGCGACGCGCGCGCCGCCCTCGACCAGCAGGCCGTGCTCATCGACACGCTCCCCCACCTCGGTGTCCACCCGCCGCTCGAGGATGTCCCAGCTAGCCTGCAGGTAGCGCTCCGGCGTCCCGATGTCCATCCAGTACCCGGGCAGGCGACGGCCGTACAGCCCCTCCCCGACCAGCCGCGGGAAGACCTCCCGCTCGATCGAGACCTCGCGACCCTCCGGGACCAGATCGAGCACCGAGCGCTCGAGCACGTACGCGCCCGCGCTGATCTCATCCGTGTCGATCTGGTCGGGCTCCGGCTTCTCCAGGAACTCGACGATCTCGCCGTCTTGCTTGCGTCGCACGAGCCCGTATGCGGAGGGATCGTCCACGGGATGGAGGGCGAGCGTCGCGGTCGCGCCCCGCTCCTCGTGAAGCTCGATCAGCGCGCTCAGATCGAGGTCGGTGAGCACGTCCCCGTTCAGCGCCAGGAACCGCTCCTCCAGGAAGCGCTCCGCAAACTTGATCGCGCCGGCGGTGCCGCGGGACTCCGGCTCCTCGACGTAGCGAAGCCGCGGGCCGCCGTCGCCGCCCTCGCCGAGCACGTCGCGAACCCCGGCGGCCAGGAAGCCGCAGGCCATCACGACGTCGTCAACGCCGTGGCGTGAGAGCCAGTCGATCATGTAGCGGATGAGGGGGCGATCGACGAGCGGCACAACGGGCTTGGGCACGGTCAGGGTCAGCGGCCGGAGGCGGGTTCCCTCGCCGCCGACCAGGATCAGGGCCTGCATCAGCCCTCTCCCTGAGGTTCCCCGCTGTCCAGGCCGCCCGCCCGCCCCATCCCCTCGTAGGTGAAGCCCGCGCTCCTCAGCGCCGCCGGATCGAGGAAGTTGCGTCCGTCGATCAGGAGTGGGGTCGCCATGCGCTGCCGCAACGAGCCCCAGTCGAGCTCGGCGAACTCGGGCCACTCGGTGACGAGGATCGCCGCGTCGGCGTCCTCGAGCGTCTCGTCCACCGACTCGCAGAACTCGACCTCCGGGAGCAGCTCGCGTGCCCGCTGCTCGGCAACCGGGTCGTAGCCACGCACCGTCGCACCCTCGCCCTGGAGACGCGCGGCGAGGACGAGGCTCGAGGCCGCCCGCATGTCGTCGGTGTGGGGCTTGAAGGCGAGGCCCAAGAGCGCCACCTTGCGACCCGCCAGGGATCCGAGGTGCCTCTCGAGCTTCTGCACGACGCGCCGCTTCTGGAGCTCGTTGACCTCGATCACCGAGTTGAGGAGCTGGAAGTGGTAGCCCGAGTTCGCGGCGAGAGTCTTCAGGGCCGAGACATCCTTCCCGAAGCAACTTCCGCCCCATCCCAGTCCGGCGCGGAGGAACGCCGGACCGATCCGCTCGTCCAGGCCCATCCCCCGCGCCACGTCCGCGACGTCGGCACCCACCCCCTCGCACACGTTCGCGATCTCGTTGATGAACGAGATCTTCATCGCGAGGAAGGCGTTCGAAGCGAGCTTGATCATCTCCGCCGACGCGACATCGGTGCGGATCAGCTCGCCTCCCAGGGGCCGGTACATCTCCTCCACGGCATCCGCCGCCCACTCCCCATCCGCGTCGACCCCGATCACCACCCGGTCCGGATGCATGAAATCGTCGACCGCCGAGCCCTCCATCAGGAACTCGGGGCAGGAGACGTAGGCGATGCCGGGGAGATCGCGTCGGATCGCGCGCCCGGTCCCCGCCGGGACGGTGCTCTTCATCACCAGCGCATGCTCGCCGTCCCCCCGAAGCTCGGAGGCCACCGCCCTCACGCGGGAGAGGTCGGCATCACCGGAGTCGGTGGGCGGGGTGTCGACGCAAACGAACAGCAGCTTCGCGGCCTCCAGGGCGTCGGCGATATCGGTCGTAAACGTGAGCCGCTCACGGTTGCTCCCCAGCAGCTCCTGCGTCCCCGGCTCGTGGATCGGGGGCTCCCCGCGGCTCAGGGCCTCGATCTTCCCGGCGTCGATGTCCATTCCCACGACCGGATGCCCCAACTCGGCGAAACAGGTCGCCGTCACGAGGCCGACCCACCCGACCCCGATTACCCCGATCGGCTCTCTCTGCTCGTTCACGGCGCGTGCGCGCGCGGCGTCACTTCTTCTTCGCGGAGAGCTCGTCCATCGAGTCCGCGATCGCGAGCATCTGGCCCTCCTCGAGCGTCTGCAGGAGGGTGTTGCTCAGCCAGTACGCGGCCTTGTCCGTCTTCCAGGCGACCATGCGCAGCCGGTCCCCGTCGTAGAAGAGGTCGTAGCTGCGCCCCCCGATCTCGCGGGTCTCGCTCGGGTCGTCGAGGATCGGCGGGTCGAGCCACGTGGTGCCCATCAGGCCGTAGAACTCCAGCGGCACCGACGTCCCCGGCATCGAGAACACGAGCTTGTAGGCGCGGTGGATGTTCTTGTCCTCGTCGGCGATCTTGTACTCGCGCGACTCGTTGCTGATCGTCGAGCCGGGTCCCAGCCTCGTCGGGTAGAAGACCGGGAACTTGACCGCGGGCGCGAACTTCTCCGCCCACGCCACGCCCGCGCCGGTGGAGTCGATCGTCACAGCGCTGCCGTCCCCCTCCGGCTTCGGCTCAGGCTTCTTTTTCTTCTCGCCCTTGTCGCCGCCACCGGAGCCGCCGCCGGCCCCCTCGTCCCCGAGCGAGCCGGGGGTGTCCTGAATCCCGAGGAACTGGCCCACGGCCTTCTTGAGCTGCTCGCTCGACGCCGTCACGTAGGTGCGGCCCAGCGTTCCCTCGAAGTGGATCTGCTTGATCGGCGCGTCGGCCGAGGCCAGGAACAGCTCCAAGACATCCTTCAACACGAACGGATCGTTGATGTCGGAGGTCGTGTACTTGGTGAAGATCTTGATCAGCTCCTCGCGGTCGTTGAACAGCCGCGCGGGGCCGATCTTCTGGCGCGCCTCGCGAAGGAAGTCCTGCTGGCGGGCGGCGCGGACGAGATCGTTGTCGGTGTGGCGGTAGCGCGCGTACTGGAGCGCCCGGTCGCCGCACAGCATCTGGTACCCGGCCTGCACGTCGATCTCGGAGTAGTAGTCGCTCACCGCCAGCCCCTCGTTGCTGTGGAAGTATTGACGGTCCACGTCCACGTACACGCAGTCGATCGCGTTGATCGCTTGCTCGAAGCCCTCGAAGTCCACGTTGACGACGTGGTTGATTTCCAGGCCGGTCAATCCCTTGACGACTCGCGTGGTCAGTTTGGGGCCCCCGATCGTGTAGGCCTCGTTCAGCTTCGCGACCCCACGCCCCGGGATGTTGACCTGGAGGTCGCGCGGCAGGGACAGCAGCGCGATCGCCTCGTTGTCGGGGTCGAGCCGTAGCAGCATCGTCGTGTCCGAGCGCCCCGCCTCCTCGATCTCGGGGCGCCTGTCCGAGCCCATGATCAGGATCGTTTGCGGCTGGCCCGGGTTGACCGCCGTGATTTGCTCTTCTACTCCGGGAAGCCCTCCGAGACCCTTCGCGATCTTGGTGAAGTAGAGCAGTATGCTCACCGACGTCGCCGTCGCCATCGCGATCACGATGACGAGCGACGCGGCCAGGAACCGGGCCCAGATCCCGACCTTCGGCGGCTCGTCCCCCTCCGCCTCCTCCTCGGGCTCCGGCTCGCCCGGCTCGGCGCCGCCTTCGCCCGGCGGCTGCTCCGCGGTGGCGACGCCCGCCTCGGCCTGCTCGGCCGGGGGCCCGGTCCCGTCGCCTTCCTCGCCGGCCGCCTCGCGCTCGAGGGCGGCGGCCGCCTCTTGCGCGGCGCGCTCGCGCGCCTCCTCCTCGTCGGCGAGCGCGACCACGTCGGCCTCGACCGTCTCCTGCGACAGCACCTCCAGCGGGTCGCGGCCTTGGCGCACGGGCTCGATCTCGGCCTCGCCGAGCTCTTCCTCGGCGGCGACCTCCTGCTCGGCGGCCACGTCCTCCTCGGCCGCGACCTCCTCCTCCTCCTGCTGCCCCTCCAGCTGCGCGGGCTCCTCGCCGCCCTCGTGCTCCAGCCCCTCTTCATCCTCGAGCGCATCGGCGACGTCGGCCCCGAACTCGTCGCCGAACGCGGCCTCGAACTCCTCGGTCAGCCCATCCCCCGAGCCGGGCTCGGTCCCGCTCTCGAACTCGCCGGTCTCCTCGCCGCCGTCCTGCGGCTCATCGCCGCGAGGCGGCTCGTCAGGGTACGGGCTCACTCAGCCCACCTCCCCTGAGAGCCGCGCGGGCAACCCGGCCGTGAAGTCGATCAGCGCCTTACGGTAGCCCGCGAGCGAGGGGATCGAGACCCACTCCTCCGGGCCATGATGGCCGGCGCCAACGGGCCCGAACTCGACCGCGGGGATCCCGGCGCGCAGGAAAGAGACCGCATCGGAGGCGCCGTCCCGACCCACGCTGAGAGCCTCGTCACCGAGGTGCGGGGCAGCGGCGTCGCACAGGGTGCGCACGAAGACCGAGTCCTGGTCCACGGACGCGGGAGGGCGGGCGAAGGTGGAGATCACCGCCGCCCCCGGCAGCTCGCGGATCTCATCGAGAATTGCGGCAGGGTCCTGTTCAGGCAGATAGCGAATGTCCACATCGATCACGCAAGTGTCGGGCACCTTGTTGAGCGCGTCCCCACCCAGGATGCGTCCGAGGTTGATCGAGGGGCGGTCGAACAACTCGGAGCTCTGTTGCGCAAAAGGTAGCGATTCGATGGCCGCAAACACGTCAAGGGCCTTCAGAATCGCGTTCTCGCCCAGCCACGGCGTGGCCCCGTGTGCGGCCCGCCCGCTGACCTCGAGCCGCGCCGCAAGCACCCCCTTGGCCTCGACCCCTACGTGCAAGTCCGTCGGCTCGCCGGTGATCACGAAGTCGCCCACGAATCCCTCCCGGACGAGCTGGTCGCTCCCCCGCTCGGCCTCTTCCTCGGACTCCTCGTCGGGCACGACGGCGAGCCGGATCCGCACCTCGGCCGTGTCGCGCATGTCGTTCAGTGCAAGCAGCATCGCCGCGAGCGCCCCCTTCATGTCGTAGGCGCCGCGCCCGAACAGACGCTCGCCGTCGACGCGCGGCTCGAACTGGCCCGGGCGCCCGGGGACCACGTCGAGATGGCCGTGAAGGAGCACGGTGGTCCCGTCCGCGGGACCCACCTCGGCGATCGTCACCGGCAGCCCTCTGACGTCGATCTGGCGCGCCTCGATGTCACGCGCCTCCAGCCAGCCCTTGACGAAGCCGGCGGCGAGCCGGATCCCCTCCGGTGCGGAGGTGTCGTAGGCGATCAGCTTCTCGGTCAGTGCCCGTTCGGCCACCTGGCGAGGCTACTGGCTCCCGGCGACCTCGAGGAACGCCTCGGCCCGCGCCTTGTCGCGCTCGGCCTGCTTGTGGGTGGCCGTGCCCTCCTCTGCGTCGGCGAGGCGCCCCTCGGCGTCGCTCAACCGCTCCTTCAGCTGTGTGGAGTCGAGCTGCTCGGGCGGGATCGCCTCCCCGATCAGCACCACCGCCTTGTTGGCGAGCACCTCGAGCCACCCCTCGGCCTGGGCCCAGCGCCGCGTCTCGCCTTCGGAGACGTGCAGCCGCAGCTCCGCGGGCACGAGCCGCGCGAGCAGCGGCGCGTGGTTGGCCAGCACTCCGATCTCGCCCACCACGGTCCGGGTAGAGAGCTGCACGACGTGACCGTCGAACACCGGCCCCTCGGGGGTGAGGACCTGCGCCCGGAGCGTGTGATCGTCTTCGGCCACCCGCGGCTAGCCGTCCTCCGACTCGCCGGCCTCGTCGCGGGTCTCCTCGGCGTGCTCCGTCTCGCCGCCGGCGTCCTCGACAGCCTGGTCGATCGTCCCTTTCATGTAGAAGGCGCGCTCCGGGATCTCGTCGTGCTTCCCGTCGACGATCTCCTTGAACCCACGTACCGTCTCCGCGACCGGCACGTACTCCCCGTCGCGGCCGGTGAACTGCGAGGCGACGAAGAAGGGCTGGGACAGAAAGCGCTGGATCTTCCGCGCCCGGTTGACGGTCAGCTTGTCCTCGTCCGCGAGCTCGTCGATCCCGAGGATCGCGATGATGTCCTGGAGCTCCTTGTAGCGCTGCAGGACCTCCTGGACCCGGGTGGCCGTCTCGTAGTGCTCCTCGCCGACGATCTCGGGCTTGAGGATCGTCGAGGTCGAGTCGAGGGGGTCAACCGCGGGATAGATCCCCTGCTCGGAGATCGACCGGGAGAGCACCGTGGTCGCGTTCAGGTGCGCGAACACCGACGCGGGGGCGGGGTCGGTGAGGTCGTCGGCCGGCACGTAGATCGCCTGGACCGAGGTCACCGAGCCCTGCGACGTCGACGTGATTCGCTCCTGGAGCTCGCCCATCTCGGTCTCGAGCGTCGGCTGGTAGCCCACGGCGGACGGCATCCGTCCGAGCAGCGCAGAGACCTCCGAACCCGCCTGGACGAAGCGGAAGATGTTGTCGATGAAAAGCAGCACGTCCTGGCCGCCGGTCTCGCGGTAGTACTCGGCCATCGTCAGCCCCGAGAGCCCGACCCGCAACCGGGCGCCCGGCGGCTCGTTCATCTGCCCGAAGACCATCATCGTCTTGTCGATGATCCCGGACTCCTGCATCTCCAGGTAGAGCTGGTTCCCCTCGCGCGTCCGCTCCCCGACTCCGCAGAACGCCGATAGCCCGCCGTGCTTGGTGGCGATGTTGTGGATCAGCTCCATGATGATCACCGTCTTGCCGACGCCGGCGCCGCCGAACAGACCGACCTTGCCGCCCTTCGCGTAGGGCTCGAGCAGGTCGATGACCTTGATCCCCGTCTCGAGGATCTCCTGGGTGGGGACGAGATCCTCGGGCTCCGGCGCGGACCTGTGGATCGGCCACCGCTCATCGGCCTCGACCGCGGCTCCCTCGTCGATCGGCTCGCCGAGCAGGTTGAAGATCCGCCCCAGCGTCTTCTCTCCGACCGGGACGGTTATCGGGCTCCCGGTGTCGATCACCGGGTCGCCGCGGCGCAGGCCGTCGGTCGCGTCCATCGCCACCGCCCTGAGCCGATCGTCGCCGAGGTGCTGCTGCACCTCGCAGATCAGGTTGCCCTCCGTTCGCCCCTCCTCCGGGGGGATGTCGATGCGAAGCGCGTGGAAGATCTCCGGCAGCTTGTCCGGGAAGCCGATGTCGACGACGACCCCTCGAACCTCCTCGACCCGCCCGATGTTCCCGTTCTCAGCCATCTGTCTCCTTTATCCCAGCGCCTCGGCGCCGGCGACCACCTCGAGGATCTCCTGGGTGATCTCGGCCTGGCGGACCCGGTTCATCTCCAGGGTCAGGTCGTCGATCATGTCCTCGGCGTTCTCGGCGGCGCTCCGCATCGCGGTCATCCGTGCGCCGTGCTCCGAGGCGGTCGATTCGAGCAGGGCACGGAAGACCGACAGGTCCACGTACTCGGAGAACAGCTCCGGCAGCAGTTCCTCGGGATCGGGCTCGTAGTCCCACAGCGCCCTCGCGTGCGCGGCTGCAAGCTCCTCGTCCTCGACAGGCTCTGGTTCGGGCACGCCGGCGCCGAACACCTCCGCCTCCTGGACCGGCAGCAGCGTCTGGCGGCGGACGTACTGGGTCAGCGGGGAGACGTAGCGGTTGTAGATCAGATCGACGCGGTCGAGCTTCTCGTCCACGTAGGCCGCCGTGAGATCGGCGGAGATCTCGCGCGCGTTGGTGAATCCCGGGCGGTCGGTGAAACCAACGTAAGACTTCTCCACCGGGTCGCCTCGGAACTGAACCGTCGAGTTGCCACGGCGCCCGACCACGTAGAAGGTGGACTCGATCCCCTCCGATCGCAGCTCGCCCCGTAGCTGGGCGCCGGCGCGAACGATGTTGGTGTTGAAGGCTCCCGCGAGTCCACGATCGCCGGTGACGAGGAGCACTCCGGCGCTCCGCACCTCCTCCCGCTCCTCGAGCACGGGGACACGGGGCATGTCCTCGGCCGCCTCGGCGACCCGGCGCGCCATCTTGCGGATCGCCTGCGCGTAGGGCCGCAGGTTGTCGATCCTCTGCTCGGCACGCCGCAGCCGGGCCGCTGCGACCATCTCCATCGCCCGCGTGATCTTGTGGATGTTCTTGACGCTGGCGATGCGGTTCTTGACGTCCTTCTGGGTGGCCAACTACGCCGGCACCTCCTCCCGCTCAGGCTCGTCGGCCTCGCGATCCGGCGACTCCGGCTCCTCCCCGGTGCGCCCCGGTGGCTCTCGCTCCTCGTCGGAGTGGATGCGGTCCGACTCGCCGGCCTCCAGCGGGTCGCCCTGCTCGTCGAAGTCGGGCCCGAAGTCGTCGACCATGTCCGCGATCGCCTTGCCCAGCGCGTCCTCGTCCTCGTCCGAGAGCTCGCCGGTGTCGTTGATGCGTCCGAGCAGCTCCGTGTGCTCGGAGCGCATGCGCGTGATCAGGTCCTCGAGGAAGGCCTGCACTCGCTCGGCCTTGATCCGGTCGAGGTAGCCGCCGGTGCCGGCATAGGTCGAAACGACCTGCTCCGCGACCGACAGCGGGCTGCGCTCCCTCTGGTTCAGGGCCGCCACCAGCCGCTCCCCGCGCGCCAGGGTCCTCTGGGTCTCGGGATCGAGCTCGGAGCCGAACTGTGCGAACGCCTCGAGCTCGCGGTACTGCGAGAGCTCGAGTCGCAGCTTCCCGGCGACCCGCTTCATCGCCTTCGTCTGAGCGTCGCCGCCCACCCTGGAGACCGAGATCCCGACGTTGATCGCCGGCCGCACCCCCGAGTGGAAGAGGTCGGACTCGAGGAAGATCTGTCCGTCGGTGATCGAGATCACGTTGGTCGGGATGTAGGCGGAGACATCGCCGGCCTGGGTCTCGATCACGGGCAGCGCGGTCAGCGAGCCGCCCCCGAGCTCGTCGCTGAGCTTCACCGCCCGCTCGAGCAGACGGGAGTGCAGGTAGAACACGTCGCCCGGATAGGCCTCGCGGCCGGGCGGGCGGCGGAGCAGCAGCGACATCTGCCGGTACGCGAAGGCGTGCTTGGTCAGGTCATCGTAGATGCACAGCGCGTGCCTACCGTCGTAGAGGAAGTGCTCCCCGATGGCGCAACCCGCGTAGGGCGCCATGAACTTGATCGGCGCCGCCTCGTCGGCGGGGGCGGCGACGATGATCGTGTCGTCCATCGCCCCGTACTCCTCCAGGGTCTCCATGAACTGGATGACCGCCGACATCCGCTGGCCGATCGCCACGTAGATGCACACGAGGTCCTTGTCGCGGTTGTTGATGATCGTGTCGACCGCGATCGCCGTCTTCCCCGTCTGACGGTCGCCGATGATCAGCTCGCGCTGCCCGCGCCCGATCGGGATCATCGAGTCGATCGCCTTGAGTCCAGTCTGCATCGGCTCCTTCACCGGCTGGCGCTGGACGACGCCGGGGGCCTTGAACTCCGCGGGGCGGGTGCCGTCGGTCTTCACGTCGCCCTTGTCGTCGAGCGGGCGCCCCAGCGGATCGACCAGGCGGCCGAGCAGCCCATCGCCGACCGGGATCTCGAGCAGCTTCCCGGTGCGCTTCACCGTGTCGCCCTCGACGATCTCGGCCCACTCGCCGAACAGCACGGCGCCGACGTTGTCCTGCTCCAGGTTCAGCGCCAGCCCGACGACGTCGTGCGGGAGCTCGAGCATCTCGAGCGACATGCAGTTGTCGAGACCGTGGATGCGGGCGATCCCGTCGCCGACCGACAGCACCGTGCCGACCTCCGAGAGGTCTGCCGACTCGGCCTCGAGGCCCTCGATCCGCTCGCGAAGGATCTTGGTTATCTCGTCCGGCTTGATCTCCATCTGGTGGGCTTCCTCCTAGCCTCCGTCGTCCTGGGGCCGTCGCTCCGCGCCTAGGCGGCGTGGGCGACTTCCTTCCTCAGCCTCTCCAGCCTGTTGCGGATGCTCGCGTCGAGCACCATATTGCCGACCTGAAGAATCAAGCCGCCGAGGGCGTCCTCGTCCACGCGGCTGCGCAGCTCCACCTTGCGGTCGGTCTGGCGCTCGATCTCGGCCCCGACCCGCTCCACGATCTCGGGGTCAAGCTCAACCGCGCTCGTCAGCGTCACCTCCAGCCGCTTGTTCTCCTCCGCCCACATCTCGTCGAACCGGCGCCGTACCCGGAAGATCACCGGCATGCGGTGCTTCTCGACCAGCAGCTCGAGGAAGTTCGTCAGCTCGGGCTCGGCGCCGAACACGCTGCGCGCGATCCCGTCGCGCTTCTCGGCCGAGGAGAAGTAGGGGCTGAAAAAGAACACGGCCAGCTCGCGGTCGCGCTCCAGCGCCTCCGCGACCATCGCGAGCTGCTCGCGGATCACGTCGAGCTTCCGCTTCTGCTTCGCGACCCCGAACAGGGCCTCGGCGTACACGCGGGCGATCTCCTCCATTACCGGCCGTCTCCCTCCGGCACGAGGGCGGAGAAGTCGGTGTCCTCGATCGCCTCCTGGATCAGCCGCTTGTGGTCCTCGGCGTCCAGGGACTTGCGGGTCACCTTCTCGGTCGCGACCACGGTCAGGTCGGCGACCTCGTGGCGAATCCGCTCCAGCGAGCGCCGGGTCTCGGTCTCGATGTCCTTGCGCGCGGCGGCGACGAGCTCCTCCCGCTTTGCGCTTCCCTCTTCGGCGGCCTGGGCCTTCACCGTCTCCGCGGCCTTGCGAGCCCGGGCGACGATGTCATCCGCCTGCTGGCGAGCCTCGGTGAGGCGGTGGCGGTACTCGGCGAGCAGCTCGTCGGCCTCCTTGCGCTGGCGCTCCGCGGCCTCGACGCTCTCCCGGATCGCGCTGGCGCGCTTGTCGAGCGCCTCGCCGATCCTCGGGAACGCGAGGCGCTTCAGGATCAGCATCGTGATGCCGAACGCGATCAGCGTCCAGATCATCAGCCCGAGGCTGGGTGTGACGAGGAAGTTGCCCGACCCCCCCCCACCGCCGCCACCATGCTGGGCCTGGGCGACCAGCACGAACGCTATCTCGAGGGGATCGATCACTTAGGCGATGAAGAAAGCGACCAGCGACATCATCAGGGCGTAGAAGACGATCGCCTCGGTGAGCGCGAACCCGAGCCACATGATGCTCTGGATCTCGCCGCGCATCTCGGGCTGGCGGGTCACG